>Ga0075424_100003379_pt1 | contig 14919 bp, 11 predicted proteins | sample SoiMethybrSBSTD3_FD_75301 | JGI IMG/M metagenome (GOLD analysis project Ga0075424, IMG submission 75301) | Bulk soil microbial communities from a Populus tree surrounding site in Tennessee, USA - Soil MetaG P. TD hybrid SBSTD3 | ecosystem: Environmental > Terrestrial > Soil > Tree plantation... | reverse complement strand
ATCGCAAATGGCTCCATCGCCGCGTGTCGCGAGCGTTCCTCCCCAACAGGATTCTGAAGCGCAAGAAGCGCGGGTTTGGCGTGAACGTCGTGGACGGCTGGTTTCAGTCGTCCGTGTCCGGCAAGCTCGAGCAGATGCTGCTCGACCCTGGTTCCACCATGTACGGTCTGCTCCGGCACGACGTCGTAGGCCGGCTCTTCGAGACGCACCGTGCGGGCAGCCAGGACAATCACAAGCTTTTGTTTAGCTTGGCGGTGTTCGAGCAGTGGCTGCGCTCGCTGAAGTCATGAGCGTCCCGGTCGGTCGTTTCACCAAGGAGACTTTGATCTCCGGCAGACCCACGCGCATCGAGTGCGTGGACATCAGCGGACAGTCGTACTCTCTCTCACGTGGTCTCATCACGACGATCCGCCTTGAAGATGAATGGTTCGAGGATGTCAATGATCCCGAGCTGACCATTGCGGCACTCAAGAACGCAGCGGTCCCAGCGGACATCTTCAGCTTCTGGCAACGCCCCCCCGAGAGGGAGCCGAGATACCGCTTCCACACTGAGTGGGAGAGCCTGGCGGTGCTGCCAGTGACTACGTTCAAGGATTGGTGGAGCAAGCAGATCAAGCCGGAGACTCGCAATCTCGTCCGCAAGGCGCAAAAAAAGGGCGTCGAGGTCCGCGAGGCTGTCTACGACGACGAATTCGTGGCGGGCATGACGGCGGTCTTCAACGAGACGCCGATGCGTCAGGGTCGCCGATTCTGGCACTACGGCAAAAGTTTTGAAACGGTCAAGCAGCAGTTCTCACGTTATCTCTTCCGCGAAGACCTTCTTGGTGCATATTGCGACGGCGAATTGATCGGATTCATGATGCTCGGGAAGGCGGCGAGATACGGCTTCGTGGGCCAGATCATCTCGAAGCTCGCGCACCGCGACAAGTCACCCAATAACGCGCTCATGGCCAAGGCAGTGGAGGTGTGTGAACGAAAGGGTCTTCCCTGGCTCGTGTACGCGAACTGGGGTGACGGTCCACTCGTCAATTTCAAGCGCCACAATGGCTTCCATGAGATGCAGCTGCCCCGATATTACGTCCCCCTGACGCTGCGCGGGCATCTCGCAATCCGTCTGGGACGGCATCGGGGATGGAAGGCACTCGTGCCGACGAACGTCAAGCATCGACTGAAGGCGTTGCGCAGTCGATGGTTGAACCTCGTGTCCCGTGGATAGTGCCCGTAGGTCATGCCGGGAATAGCCGGCGTCATTAGCGCAGCGGCCCGCGGAAACTTGCCAAGGGCTAGTGGAACAGATGATCGGCATAAGCGGCCGCAAGAACTATCTTTGCGAGATTACCAGGGTTCTCACCTGCTCAGCGATTGAGCGTCTCCTCTTACAGGCGGGCGATGGCTAGATGCCTTCACAGTTAGCGTTACTCCTTTACTCGCTTCTGCTCGTGCTGCTCCTGCGCTATGCCTCGGCGACGGATGGTGCTTCTTCACCGGCTCTATGGATTCCCGTGACCTGGATGATCATGATGGCTTCGCGCTCGCCCGCCCAGTGGCTCGGGCTAGTTCCAACCAACGCAGCAACGGCGTTCGAAGAAGGCAGCCCGCTTGACCGCGGCTTCTATCTGCTTCTGATCGGTTTGGCCTTGTGGACCTTGACAAAGCGGCAGCTCAACTGGAGCGACGTCTTTGCCCGCAACGCCGCCCTGATGTCATTTCTCCTGTTTGCGCTTGCGAGCGTTCTGTGGTCCGACTTTCCTTTCATCACGTTCAAGCGATGGATTCGCGATCTCGGCCTGTACTTCATGGTGTTGATCGTTCTTTCGGACCCTCGTCCGGTCGAGGCCATTTCGGTGGTCATTCGACGGCTGTCATACGTGCTGTTGATATTCTCCGTTGTCATTATCAAGTACTACGAATACCTCGGAATAATGTACGACCCGTGGACCGGAGCTCCTGAGTACATCGGCGCCACGACCAGCAAGAATATGTTGGGCGTTCTGTGTCTGATCAGCGGTCTGTTTTACTTCTGGGACACGACTCGACGCTGGAGCGAACGACGAGATCGGAAATCGCGCCGGATCCTGTACGTAAACCTTGCACTCATGGCCATAACACTGTGGCTCCTCAGGCTCAGCCAAAGCGCGACGTCACAGGGAGCGCTCGTCATCGGGTGCTTCATCATCGCGGTCGTCCGAACCAAGTGGGCGAGGACCAACCCGCGCCGCGTGACAGCGCTCATCCCAGCTGGCCTCTCTGCCTACCTGGTTTTGGAATTCGCATTCGATTTCTCGACCGTCGTCGCTGACTTTTTCGGCCGTGATCCGACATTGCACGGCCGCACCGGTATCTGGAACGCAGTTCTCGCGCTGCAGACAAACCCACTCTTCGGTGTCGGCTATCAAAGCTTCTGGCTTGGCGATCGTCTGAAGGCTGTTTGGGGCAGCCTCAAAACGGGCTTTCTGAATGAAGCCCACAACGGTTATCTCGAGGTCTATCTCAACCTCGGCCTCTTTGGCCTCACCCTACTCGTATTGTTTATGATCTCCAGCTATCGTAGGGCGTGCAGGCACCTAACGGCCTCCCTAGACTTCGCGTCGCTGGCCCTAGGGCTGTGGACTGCCATGGTGTTCTACAACGTCACCGAAGCGGCGTTCGGCTCCTCGCTCCTGTGGTACAGCCTGCTCCTCTGCGTGCTCGACGTTCCGCGCCGGTCACATGCCGTGATGCCTTCGTACGCGGGGCAGCCGGTTGTGCGTAGGCGACCGACGACCGTATGACCGCGCCCGCAGCGAAGGGATTACGGATCCTGTTGCTCGCTCCCGACTGTAATCCTGAATCGATCAGCACACAGCTTATCGGATACGAGCATGCCGAGGCGCTGAGCCGGCTTCACGCTGTGACATTGGTGGTTCGCTCCAGGAACGCGGAGGCCGTGCGTCGAGCCGGGGGTTCGTTTCTCGGGATCGAATCTGTGAGCTTGCCGCTGCTCGATCGTCTCTACGCCTGGGCTATTCGGCGCATCTTCAGATACGACTATGGTCGGCAGAGTTTAACGGCGGCGACCTATCCTTACCAGATCGCGTTCGAATGGAGGGCCTGGCGGCAACTTCGAAGTCGGATTCGCTCGCGTGATTTTGACGTCGTCTTGCGCATCTTGCCAATCGTCCCTGTGCTTCCGAGTCCGTTCGCGTTCTTTCTCAGAAATGGACCCGTTCCTTTCGTCATCGGGCCACTCAACGGGGGCTTACCGTGGCCGAAAGGGTTTCGCCAACTCGACAAACAGCGACAGGCAGCGGGGTACTGGGTGGCGAATCTCCGAGGCTTGTACCGGTACTTGCCATTTGCTCGTTCGACCTACGCGAGGGCGAAGGCAATTATTGCGGCGTCCTCGCACACGTACGGCGAGTTCTCCCGCCATGGGGACAAAGTATTTTTCGTTCCCGGGGAAAACGGCCTAAGGACTTCAGCTTTCGCAGAAGCAGCGCGAAACGACACGCGATCGGGCAGACCACTCGAGCTCATTTTTGTCGGCCGTCTGATCCCCCTGAAGGGCTGCGATCTCGCCTTGCGGGCCGCAGCTCCGCTCTTGCGAGCACACTTAGCACGTTTCACGATAGTCGGTGATGGCTCAGAGCGGGAGAGCCTTCAAGAGCTCGCGACGTCACTCGGAGTGGACGACGCTGTGTACTTCACAGGCTGGCTCTCAAGTTGCGACACCAGACGGCAACTCGCGAAAGCTGATGTGCTCGTCTTTCCATCACTGCGCGAGTTTGGCGGAACCGTCGTATTTGAGGCCCTCGCGTTGGGGGCGGTCCCGGTCGTAGCTGACTTCGGAGGACCGGGCGACGTAGTCAATCCGCAGATCGGATACAAGATCCCCCTTGTCAACGAAGATGATATGGTCTCGAACCTCGAATCCACCTTGAATAACTTGGCGAAAGATCGTAACCATCTCGAGACGCTGCGCCGCCAGGGCATCGCTTACGCACGGGAACATCTCGCTTGGGACTCAAAAGCGCGGTCAGTCACCGACATTCTTCGCTGGGCCGTAGGCAGTGGTTCGAAGCCCGACCTACGCCCGCCAACGCGCCTTACGCCTCTTGACGGGCGGGAGGGCCGCGACCGCGGGCGCACGGCTACATGGGGCAGCCGCTCGAGAGGCTAAACCGGAAGCGACGGAGGCCGAAAACGTGTCGCTCACCAGTTTTCCGTACGGATGACACCCCACCGAGCTAATTCGTCATTAGAACGTAGGCAAGTCAAAACGTAGGCAAGTCGCGAATGTGCCACAGGCCAAGACTTTTGTCCGCGTATGGCGCGGGGTGTCCTTCGTTGATTAAGTCGATCGGCGGCGGGAAATGAAATGGTGGCGCACATAGGTTAAGAGGCTGCCAGTTCCCCGTGAATATCCCCTTGTTTGTCGCATGCTCGGGGAACGTTGTGGTGAGCAGATAGCCTGAGCGCTTGCGTTTGATATTGTTCAAAGCCTTCTTAATCAGTCTATGAGAGAAATGAGGTAGACAATCACGACAAAATATCAAATCCACCTCCGGCAGGTCGTCGGCAACAATATCGAGAGTCGTAAAGGTTCTCGAAGGTGAGGTGTAGGAGTTTTGGTGGGAAATGATCAGCGACTTTATGATGTCTGCGCCGACGTATTCGGTTAGGCCAATATCGACGTGACGCATCCAAACGAAATCCCCGCAGGGGATATCGAGCATGCTCCGCACTGAAAGTGAATTGAGCAAACTAGGCAACGCACGTGATATTGCGCTTGTGGAATTGAGATCGGAACCGACTCCAGACGTCTCACGATAATCTGCCGTGAACCGCGCTTTACGCCCGAATAATAGGCGCATGAGCGTATATGCAGGCGATGCCAAGGGTAACTTTTTAATCGCAGCTCGTAGTTGCATTCCACCTCCTGGGCGTCAGCCAAACGCAGCTTGTAGGTCTGTTCGAACTGAGGCGTCGGGCCACTGTGCCATAAGTCAATAAAGAGCTGCAATCGAACTGGCCCGCCCGTTTCGAGGCCGTTTCTCTCGGCTTCATGGGATTGCTCACGCGTCGCCGCGGGCCAACACCTAGTTGATACCGACTTGCGATTGTGACGCAACGGCACAGCTGTTTGCCGCCATGGCGCCCAAGGAGGCGCATTGCTGGTTGCGCCATCTCATAAGAGTTGAATTTCTCGCGCCCATCGGGCTGCGGTATGGACTATGCTGATAGGCGTTTAGCCCACCGCGCGCAGCGATCAGCCAGAGCACCGAGCCGTGGACGTGGGCAAAATTATGATCGTTGGAGGTCGTAATGGGCATCATTCACAGGAGGGGCGGTATCATCGGCCCTGGACGTCTGAATGATCGGCGCACTTCTCGGGGAGCGTCGGCGACGGAACACGCGTGCGAGTCCTTTGTGGCTGTCGCTGTCTTCGTGACGCTACTGCTCTGGGCCATCCCCGCGTCCGCGGCATGCACCGGCTCGAGTCCAAACCTAACAGCGCCAACATGGAACGACGTGGCCGCCTGCCATAGCGCCGCGAGAGACGGCGATAAGATCACGGTCACACCCGGCAGCTACACCGTGACTGGCCAGACATCGATCACGAAGTTCGTCACGCTAGTCGGGACCGGCGTAACGCTGAGCTACAACTTCAGCACGGATCACATGCTAGCCATCACGGAATCGACGGTAGGGAGCACGAGCGTCCAGGGTTTCACGGTCGTACGCGGTACGAGCGCCCCGCCGGCCGGCTCTGCCCTCGGCATGATCGGTGTTTTTCCGCATGCAACGCCGAACGATGACGGGCAGCCGGTGCTGATTACGGGCAATACATTCAAGCAGGACGCGACGGGAGATACGCTGCACTTCTTTACGAATCGCGGTGTGGTTTGGAACAACACGGCATCGGGAACGCCCTGGGGGCCGAACTGTTTCAACACCGCATCGTTCATTCGCCAAAAAAATGGCGCTCTGTTCACGTCGTGGACAACGCCGGCGACCTATGGAAATGCGGACACGACCGGGACAGGCGCCGTCTATGCGGAGAACAACACACTAATCAATGTCATGGAGGGCGCGTTCGACTGCGACGACAACTGCCGCATCGTTATCCGCTATAACACTCTCACGAACTCAACGATCACAACGCACGGCGACACCTCGACTCCTGGCGGCCGTTATGTGGAGGTCTACAACAACACCTTCATCCGCGACGAATCGCCGGTGCCCAGTTGTTCATCAAACCTGCCGGCGAACTTGGGTGCCCCGTGGATTGTCCTGCGAGCTGGCACCATGCTCGTTCACGACAACGTGTTGCCGAGAAACGTGACGGCCGCATGGGGCGATAAGGGCTCGATGGGGGCGGTCGTGTTTCTGCTGCGACGTCAGGTCTCACCGTACCCCTGCTGGGGCACCCTCACGCCGGGCAGCTATCCGGCGCCGTATCAGCCGGGCTGGGGCTACATTACGGGCGGTACGCGCGCAGGCGAGACGAACGTCTTCATGGACTCGGAACCAATGTACATCTGGAACAATACCGGAACTGGGGCCACCATCTTCTACGTTGGGGACTACGACTGCGGCGGATACCTTGCCTGTCCGAATTGTGCGGCGTGCCCGACGGCCGCGAACTTTATCCAGCAAGGCCGTGACTATTTCATCGGCACGGCGAAGCCAGGCTACGCGCCTTATACCTATCCCCATCCACTCACGGGTTTAGCTTCCTCGGTCTCTGCGCCGGCTCCGACTCCGAGCAGCCCACCGCCGCCTTCTGCGCCACCAGCTCCGAGCGGGTTAACGGTGAAATGACGCGGGAACCAAGTAAGCTCGAGTGAGTGCTTGACGCGGCGACGGGTTTGCGCTGGCGGCAGGGTCGGCTCTTGAACGGCCGACCCTGCCCCATACGGCTCCGGAGATGGGTGCCCGACTAGCGCCTGCCTCACCGTTCTACGGGAGTTGTGCCCGCCACCAAAGTCGTTAAGCCGATGCCGACACTGCAGATTTTGCGTGGTGTTAGTTCATCATATCTGCGCGACTTGAGAACATCCGGACTGAAAGCCCCACAGCCACGCCACTTACGCGTCTCCGCGTGCGGCATGCTGTTTGCCACTTTCGCTTCGCAATGCACCGGTCTGCTGCGTTGACCCAATGCGGACGCACTCTCTCCTCAAGAGACGGCGATAACTGGAATCTGGTCTCTGCCGCTTTCCCACTTGAGCCGTCGGTCACGACGCAGCCTGCGATGAAAACATTCACTCAGGAGACACTGATCGACGGACAGAGGCACAGGTCGGTCTTAAGGTCGACGGCCAGACTTATTGTTTATAACGAGGCGTCGACTCTCTGATGCCTAACAGCCTTCGCAAACCACCGAGACGATATTGCCCGTGCCGACTGCCACGCACGCAGGAGAGCTTGTCTTCGACGTCTGGCGCGACTCCTACGCCGACTCTCACGATGCGTCATGCGCCAGTTCCTAGATGAATGACTCGTCGCCGTGGAAAGAGTTTTGGGAACGAAAGGCGCATCCGGACACCCCCGACCACGTCTTTGATCGGGGGTCGCCAGCACGCGCACCTGAAGTCGAAGAGCTTTCGAGGCTCGAGCTGCTAGATTTCATCGACCCTCGTGAATCCGAGTACGTTCTTGACGCAGGGTGTGGCACCGGTGGCAATGTTCTGCTCTTATCCTCGAAGGTATCCAGGCTTATCGCGCTTGACTTTGCCTCGGCCGCGCTCGCTCGCGCTCGCCAGCGCCTCACCGCAAGCAGCATCTCGAATGCATTGCTCGTCTGCGGGACCGTTTCCGCCCTTCCGCTCCCGGACAGATCCGTCGACAAGATTATCTGCCTTAGCGTTCTACAATACATGGATGACGCTGAGGTTCGACGCACGTTTAGCGAATTTGCGCGCGTCGTCCGGGTAGGCGGAGTCCTCATTCTCCACGTCAAGAATTTGGCTTCGCTCTATCTTTTCAGCTTGCTTGTAGCAAAACGATTTAAGCAGCTACTAGGTCGTCGCACAGTGATCGAGCACTTCCGAACTTACAGATGGTACGTTGCCGAGTTGAAGGCCGCGGGTTTCGACGTGACCGACTACGCATCCTCGAATCTCTTTATGCTCGAGTCTCTGCCTCGACGCCTCGTCACGTCTCTTCAGACTCTTGAGCTGCGGCACCACCGAAACCCGTTCTTTCGGGCTGCCATAGTTCGTCGTCTCGGATCGGATTTGAAGCTCAAGGCAACGAAGAGCATCGGTCTCGATCCGAATACTCTCCGAGACCGAACGCGCCACCCGGAATTATCACGTTAATCACGAGAACCGACCATGCCAGGAATCGTAGGCATCATCCGACACGGCCACCGCGATGGCGTCGAGCAAGATCTCGCCACGATGCTAGCGACCATGCACCACGAACCGTTCTACACGGACGGCCAGTACATAAACCATGACCTCGGTCTCTATGTTGGCTGGACATGCCACCAAGGCTCACCTTGTGATCTCGAACCTATAGTCGATCGACGCAACAATCGCGTCATCATCTTTCACGGCGAGCATCACCCTATTGAAGACGGTGTGTCTGCTGAGAAATACCCTGCTCAGTTCCTCGACATGCTCGGAGGCGATCTCGAACCGTTCCTGAGATCACTGAACGGCTGGTTTTGTGGGGTCGTCGCGGATATTGGACGCCGCGAAACCGTATTGTTTAATGATCGTTACGGAATCGGCCGGGTCTATGTCCATGAAGCTTCAAACGAGTTTCTCTTCGCCTCAGAGGCTAAGTCTCTCTTGAAGATGCGCTCTTCACTGAGGTCTGTCGAACCAGACGCATTGGCCGAGTACACGAGGTACAACTGTGTTTTTCGCAATAAGACTCTTTTCAAGGGGATCTCGCTCCTCCCTCCCGCATCGTCCTGGGTCTTCGAGCGAAGCCATCGCCCACAAACGCGTCAATACTTCGCTCCGAAAGAATGGGAGACACTACCGACACTATCCGTCGAACACTTTTGGGACCGCTTCCAGGAGACGGCATCTAGGGTGGTTCCCCGCTATCTCCATGGCGGTCAGCGCGTAGCACTGTCACTAACAGCTGGCCTCGACACGCGCCTGATTCTCGCCGCAATTCCAAGTGATGCATGGCCACTGCCGTGCTACACGTTCGGAGGTCTGTGGGGGGAGACGTTTGACGTCCGCACAGCGCGGACCCTCGCCAAAATCAAAAGCTCGCCATTCGATATCATTCGCGTTGATGAGGCGTTCCTCAAAGACTTCCCGCGCTACGCCGAACGCACCGTTTATATTTCTGATGGAACACATGATGTCCTTGGTGCACATGACGTGTATTTTAATCAACGCGCGCGAGCCATAGCTCCAGTTCGGCTCACCGGAAAGTTCGGAAGCGAGATTGTGCGCATTCGTAAGCTGATTCCCACACTTACCTACGGCGAAGGACTCCTCGGTCGCGACCTTCGCGCTCGGATCGACGCATTGCCAACGCCGGACCAAATACTCTCGCCGCATCCACTTTCACGAGTCGTCTTCGAAGAGATACCCTGGTATGAGTTCGGTCGGCTTGCGATCGAACAGGCGTATATCGCGCTGCGGACGCCGTACATGGACAACGAGTTGGTTAGTCTCATGTATCAGGCGCCACCGCAGGTGCGCAGCAGAGGAGAGGCACAAGCACAGTACGTACGAGCCCGAAGCCGGCCGCTCGCCTCGGTGCTCACCAATCTAGGAAGTCTGGGCGGTACTTCGCCAACGATAAATAGGTTATTGTACCTGCCGTTCTGGCTTCTATTTAAAGTTGAATATACATACCTCTACGCCACGCCACATTGGCTCACGAGAATCGATCGAGCCCTCGAGCGATGGCAACCAGAGCGGGTGTTCTCGGGTCGGCAGAAGTTTGAAGGGTACCGAATCTGGCTCAGGAGCCACTTCGCCAATTTTGTCCGGGATACACTGCTCCGTTCGAACTCACAAGTGAGCGACTTCTTCGATCGGGCCGCCATTCACCGAATTGTCGCGCAACATTTGGCTGGGACTCACAATCATCTGGATGAAATCAATAAGCTTCTCACTCTCGAACTGATGTGGTCGTCCCTGCTCGCAGGAGCGTGATCATTGTGCTTTTGGCCCGCAACAAAAGGACGTCTCACTCACGTCAATCGATCCGCGGCCTATCTTTAGTGTCCAATCTCCCCGATAAGAAGGGCATCACGTAGAATCGGTAATACTGCAACTTGAGAAACTCCTCCAGGACAGTCTGGATGTCGTGCCAGGAAGCCGTCCAGCGATCCGGAGCTTCCAGACTATTCACGGGCTCGCATCGGACGAGGATGCCGGCCTCCCCAAACACGGTTCCGTAGACGAGCGCGGACCGCCGGCTGCGAAAAGCCGATGTGACGACAGTTATAGATTTCACGTGTTGCCCGACGAGACGATCGCGCAATTGAAAGGCCGCATGGAGTGTAATGGGTTCGATTTCGGCGATTGGCAACGCGTCCCAAACCATAATGCGCGCGTATCGAGCCATTGTAGCCGCAACGTCTCTCGATACAAGATTCGGGACACCCGGCTTGCCCAAAGCCTGGATAGGCACGAGGATCCCTTTGCTTCGCCCCGCCCGTTGGAGTTGTTCGGCTCGCTCAAAGAGGATGTATGTCGGATCAAAGTTCTCGACCATAAGGACGTCGCTCGGCGCCGTATCTGTGGCGCAGATTAAACTTCGGCCGATGTGACCCGCCCAGAAGTCTCGTGTGGCCATGCCTAACAGGAGAAGGATGACGAGCGCGCCGACCCTGAGTTTCCATGTGGTCTTAACGCACTCAGTTCGATAGAAGAGAAGACGCCGCCATTCCCCTGTTCTCAATTGTGGGGCGGTTGTCCGGGATCGAAGGGGTAAACTAATGCGCCCCTGAACGACACTGTCGCGCCGCCGATCCAGACGAGACTCATCACCAATTAGGCCACAACCTTCCCGGACACATAATGTCTAAACCCTCAGACGTATGGATGACTGGCACAGGCGTTCGACATGAACCCCATAATCCTCGACTACCGGGTCATGCCGAGATACCGCCACGTATGGTGCGGATGACAGCAGCCCACACCGCCCAGCGGCTACTAAATACGTTGCATACGCCTGCGCACGATCTGGGCATCGTGTGGCCGAACGCCGACCCGTAACCGCATTCACGTCACTCGCGGCTTCGGCGCCAGCGCGCCGGCGCCGCAGCAGATCACGCGTGTTCCGGCATTTAGTGGATTTTCGCCGATGTGCGACGCGTCCGAAGAAGCGCCGCCGTGATCGGCAGACCAAACGTCAGCAAAGTAACGGTCGACGGCTCAGGTACGAGGGTCAACGTCGTCAAGGCGCCGGATGTGAAACTGCCATCCGTGAATCCAAACGTGTACTGGAAATCGAACGGAGAATTCCCCGGGGCAGGCGGTATCAGACTAATCGGTGTTACCGCATCTGCGCCTCGGAAGATGAAAAGGTTCAGCATCGCGGGCGTCAGGCCATTGACGGTTGGCCCCGTAATATTCGACCGGACGATCCAGCTGTCCTCGGCACCCCCGCAACACGGCGTAAATAGATCGGAGACGAACAAGGATGGAGTGCCCTGGAACGTCAAGGCGCCAAAGACTCCCGAGATGTGGTTCAGCGGCGACATGAGAACACCTGATGTCCCGAACATGTCAACGGTGATCGAGAACGGCGTGTTCTCGTCGAGCGTGAACGAGCCCGCAAGCTCATTGGCACCCGAAAAGGTATAAAAGGCTGCGCGGGCCGTTGATGGGCCACCACATAGCACGAGGACGCTCATCGCGATCATGATCAAAGCTCGCTTCATTTATCCCTCCGTGGCGCGTCGGGGTCCGCCAATAGTGTGGCGCGCACGTATGCGTGTCAAGCATTCCTCGAGCTCGTTCCGGGGCTGCGGCCTCGTTGATGCGGATCTAGTAGAATCTAAAGACATGTTCGAGAAATCGTTCCGTACGCTGCCGTGAGCGCAACCCGATTGTTGGAAAGGTCGCGCAGCGCGCCATTATGAGCGGCGACCTCAAGCACACGGGGCGCTGGACGTACCGAGCCGCTCTGTTACGGCCAATCAGTGCCCCGGTCGTGCCAATCGACCAGTAAGAGCTGATTTGGCTGTGATTCGCCGCGCGACGCGGGAGTTTGACGACTATCGGGCCCTCGTCGTTGGCGCACTCGGCCGCGGAGGTGCTCGATGAGAAGTCTTCGGCGCAAGGTCGAAACTATGCTGCGGAGCGGATCAGACCGCCTGGACGCAGTCTCCCGCCGGGACGAAGATATCGTCCTGGCCGCGATCGCGACTCAGGAGCTTCTCGAGGATCTCCACGATCCCGTGGCTTTCGTCTCGCTGCTGCGCGGCTGCCTCGGCCGGGCGTCGTGCGAGATCGTCGACATCAAGCACAACGCGCCGGTCGGGTCACTACAGCAAACCGTCGACCGATTCGCGGGTTTGCTTGACGCGCTGAAGAACTTGCCGCCGATCGACCCGAAGCTGGCCGTGAGCATCGGCCGCGCCATCGACACTTACCAGGTCGACCGTCGGCCAGCGCCGGAGGGTCCCGGATGGGGCGGTGACGTCGGCACGCACTTCCGGGTCAGCTCGTGTCCCCCGGGCAAAGGGCGCATGCTCGCGACGGTTGCCCGCGTGATGCGGTGTGAACGGGGACTCGAGATCGGAACCGCCTACGGCCTCTCGGCGATGTTCATATTGACGGCACTTCGCGAGCTTCATACGTTCGAAGGCAATGAGCTTCCCTCCTCGATCGCGCGCACGGAGCTGGCAGCACTCTATCCTGGACGTGCGCACTGTCACCGCAGTCTGTCGCATGAAGGCATTCCGCGACTGGGGCTGAAGGAAGGCAGCATCGACTTCTTCTTTCATGACGGCATTCACACCGCCGAGGCGTACCGTAAGGACTTTGCCCTCGCGTTGCCCTATCTCGCTCCGGGCGCGGTCGTTTTGTTCGATGACATCCGCTGGGAAGATCCCCGACTCACGAAGGGCCCGGCGAACACCTATATAGGCTGGCGCGCTGTCGTTGACCACCCCCGCGTCATTCGAGCGCTCGAGCTCGACGCAGTGGTCGGCCTGGCACTGCTCGGCGACTAGGCGTCTCACGCCGATCGGCAATCGGTGCTACACAGTCTTCGCGAGCTGATCCTGGACTTCGCCGCCCGTCTTCTGGCGCGCGCGCTGCCGTCTCGGATCATGCTTGCGAAGCGCGCTTTTCTCCTATGGGAACGCCGCGGCTATCACGTCACACCGCTGAGCTTCTATGAGCCGATTCCCGACACGCGCACGTTAAAGGACAGTCTCTGGACTGACAACACCGAGCTCGTCGGTGTCGATCTGAACGAGGCCGGCCAACGTGAATTGCTTGCTGAGCTTCGGAAACGCTACAAGCCCGAATGGGACGAGCTGCCGCTAGAGGCCCCGGGACGCCTGCCGCACGAATATTTCGTCAACAACCGCTACCTCGAGAGTGTTGATGGTGAGATGCTCTACGCGATGATTCGTCACTGCCGTCCTCGGCGAATCATCGAGGTCGGGTCCGGGTACTCCACGTACCTCGCCGCGCAGGCGATTCGAATGAATACCGCCGAAGAATCATCGTATACGTGCGATCTGACTGCTGTGGAGCCATTTCCCAATCCGGTACTTCGCCGTGGGTTTCCTGGACTCACACGACTGATTCAAGCGCCGGTACAGGACGTGCCGCTGACAGAGTTCAGCCAGCTTCGTGCCAACGATATTCTGTTCATTGACTCGAGCCACGTGCTGAAGATCGGCAGCGACGTTCAGTACGAGATTCTGTCCATTCTTCCCCGTCTCGCGCCGAGCGTCCTCGTTCATATCCACGACATCTTCCTGCCCGCCGAGTACCCCAAAAACTGGGTGCTCGATGAGCATCGCTTCTGGAACGAGCAATACCTGCTGCACGCCTTTCTGTGTTTCAGTCAGCGGTTCCGGGTCGTCTGGGCCGGCAGCTTCATGCACATGAAGCATCCAGAGCTTCTCGAAGCCGCGTTTCGGTCGTATCACCGAGCCTCCCGATGGCCGGGAAGCTTCTGGATGCGCAGAGTCTAAGCCTTCGGCCGCCCGTAAAGCCTCCGACTGACAGTCTCCGAAATTGCTCGACAGACCAATCCCAGAAGCCGCCGTTTCCCGATGAACCGGGTCCCCGTCCGTAACCTCCAGACGCACTCGAAACCGAGTGCGAGCCCCTCTCTGATCGCCCCGTGCTCCACCAATCTCATCGCGGTGATGAATGCGTAGTGCGCGACCCCCTGAAGGGATGCGCGCCACAACTCTTGTCGTGATTCCCCAGGCAGATACGAGTTGATGAGGGTGATGGCCTGGAGGTGATCGCGTACGGCGACGCCATTCTTCGCCAGGCTCCATCCAGTTGACTGATCGTGGATTCGAAAGGATGCGAGAACGCGAGGGTCGAACCAGACTTTGCCGCGGGAGGCGAGCCTCGCCCACATCTCCCAGTCCAGCGCAAATACGAGAGATGGGTTGAATCCGCCGGCATCCAGACAGGCGGCTCGTCTCAAAAGCGCGGATGCAAACTGAATCCGCTGCTCGCAGGCGATCCTTGTGAGGAAATCGTCGACGACTCCTGGTGTTTCACGCTCGCGATACGAGAGACCGATCGCCTCCCCTTCCGAATCGATGTACGCGTGGCGGCAGTAAGCAATCACGACGTCAGGCCGGTCCAGTGCGATTCGTAGCGCTTCGTAAAAACCCGGTTCGATATGGTCATCCTGATGGAGGATGTGAACCCATGGTGCCCGCGCCCGGTCGATGCACGCGTTCCAGTTGCGCGCGAGGCCCAGATTGCGAGGGTGGCGATACAGTCCGACACGTCCGGCACC
>Ga0075424_100003378_pt1 | contig 14922 bp, 10 predicted proteins | sample SoiMethybrSBSTD3_FD_75301 | JGI IMG/M metagenome (GOLD analysis project Ga0075424, IMG submission 75301) | Bulk soil microbial communities from a Populus tree surrounding site in Tennessee, USA - Soil MetaG P. TD hybrid SBSTD3 | ecosystem: Environmental > Terrestrial > Soil > Tree plantation... | reverse complement strand
CTTGAGGTCCAGAATCGTCACCCCGTTGACGACTCGTTCGTCGATCTGCATCGCCGCTCCCTCCAAGCCCGACCGCGCCGGCGGGAACGCCGGCCCCCGCCGGTGGCCTGTCGTTCAACCGCCTTGAGCGCCTGCCCCAGGCCCTACGCTTCAAAGAAATAGACCGGGCAGCGTACTACGCGCCCGAGAGAAGTGTCAATCGCGCGTCGACCTGTTTGACACCGGTTTTCCGCAGGTGGACTACCTCGGCGGCCGCGCCTCGGAAGCAGGAATGAGCGTCAATGTGCACGACGCTGCGCACGTCAGAGTGCCCCGTCGTACCACCTTGAGCGCCTGCGTGCCGGACGCGAGGCGGTCGAACTGCAGTGCCTTCAACGGAGCGGCCGCCGGCTTGAGCTTCTCGTCGCCGTCAGCGTACTCAGCAGCCTCGACCCGGCCGTCGCTTCCGACCAGCAGGAAGAAATCGGCGGTCCCGGTCGCCGGAGGCGTGCCCTTGACGGCGACCGCGCGCAGCCGCGTCAACTCCGACGCATGCTCGCGGGCGATATCGTCGACCTTGCCCTTTGCGCCTGCGATGGCCGCCAGACGCTCGCGTGTGGCCGCCTGAGGTCGCTCGGAGTTGAGCGCCAGCGCGTACCAGCGGATCGCGTCATCCTTCCTGCCGCGGCGTGCCGCAATCTGGCCCATGTGGTCGCCGACCTCGGCGTGTTCGGAGATCCACCACGCCGCCCCGACCAGCCTTTCCGCCGTGGCGAGGTCTCCCTTGGCAAAAGCGACCCACCCGAGGGTATCCAGATACGATCCGAGTGATTCCGTGATTGCCAGCTCGCGTTCCGTGATGTGCCCGATGCTGATGTTCCGCGAATCGGCGGCGAGAGCCGAGACGGCCGATTCGGCATACTGCTGCGCGCGATCCAGATACTCGCCCTTCAGCGCGAGCTGGTAGGCGACGTTGTTCCACGTGAGCGGAGTGGGCGCGAGCTCCGCCGCCCGCGCGAATGCGGTCAGCGCCTGTTCGCCGTTGCTGGTGTTCAGGCGTGCCGTGCCCAAATCGATCTGCAGCGACGCCGCCTCGGGCATGAGCGTAATCGCTTTTTCCAGCTCCGGAATCGCGTCGCTGTAGCGGCCGGCCTCGACGTACATGTTTCCGAGCGCCGCGTGCGCGTACTTGTCGAGAGGATTCATCTCGAGCTGCTTGCGGAACGCGGCCTCTGCATCCGTGTATCGGCGCTGCAGCACGTAGACGCGACCCAGCCAGTTGTACGCGTACTCGTCGTACGGGTCTACTTCGAGCTGTTTCTTGAAGGCGTCGACGGCGGGCTCGTACTGTCGAAGCCCTCTGTACGCCTCGCCCAGGCTGCCCCATGCCCTCTTGTTCTTCGGCTCGAGCTCGACGACGCGTTTCAGCAGGGTGACCGCCTGGTCGTAGTTGCCCGCGCGAAGAGCCTCGTAGCCGCTGGTGTGCAGGTCGGACGCCTTCATGTCGGCCACCGCCCCCGCCGCCGCGGAGGCCGGCAGCTTCAGGGCGAGCCCCTGCGCATCGTCGGCGTCGACCACGCGCCGGAACGCGTTGTAGTCTCCGCCGCGGTCCGCCGGCAAAGTACGCAGCCGCGACGCAAACGTCCGCTCCGCGGTGAACACGTTTCCTTCCAGCTTGTACGCCGCGTTGTAGTCGGCGTAGTCCCGCGAGATGGACACCGCCATGGGCGGACGCGCGTCGTAGCCGGGCTCCATCTCGAGTCGGAGCCGATACTCCACGCGCATCGGCGAGCCGAGCTCGATGTCCTTCTTGTCGTTGACGAGCGCCGGGAGTTGAAAGTCGAAGAGCGGAAGCTTGAGTTGGACGTTTTTTTTCGTCCAGTCGACGAAGTTGACGGTCGCGACGCGGTACTCGATTTCGAACGGCTGTTTCGTGGCGGCCGGATCGCTGACTTTCCAGTCGCTGATGTCGCCGCCAATCCCGGATGACTCGTTGAGCTGCTCGAGAACAGTCTTCCAGCTTGCCGCAGGCGTTCGCCGGAAGATCATGCGCAGCAGCAGTTCCATGTCACCCCGCGTCGTGAGCTTCACGCGTCCGGTAAGCTTTCCGAGGTCGCCGAGCTTGCCGTCGACCTCCTGGGTTTGCTGGTTCAGGAATGGTGGATCGGCGGGCGTCAGTTCGAGGTGTGCGGGCTCCCGCGTCGTGACGACCAGCGCCTGCTTGTTGCGCAGCGACGGAGAAAGGAGGCGGAACGGCGCGATTTCCGGCGTGACGTCCAGCCACACCGGCTGCTTCGCCGCCCAGGCGAGCGTGATGGCGTGGTCGAACTGCGACGGCGAGGCGAAATCGGGATCGATCTTCCGATGCGAGTTGATCAACACCGTCGAGACCGGGAGGCCAAGGCTCTCGATGAGCGACGCGAGCAGCGTGTGCTTGTCCTTGCAGTCTCCGTATTGATCGCGCAGCACATCGGAGGCGCGCCGCGGCTGATAGCGGCCTGCGCCAAGCGAAATGCTGACGTAGCGGAAATTCGGCCCCACGAAATCGTAGAGCGCCTCCAGCTTCTCCAGGTCCGTCGTCTTTCCTGCGCTCAGCTCCGACGCCTTGGCACGGACCTCGGCGGTCGGAGTCCGCGGTGCGGTCTCGATTGACGAATACCATCGGCCCAATTCTTCCCAGCTTCGGAATGTCGTCAGCCGGACGGCGGGGAAAGCTTCGTCCTCATCGTTTGCGACGGCGGCGTCTTTCTGCTGATCCTTTGCTCGATCGGCCGTTTCCAGGTGGGAGCTTTTCCACGTGTAGACGCGCCGTCCGTTCGCATCGGTGATCGTCGGCTTGTGATCGTCGGCGGTCTTGAGCGTCAGCGCCCGGGTGGACGGCACGTCCACGCCGAGCTGTTCGTCGAGATTGATGCCGCGCTCCTGGAAGTCGTATTCCAGCCAGAAGTGTCCGGCCGCCAGCGGTGTGTGGATTGTCGTAACGGTGCTGAATTCCAGCGTCTCGCCCGGCCGCAGCGACGGGACCGTCACGTGCTTCTGTCTGAAGTCGGTGTACATCGGCGCTTCCCGTTGCACGGGAGCGCTCAGGTCCTGTACGGCATCGGCGGACGCCGTGACGACGGTGCCATCGGCCTTGTGCACACGCACGAACTGGATGTCCAGCCGCTCGGTGGCGGCGTTGTAGCCGAGTCGCAGCTGTCCCCAGAACTGCACCCCCGCCTCGCTCTGAGTCTTGACGCGCATGTATGTCTCGTGACGGCCCGTCCCGTCATTCTCGAAGCGATAGAGATTGCGCGACTGCTCGATGACGAACGCTTCCTGCGAGAAGTCCGGAGCCGCCGATGGTTTTGGTGCAGCCGGCTGCTGCGGCGGCGCCTGAAGAATGGTGAGCGGCAGACTGATCAGGAGCGTGAGAAGGGGAATGAACACGCCTGGGCCTCTTTCATATCAGGCTGGGGGAGGATCAAATTATATCTCGTGATGCCGGGTTCCCCCTCCGCGCAGTGTCTGCACGACGACGTAGAGAATCGGAATGAACAGGATGTTGAGGAACGTCGAGAGCAGCATGCCGCCGGCCACGGCCGTCCCGACCGAATGCCGCGCGCCCTCGCCCGCGCCGCTCGCGAACACCAGCGGCAGCACGCCGAGGATGAACGCCAACGACGTCATCAGGATCGGGCGCAGGCGGATTCGCGCCGACTCGATCGCCGCTTCGATGACGCTGCGGCCCTTCTCGCGCAGCTGTTCGGCGAATTCGACGATCAGAATCGCGTTCTTGGCGGCAAGGCCGATGAGCATCACGAGCCCGACCTGGCAGTAGACGTCGTTCGCCAGCCCCCGCAGCCACTGCGCGCTCAGCGCGCCGAGCACCGCGAGCGGGACACCGAGGAGCACGATGAACGGCAGCACGAGGCTCTCGTACTGTGCGGCGAGCGTGAGGTAGACGAGAATCAGCGCCAGCCCGAAGATGTAGAGCGACTGCTTGCCCGCCTTCGTCTCCTCGAGTGAAATCCCGGACCATGCGTAGCCCATGCCCTGCGGCAAGTTCTGTTCGGCGATGCGCTCCATTTCCTTGAGCGCGTCGCCCGAGCTGACGCCCTGCGCCGCCGATCCGTTGATCGAGGCGGCGCGGAACAGGTTGAAGTGGTTGATGACCTGGGGCGCCGTCGTCTCCCGCATGCTGACGACCTGCTCGAGCGGAATCATTTCGGATGTGCGGGATCGCGCGTACAGCCGCCGCAGCGCGTCCGGAGTCGACCGGAACTGCTGATCCGCCTGCACGTAGACGCGGTACGCGCGGTTGTTGAACTCGAAGTCGTTCACGTACTGCGACCCCAGAAAAATCTGCATCGCGCTCGTGATCTCGCCGAGGGGCAGGCCGAGCGCGAGCGCGCGCTCGCGGTTGATCGTCACCTGCATCTGCGGGTCGTTGGCCGTGAACGTGCTGAAGAGCCCGCGGAGCCTCGGCGAGCGATTCCCCGCGGCGACCACGGCCTGGACGCCGCGGGCGAGCGTGTCGATGCTCGTACCCGTCTGATCGAGGACCTGGAACTCGAATCCGCCGAAGCGGCTCAAGCCGGGGATCGCCGGCGGATTGAAGGCAGCGACGATGGCGCCCGGAATCGAGAAGAGCGGACCCGTCACGCGCCGCAACACCGACGCCAGCACATGGTCCTGGCCGCGCCGCTGGTTGTACGGCTTCAGCCGCACGAACATGAGGCCCGTGTTCGACGACGCCCCGCTGAAGCTGAAGCCCATCACGGAGAAAGTCGCGAGGACGTCTGGATCCGCGCCGATGATCTGCTCCGCGCGATGGGCAATCTCGCCCGTGTACTCGAGCGAGGCGCCCGCGGGCGCCTGCACTTGCACGAGGAAATAGCCCGGATCTTCTTCAGGCAGGAACGACTGCGGCACCGTTCGCAACATCAACCAGGTGAGGCCCAGTGTCGCGACGAACAGCAGGACGATTGCCCAGCGCCAGGCAACGCCCCGGCGGAGCGCCCGCACGTAGACGCCGGTACCAGCCGCAATCACTCGCTCGACGAACGAGAAGAAGCGGCCCTTGTGATGGCTCTCGCGTTCCAGGAGGAGCGCGGACAGGGCCGGCGTCAGCGTAACGGCGTTGAACGCCGACAGCGCCACGGCGAACGCAATCGTCATCGAGAACTGCGCGTAGAGCCGCCCCGTAGTCCCCGGGAAGAACGCGACGGGCACGAAGACCGCGATCAGCACCAGCGCCGTCGCGATGACGGCGCCGAGCACTTCCCGCATCGCGTCGGATGCCGCCTTGTGCGCGGACACTCTGTATTCCTGAATGTGCCGCTCGATGTTCTCGATGACGACGATCGCGTCGTCGACGACGATGCCGGTCGCTAGAATCAGGCCGAACAGCGTCAGCGTGTTGATGGAGAAGTCCATCAGCTTGATGAAACCAAACGTGCCGACGAGCGACACCGGAATCGTGATCGCCGGGATCAGCGTGCTGCGCCAGGTCTGGAGGAAGATGAAGATGACGAGCACGACCAGGACGATCGCTTCCGCGAGCGTCTTCAGCACTTCGCGGATCGACTCCTCGACGACGTCGGTCGTGTTGAACGCGACCTGGTACTTGACCCCCGGCGGAAACTGTTTCGACAGGTCGTCGAGCGCGGCGACGACGCCGCGTTCCACGTCGAGCGCGTTCGCCGTCGGCAGCTGGATCACGCCAAAGCCGACGGCCTCGACTCCCTGGAACTTCAGCACCGCGCTGTAGGTCTCGGCGCCGAGCTCCGAACGCCCGACGTCTTTCAACCTGACGAGCGATCCGTCGGCGCCGCTCTTCAGGATGATGTTGTCGAACTCCTGCGGCTCGCGCAGGCGGCCAAGCGCGCGTACGCTCAGCTGGTACATCTGACCGGATGGCGCCGGCGCCTGGCCAAGGCTGCCTGCGGCGACCTGGACGTTCTGCTCACGCAGCGCGTTGACGACGTCCCCCGCGGTGAGCCGGCGAGCGGCGAGGCGATCCGGCTCGAGCCAGAGCCGCATCGAGTACTTCCGTTCGCCGAAAATCGTGACGTCGCTGACGCCCGGCACCCGCTTCAGCGCATCCTTCACGTACACGTCGATGTAGTTGCTGAGGAACAGCGAATCGTACGCGTTGTTCTCCGCATACACGCCGACCGCCATCACAAATCCGGTGGCCTGCTTCTGGACGGTGATGCCCGTCGTACGCACTTCCGTCGGCATGCGGCCGAGCGCCTGGTTCACGCGGTTCTGCACGTCGACCTGCGCGACGTCCTGGTTGCGCGTCACGTCGAACGTGACGCTGATCGTCGCGAACCCGCTGTTGGTGCTCGACGACGTCATGTACAGCATGCCCTCGACGCCGTTGATCGCCTGTTCGAGCGGCGTCGTGACGGCGGTCTCGACCTCCTGCGCGTTGGCGCCGGTGTAGACGGCGATGACAGTGATGACGGGAGGCGCGAGCGAGGGATATTGCGCGACCGGCATCGTCGGGATGGCGATCGCCCCCGCCAGGATCAGCACGAGCGAGCAAACCGATGCGAGGATGGGGCGGCGAATGAAGGTTTCGGCGAACATTATTCCGGCTTCACCGGCGCGCCGTCGCCGATCTTCTGGATCCCCGACACGATCAGCCGATCGCCTGGCGCCAGGCCGCTCTTGACGACGTAATCGTTGCCCATCAGGTCGCCCACGTCGATGGGGCGCTGGCGCGCGACGGTCCCCTGCGCCGAGCTCTCGGCGACGAAACAGAAATACTTCCCATTGATGCGTACGACGGCGGTGATCGGGATCGTGAGGCCGGGCGCCGACCGCCAGATGATGCGCGACCGGACGAACTGCTGGGTACGCACCGCCGGCGGCCGATCGCGCAGCGCGCTTTTCACGAGGACCGTCTGGGTTGCGTCGTCGACGCGCGGCGCGACGAACGTGATGGGATTGGTCGCCATGACCTTCCCGGCCGCGTCGAGCAGCTGCACAGGCAAACCGATACGTAGATCCGGAGCGCGATCGAGCGGGATCTGAACGTACACTTCGAGCGTGTCGTTGTCGTCAATGGTGGTGATTACCGTGGATTTCGTGATCCGATCCCCTTCGCGGATCGGGATGTCGCCGACGATGCCGGCCTGCGGGGCCGACACGCGGTAGTACTGGAGCTCGACCTGCTGCTCGTGCACTTGCGCGTTGAGCGCCTCGAGGCGCGCCTCCGACGTGCGCAGCTGGTTCTGCGCCTGCTCGAACTCCTGCCGACTGATCGCGCCCGCGGCGACGAGTGCTTCCAGCCGCTTCACCTGTGCGCGCCAGTACTGCACGTCCGCTTCGAGACCCGCGCGGTTCGCCTGTGTGCTCTGCACGGTCGCCTGTTGCTTGTCGGGTTTGATCTGCACGACCGGCGCGCCGGTCGATACGCGATCGCCGGACTTGACGAAAATGTGCGTGACGACGCCCTCGACGTCGGGCTGAACGGTCGACGACTTCAACGATCGGACGGTCGCGATGAAATCGGACGCCTGCTCGATCGGCTTGTTCTGCAGAACGATTGTGCCGACGCTCATCGGCGGCGGCGCCGCGGGTCCGGCGGCCGCAGGATCGCCGCGGCGGCATCCGCCGGACAGCGTGGTGACAGCAACGACGAGCAACGCGAGAGGTGTGCGGAGGTCAGCCATCTGGATATGGATCGTGGTCCCACCTGAAGGTAGGCGGATCGGGGACAGAGATAATAGTACTGAAACGGGTGCGGTACGAGCCGCGTTTCGTCTAAAAAAAAGGCCACGCGTCCGCGTGGCCCTTTCCCTAACCGAACGAGGCCGGATTAGACGCCGCCGGCGCCCGCGAACTTGCGGGACTGGAAGCATTCTCGGCAGAAGACAGGCCGCCCCTGTGTGGGCCGGAAGGGAACCGTCGTTTCCTTCCCGCACGCCGAGCAGTTGGTCGTGGTCTCGACGCGCTCGCGTGCGATCGCGCCGCCGCCCGACGGGCGCGACGCGCGCTTCGCCTTGCACGATTTGCAGCGCTTGGGTTCGTTCTTGAAGTTTTTGTCCGCGAAGAAGAGCTGCTCGCCGGCCGTCCAGATGAACTCGGTGCCGCAATCCACGCAGGTGAGCGACTTGTCCTGGAACTCCATCGATCCTTCCCTCTCACTAACCCGCCACTAACTCGCCCTGCTCAGTGACGTGAGCCGAAGCCGTCCGGCCGGAACCGGACGGCTTCCTACTGACGACTCCGCTTATTCGACCTCTCGCCGCTGCTTCTTGCGCGTGCGCTTGCGCGCGAGCGCCTGTTTTGCGCGGCGTCGATCGCCCGGCTTCAGATAGAAGGAGTGCTTCTTGATATCCTTGATGATATCTTCCTGCTGCACCTTGCGCTTGAACCGGCGCAGCGCGCTTTCGATCGATTCGCCTTCCTGAACCTTGACTTCGGCCAAGCTTGAAAACACCCCCTTCGCGGCCACCCTGCGCGAACCGTGCCGGCGATTCGTTCCCGTGAACGAAGCGCGCCGGGTGGTGCTCTGTGGGGCCCGTTGAGTCCGACGGAATATGCTAGGCTATCACAGGTAAACGCGGATTCTAGGCAGAAACCTCCTCTGCCGTCAATCACACATTTGGTGATGGAACTCCATCACCGTTCCTCGCACAAACCACTGAATCGCTTGGATTTACTGCAGACGACATGAAAGTGCTCGTGGTCGGCGGCGGCGGCCGCGAGCATGCGCTCGCTTGGAAGCTCGCGTCGGAGGCATCCGTTTCGGAAGTGCTCTGCGCGCCGGGAAACGCGGGGATCGCGCGCTGCGCGAGGCTGATCGATGTCGCCGCCGGCGACGCGGCCGCGCTTGCGGCGCTGGCCGAGCGCGAGTCGATCGATCTGACCGTCGTCGGCCCGGAGTTGCCGCTCGATCGCGGGATCGCCGATCTCTTTGTTTCGCGAGGACTCCGGATCTTCGGTCCGTCGCGCCAGGCTGCACAACTCGAGTGCAGCAAGGTGTTCGCGAAGGCATTCATGGCGCGGCATGGAATTCCGACGGCGCGCTATCGCGCGTGCGACAACGCGGCGGACGCGCACGCGATCGTCGCGGCAGGCGAGCTCGGATTTCCTGTGGTTGTGAAGGCGGACGGCCTCGCGGCGGGCAAGGGCGTCGTTGTCGCGGGCGATCGCGCCGCGGCGGATCTCGCGGTCACCGCCGCGATGGAAGAGCGACAGTTCGGGGAGGCCGGCTCGCGCGTCGTGCTGGAAGAATGCCTGTCCGGACCAGAGGTTTCGTTCTTCGCGATCTGCGATGGCGAGCACGCGGCCCCGCTGATGTCGGCGCAGGATCACAAGCGGGTGTTCGACGGCGACGAGGGTCCGAATACCGGCGGCATGGGCGCATTTGCGCCCAGCCCGCTCGTCGACGAGGCGATGCAGCAGCGCATCATGCGTGACGTCGTGAATCCAGTCGTGAACGGCCTGCGCGCCGACGGGCAGGCCTACGTGGGATTCCTGTACGCAGGACTGATGCTGACCTGCGACGGCCCGAAGGTCATCGAGTTCAACGTACGCTTCGGCGATCCGGAGGCGCAGGTCGTCATCCCGATGATTGCGACGGACCTCGCGCCGCGGCTCGCGGCGGCGGCGGAAGGCGCCGTGGATCGCACACCAGTGGAGTTCCGGCCGGAACGGCACGTGGGCGTGGTGCTTGCATCGCCAGGTTACCCGGCGTCGGGTCCGATGGGACTGCCCATTCGCGGGCTCGACGAGGCGGCGAGCCTCGACGGCGTGCTGGTGTTTCATGCGGGGACGGCGAGGCGCGGAGATCAGGTTGTGACGGCCGGCGGACGCGTGCTGACGGTGGTCGGCCGGGGAGCTTCGTTTGACGCGGCGATCGCCCGCGCGTATGCGGGCGTGCGCAGCATCTCGTTCGACGGCATGCACTATCGCCGTGACATTGGCAGGAAAGCGCTATGAGTGAGATTGCGGTTCTGATTCTGATGGGATCCGATTCGGACGCGCCGGTGATGCAGGGCGCGGTTGACGTGCTTCGGGACTTCGGTGTTGCGTGCGAGATGACGGTTGCGTCCGCGCACCGCTCGCCCGAGCGCGTGATGCGGCTCGTCCGCGAGGCGCCTGGCCGCGGTGTGAAGGTCTTCATCATCGGCGCCGGCGCAGCCGCCCATCTTGCCGGTGTGGTCGCGGCCCATACGATCCTGCCGGTGATCGGCGTGCCGATTGATTCGTCCGCGCTGAAGGGCATGGACGCACTGCTGTCGACCGTCCAGATGCCGCCAGGCGTGCCCGTGGCGACGGTCTCGATTGGCAAGCCTGGCGCGACCAACGCCGGCGTGCTCGCCGCGCAGATTCTGGGGGTGAGCGATCGCGGCGTCGCCGCGAAGCTCGAACAGTACAAGAAGTCGCTGGCCGCGAAAGTCGAAGCGGCCGCCGAGAAACTGAAGCTCTAATCGAACCGCGAACCGCGACCCGCGAACCGCGACCCGCGACCCTCGAGACCATGAAGTACTCCATCGTGACGTTCGGCTGCCGCGTGAACCAGGCCGATTCGCTCCGCCTGGAAGAGCAGTTCCACGCCCTGGGCGCGCGTCCTTCCGCAACCGTCGATGCCGACGTCGTGGTCGTCAATACGTGCACGGTCACCGCTACCGCCGACCAGGGCGCCCGTCAGACCATCCGCCGCATCGCGCGCGACAATCCCGCCTCGCAGATCGTGGTCACCGGGTGCTACGCGACGCGCTGCGGCGAGGACGTCCGCGCACTGCCGAACGTCGTCCACGTCGTCCGAAACGCCGAGAAGGAACAACTCGTCGCCGCATTTGCGGAGCGGTTCGCGGTTGGCGACGGGCCCTGCGGCGCCGCGATTGAACCCGGCATCGCAGGGCGAACCGCGTTCACGCTGCGGGTCCAGACCGGCTGCGAGGAACGCTGCACGTACTGCATCATCCCGTCGACGCGCGGCGGGGGGCGCAGCGTGCCGCTCGACGATGTAGTACGCGAGGTCGAGCGGATTGCCGCTGCGGGATTCAAGGAGATCGCGCTTACCGGTGTTCACCTCGGATCGTACGGCCGCGATCTCGCGCCGCGCTCGTCGCTCTTCGCGCTCCTCCGCGCCCTCGCACGGCTGGATGTCGACGTCACGTTTCGGATCAGCTCGCTGGAGCCGATGGATTGCACACCGGCGATCGTCGATCTGATCGCCGGCAGCGGCGGCCGCTTCGCGCCGCACCTCCATCTGCCGCTGCAGCATGCGGCCGATCGCATGCTCGAGGCGATGGGTCGCCCGTACACGCTCGACGCCTACCTCCGCCTGGTCGACCGCATTCACGAGCGGCTGCCGGACGCCTCGATTGGCTCCGACATGATCGTCGGGTTTCCCGGGGAGACGGACGACGATTTTGCGGCGAATCTTGCGTACTTGCCGGGTTCGCCGCTGACCCATCTGCACGTGTTTCCGTATTCGGATCGACCGGGCACCGTCGCGAGCGCGATGCGCGGGAAAGTCGATGGAGTCGTCACACGCGCGCGCGGACTGCAGCTGCGCGCGATTGGCGCCGAACTGACGCGGCAATTTCACGCTTCACAGCAGGGCACCGTTCGTCCAGGCCTCACGCTCGAGGATGGAACGCTGGTAGTCACAGATAACTATCTGAAGGTGAGGATTCCGCCAGGACAACGGCGAAACGAGCGCGTAGACGTAAGAATCGAGGAAGTTGGAAGTGTGCTCATAGGCCGCGTGGAGCCGGATCCCGCCCTTCGACAGGGGCTCAGGGCGGCCCTGAGGCTCTCGAAGGGCCGGATCCCGGCGGCGCTACGTGCCCATCAACATCGCGAGCCGCTTGCCGGGCGCTGACGTCTGCGCGGACTCGGTGATCAGCTGACCGCATGCGGCGCGAATGTCGCGCCCGCGGCTCTTGCGCACCGAGACGGTGACGCCGTGCTCCGAAAGGATCCGGGCGAAGCGGTTGACGCGCTCGTCCGACGGCCGCTCGAACGGAATGCCCGCGGCTTCGTTGAGCGGCAGCAGGTTCACCTTGCCGCGTATCCCGTGCAGCAGGCGCACCAGCCTCCGCGCGTCTTCCGGCGTGTCGTTCACGTCCTGCAGGAGCACGTATTCGAACGTGATCCGCTCGCGCCGCTTGATCGGGAAGCGCCGGCACGCGTCGAGCAGTTCCTTCAACCCGTATTTGCGATTGATCGGCACCAGCATGTCGCGCTGATCTTCCGTCGTCGAATGCAGCGAGATGGCGAGGTTCGGCATGAGCGGCTCCGTTGCCAGCCGCTCCAGCGCCGGCAGGACGCCGACGGTCGAGAGCGTCATCCGGCGGGGCGAGAGCCCGAAGCCGTGCTCGTCGGCCAGCATTCGGAGCGCTTTCATCGTCGCGTCATAGTTGTGAAGCGGCTCGCCCATGCCCATGAGGACGATGTTGAAGCGCGTGTCGAGCATCCCGAGCTCGGACGCGAGCACGCGCACCTGCCCGGCGATTTCCCCGGCCGTGAGGTTGCGATCGATGCCCATCTTGCCGGTCAGGCAGAACGCGCAGCGCATCGCGCAGCCAACCTGGGTCGAAATGCAGAACGTCTGCGCGGGAGTGTCCGGAATGTAGACCGACTCGATGAACTTGCCGTCCGCCAATCGGAGCAGCAGCTTCGTCGTGCCGTCCGACGACCGCTCCATCCGCTCGACATGGGGCGTCGTGACCGTGAATTGGGACGCGAGCTGCGCACGGAGGTCTCGCCCGAGGTCGCTCATCAGCCCGAAATCGGTCACGCCGCGCTTGTGAACCCACTGGAATATCTGGCGGGCATGGAACCGCGGATGTCCCAGGTCGGCCAGGGCCTGTTCAAGCTCATCAAGCTCGAGTTCGCCGATGTCGGTCGTGAAAGCGGTGTCCATTGGTCGTGCGGCTACCGGAGCCTGCCTCGCCGAAGCTTTAGCGGAGCCTGCCTCGCCGAAGCTTTGGCGGAGGCGGGAAGAGACTCATTGTACTATGTCGGTCGAGCGGGGCCTTACGACGCCTTGAATCGAACGGTTTGGCCGTGGTATCATCAGAGTTTCGACAAGCCCAAGTAATTCCTTTAGTAACAATCAGTTACGGCGACGGAGCAGTTCATAGCGCATGGTTGTCCGCGACGTCCTCGACAACGGTCTCCGGCTGATTACCGAAACCATGCCCCACGTCCGTTCCGTGACGATTGGCGTGTGGCTGATGCGCGGCTCGCGGCACGAATCGGATGACCGAAGCGGCATCGCCCATTTCGTCGAGCACATGCTCTTCAAGGGAACCGACACGCGAACCGCCGAAGACATCGCGCAGGCGATCGACTCGATCGGCGGACAGCTCGACGCGTTTACGGCGAAGGAGTACGCGAGCTACTACATCAAAGTCCTCGACGAGCATCTCCCGCTCGCGGTCGATCTGCTGGCCGACATCGTGCTGCGGCCGGCGTTCTCGACCGAAGAAGTCGAGCGCGAGAAGAAGGTGATCCTCGAAGAGATCAAGATGGTCGAGGATACCCCCGACGATCTGGTCCACGAGCTGTTCACGCAGCACTTCTGGGAAGGTCACCCGCTCGGACGGCCGATTCTCGGATCGAAGGAGACCGTCGAGTCCTTTACGCCGCAGATCCTCCTGGATTACTTCCGCGGCGCCTACGTCGCGAAGAACATGATCATCTCCGCGGCGGGCAATCTCGAGCACGCGCACGTGCGCGAACTGGTCGAATCGGCGTTCGGCGCGCTCGCCTCGTCGGGCGACTCGTTATCAGCCGACGCGCCTCGGGTCGTCCCACAGGTCATCACCCGCACGAAGGAGCTCGAACAGAGCCATATCTGTCTTGGCACCAACAGCTATCCGCAGAACCACGAAGATCGATACGTCAGCTACATCATGAACACGGTGCTCGGCGGGTCGATGAGCTCGCGGCTGTTCCAGAACGTCCGTGAGAAGCGGGGGCTCGCGTACGCGGTGTTCAGCGGACTGAGCGCCTACCGGGACGCGGGCAACATCACGATCTACGCAGGCTGCTCGAACGAAGCGGTCGGCCAAGTGATCGACCTCTGCGTCGAGGAACTGCGCGGGATGAAGCGCTCGCCCGTGCCCGAGACGGAGCTCCGGCGCGCGAAGGATCACCTGAAGGGCAGCCTCATGCTCAGCCTCGAGAACACGGCGAGCCGCATGTCGCACCTGGCGCGGCAGGAGATTTACTTCGACCGCCACTTCGGGCTCGATGAGACCCTGACCGGGGTCGAGCGGGTCACCGATCTCGACGTCCAGCGTGTCGCGGAGGATCTGTTCGCCAACGGCTCGCTCGCGGCGACGATTCTCGGCCCGAACGTGCCCGACATCAATCGCGCGCGTATCGATCTCGGCTGATGGAGCGATTTGAATTGCTGAGTGATGAATTTCGAGTGCTGATTGAAGAGCTTTTCTTACCGGTGATGAGAGAACAATCAACAATCAGCAGTCGCAAATCAGAAATCCGATGATTCGCCGGTACACCCATCCGGAGATGGGCGCCATCTGGAGCGAGCAGCGCCACTACGAGACGTGGCTCGACGTGGAGCTTGCGGCAACCGACGCCATGGCGGAAGCAGGGCTCGTCCCCGCCGATGCCGCCCGGGAGCTCCGCTCCAAGGCGTCGTTCGATATCGCGCGGATCGAAGAAATCGAGCAGACCACGCAGCACGACGTCATCGCGTTCACGACGGCGGTGGCGGAGAAGGTCGGCCCTTCGGCGCGGTGGCTGCACTTCGGCCTCACGTCGTCAGACGTCGTCGATACGGCGCAGGCTCTGCAGATGCGCGAAGCCTGCGATCTCATCGTGAAAGACATCGCCGGCCTGATGGAGGCGGTGCGGACGCGCGCCGACGAGCATCGGCGGACGCCGATGATCGGGCGGACCCACGGCGTGCATGCGGAGCCGATGACGTTCGGGCTCAAGCTCGCGCTGTGGTAC
>Ga0075424_100003377_pt1 | contig 14924 bp, 13 predicted proteins | sample SoiMethybrSBSTD3_FD_75301 | JGI IMG/M metagenome (GOLD analysis project Ga0075424, IMG submission 75301) | Bulk soil microbial communities from a Populus tree surrounding site in Tennessee, USA - Soil MetaG P. TD hybrid SBSTD3 | ecosystem: Environmental > Terrestrial > Soil > Tree plantation... | reverse complement strand
CGGTGAGACGCGCGCCCTCGGTGAGCGCGAGGCGCGCCGCAAGCCGCGTATCGATCCACACTTCGCCGCGATCCGGCACCCGCTGCGCGGGCACGCCCTCGGCGGCGCCGGGAGCGACGAGCGAAACGGCGCCGCGCAGCGGATAGCCCACGCCGACGGCCTTGACGTCCGCGAGCATGGCGTCGCTGCCCGGACTCTGGACCATGCTGTTGAAGCGGACCACCGGGACCGTCGCGAGTCCGCGCGCCTGCGCTTCGCGCGAAAAATCGGACGGCAGCGCGCGATCGGCTGACAGCATGAGATCGGCGCCGAGCAGGAGATTCGCCTGCCTCGATAATGCGCCCTTGACGCGATCGGCGAAAAAGCCGACGGTGCCTGCGCTCGCGGCGGCGAGCACCAGCGCCGCGATCAGGACGGAAAGCTCGCCGGCGCGCCAGTCGCGGCGCAGCATCCGCAGCGCGAGGCGCAGCGTATTCATGGCGATTCGCGCACCGCCTCGTCGCCGATGAGCTTGCCGCCCGCAAGCGAAAGCCGTCGGGCACAGCGCGAGGCGAGTTCGGCGTCGTGCGTGACGAGCAGCAGCGTCGTGCCGCGCTCGCGATTCAGGCGAAACATCACGTCGGCGACTTCGGCGCCGGTTGCGCCGTCGAGATTGCCCGTCGGCTCGTCGGCCATCAGCACCTGTGGCTCGCCGCAGAACGCGCGCGCGATCGCGACGCGTTGCTGCTCGCCGCCCGAAAGCTGCTTCGGATAGTGCGACAGACGCGCGGAAAGTCCGACGCGTGCGAGCCATTCGCGCGCGCGTCCAGTCGCATCGCCGGCACCGGCGAGCTCCAGCGGCAGCATGACGTTCTCCAGCGCGGTCAGCGCTGGCAGGAGCTGGAACGACTGGAACACGAAGCCCAGCCAGCGCCGTCGCAGCGCGGCGCGCGCGTCCTCCGACAAGCCATTCAATGCGGTGTCGCCAAGCCACACTTCGCCCGCAGTCGGCCGGTCGAGGCCGGCCAGCAATCCGAGCAGCGTCGTCTTGCCCGAGCCGGAAGCGCCGACGATGGCGACCGTGGCGCCCGCGCCGACCTCGAAGGTCACGCCATCGAGGATCGTCAGCGGCGCATCTCCGCTCTGCACGATCTTGGAGAGGTCTTGTGCACGAATGACAGGCTCGGTCATGATCAGGAAAAAGCTTCGGCGGCTCGCCTCGAATGCAGTTGGGGCCGCCGCATGGTCAACGCAAGCCCGCACGTGGACAGAGCGACACGGAAATGCCGTGCGGATCGATCGGGTGGCGGCGCATTGTACTCCGCGACGGTTCTTTGCGCGCCGCGAAACGCGCCTCTACAATGGCGTGTGGACATGAATTCGTCGTCTTCGTTCCGATCCGTCCTGCGCTCTTTGACGGCGCTGGGGGCAGCGCTCTTCTGCTCCGTCGTCTTTGCGCAAGCCGCGGCGCCGGTGATCCTCATCGTCGGCGACAGCATCTCCGCGGGTTACGGATTGCGACCGGGCGCGGGCTGGACGACGCTGCTGCAGCAGCGGCTCGAAGCCGAGCAGTATCCACATCGCGTCGTCAACGCCAGCAGCAGCGGCGATACGTCCGCCGGAGGTCGCGCGCGGCTCGCCGCGCTTCTCGCGCAGCACCGTCCCGTCATCACCATCGTCGAGCTCGGCGGCAACGATGGATTGCGCGGCGGCAGTCTCGAGGCACTGCGTAGCAATCTCGACGCGATGACGATGATGGCGCAGAAGGCAGGATCGCGCGTGCTGCTCGTCGGCATGCGGCTGCCACCCAATTACGGCCCCGCGTACGTGCAGCGTTTCGCCGCGACGTTTGCCGATGTCGCCAAGGCGCGCAAGATCGCGCTCGTGCCATTCCTGTTCGACGGCTTCGGCGAAAACAATGCCATGTTCCAGCCCGATCGCGTCCATCCGACCGCCGCGGCGCAGCCCAAGCTGCTCGACAACGTCTGGCGCGAATTGCGGCCTTTGCTCGGCACGCCCGGGAAGGCAAAATGAACGCGCCGCATCCCGGCGTGCGCCGCGTCGGCGTCGCTGCGCTTGCCGCTTATCCCGACCGCATCGACGTGCGCAGCCCCGCCGAGTTCGCCGCGGACCACGTCCCCGCGGCGACGAATCACCCGGTGCTCGACGACGCCGAGCGGGCGCGGATCGGCACGCTCTACATGGCGTCCCCTTTCGACGCACGCAAGCGTGGCGCGGCGCTGGTCGCGCGCAACATCGCCGCGATGCTCGAGACCGCCTTTGCCGAGCAGGGGCGCGACTGGCGGCCGCTCGTCTACTGCTGGCGCGGCGGGCAGCGCAGTCGCGCATTGACCGAGGTGCTCAACGAAATCGGCTGGCGCGCCGTGCAGCTCGAGGGTGGATATCGCACCTACCGGCGCCACGTCGCCGCCGAGCTCGCGCGGCTGCCATTGCGGTTCCGCTTCGTCGTCATCTGCGGTCTGACGGGCTCAGGCAAGAGCCGGCTGCTCGCCGCGCTGAGCCGCTCCGGTGCGCAGACGCTCGACCTCGAGGGCATCGCGCGGCATCGCGGCTCGCTCCTGGGTGACCTGCCGGGCGATCCGCAGCCGTCGCAGAAATGGTTCGAAAGCCAGCTCTTCGATGCGTTGGGACGGCTCGATGCCTCACGACCGGTGTTCGTCGAATCCGAAAGCAGGCGCATCGGCGGCGTACAGATGCCCGACGCACTGCTCGCGCAGATGCGCATCGGCCGCGCGCTTACGCTCGTGACTCCGCTCGAGCAGCGGGTGGCGCTGCTCAAGGAGGAGTACGCGCATTTTCTCTCCGCTTCCGCATCGCTCGGCGCGTGCCTCGAGCCGCTCGTCGAGCTGCATGGCAAGGCGGCGATCGCGCGCTGGGAAGCGATGGCAGCCGCCGCCGATTGGGATCGGCTGGTCGTGGAGCTCCTCGAAACGCATTACGATCCCATGTACGCGCGGTCGCTCTCCCGCAATTTCCCGTCCTCGCGGGAATCGCTGGTGATCGAGGCGCACGAGGTATCGGCAGACGCGTTTGCGACGCTCGCCGGCGAGGTACGCGCTATGCTCGATGCTGCCGAAACCACCGCGTTGCGAATGTGACAAGCTACGCATTTCGCATCATCAACGTCTTCGCCGAGGAGCGCCTCGCCGGCAATCCGCTCGCGGTGTTCGAGGACGGGCACGGTCTCGACGACGCGACCATGCAGGCGCTGGCGTTGCAGTTCAATCTGTCGGAGACGACGTTCATCCTGCCGTCGACGCGCGCGACCGCATGCGTGCGGATTTTCACGCCGACGTTCGAGATGCCCTTCGCCGGCCACCCGACGCTCGGCACCGCCCACGTCGTGCGCGCGCTCAAGGGCGGCGATGCGGTGACGCTGGAAATGCGCGCCGGGGTCATTCCCGTGCGGGCGCGCGGCGACGAATGGACGCTGCGAGCCAATGCGCCGCGGACGCGCGCGGTGACCGCATCGCGCGACGAGCTCGCCGCGATGCTCGGCCTCGTTGCCTCCGACATCCGCAGCGAACCGCTCTTTGTCGATACCGGCAGCGAACAGCTCTTGGTCCCTCTCACGAGCGTGGCGGCGGTGCGCCGCTGTCAGCCGACCGCGGATCTACTCGTCAAACACGGCAGCGTCGCCCTGCCCGGCGGCGGCTCGCGGGCGACGGCCTACGTATGGGCGGAAGTCGCGCCCGACGGCGCGCTGGCGCGGTTTTTCTTTCCCAAGCACGGCGCGATCGTCGAGGATCCCGGAACCGGCTCGGCCTGCGCCAACCTCGGCGGCTGGCTGGTCGCGACCGGGGCGTCGCGTCCGCGGACGCTCACCATCGCGCAGGGTGAGGCGGTCGGGCGCCGCTGCCGGCTGAGGCTCACCGTCGATGCCGAAGGAGGCGTTTTTGTTTCCGGGCGCGTGGTCGAGCTCGGTCGCGGCACGATCACGCTGTAGGGCCGGGTTCCTCCGGCCAACGCGGCGCTTGCGAATTAGTCGCACCTACGAGCCGTCGTGACGGCGGCCTCCCCCCGGCTGCAGCAACGCCTCGTAACATCTCGAAACCACCGGCAGGTCAACAGCGCGCTAGACTGGGACGTTGTGGCGCGAACGGACGACGAAATCGCCACCGCTCGAACCCGATGAAGAGCTACTCCATCGTCGCAATGTTAGCCGCCGCGTTCATCGCGTTCCCGGCGATTGCGTCCGCGCCGCTCAACTACGACGACGCCCGTCATCTGCTCAATCGCACCGGTTTCGGCGCGACGGACGCGGAGATCCGGCGCATGGTCGGGATGACGCGTGAAGAAGCCGCGCGGACGCTCCTGGCTGCCACGCGCGCGACTGCCGTCACCGCACCGCCGGCATGGACGAACGACGCCGGGCCGTTGCGCTATCCGCGCGGCGAGAACGCCTCCGACATGGAGAGGAAGCAGTTCCAGCAGGAACAAATCCGTGACGGGCTCGAGCTCCGCGGCTGGTGGCTCGACGAGATGCTTGCCACGCCTTCTCCCTTGACCGAGCGCATGACGCTGTTCTGGCACAACCATTTCGTGTCGAGCCAGCAGAAGGTCAAGCTCGCGCAGCTCATGTACCGCCAGAACGTGACGCTGCGCGCGCACGCGCTCGGCCGCTTCGGCGATCTCCTGCACGCCATTGCCCGCGATCCGGCGATGGTGATCTACCTCGACAGCGCGCAGAACCGCAAGGGGGCACCGAACGAGAACTTCGCGCGCGAATTGATGGAGCTGTTCACGCTCGGCGAAGGCAACTACGGCGAGCAGGACATCAAGGATGCGGCGCGCGCATTTACCGGCTGGAGCCTCGATCGCGACAGCGGCCGCTTCGTGTTCCGTCGCTTCGTCCACGACTACGGCAGCAAGACCGTGCTCGGTCGCAGCGGCTACTTCGACGGCGACGATGTGCTCGACATCCTGCTAGCGAAAGCGCAGACCGCGGAGTTCATCACGCGCAAGCTCTGGCGCGAATTCGTTTCAGCCGACCCCGACGAAGCCGAGGTGAAAAAGATCGCGTCGCGCTTCCGCGATTCGCGCTACGACATCAAGGTTGCGCTCGAAGCTCTGCTCGTCTCGGATGCGTTCTATGCGAAAGAAAATCGCGGCGTGCTCGTCAAATCTCCCGTCGATCTGGTCGTCGGCACGCTCAAACAGTTCGACCTGAAGCCCGGCGGGCCCGTACCCTTCGCCGTCGCCGCCGCGGCGATGGGACAGAATCTGTTCTCTCCGCCCAACGTCAAGGGCTGGCCCGGCGGCGAAGCGTGGATCAACACCAGCACGCTCCTCGCGCGGAAAGCATTCCTCGACCGCTTGTTCCGCGCCGACGACGCTGGCGCGAGCATGGCGGACGCGTCAGCGCGCGCAATGACACCCGTGCCGAAACAGGTCATCGCGGCCGGCGGCGTGCAGGAGTCCGAAATCGCACGCCGCATCCGCTTCATGCGGGCGATGGAGCGCGGGCTCAAGAGCGTGCAATTCGACAGCGCCGCCTGGCTGGCGGAGCTCGATACGACTGAGCAGGCGCGTGCCGAGGCCGCGACGCGGTTGCTGCTGGCGTATGCGCCGCAGGCGGCCGCCGATCCGGCGAGCGCGCCGTTGGCGATGGTGCGGCAGATCGTGCTCGACGCCGCCTACCAGCTCAAATGACCGTGCGCCGCGGCCGAATGAATTTGGCCCTACGAAAAACCCAGACGACGTTGGTCACGACATGAATCGCCGCGACTTTCTCCGCTTCGCCACGGGCGCGTCGGTCCTGCCGGGTGCGATGCTGTCGACGGCGGGCGTCGCCTGGGCCACCGTGCCGGCAGACGCGCGCTATCGCAATCTGCTGGTTTTGATCGAGCTCAAGGGCGGTAACGACGGGCTCAACACCCTCGTGCCGTATGCGAGCCCGACGTATTACGCGTTGCGCCCGAAGCTCGCAATTGCGCGCGATAAGGTCGTCAAGCTCTCCGACGCTGCTGGATTGCATCCGGCGCTCGAGCCGCTGCTGCCGCTCTGGAACAGCCGCGAGCTCGCCGTGCTGCAGGGTGTGGGCTACCCGGAGCCGAATCTGTCGCATTTCCGTTCGATCGAGATCTGGGACACGGCATCGAAGAGCGCCGAGTACCTGCAGGAGGGCTGGCTCACGCGGACGTTCGCAGCGGCGCCCACACCCGCGGATTTCGCCGCCGATGGCGTCATCGTCGGCTCGTCCGACCTGGGGCCGCTGGCGGGCGCAGGCACTCGTGCGATCGCTCTAGCCAACACCGAGCAGTTCCTGCGCCAGGCGCGACTCGCGATTCCCGAAGGCAACGCGCGCAACCGCGCGCTGCAGCACATCCTGAAGGTCGAGGCCGACATCGTGCAGGCGGCGTCACACCTCAACGCCGACCACGCCTTCTCGACCGAGTTTCCGCAGGGTGGGTTCGGCAACGCCATCAAGACCGCGTGCCAGGTCATCGCCAACCGGGCGGGCGTCGCGGTCGTGCGCGTGACGCTTTCCGGCTTCGACACCCACAGCGGCCAGTCGGGGACGCAGGCGCGACTGCTCGGCGAGCTAGCCGGCGGCCTCGTCGCGCTCAAAAGCGCGCTCGTGGAGCTCGATCGCTGGAACGATACGCTCGTGCTGACCTACGCCGAGTTCGGGCGGCGACCGAAGGAAAACCTGTCCAACGGCACCGACCACGGCACGGCGAGCGTGCATTTCGCCACGGGCGGACGCGTCGCGGGCGGCATGTACGGCGAGCAGCCGGCGCTCGATCGCCTCTCCGGCGACGGCAACACAGGCTACGCGATCGACTTTCGCAGCGTGTACGCGACCGTGCTCGATCGTTGGTGGGGCGTGCCGTCCACCGGGCCGCTTGGCGGCCGGTTCGCGCCGCTGCCGATTCTCCGCGCGTGATCGGCAATTGGAATGCCGCGGCCGAATGAATTCGGCCCTACGAAGATCCTCCGCTACGCGGTAGCGGCGTCCCAGGCCGCGATGAACTCGCGCCAATGCGGCTCGCTCGACGCGGCGATCTTTTCGCGCGCAAGCGATACCTCGGCCGCGTACTGACTCGCCGAGAGTGTCCCGCGCATCTGCTGAAAGCGCAGGTAGAGCAGGTACGTGTTGAGCACATCCGTTTCGCAGTAGCGCCGGATATCGTCGATCCTTCCGGCTTGGTACGCGGCGTGGACCTCGGACCCGTCGAGCCCGAGCTTGCCCGGAAAGCCGCACAGGCGCGCCATCGCATCCAGACTCGCGCAGGCGCGCGGCTGAAACGACGCGAGCACGTCCATCAGGTCGAGATGGCGCGTGTGGAAGCGGCTGAGATAATTGTTGTACCGGTAGTCGCGATCGTCGTCGCCCCAATCCCAGTAGCGCGACGCAGCCACCCCATGGACCAGGCTGCGATGATGCAGCACCGGCAGATCGAAGCCGCCACCGTTCCACGATACGAGCTGCGGCGCGTAGCGGTCGATGCCGTCGAAGAACCGGCGAATCAGCTCCGGCTCGGCATCGGCGGCCTCTCCCAGGGACCAGACGCGAAAATTCTCCCCTTCGCGCAGCGCGCAGGCGATGGCGACGACGCGATGCAGGTGCAGCGGCAGAAAGTCGTTGCCGGCTACGGCACGCCGCTGCTGGAGCGCCCAGTCGAGCACGTCGGCATCGCCAAGCGCGACGGGCAAGGCGTTGACGCGGCGGATTCCCGCAATGTCGGGAATCGTCTCGATGTCGAAAACAAGCGTTGGAGTCATCGCGGGCGGCGTTCGTGCTTCGACGGGCCTGTCCTGAGCGACGTCGAAGGGCTCAGCACGAACGGAAACATGGAATTCCACCGGCCTTCACGGCGGGTTTCAGCCAGGGAAGACGCCCGTGGAGAGATACCGGTCGCCGCGGTCGCAAATGATAAACACGATGGTCGCGTTTGCGACTTCGCGCGCAATGCGCAGCGCGACGGCGCACGCACCGCCGGAGGAGATGCCGGCGAAGATGCCTTCCTCGCTCGCCAACCGGCGTGCCACGTCCTCGGCTTCGGCCTGCGATACGTACTCGAGGCGGTCGACGCGCTTCGCGTCGTAGATCTTGGGCAGATACGCTTCGGGCCACTTGCGGATGCCCGGGATCTGCGAGCCTTCCTCCGGCTGGCAGCCGATGATGCTGATCGCCGGATTCTTCTCCTTCAGAAACTTGCCGGCACCCATGATCGTGCCCGTCGTCCCCATGCTCGACACGAAATGCGTGATGCGTCCTTCGGTATCGCGCCAGATCTCGGGTCCGGTCCCCCTGTAGTGCGAGAGAGGATTATCGGGATTGGCAAACTGATCGAGGATGATGCCCTTTCCTTCCGCTCGCATTTTCTCCGCGACGTCGCGCGCCGTTTCCATACCGCCCGCCTTCGGGGTAAGCACGATCTCGGCGCCGAAGGCGCGCATGGTCTGGCGCCGCTCCAGCGAAAGATGCTCGGGCATTACCAGCACCATCCGGTAGCCGCGCATCGCCGCAGCCATCGCCAGCGCGATGCCGGTGTTGCCCGACGTCGGCTCGATCAGCGTATCGCCGGGCTTGATCGCACCCCGCCTTTCTGCCTCGAGAACCATCGACAGCGCGGGACGATCCTTGACCGACCCGGCGGGGTTGTTGCCCTCGAGCTTCGCCAGCAGCACGTTGTTCGTCTCGCCGGGCAGGCGTTGCAGCCGCACGAGCGGCGTATTCCCGACGGTGTCTTCGATGGTCTGATACACGGCGCGTGTTACGCGTTCAAAAAGTTCTATTGTACCGCCAAGAAAAACCCCGCCTCGCGGGCGGGGTTGGAGAGGATTTCGCGATGGCCGTTACTTCTTCGCCTTGTCCGCGGCCGCCTTGTCATCCTTTGCTTTCTTCTTGGCAGCGGCTTCATCTTCCTTGGCTTTCTTCTTGGCAGCTGCTTCATCTTCCTTGGCTTTCTTCTTGGCGGCTGCTTCATCAGCCTTCGCCTTCTTCTTGGCTGCCGCTTCATCGGCCTTCGCCTTCTTTTCGTCGGCGGCTTTCATCGCCTTGTCTTCCTTGGGCGCCGCCTTGTCGCCTTTCGCCTTGTCGTCCTTCTTGGCCATCTTCTCGTCGGCCTTCATCGCCTTCTCATCCTTCTTGGCACCGGCTGTCGCAGGTGCTGGCGCTGGGGCCATCGCGGGAGCAGCCGACTTCGCTTCCGGCGCTTTCGCCGGTGCGGGAGCGGCCGGCGGTGTTGCTGCCTTCGCCGCTGCCGGCGCGGCTGCCGGTGTGGACGCGCCCGAGACGCTGATCTGGCCCTTGAGTTTGCCGAACTCGCCCTCCTTGATGCCCGGCACCTTCATGATGTCTTCGGGCGTCTTGAACGGGCCGTTCTTGGCGCGATAGTCGATGATCGCCTGCGCCTTGACCGGACCGATGCCGGGTAACGCATCGAGTTCTTCTTTGGTGGCGGTATTGATATTCACCGCCGCGAGTGCGAACACCGAAAAGAGCAGCGTCGCGAGCAGCAGCACGAGTCGTTTCATGTCTCCCTCCAGCAATTGATGGTGTCGAATCCCCTGGCGTTCGGCGCACCGAAGCGATCGGGACGCAATTAACGCCCGAGCGATGTTAAGCGTTGACCGCGGGACTGGCAAGCAGAGCCCGGACGCAGCGCGCAACGCCCTCCTCGACCTGCAGCAGCGGCGCGCCGTAGCCGGCGGCGCGCAGGCGCGCGAGGTCCGCTTGCGTAAAGCTCTGGTACTTGCCGGCGAGCGCAGGCGGAAACGCGATGTACTCGATCGCGCCGGCGCGATGCAGCTCCGCGAACGAGAGCGCAGGCGCATCGTCGGCCGCCCGGCAGGCGTTGATCGTTGCCGTCGCGACCGCGTTGAAGGTCGCCGCTGCCCCGGTGCCGAGATTGTAGATGCCGGAGCGCTCCGGATGGTCGAGGAAGTCGAGGTTAACCTTCACGACGTCTTCGATGCTGACGAAATCGCGGCGTTGCTCGCCCGCCGCGTAGCCGCCCGAACCTTCGAACAATTGCAGCTTTCCGGACGCGCGATACTGGTTGAAGAAGTGCCATACGACCGACGCCATGCGGCCCTTGTGAGCCTCGCGCGGACCGTAGACGTTGAAATAGCGGAAGCCCGCCACCTGTGCGGTCCGCTCCGGCAGCATGCGGCGCACGTACTGATCGAAAAGGAACTTCGAGTAGCCATAAACGTTGAGCGGCGCCTCGCACTCGCGCTCCTCGCGGAACGCCGGACCCGCGCCGTACACCGCTGCCGACGACGCGTAAAGGAACGGAATATCGTTGTCCTGGCAGTGCTCGAGTAGGCGCACCGAGTAGCGGTAATTGTTGGCGAGCATGTAGCGGCCGTCGGTCGCCATCGTGTCGGAGCACGCGCCCTGGTGCAGCATGGCCGCGATGTCGTCGTCGAAGTCGCCGTCGCCAAGCCGCGACAGGAACTCGTTCTTGTCCACGTAGTCGGCGATGTCGCAATCGACGAGGTTGCGGAATTTATCGGCGTCGGTGAGATCGTCGACGGCAAGGATGCGGGATTCGCCGCGTCCGTTCAACGCCTTGACGAGATTCGAGCCGATAAAGCCGGCGGCGCCGGTAACGACCGTGTACAAGATTTTTCTCAGTAGCTGCGGAAATCAGCAAGCGAGTGAAAAGCGTCGCGAGCGCAGGCAGGACGAGGCGCGAACGGGCTCGCAACCGGAGTGTACCCGTTAGTACATGAGGATTGCGAGCCCGCGAGTAACGAAGTCATGCCAAGCGCAGCAGCTTTGCACCGCTTGCTAGAGCTCGATATCGACCTTGCCGACCTCGGTCGTCACGAACGGCACGCGCGGCGCGACGGCGCAAAGCAGTTGATAGCCGACGGTGCTTGCCGCGGCTGCGACGTCGTCGACCGGCAATCCCTCGCCCCAGAGCACGACCGGGCTGCCGACCGTCGCCTCCGGCGCGTCAGTGAGATCGACCGTCATCAAATCCATCGACACGCGCCCTGCGGTGCGAACCTTCTTGCCGCAAACCAGGACGGGCGTGCCGTTCGGCGCGTGGCGCGGATAGCCATCGGCATACCCGCAGGCGATGACGCCTACGCGGTGTGCGCGCGCCGCGGTGTAAATGCCGCCGTAGCCGACGCTTTCGTTGGGCTTCAAGTCCTGGATGGCAATGATTGCGCTCTTGAGCGTCATCACCGGCGTGAGGCCGAGCATCTCGGCGGTATCGTAGGGAAACGGCGACGAGCCGTACAACATGATACCGGGACGGACGTAATCGCCGCCGACCTCGCGGTAGCGGATGACGCCCGCGGAGTTGGCGAGCGATCGCGGATAAGGCAGACCCTGGCATGCCTCCTCGAATACTTCGAGCTGCTCGCGCAGCCCGTCCTCCTCTTCGGCGCGTGCCAGATGCGTCAGCAAGCGCAATACTGCGACGCTTGCCGTCTGCGATAACCGGTCGACGATCGCATGCACCTCTCCCGGGGGGAAGCCAAGACGATTCATGCCGGTGTTCACTTTGACGAAAACTTCGATCGGGCGCGGCAATGTCGCAGCCTCGAGCATTTCGATCTGTTGCATATGGTGCACTACAACGGCGAGCCTGCGCGCGGCGATCTCTGGCAATTCGTGGTCGGAGAAAAAACCCTCCAGCAGAAGGATCCGGCGTGCGTAGTGGTGCTCGCGCAGCGCCACAGCGGCATCGAGCTCGAGCAGCGCCAGCCCGTCGGCTTTCGCGAGCGCCGGAAGAACGCGTTTGATCCCGTGACCGTAAGCGTTTGCTTTGACGACGGCGAGCAATTGTGCATCTGCAGCACACTCGCGCGCCTTGGCGAGATTCGCGCGCAACGCCGACAGATTGACCTGGCCTACGAGTGGGCGGGACATGACATGGCGACGATGAACCGCCGGTGCGAGTTTGGTGTGATGGGGAAAACGTGGTATAAGGCGCGAGCCGCATGCGCCGGCTGTTTTCTCAATTATATACAGAACGAAGCGCAGCCAACGCTTCCTGGCATCCGCCGTCGGGACGTCGAGTTTCCCAGAGCGTGCGCGCCGTTTTGAGGACGATGCAAGCCGGGTTCTACACCATCATGGCGGCGCAGTTTTTCTCGTCGCTCGCCGACAATGCGCTGCTGGTTGCCGCCATCCAGATGCTCCGCGATCTCGAATCGCCGGCCTGGATGACGCCTTCGCTCAAGCAAGTCTTCGTTATTTCCTACGTTTTGCTCGCGCCTCTCGTCGGCGCCTTCGCCGATTCGATGCCCAAAGGCCGCGTGATGCTGATCACCAACGGCATCAAGATCTGCGGCTGCGCCTTGATGCTGTTCACGCTCCACCCGCTCATGGCCTACGCGCTCGTCGGCCTGGGCGCGGCGGCTTATTCGCCGGCGAAATACGGCATCCTGACCGAGCTTCTGCCTGCGCGGCAGCTCGTCATCGCGAACGGCTGGATCGAAGGCGCGACCGTCGCCTCGATCATTCTCGGCGTCGTGCTGGGCGGGCTTTTGATCAGCGGGCCGATCTCGAGCTTTCTCCTGGCGATCGACATTCCCAAGATCGAGACCGGCGTCGAAACCCCGCCGCAGGCGGCGATCGCAGTCATCATGGGCTGCTACGCCATCGCCGCGCTGTTCAACTGGTACATCCCCGACACCGGCGTCGATCGCCGCGTGGCGAGCAAGAATCCGGTGTTCCTGATCCGCGAGTTCGGGCATTGCTGCGCGCTGTTGTGGCGCGACAAGCTCGGCCAGATCTCGCTGGCCACGACGACGCTGTTCTGGGGCGCCGGCGCGACGCTGCAGTTCATCGTCATCGACTGGGCGGCGACGCACCTGTGCTACAACCTGTCGCGCGCGTCAATGATGCAGGGCATTGTCGCGGTTGGCATCGCGCTCGGCGCGGCGCTGGCCGCGCTGATGGTCTCGCTCAAGAGCGCGGTGAAGGTGCTGCCGCTCGGCGTGCTGATGGGAGTCGTCGTCATCGCGATGATCGCCGTGAACACGTTGGAGAGCGCGATCGTGCTCATGACGCTGATCGGAGCATTTGCGGGATTCTTCGTCGTGCCCATGAATGCGCTGCTGCAGCACCGTGGCCACGTGTTGATGGGCGCGGGGCACTCGATCGCGGTGCAGAACTTCAACGAGAACATCGGCGTGCTGGTCATGCTCGCGCTCTACGCGATAATCGTGCACGTGGGTTTGTCGACCAATGCCGCGATCGTGCTTTTTGGACTGTTCGTCGCCGGCGCGATGGCGCTCGTGATGTGGCGCCATCGGCAGAACCTCGCCGCGGGCGATGTGATGCACCTGGTCGCCAGCGATCACGCCGAGGCGAAGGCCGGCCCGTAGCCTGTAGGGCCGAATTCATTCGGCCGCGACGCACCATGCAGTGCCGCGTGCGAATAAATTCGCACCTACAACACGATCGGCTGGTCCGGCAACTCGTTCGGCCCCGCGGCGCGGCGCGGGAAATGCTGCGCGAGCAGCTCGCTGATCGCCGCGATCCCGTCGATCGCGCCGTCCTCGAAACGCCCTTCGCGGAAGGCTGACTCCATCGCCCGGCAGATGACTTCCCACGTATCCTGTGCCACCCTGCGATCAACGCCGCGATCGGCCACGATCTCGACGTCCTTGTCGGCCAGCAGCACGTAGATCAGCACGCCGTTGTTGTGCTCGGTGTCCCAGACGCCTAGCCGTCCGAACAGCTCCAGCGCTCGCGCGCGCGGCTCGAGCCCGCGCAGGATCTGCCCGAGCGGCAGAGACGCCTCGACCACGAAGCGGACCTGGCCCTCATGCTGGCGCTCGCCGGCGGCGATCGCATCTTCGATTCGCTTCAGTGCCTGCGGCGAGAAACGCCGTCGCACGCTGTGGTGATCGGTGAGGAAGTGACGACCCAGCCGCTGCGGTTTGGTCGGGATCATTGTGGCCATTGCGCGGTTCGTTCCAAGTCAGTTCCACCCGCCCGAAGCGCCGCCGCCGCCGAAGCTGCCGCCACCGCCCGAAAAGCCTCCGCCCCCGCCGCCGCCGAAACCGCCGCCACCGAAGCCGCCTCCCCCGCCGGGGATCCAGAGTCCCGGACCACCGCGGCCCCCGAATCCCGAAAAGCTGATCACGATGAGCGCGACGATCGCCGCAATCGCGGCGATAAGCAACGAACCGGCGAAAAGCCACGCCGCGCCGCCGACGATACCGGCACCGACGACCGAGCCGCCGACGTTGCCGAGGATCCTGCGCAGGATCGCACCGATCGCCGGCACGGCGACGAGCAGGATCAAGGCGAGCGTACCGATGTCAAATCCGTGCGACGGCGCGCTCCGCCGCGGCTCGGCCTCGGGCAGCGGCTTGCCTTCGCCGACGACGCTGATGATGCGGTCGATGCCGGCGTTGATGCCCGCCGCGAATTGTCCCTTGCTGAACAGCGGCGCAATGGTCTCGGCGATGATGCGGCGCGAGGTGAGGTCGGTCAGCACGCCCTCGAAGCCGTAGCCGACCTCGAGGCGTATCTGCTTGTCATCCTTGGCGATGAGGAGTATCGCGCCGTTGTCCTTGCCCTTCTGGCCGATCTTCCACGCTTCCGCGACCCGAATCGCGTATTGCTCGATTGGCTCCGGCTTGGTCGTCGGGACGATGAGGACCGCGAGTTGATTGGTCGTGCGCGCCTCCCAATCGGCGAGCTTCTCTTCCAATGCCTGCCGCTCCGACGCCGAAAGCGTGCCAGTGAGATCGGTGACGCGCGCATGCAGCGGCGGCACGCTCTGCAATCCATCGCGCGGAGGATCCCACGGCACGGCGCCTGTCGTGCCGAGGACCGCCAGAAGCGCGATCGCGACAAGCCAGAGACGTCGCGCCTCGGGTAGCCAGCGGCGGCGCCACGCGGTGCGGGCGGCAATCACGCGACAAACGCGCGAAGTATCCGCGCTACTTGGTCGCCGGGGCGGGTGCAGGCGCCGGGGCGGGTGCGGGCGCCG
>Ga0075424_100003375_pt1 | contig 14926 bp, 8 predicted proteins | sample SoiMethybrSBSTD3_FD_75301 | JGI IMG/M metagenome (GOLD analysis project Ga0075424, IMG submission 75301) | Bulk soil microbial communities from a Populus tree surrounding site in Tennessee, USA - Soil MetaG P. TD hybrid SBSTD3 | ecosystem: Environmental > Terrestrial > Soil > Tree plantation... | reverse complement strand
AGCGGACGTCAGCCTGTCGAGTTCGTCGCCCGCGCGATCGAGCAGGAGGAGCGCGCCGGCTGCCGCCGACGATGCCTCCCACGCGAGCGACATGTTTCCTGATAATACCGCGGTACGGCGGGTCGAGGCGGCGCGTTGGGCCATCTGGAAGGCAGCCGTGAACAAAGCATGCGCCGGCGCGAGCTCCGGCGGCACGTCGACGCTCGCGAGCCGGCGCCGCGCCATCACCAGGCGCTGCTCGAGGCGTGGCAACAGACGCGGAGCGGGTCCGGCGAGATCACGAATGCGCTCGAGTGACGGCGTCGCCGCCCGCAGGTCGCTCACGGCAGGTTCCGCCTGGACGCGATAATGCTTGAATTGCTCGACTCGTCCCGCCCAGGTGTCGCGGGCGAGACGCAGGCGCCGCGCCTCGTCGAGCCGCATGTCGACAAGCGCGAGCAGCGCGGAGATCTCCTGTGGCCGTCTGCGGCCCAGCCGGTCGTCTGCCTTCAGCACGTCGTTCACGAGCCCCTGGACACCAGCTACGTCGGCACGCGAGGCACGCGCTGCCGCCGCGGTGACCGTACCCGTCGTCAATTCCGCGTACGACTTCTCGATCTTCAATTCCGCCGACAGGTCCGCGGACGCGCGATCGTGAAGCGCCGCGGCCCATCCGCCCGCGCGCGATGGGTCCTTCAGCGCCAGGTCGATCGCGCGCAGCAACGAGATGCGTTCGCCCGGCTCCGGCGTCGCCTTCGCGGCGACGAGCGCCTGCTCCATCGTCTCGCGCACCGAGGGGGCGGGCAGCAGTTCAACCGGCGGCGGAGGCGCGGTATTCGCAACGAGCGTCAGATCGAACGCGGACTCGCCCGCCTCGACGCGAAGCTCGGAAATGACGTCGTCGAGGATGCCCGTCAGATGCGCGACATCGGCGGCGCGGTACCCGAAGTTCTCCGATGGCCAGCGCACGAGACTGGCTCGCGCCTCACGGGCCATTGCGAGCCGGCGCGAGGGATCCTTGATGAGCGCGATGTCGTTCAATGCCTCGGTGAGGCGCGCGGTCAGCATCGCGTAATCGGTTTCGCCGCGTGTTTCTCCATAGCGCTGCGCCCGCACGGCGTTCGAGTACTCGTCGGTTCGCTGCCAGTCAACCGTCGACTCGGGGATGCTCACGAGCTGGAGCACGGGCGACTGGGCAACGTCGCCGATAGGCACGGCAATTACGACCCGGTCCGCGACGCGAGCGAACTCCCCATAACTCACGAGCGTCGACCCATCGATCAGAAACAGTCGATAAAGGACCGATTCCGCTGCCGTTGCCGCCGCGGCCGACGCCAGCAGGAGAGCAAAAACGGCAACAGCCGCGCAGCGCAAACGCCGCATGTGGAAAACGTGTGGAAGAAACGTGGATCTCTTGTGCAAGTCCCGACAGTGAAATTTTTTTTCGTATCTATCGTCGCTCAGATCCGGGCCCGTGCACATTGTTGATGCGCCTTCGATAGTCCTTTCGCTTGATTGCCGCCTCCGGAAAGTTAGACTACGGACGCTTCTTCCAACATTCTTCATCACATCGGCGCCTATCGTGAACGTTCATCGCTTCGAAGAGATCATCAACGGCCGGGAGTACCGGATCGAGGTATCCAGCGTCGGGAGCGGAAAGTGGCGGGCGCAACTCGCGCGGCTGCCCGGCGGATCCGCGGCGACGATGCCGTTTTATGGCACCACACCGAAGGAAGCGGCGGGACAGCTAAGCCAGTGGCTGGCGCTCGCCCATGGGCGATCGCGTCCGCAGCTATAGTGACAGCCGCACGAGGTTCCGGGTTGGCTTTCCCGGCTCGCCGACGGGCGGCCTTCGTGGCTTCTGAGTCAACTCCGTTCAGTCAGTACGGATACTTTTCCACGCCGACATCACCATCATGACGCCTGCCGCCAGCCACGCGAAGTAGCCTGGACCGAGGAATCCGTAGAAGGGTCGAATCGGCCCGCCGGTGCGGTCCGTGAGAAAGACGAACGCCACGAAGAGCATGTCGGCAACGGCGACCACCGACAGCACGAGGGCCGAGCGGTGGTGCTCGAATCGTTGAAGCACCGCGGCCGCCACATAGCCGATGTTCGAGGGCCACGCGATGATCGCGATGGGATTCAAGGACAGCGCGAATGCCTGCCAGCCCCACATGTTCGGATCGGAGTTCGTGCCTATGACGGCGGGGAGCACGAGCGACAGCGCATACACGCCGAGCGAAAGCCAGTAGAGACGCTCGGCGGGCACGGGTTACGGATTCGACGGCCGGGTCAGGAGGCCTCGAGTACGCATCCACGTCATCAACAACTGCGGCCATTGCGACAGCGATGGATCGTTGAGCGCCATGCCCACACCGTGGGGGCCCGCCTCGAAGAGGTGCATCTCCACCGGCACTTTCGCCTTCCGCAGCGCGAGATAGAACCGGACGCTGTTCTCGACGGGTACGGCATTGTCGTTCGTCGTGTGGAAGATGAAGGTTGGCGGCGTCTGCGCCGTCACGCGAAGGTCGTTCGACAGATCGTCGACCAGCTTCGGATCCGGATTCTGGCCGAGCAGATTCCGCAGCGAACCCGCGTGCGTGATGGCGGCATCGAACGAGATCACCGGATAGCCGAGGATCAGAAAGTCAGGCCGGCTGCTCATCCGTTCGATCTGATCGCTCGAATCCGCCTTGCCGGTGTCGAAGTGCGTACCCGCCGTCGACGTCAGGTGGCCTCCCGCCGAGAATCCCATCATGCCAATGCGGTCCGGCAGCACGTTGAATTCAGCCGCGCGTGCCCGGACCGTCCGGATGGCGCGCTGTGCGTCGCCGAGCTCGATCGGATGTTGATAGCGCGGCCCCAGACGATACTTGAGGACGAACGCGGTCACGCCCATGGCGTTGAACCAGTACGCGAACTGGCGTCCCTCGTGCTCCATCGCGAGCGCCTGATAGCCACCGCCCGGCGCAATCACGACCGCGGTGCCGTTGCCCGCGCGCGGCGCACGATACGCTGTCAACGTCGGAGTATCGGTGTCAGCCTTTCCGAGCGCGCCGGGTGCACCACCTTCCCAGAGGATGATCTCTTGTGGAGAGGGAGGCGGCGCGGCGCCGCGCTGCGCCGCGAGCGGCACGGAGATGATGACGAGGAGTGCGCTGAGAGATATGCGGGTCATCGCGGCAGTATACTCGCGCGCGCCGACCCGCTCGCGAAAGGTGGCTGGCACTTTCGCGGGAAAGTGCCTGGCACCGATGGCGTGGAAGTTGCCAAAGGCGTGCCTAACCGCCGCCTCTCCCCCGCTGCGGCGCGGGCGGCTGCTTCAATGGCGGTTCGGTCGGCGCGGGCTGCTGCGAAACGGTTCCGCCGATCTTGAACGCCCACAACGCGTCGCTGCGCTGCGACAACTGGAACGAGCTGCCACCGGCCAGCAGCGCGAGGTATTGCTCGCCGTTCACCTCATAGGTCGCGATCGGCGCGTCCGCGCCGCTGCCGGTCTGGAATTTCCAGAGCAGCTCGCCGTTCGCGATGTCGTACGCCGCCAGGTTTCCATCCGACTCGCCGTGAAACAACAAACCGGCGGCGGTGCTCAGCAAGCCGCTGCCGGTGCCCCACGGATATTTCGTTCGCTTCTGCCAGACAATCTTATTCGTCGCCGGATTCATCGCCGTGAGCGTGCCAGACCGCGGCGTGCCTTCGGGCCGATAGAAGCCGCGTCCTTCGTCGAGCGGCTTGAACCGCTGGGTTGCTTCGTCCCAGCCCTGGCGCCGAAGCGTGAACGCGGAATTGATGATCGTTCCCGGCACGTAAATCAGATTCGTCTGCGGACTGAACGTCATCGGCGCCCACGAGCTCCCACCGAGCGTGCCCGGCGTCATCACGATCGGCTCGATCCAGTAGCCGCCGAACATGCAGCTGCTCTTCATGCCTTCGGCAACGCTGCCCGCCTCGGGGCACGTCGGCACGTACGCATCGCCGCGCGGGTATGGCTGCGTCGCGGCCGTCTTCTGACGCGGCTCCTGCGGAACTGGCCGCTCGTCGATCCCGATGAGCGGCTTTCCCGTCGCGCGATCGAGGATGTAGAGATACCCCGTCTTGCCGCCGTGGATGAGCACCTTGCGGGTCCGCCCCTGGTAGCGGATGTCCGCCAGCACCGGCGAAATCGCGTTGTCGTAGTCCCAGATGTCGTGGTGCACTTCCTGGAAGTGCCACTTGTAGGCGCCCGTCTTCAGATCGAGCGCGACAATCGAAACGGTGAAGAGGTTGTCCCCGCCTCGTTCGGTCCCGTCGTTGTCCGGGCTCGCGTTGCCAATCGGCACGTACGCCATCCCGAGCTCCGGATCGATCGCGGGATGCGTCCACACAGGGCCGCCGCCGTACTTCCACGAATCCCCTTCCCACGTCTCGTGCCCGCGCTCCCCTGGCCCTGGCAGCGTCCAGAACTTCCAGACCTCTTTCCCGGTCTTCGCGTCGTAGGCGCCGAACTGCCCTCGCACGCCCCCCTCGCCGCCGGCGACGCCGATGTAGACGAGCCCGTCGTAATAGATGGCCGGCGCGCTCGTCGCGCCGCGATCCGGATCGGCAATCCTCGTTTTCCAGACCAGCGCCCCTGTTTTTTGATCGAGCGCGATCAATTGGTTGTCGCGCTGCCCGGAGAACACGCGCCCTTCCGCGACCGCCACGCCGCGATAGTTCCCGCCAAACGTCGTCTCGTGCTTCCACTTCACCGCACCCGTCGCCGCGTCGAGCGCGAAGATGTTCCCGGCGCCCGACGAGACGTACATCACCCCGTCGACCACGACCGGCGTGGCCTGCATCGTCGGAGGGAACTTGCCGTCCTCGAGGTGCACGGTCCACGCGCCGCCAAGCCTCGTGATGTTTTTCTTGTTGATGCCGGTCAGCGACGAATAGCGGTGATTGGCGAGATTGCCGCCGACCGTCGGAAAGTCTTTGCCGCTCGGCGACTGCCAGGATGATTCCGCAACGCCAACGGCCGTCAGCGCGACCGCAGCGCCAATAGTCATAATCCACTTCATGCCGGGCGGGATGCTACCACGAGCGGCGATTGTGATATATCACTGCGGCGCAAACATCAGCACGTCCCCTTTCCCTGGAAACTCAGCTTCCCCGTTACGCAGGAGGATCTGATGGGTCGTCGCGTGCAACTGGCAGCGCTCCTCGTGCTAATCCTTCCGACGTATGCCGCAGCCCAGTCGGTGAGCGGCACGATCCTCGGCACCGTGACCGACTCGTCCGGTTCGGTGATTCCGAGCGCAAAGATCACCATCGTCAACGAAGGCACGGGCCTGACGCGCACCGTTCAGACGGATGCGAACGGCGAGTACACCATGCCGTCGCTGCCGACCGGACGCTACACCGTCATCACCGAGTTGACGGGGTTCAAAACCACGACGCTCTCCAACATCGACATCGGCGTGGATCAGCGCGTGCGGATGGACGTCAAGCTCGAAGTGGGCGCCATGACGGAATCGGTGAGCGTCGAGGCGGTCAGCCCCCTGCTCCAGACGTCCTCGTCGGAGCTGGGAACGACCGTGACGTCCGCGCAGATTGAGGCGCTGCCGCTCAACGGCCGCAACTTCGTCAATTTGACGCGCACGCTGCCGGGCGTGCTCCGTGGCATCCCGGGCGCGAACATCGACGGCGCGGGCAGCCTGGCGTGGCGCGCGTCCGCGTCCTTCTCGGCCAACGGCCAGCGCACCCGCGACAACAACTTCATGCTCGACGGCGTGGACAACAACGAGACCTGGCTGCAGACGGTCGTCATCTTCCCGAGCGTCGATGCGCTCGACGAATTCAAACTGCAGACGAGTACCTACTCGGCGGAGTTCGGCCGTTCGCTCGGGGGCGTCGTCAATCTCCAGATCAAGTCCGGCACGAATGCGCTGCGCGGCAGCGCGTTCGAATTCCACCGCGACGATGCGTTCGACGCCAACAACTTCTTCAACAATCGCGCGCACCGCGGCAAGCCGGATTTCAAGCAGAACCAGTTCGGCGGAACGCTGGGCGGCGCGATCTTCAAGGACAAGACCTTCTTCTTCGGAGACTATCAGGGGCACCGCGAGGACCAGGGGCAGACGTTCCTGTCGACGGTCCCGACGCTCGCGATGCGGTCGGGCGACTTCTCCGAGCTCACGCGCGTGATCTACGACTCCCAGACGGGCCAGCCGTTCGTCGGCAACGTCATTCCAGGGAATCGGCTCGACACAGTCGCCAAGAACATCCTCTCGCAGCTCTACCCCGAACCCAATACGTCGGGCACGCGCGCCGCCAACGGGCAGATCATCAACAACTACCTGATCAACCCGGTGAAGCACCGACAGGACAACCAGTTCGACGTGAAGGTGGATCACAACCTCACGAAGACCAATCGCTTCTTCACGCGCTACAGCTTCGAGAAGACGCACCGGCTCCAGCCCGCCACCCTGCCACACGGTGATGCGGGCGCCACGTTCGGCGCCGGCGACGGCAACATCAAAGCCCAGAGCGTGGCGTTCAACGACACGCAGACGCTGAACACCAATTGGTTGAACGAATTCCGGTTCGGCTGGTCGTCGATCAAGTTCTTCATGACGTCCATCGACTATGGAACGAACCCTGCGGCCGCGGTCGGCATCCCGGGCATCAATTTCAGCCCGGTGACGTCGGCGATGACGCAGCTCACGTTTCAGAACATCCGGAACCTGGGCGCCAACAGCAACCAGCCGTTGATTACCAACCAGAACGATTTCCAACTGTTCGACAACGTGACACGGACGGCCGGCAAGCACACCCTCAAGACCGGCGGCAGCCTCACGCTGCGATCGCGCGAAATCCTGAACGCCGACAACATCGTCGGGCAGTTCCAGTTCAACAACAATCAGACGTCGAACTGCGCGGGTCAACCCGCCGGATGTTCCGTGAACAGCGCGACGGGATTCGACGTCGCGAGTTTCCTGCTCGGCCTCACGTCGCAGAAAATCCGCAACCTCTCCGGGATTACCGAATCCGGCGAAGTCCTCACATACACGGAAAAACGGCCCGAGTTCGCGGTCTACGTGCAGGACGACTGGCGAACGACCACCAAGTTGACGGTCAATCTCGGCTTGCGGTGGGACGTCTATCCACCCTGGACGGAAGTCGACGATCGGCAATCGAATTTCGACACGTCCAACGGCGCGTTCGTGATCGCCGGCGAGAACGCGCAGATAGCGGGCGTCCATGTCGGCCGGTACCTGCAGACGTACTCGAAGGGCGACGTGGGACCGCGATTCGGGTTCGCCTATGACATCGACGGGAGCGGAAAGACGCTCGTTCGCGGCGGTTTCGGCCTGTTCTGGAACTTCTCGCCAGGCGGCACATCGTCGTCGAAGGCGCAGAACCAGCCATTTCTGCAGTCCACCGCGCTCACGCCCAGCCCGAGCAGCTACGGCACCAACCTGCCGCTGGCCACCGGTCTGGAGCAGCCGACGGGGGTGAATCCCAGCGCGAGCCCCGCGGGCAACACGCGATCCGCGTTCGACGTGAACTTCCGCGATGCCTATGCGCGGCAGTGGAACATCAACGTCCAGCGCGGGCTCGGCACCAACTACATGGTGGAGGCGGCCTACGTGGGATCCCAGGGCAGGCACATGGTTCTGAAGGTCGACGTCAATCAGGCGCCGCCGGTTGTCGGCGTGACCGATGCGAACGTCAATCGACCGTTCATCAAGGTCGACCCGCTCCTCCGAGGGGTGAGCCAGGCGCAAAGCATCGGGAAGGTCGACTACAACGGTCTACTGCTCAAGTTTCAGCGACGCTTCGCGAACAACTTCTCGTTCTTGAACTCGTATACGTTCGGGAAGTCGATGGACTACGCCTCGGACAACGAGTCGGGCATCACGAACGCCTACGACCTGCAGTACAACTGGGGACCGTCCGATTACGATGTCCGGCACACCTTGTCGTCGAGTTGGATATACGAACTTCCGCTGGCAAGGGGCAAACTGTACGGCGGCTGGCAGCTGAGCGGCATCCTGTATCTGCGCGGCGGCCTGCCGCTGACCATCGCGCAGACCCAAGGCGTACAATCCACCGGGACTGGCAATCGGCCGAATCGCATCTGCGACGGAAACCTGTCGCACCCGACCATTGACAAGTGGTACGACACCGCGTGCTTCGCGCGCACGCCGGACATCACGGGCACCTACGGTGACGAACGTCGCGGCGTCATCCGCGGACCCGGATCGTTCAACATCGACGCGTCGCTCGTGAAGAACACCAAGATCGGACGGTTCTCCACCGAGTTCCGCGTCGAGGCTTTCAACGTCCTCAATCACCCGCAATTCGCCAATCCGAATACGACGTTCGACAACGCGGCCGGCGGCACGATCTCGGCGATGCTGTCGAGCCCCTCGTGCTCGCTCTGCGGGACGACCGAGCGGCAGGTTCAGCTTGGACTGAAAGTGAGATTCTAATCGAGTAACTCCCGTAGCCGTCGCACGCGCGCGGCGGTTACGGGACTCTCCTGCCCCCCTTCGCGCGCCGCGCGTCCCACGTGCACTTCCCGCACGCAGCGCGTGCGCGCAATTTCCGCCAGCATCGCCTCGTCGACGCCGCTGCCGGCGATGATGGTCAAACGCGAGCCGGCGCGCTCTGAGTACTCCCTCAGACGCTCCGACCGGCTGTGCCCGGGCACTGGACTGAAGCCATCCGTCAGCACGCGATCCACCTGGGGAACCTCCGCGAGCGCATCGATCGCGCGCAGCGGAACGTTCAGCGAGTCGAACGCGCGATGGAACGTCGCGGGCATGCCGGGCGCGGCCCCCAGCACCTCTCGCAGATCGTCCAGCAGAGGCTGTCCTTCGCGCGCGAAACCGACGACGAGCCCGTCGACCCCGAGGTCCGCGAACATCGCCGCTGCGCGGCACAGCCGCACCAGTTCCGACGCGTCGGTCCCATAGCCGGCGTTCTCGCGAATCATCACGCGAAGCGGCAGCGGCACTTCCGCGGCAATCGCGCGGACGAGCGGGAGAGGCGGCGTCAGGCCGGCGAGGCCGATGTCGCGCACGATCTCGAGGCGGTCCGCGCCGCCTTCGGCAGCAGCGCGGGCATCCGCGATCGACTGAACGATGACTTCGAGAAGGATCTCAGAGGCTGGTGAGATGCTCGATCTTCCCCGTGCTGTCGCCGATCGTCTCCTGCTCCACGCCCACGCGATCGAGCAGCGTGAGGAAGAGGTTCGTCATCGGCGTTCCCTTCGGGTAGAGGACATGGCGGCCGAGCGCGAAGTCGCCGCCGCGTCCGAGGAGGACGACCGGGAGATCCTCGTGCGTGTGCCGGTTGCCGTCGCTGAGGCCGCTGCCGTAGACGACGATCGAGTGATCGAGGAGCGTGCCGTCGCCGTCGGGCGTCGACTTGAGCTTGTCGATGAAGCCCGCGAACAGCTCCATATGGTGCGCGTTGACCTTGGTGACGCGCTCGATCCACTCGACGTTGCCGCGGTGGTGCGTCAGCGGATGATGCGGATCCGGCACGCCGATCTCCGGATACGTGCGCATGCTGCCCTCGCGCCCCATCATCATCGTGACGATCCGCGTGGAATCGGTCTGCAGCGCGATCAGCTGCAGGTCGAACATCAGGTTGACATAGTCGGCGTACAGCACGGGAACGCCCGTGGGCTTGTCAATCGTAGGGATGAGCCCGGTCGTGTCCTGCTCCGCCTTCTCGATGCGGCGCTCGATCTCGCGGATCGACGTCAGGTATTCGTCGAGCTTCCGTCGATCGTTTGCGCCGAGATCCTTGACGAGCGCGGACGTGCGCTCGCCGACCAGATCGAGGATGCTGCGGCGGTACACGAGCCGGCGCGCGCGGACGTCCGCGGGCACGCTCGTGTCGATGTCGCCGAACAGCCGCTCGAACACGAGCCGCGGGTTCGTTTCCGGCGGCATCGGCGTCGCCGGACCGCGCCACGCGAGGCTGTTCGTGTACGCGCACGAGTAGCCGGAGTCGCAGTTGCCGACCGTCCGCGAGTCGTCGCATCCGAGCTCGAGGGACGGGAATCGCGTCTGGGATCCGATCGCCTGCGCCGCGACCTGATCGACCGAAACGCCGTTCTGGATGTCGGCTCCCGCAGTCTTTCGCGGGTGCACGCCGGTCAGGTACGAGGCGGCCGCGCGCGCGTGATCCCCGGGACCGTCGCCGAGCGCCTGTCCGTTGTGATGGCCCAGACCGGACAGGACGACGAGATCCTCGCGGAACTTCTCGAGCGGCTTCATGACGCGCGAGAACTGGAACGCGGCGCCCTCTCCGACGGGCGTCCAGTCCGGCATCGTGATGCCGTTGGGCACGTAGGTAAACGCGAGCCGGGTGGGCCGCGCCTGTCCACGCAGCGGCGCTGCAAACGCGGGGGTCATCGCGTCGAGCAGCGGGAGCGCGATGACGGCGCCCATGCCCTTGAGAAACGTTCGGCGCTGAAGATGCTGGCGCGTGACTATCATTCGGTGCTCACGTTCCTTCGGGACTGGAATGGCAGACTCTTGACGATCTCGAGGATCAGTCCCGAGAAGCGGTACTGGTGCTCCGGCAGACGGCTTACGATAGCACTCACCGTCCTCTTATCGTAACGCTCCAGGCCCCTCCCGAGTGCATAGGTCAGCAGCTTGGAGGTCAGGCAGTGCTCGAAGGCCTGGTGGTCGGCCTTGAGGATTGCCCGTAACTCTTCGGGGCCGTTGAACTTGCGGCCATCCGGCAGAACTCCGGTCGAATCGATGGGGAATTTGCCGTCCGTGGTCCGCCACGCGCCGACCGCGTCGAAGTTCTCCAGCCCGAAGCCGAGCGGATCCATCCGCCGATGGCAGGCCGCGCAGGTCGGATCCTTGCGATGTTCCTCGAGCTGATCGCGCAGCGAAGCCGCCGATCCGATCTTGCTCTCGTCCAGGTTCGGCACGTCGGCGGGGGGCTCGGGAGGGGGCGCATCGAGCAGGTTGTCGAGGACCCACCGTCCGCGCAGCACGGGCGACGTGCGCGTCGCGTAGGACGAGACCGTAAGGACGCTTCCCTGTGTCAGCACGCCGCCCCTCGGCGTCTCGCTGAGATCGACGCGCCGGAATTCGGGGCCCGTCACATTTGGAACGCCGTAGTGGCGGGCGAGCCGTTCGTTCAGGAACGAGTAGCGGCCGTCGATGAAATCCAGGACCTTGCGGTCGCCGTGGATGATGTCCTCGATGAACAGCTCGGTCTCGCGCCGCATCGACATCCGCAGGTAATCCTCGAAGTCCGGATAGCGATCCTTGTCGCGCGTGACGGACTCGAGCGCGCGAAACTGGAGCCACTGCGCGCCGAAGTTCTCCGCGAGCGCGTTCGCTCTCGGATCCTTCAGCATCCGCTTGACCTGGGCGGCGAGCACCGCGGGGGTGCGCAGCGTGCCGGTATCGGCAGCGAGGCGAAGCGGCGCGTCAGGCATGCTCGACCACAGGAAGTACGACAGACGCGACGCGAGCTCGTGCTGCGAGATCCGATGGTGCGCGGCCGCCTGCCCTGAGCCCGGTCGAAGGGCCGTCGCCGCCGGATCGCGCTCGATGCGGAAAAGGAAATCCGGGGAGACGAGCAGCGCCTGAATGCCGACGGCAATGCCTTCGTTGAACGAGCCTTCCTGCTCCTGCGCGTGCTTCGCCAGCTCGATGTAGCCTTCGATCTCACGCGCCGTGACCGGCCGGCGGAACGCGCGATTGGCGAGGTTCGTCAGGATGCGGCGCGCGCACACCGCCGTCTGCTCCGCTTTCGTACGCCCGCAGATGAAGATCCTGGCGGTGCTCTCGCGCGACGGTCCCAGCGTCTGCGCATACGGACCGCCCACGTCGACGGCGTTGATGCGCACGCCGTTCATCGGGATCTTGGCGAGCGTCTCCTGCGTGTCGTCGAATGTCTTCTTCAGCTGCGCGACGCGTTCGGGAGTGGCGTTGGGCGGCGCCTTGAATTCCTTCGGCGGAGGGATCGGCCGCTTCGACGGACCCGGTCCTTCGTAGCGGGGCGGCAGTCCCTCGAAGATGCGTGGAATGGCGACCGCGATGTGCCGATCGCCCGCCTTCAATCGGGTCCGGAATTCGAACGCCTGCCCGCCGAAATCCTGCCGATCGTCGTCGAATCGCGCCGAGCTTTCGAGGTCGAACACGTGCGTGTCCGCCTGCTGATCGTCGACCCAGAGCGCAATCGTGATCGGCTCCGATCCGGCAGGACGCAGTCCGCCCAGACCAACCTTGATTACATACTCGGCGTCGACGGGCACTCGGAACATCGAGTGGAGCGCGTTCGGCAGACTCAAGCCCGTGACGTCGTAGTCTCCGGGGAACTTCCGCGCGTCGCGAACGCGGCGGCCGTCGGCGCGCAGGCGGGTCAGCGTCGGCTTCAGTGCGGGCGGCCCGTAGATCGCGAGCCGCGACACCTTGTCCGCCGACGAGATGTACTTCTCCATCAACACCGGCGAGAGCGACAGGACGTCGGCGATGTTGTCGAAGCCGTAGCCCGCATCGTCCTGCGGGAAGTCGTCGGCGGGATGGACGTCGACGCCCAGCAAATCACGGACGGTGTTGTTGTATTCGGTTCGATTGAGGCGGCGCGCGGTCACGCGTCCGGGATCGGGAGGCGTCAGCCGATCGATGTGATCGAGCTCCCTGGCGAGCCAGGCTGCGACCGCCTGACGCGTGTGCTCGGACGGCTGCGGCTCTTCCTCGGGCGGCATCTCGCGGCCGCGCAGCTTCTTCACGACCTCCGCCCAGCGCTCGTGATCGTCGATGAGCGACCCCGACGATTCGAATGATTCGAGGTTCAGACCGTTCTTCTGCTTTTTGTAGCCGTGGCACTCGATGCAGTGCTCGGTGACGAACGGCCGCACGAGCTTGTCGAACTGGTCGGCCGCTTCTTCTTCCGCCTTTTTGAACGCGGCCTTCTGTTGTTCGGGCGTCGAGTCCGCCTTCAGGCGAACCTGTTCTGACGTCGGCCGTCCCTGCGCCGGCGGTTGCGGCGCGCGCTGCGCGGAGACGCCAATGGCGAATGCCAGTACCAGGACTGCGATGAAGATCGGGCGCACGAGCCTCCCCAGGCGTGAAACGACGCTCAATTATTATAAGGCGCGCGTCATCATAGGACGCGCTCCGCGGCGGCCACCGCCTTACGGGCCCAGCTGGTCAACTCCGGCGCACTCTCGAGGACCTCGAGCGGCACCTCGTAGTACTTCATCGTCGATGGGCGATTGCGGTAGGGCTTGAACGGCTTCATCCCGGCCTTCTCGTAATCGGGGCGATTCTGTTCATCCACCCTTAGGTACAGGCGATCGCGCGCGATGATGCCGAAGAACAGGCCGCGGCAATAGAGCCCGACGCCGCCGAACATCGCACGGGACGTCATGTCGCCAAGCTCTTCGAGCTGATCGAGGACGAACGCGTGGAACGCGGGCGTCGCCTTCAAGGAGCGCGGGTTCCCACTCGTTCGTTTGCGATTCTGACTCACGTCGATCCTGGGCCTTCGACGCTCATGGTCCCGCGCCGGCCGCTTGCATTACCATCCCGACGGCTCGCCCCACCGCACGACGTCGATCGTCGCGAACGCCACGGCATGGTGGGCGCTCAGCCCGCCCTGTCTTCGGCGTCCGAATTCAGACGCCGGATCATCGCGCGGAGTGTGCCGCCGGGATCGCGCGCCACTCCGCGGCCAACCGCGCCAAGCAGCCGCGCCGCCTGCGCCGCGTTGCCACCCGAACGTTTCAGCGCCTCTTCGATCGCGATGCGTTGCAGCGCGGCGACTTCATCCTTCAGGCTCATCGCTCCGCGATCGATCTTGCGCGCGAGAGCGCCGCGGTTCACGGTCTTGTCCTCATCCCGAGCGGCGACGCCGCGAATCAGCACTCGCCTCGGCAGATCGGACAACAGCAGCTCGGATCCCGCCCGCTTGTACACGAGCGATTCGTAGATCACATTCCGCAGCTCCCTGATGTTGCCCGGCCACGGATAGGCCGTCAGCGCCGCGAGCGCGGCCGGTTCGACGTCGGTGACTTCCGGCCGCTGCTCTTCGCGGGCGAACCGCGCCATGAAATGCCGCGCGAGCGGCGGTAAATCCTCCAGCCGCTCGCGAAGCGGCACGAGGTGGATCGTCACGATCGCGAGCCGCTCGTACAGGTCGTCTCCGAAGAGCCCCGCGAGAATCAACGTTCTGAGGTCGCGATTGGTGGCGGCGAGGAGGCGGAAATCCACCTCGTGCCAGACGTTCTCGCCAAGACGGCTGACCACGCGATCTTCGAGCACGCGCAGCAGCTTCGTCTGGGTCTCGAGAGGCGTGTCGTCGATCTCGTCGAGGAACACCGTCCCTCCCTCCGCGGCCATCAGCTGGCCGTCGTACCGCTGAACGGCGCCGGAGAATGCACCGCGCGCGTATCCGAAGAGCTCCGCCTCCATCAGCTCATTTGGAATGGCCGCGCAGTTGATCGCCACGAACCGCTTCTGCTGCCGCGGCGACCACGCGTGCAGCAGGCGCGCGACGACTTCCTTTCCCGTCCCTGTTTCTCCCGTGATGAGCACGGGCATGGACGTGGGCGCGACCCTCGCGACCTGCGCCACTACAGCCCGCGACGGGATGCTTTCCGTGACGATGTGGGCGGGGGGGTTGATCGCAGCGTCGGGCAGGCTCAGCTCTTCCAGCCGATCGATCAGTGTCGCGATTCCGTCTGGCTGATCGAGGGCAACAGTCGCGTACGCGCCTCGCAGCGCAGCTTCGCGGGCGCGCTCGGGATCCACAGAAGTGGTCGTCAGCCAGATCCATCGGTTCGTCAGATCGGGGGCAGCGGGGACGCGGCGCGCGGTCGTGAAGAACACGGCCGGCCTCGAGGTGACGTCCCGTCGGCCGCGGACGAGCAGGAACCGCGCGTCCTCGAGCGCCTTCACGACTTTCCGCGGCGGTGCGGCCCCCACCCATCCGATCG
>Ga0075424_100003373_pt1 | contig 14933 bp, 13 predicted proteins | sample SoiMethybrSBSTD3_FD_75301 | JGI IMG/M metagenome (GOLD analysis project Ga0075424, IMG submission 75301) | Bulk soil microbial communities from a Populus tree surrounding site in Tennessee, USA - Soil MetaG P. TD hybrid SBSTD3 | ecosystem: Environmental > Terrestrial > Soil > Tree plantation... | reverse complement strand
GCATCGTCACGCAAGCCGCGCACAGGCGATGGCTGTAGGATAGCCATTGGCGCGCATCGGGGCATCGGCTCTGGCCCCGCAACAGAAGATTGCCGCAACAGAAGAATTCAAGTGTGAAACGCGCACAAGGAGTGAGCGATACGGGGGGCGCGAGCGCATCGCGCGCCCGCGCAAGGCAGGCCGGTCCCCAAGGGCAAAAGCCGCGAGCGGGGTGAACACGGGCGAGAAGGCGCAAGCAGCGCCACACGGATTGGATGGCGCGCAAAATCGCTTTGCCTCCGACGGCCCCGACATGCCACCTCGGTGCGTTGGATGGGGGCCGGTTGCACCCTTCCGGCTCTCGCGCCCGCAGACAGCCGGTGGCTTTCCCGGCTTACCCCCCGCAGGAACGGGCTCGCAGCTCTCCCTATACCGCGCTAAGCTTGGTGTGCACCCTTGTGTTCGCAGCCTGAAAGGTTGGGCGCTGTGCAACCGAAGCCGGACGACTACTCCTACGACCTCGATCATGCGCTGGCCTCCGTGGTCGGCATAAAATCGATGGTGCCTGCCGATGCCTTCACTGCTGAGACCCTGGGCACCGAACGGGCGGGCCATGGGGTGCTCATTCGCGGCGGCGAGGGCCTCGTGCTCACCATTGGCTATCTCATCACCGAGGCTGAGACGGTATGGATCAGCCACGGTTCAGGTTCGGCTGTGCCGGGCCACGTGCTGGGCTATGATCAGGAGACGGGCTTCGGCTTGGTGCAGGCGCTGGCGCGCCTCGACCTGCCGAGCTTACCGCTCGGCAGCTCCAAGAGCACAGAGATCGGGGAACGCGTGGTCGTAGGCGGTGTTGGAGGACGCCAGCGCTCGGTTGCCGCGCGCATCATCGCCAAACAGGAGTTCGCCGGCTATTGGGAGTACGTGCTCGACGAAGCGATCTTCACCGCGCCCGCCCATCCCAACTGGGGTGGGACGGCCGTGATCGGCCCCGCCGGCGACCTGATTGGGGTCGGCTCCCTGCAGATCCAGCAGGCGGCCGCGCAGCGCCGTCTGGAGGACGTCAACATGGTCGTGCCGATCGATTTGTTGAAGCCCATCTTTGGCGACCTGCTCACGATTGGGCGCGCCAACCGGCCGCCGCGACCCTGGCTTGGTATCTATGCCACGGAGGTCGGCAGCAACGTTGCCATTCTGGGGCTCGCGAGTCGCGGGCCCGCGGAGCGGGCCGATCTGCGCGCCGGCGACATTGTGCTGCGCGTGGGCGGCGGCTCGGTGAATGATCTGGCTGGCCTCTTCCGGCGCGTGTGGGCACTGGGCCAGGCGGGCGTGGAGGTACCGCTGCTCGTCAATCGCGAGGGCAAGACCTTCGAGCTGCGGGTGCGCTCAGGCGACCGGCGCAGTTTTCTCAAGGGCCCGGTGCTGCATTGAGGCCGCACAGTCCCGGTGCGGGGGCGCCGCCGCCCCCTGCTGGCATGGCCCTGGCCAGGTGGCGGCCGGGCGGTTGCCGCGGCAGAGCAGGCTCTTCTCCCGGCCGTGTCCCGCATCTCGCCCGATATCTGGCGCGGTTTCAGCCCGCAGCCGCGGAGGAGAGCGCTCGATCTGCAGTCGATTTGGCGGCCACGAGATCCGCATGAACGAGCGCGTGCTCACGGTGGAGGATCTGGCCGTTGAGCTGCCTGTGCCGGCGGGCCTACTGCGGGCTGTACAGGGTGTGTCGTTCCACGTCGATCGCGGTGAGACGCTCTGTATTGTGGGAGAGTCGGGCTGTGGCAAGACACTGACCGCGCTTGCCGTCATGAACTTGCTGCCGGCGCGCGCCAAGCGCGCCGCGAGGCGCATTGAGCTTGAAGGGCGCGAGCTCAGCGACCTGAGCGAGCGTGCCATGGCGAATGTGCGCGGCAATCGCATGGCGATGATCTTCCAGGAGCCGATGACCTCCCTCAATCCCGCCTACACGATCGGCAATCAGCTCGAGGAGGCGTTGTTGCGCCATCGACGCAAGCCCCGACGTGCGGCGCGCGAGCGGGCAGTCTATCTGCTCGACCGCGTTGGCATCAGGCCGGCGGCGAGCCGGCTCATGCAATACCCGCATCAGCTCTCGGGTGGTCTGCGCCAGCGGGTCATGATCGCGATGGCGCTGATGTGTTCGCCCGCGCTGATCCTCGCAGATGAGCCCACAACGGCGCTCGATGTTACCATCCAGGCGCAGATCCTGCACCTGCTGGCCGAGCTGCAACGCGAGTTTGCCATGGGTCTTGTGCTGATCACGCACGATCTTGGCATTGTCGCGCGCATCGCCACGCGTGTGGTCGCGATGTATGCGGGCCAGGTGGCCGAGGCCGGCACCGCGGCTGCCGTGTTCGCTGCGCCGGCGCATCCCTACACGCGCTGTCTGTTGGCCTGCATTCCCGTGCCCGGCCGAACGCGCCGCGGCGATCATCTGGGCACCATTCCGGGCCTTGTACCGTCGCTGGTGGGCGAGGTGCGCGGTTGTCACTTCGCCGCCCGATGCCCGCACGTGGCAGAAGTCTGCCGCCGTGTCGATGTGCCCCTCCAGGAGACGATCGGCGGCAAGCGTTGGGTGCGGTGCGTTCGTCACGCCGAGATCGCTCAGTCAGCGCGGCAGTGGAGCAGCGAGGCCGCCTCATGAGGTTTGCACTGCCCGCTTTGCCGCAACCCACGGGCGAGCCGGCTCTGCTCGAGGCCCGCGACGTCTCGCGCGTGTTCCCTCTCGGTCAGGGTATGTTGCGGGCCAAGCGCGCGCTCCGCGCCGTAGACGGCGTGAGCGTTGCCGTCCGATCGGGCGAGGTGTTGGCGCTGATGGGCGAGTCGGGCTGCGGCAAGACCACGTTGGCGCGCATGCTGCTGGGGTTGCTCCCGCCTTCCACCGGCGAGATACGCATCACTGGCCGGCTGGTGGGGTTGCTGCCCCGTCGCCAAATCGCTGCGCTGATCCAGCCCGTCTTTCAAGATCCTTATGCCTCGCTCAACCCGCGCAAGTCGATCGGATCCATCATCGCCCTGCCCTTGCGGGTGCAGGGCAAGTCCAGACCCGACACTTGGCGTGGCAAGGTCGAGGACATGATGGAGCGCGTGGGGCTCGCCCGCAGCCTCTACGACAATTACCCAAGCCAGCTCTCGGGCGGCCAGCGTCAGCGCGTGGCGATCGCGCGTGCCCTCATCAACCATCCGCGCATGGTGATCTGCGATGAGCCGACATCAGCGCTCGATGTCTCTGTGCAGTCGCAGATCCTGAACCTGCTGCAGGACCTGCGCCGGGACCTCGGTCTCACGTATCTCCTCATCAGCCACAACCTCGCCGTGGTCGAGCACATGGCGACACGGGTCGCGGTGATGTATCTGGGGCGCATCGTCGAGGAGGCCGAGACGGAGAGCTTCTTCCGCGCGCCCCTGCATCCTTACAGCGCCGCCCTGTTGGGGTCTGTGCTCACGCCTGAGCCTGGACTAGGTGTGCCGGCCGGCGAGCTCGGTGCCGCCTTTGCCGATCCACTTAATCCGCCGGCCGGTTGCCGCTTCCATCCCCGTTGCGGGCGCGCGCTCGCTCGATGCGCGAGGGTTGCGCCGTTGCCGGTTGTCGCCGCCGGCAGCTTCGTTGAGTGCCATCTCCACGATCGCCAGCAAACTCCAGCCCAGCAAGGTTGAGCCATGACGGACGCCAGCAAATCCCGCGCCGGAGCTATGAACCGAGCCTGCGCTTATCTTGAGAGCGGCCGCTTTGAGGACGACCTCGCGCGGCGTGTTGCCTACCGAACCGAGAGCCAGTTGCTTCCCGCCAGTCTTCCCGAGCTGCACCGTTATCTGGATGCAGAAATGGCGCCCGCCTTCCAGCGCATGGGTTTCACCGTGCGCATCTTCGAGAACCCGGTGGCCGGGCAGGGCCCGGTACTGCTCGCCACGCGTCTTGAGGATGCCAAATTTCCCACCGTGCTCGGCTATGGGCACGGCGACGTGATCCGTGGCCTGGAGGACCAGTGGACGAAGGGCAAGGGACCCTGGATCACGGCGCGCGATGGCGATCGGCTGTACGGTCGCGGGACCGCCGACAACAAGGGCCAACACACCATCAACATGGCGGCACTCGACGCGGTGCGCGCCGAGCGCGGGGGGCACCTGGGATTTAATGCCAAATTCATGATCGAGATGGGTGAGGAGGCGGGCTCCAAGGGGTTAGCCGAGCTTGTTGGCGCACACCAGTCGGCTTTCGCGGCCGACGTGCTCATCGCCTCCGACGGTCCGCGCGTCAAACCCGAGCGCCCCACCATGACGCTTGGGTGCCGCGGTGCAATCAACTTCGATCTCGTCTGCGATTTGCGTGAGGGTGGGCATCACTCCGGCAACTGGGGCGGTTTGATCGCCAATCCCGGCGTGATCCTTGCGCACGCGCTGAGCTCGATCGTCGGGCCTCAAGGTGAGCTCAGTGTGCGAGCTCTGGCGGCACCGCCGATCTCCAAGGCCGCCAAGGAATGCTTGGCAGACGTAGAGATCGATGGTGGGGAAGACGGACCGCAGGTGGACGACTGGTGGGGCGAGCCGGGCCTGTCACCCGCCGAGCGCGTCTATGCCTCCAACGTGTTCAACATTTTGGCCTTTACCACCGGCACGCCGGGCCGGCCGGTCAATGCCATACCTGCCAAGGCTGTCGCCAACTGCCAGCTGCGTTTCGTTGCCGGCACCGACTGGACCGGCGTCATGCCGGCGCTCCAGGCACATTTGGATGCAAGGGGCTTCGACCGCGTGAAGGTCATGCCGCCGCCAGGCATGAACGATGGGCGCTTCGCCGCCACGCAGACCGAGCCCGATCATCCCTGGTCGCAGTTCGTGCGCCAATCGTTACAGCGCTCTGCCAATGCCAAACCGGCCATGCTGCCGGCCACCGGCGGATCCATTTGCAACGACGTGTTCACGGACATCCTGGGGATGCCGACGATTTGGGTGCCGCACTCCTACGCCTCCTGTTCACAACACGCGCCCAACGAGCATATCCTGATGCCGGTCGCCCGTTCGGCGATCGCCTTGATGGCGGGACTCTACTGGGACATCGGTGAGGGCAAGGCGCCGGGGAAGCTCGCCTCGCCTTGATTGACCTGCGTCACATTCGCGGTGAGCAGTGGCTGTGCGCCGCTTGCCAGATTGGCCCGGCGCGCCGCGCAACTCGTCAAACGCTGCGGGCGATGCTTCACCCGCGAAGCAGCCTTCCCCGGTTGCTTTAGGGCTTAAAATGAAGGCGCGTCACACCACGAGACGGGTGAGGCCCATGTTCCTGGTGAAACAGCGCGATCGGCGCCTGCTCTCCTATGGTCGTGCGGTCTGGTGCCGCGAGCTTGTGCTGCGGCGCTCCCCGGTCCATAAGGTTAGGATGAAGCCATGCGAGCGGCAGGCATTGCCATGACGGTGGATCAGCAGATGTCGGCCGGGCCGCAAGGGAGCGGGATGGCCAGAAAAATTGCAATCGTTGCCGGCTTGGGGTCGCTGTGCCTTGCCGGCTTTGCCGTCGCGGTGCTTATCACCGGCCACTATCCACAGATCAAGGTCTCCATGTCGGGGTCCGATACGGCGCCAGGCCTTTCGGTCGGGCAACAGCCGTGGACGGCGTCGGCGCCCGGTCGCGTTGAGCCGCGTTCGGGACTTATTCGCATCGGCACCAGCCTGCCCGGCAAGGTCGAGGTGGTCGCTGTGCAGATGAACGACAAGGTGTCCGAGGGCGAGGTGCTGGTCCGGATCGAGGACAAGGAGGCGCGCGCTCGTCTCACTGCTGCGGAGGCGCGCGCGGCAACGGCCAAGAAGGATCGCGACGCCCAGGCGATCCCGGCTGGGCGCGAGAGCGTCAGCAAGGCGGAAGACGCGGTGTTCACTGCCGAGCGGGCCGTCACCAGCGCCCGCTTTGAGCTTGATGACGCGATTGCCGCCAACCGCAGGAATTCCAGCAATCCCAACCTCCTCACCAATGCGCGCCGCCGCCTAGCCGACGCCAACGACAGGCTGCGCCAAGAGCAGCAGGCTTTCGCTACGGCTCAGAACAAGGGGGGCGTGCCGGCACCAAACGCGCTCGAGGCAGGTCTGACCGCGGCGCGCGCCGATGTCACCCTGGCCGAGGTGGCCCTCGACAAGACGCGCATCCGCGCGCCGATTGCCGGTACCGTGCTGCAAATCAATGCCAAGGTGGGCGAGCTGGTCGCACCCACCGTCGAGTTGCCGCTCATTGTCATGGGTGACACATCCGTGGTGCGCGTGCGCGCTGAGGTGGACGAGGCCGACGTCGACAAGATCAAGGTCGGCCAGCGCGCGTTCGTAAAGAACAGCGCCTTCCCCAATAAGGAATATGAGGGCAAGGTCGTGGAGCTCGCGCCCTCCCTTGCCCTTCCCCGCATGGGCTCGCGCGGTTCCCGCCGACCAACCGACGTGGAGGTCATGGAGGTGTTGCTCGACCTCGACGGTGGCGTGCCACTGTTACCGGGCATGCGCGTCGACGTCTTCTTCCGCCGCTAAGGCTCTCTGACGGTCGGCTCAGCCAAGGTACTGCCCCTCACCCTGCCTTCGGCGCATTGCAACCGCTCCCCCTTGGACGACACGCCACCATTCGTCAACCACGTGGCAATCGCGATCGGCAGATCGCCGGCCAATCGGCCGACTTGGCGGTCATCGCGCGCCTCTTAACCGCACCGCAAGCTCCCCATTGTATAGAGCCTTCAAGGCGAACGCTCGCGCATTGGACGCGTGACGCGCGCGAGAGGGCTCAGAGCCCGAGGCCACCTCGCCATCTCGCGTCCAGGTGGCAGGCGCCCTTGCAAAGCGGCTCTGGCATCAGCAGTACAGCCGTTCTCAAGAGCTCAATTGGTCTCCTCGTGGATGCCTTCGTGGGTTGGACGCCGGTGCGTGCGCTGCTCGAAACGACCAGCACGGAGGCCGTGATCAATGCCCGCCAGATCACCCTGCGTGCTCCGATTAGGGGACAGATCGGACCATTGGCGGCGGCCGCCGTGGGCACCGAGGTTGAACGCGATCGGACAATGCGCATGCCAAGGCCGGCAACATCAACAATGGCCTCTCGGTCGTTGCCGCACTTGAGGAGTGGCCCCAGTTCATCAGCATTTCGACGCCGATTTCGTGCCGATGGCGCAGTTCCTGCCTCGGGCATTGAGCTTATTTCGCGATAGCGATGTCGGTATCGTGCAAACGCCGCAGCACTTCATCAATCCTGATCCCCTGCAAAGCAACCTGTCGACAGCGCGAGTTTGGCCGACGAACAGCGGTATTTCTTCGATGTGGTGATGGCGGCAAAGGACGCCTGGGGTGCATCGTTCTGCTGCGGTACGTCGTCGGTTATTCGTTTCGACGTGCTCCAGCGCATCGGTGGTTTTCCCACCGATGCGCTGAGCGAAGATTACCTTGTCACACTCAAGACGAAGTCGGTTGGATTTCGCACCGTCTCTCTGAACGAACGCCTCTCCCTCGGGCTCCCCCCGGAAGGTCTCAAGGAGTATGTGACGCAGCGGAGCCGCTGGGTGCTCGGCTTCGCGCAGATCTGCAGCGGGCCACTTGGGCCGCTGCGAAGGCGGAACGGACTGACGCCCGTGGACCGAATTAGCCTGATCGAGACCTTCTTATACTGGTCTGCGAACTACTCCTTCAGACTGCTTGGGATTATCATTCCCGTCGTCCACTGGCTGTTCGATGTGCGGGCGGTACACGCAGACGGGCCGATACGCTGTCCTGCTATTTGCCCTGCTTTGCCTCACAGGTCGTGATCATGGGTTGGATGGCGCAAGGCCGTATCATGCCGGTGATGTCCGACGTGACCCAGTTGCTGGCAGCCACGCAAATCGTCCAGGCCGTGGTCCATGGATAGTTCCGTGACACCGCCAAGGGTAGTGGCCGCAGCCGCCGGTTCGTGCAGTGGCCGTTGCTTCGGCTATTTGTCATGCTCTTGGCGATGACATTGGCCGGCGTTATCTGGGCATTCCTGATCGAGGACGGCACCAAGCTGCGTGACTCTGCGCTCTGTTTGCTCTGGAGCTGGTACAATATCGTGGTACTGGCGCTTGCCTGCCTGATGTGTGTTGAGCAACCCCGTCTGCGCTCGTCGGAACGGCTCCCTCGAGCGACGCGGCAAAGGTAGAGGCGGCCGGGGCTTTGGTAGTCTATCGATTGCTCGATGTGTCCCTTGGCGGGGCCCGGTTTGAAGGCGTTGCACCCGCAGCGATTGGCACAAATGTCGTCGTTGAGCTTGGACGCTTGAGCGTCCCGGCAACGATCATCCGCTGCGGGGGAGGCACTTTCGGAGTGGCCTTCGAGGGAGAGCACGCGCATGGAACTCATCGGCTTCATCTATTCGGGTCGCTATTCTGCAGCCGTTCCGAAGATCGAGCCGGCACGCGTCATGGCGGCTGTCTTGGGGCGCGTCATGGCTAAAGGGACCTCGGCCGCTCAATCCTCGAACGGGTCCTTCACCAATATCGTGTCGTCGCGCTCCGGGCTCGTTGACAGCAGGGTTACCGGGCACTCGATCAGCTCCTCGATGTGGCGCACGTACTTCACTGCCTGTGCGGGCAGCTCGCTCCACTTGCGGGCCCCTCTTGTCGATTGCGACCAACCCTCGAAGCACTCATAGATAGGTTTGACACGCGCCTGGGCATTCTGCCCGGCCGGCAGGCTATCGATGCGATGGCCGTCGAGTTCATAGCCGACGCTCACCTTGATCTCGGGAAAGCCGTCCAGCACGTCGAGCTTCGTGAGGGCGATGCCGTCAATGCCCGCAACCTTGATCGCCTGCCGCACCAGGCAGGCGTCGAACCAGCCACAGCGACGCTTGCGGCCCGTGTTGACGCCGAACTCCTGACCGCGCTGGCCGAGCTGCTCGCCCACCTCGTCGGTGAGCTCGGTGGGGAAGGGGCCCGAGCCGACGCGCGTCGTATAGGCCTTGGCGAGGCCCAGCACGTAGCCGATGGCACCTGGCCCCATGCCGGAGCCCGTCGCCGCCTGCGCGGCCACGGTGTTGGAGGACGTCACGAACGGATAGGTGCCGTGGTCCACATCGAGCAGGGCGCCCTGCGCTCCCTCAAACAGGATGCGCTTGCCGGCACGACGCTCGGCATCGAGCAGAGACCACACGTTGTCGACGTAGGGCAGCACCTTGGGTGCGATGGTTGCGAGCTCACGCATTAGCGTGTCTTTGCCGATCTCGCTCACACCGAGCCCGCGCCTCAGCGCATTGTGATGGACAAGCAGGCGGTCCACCTTGGGCCCAAGCGTACCAAGGTTCTTGAGGTCCTGCGCGCGAATGGAGCGCCGGCCGGCCTTGTCTTCGTAAGCCGGGCCGATTCCCCGTCCGGTGGTGCCGATCCGGTGCTCGCCGGCGGCCGCCTCGCGCAGCTGGTCGAGTTCGCGATGGAGCGGCAGGATCAGCGTGGCATTCTCGGCGATCTTGAGGCTGCGCGTGCCGATGTCGATGCCCCGCTTCTTCAACGCATCGAGCTCGGAGACGAGATGCCAAGGATCGAGCACCACTCCGTTGCCGATGACGCTGAGCTTGCCGGGGCGCACCACGCCGGAAGGCAGCAGCGCTAGCTTGTAGGTCTCATTGCCGATCACCAGCGTGTGCCCGGCGTTGTGGCCGCCCTGAAAGCGCACGATGATGTCTGCCCGTTCCGACAGCCAATCGACGATCTTGCCTTTACCCTCGTCGCCCCACTGGGCGCCGATCACCACGACGTTGGCCATCTCGACAACTCCGAACGGAGATCCTACCCGGGCGTGCTGGTGGTCGATCCCCCAGGCACGGCGCCGGCGCCCGCTATAGGCGCGCAGTCGAGCAAAATTCCTAGCTAAGTCAAGGGGGCGCCGGAGGTGCGTCGCGGGGCGAGCTGCAGCAGAAAGCCAATGTTTTGCTGTTCCACAGGCTCAGCGTGGATGCCAGAGTGCGGCCGTAAAGGTAATTTTTTGTGCGCCGATGCGCACTGAGCGTGTGGTCCCTTCCAGCACGCGATGCGTGCCAGGCTCAGACAGAGGCAGCTGGCTTTACCTCTTTGCCTTGACTTGCCGCGCGTGGGGGCGGGCCCCAAGTGGCGCCTTGCTTTGGAAGGGCTTGGTGTCCGAAGGTTCTCAGTGCCTCGAACGATAGGCCATGAAATCCTGGGAGGGCTGGTTGGGCTGAGGGTTCGGGGCAAACTCCGGAGTGGCCGGTCCGGTCAGGAACGTTCTGCGCGCATGCCTTGGGCGGGAGACACGAGGGCTTCGAACGATCGTGGGTTCAGCCGGCGTGGAGGTTTCCTCCCCAATTGTGCGGTCGCTTCGCATTGATGGCGTCTCTGGGGTGAGGGGCTCGGCGGGCGCAGAAAAGGAGGGCGTCTCGGAATTGCCTGTGGAATGAGCTGCGACCGTCGCGGCTTGCGAAAGATCAGGTGTGGCTGCGAGCGGCTGGGAGGGGGCAGGAGAAGGCCCCGATGCGGGCAGTCGCGGCTGCGTCGATGAAGCATCCTTCGGCTCAGGGATTGCCGGCATTTCCGCGCTTGGAGGTGGTGCAGCACTTATGGGTAGGGGCCACACTCGGCTGGCGCCGTAGCCCGTCCCCAACGATACGCCTACAACGATGACCGCGATGAGGGGCTCGCGTCTTTGCGCGGTGGCGCGGCGTTGAGGAGGCGGGAGGGTGACGTCTGCTGAATCACGCATGAACAAAGATCCAATCTCAAACCGCTGGCGCTTGGGATTTGCTCCACTTGCTGGGATCAGCCCGCGACGCTCCCGACGCCAGGAAGGCTACCCGGACACAGCTGCCAGCAGCGACTGTAAAGTACCCACGCGTGGCTGTGCAGCCACCACAAGGCAAAAACTGCCTGCGCACTATGGCAAAGACCGGCCGATTGACAGACACCGTTGCGGGGAATGCGCAGTGCGACCATGCAGGGGTACAGCGCCCGTTCGGCTGCTGCGATCTGCGCTGGAAAGATTGTGACGGGCAACGCGCGGGGTTCTGCGGCGGGTGGAGCGGGACGGCGAGGGGTTGCGGGCCCAACCAGCACGCGGCGAACCAGTGCGGGGCGCTTGCGATCAGCAAAGTGACGGGGCTTCGAGTGCCCGCCAATTTCGCCGCGGGTGGAAGCGCCACTTTGCGAAGTTGAAGGGTCTATGGGCATCTGTTGCATTCAAGGCGTTTTCGGTTATTTTGTCTCCTCGATCTCCTTTTCCGCTTGCGTCTCCTTCGCTCGCTGCTTTGCCGTCATGTCAACGATCCTGGCTTGCTGCTCGTCCTTGTTGAGCAGCCTCTCGGGTAATCTCGCGACATCGGGAAGCTGTTGGTAAGGCTGCTGGGAAGAGCAAGCGGCCACGATGCATGCGCTCGTGATCAATGCCGCCAGTCTTGCGTGCGTGACCATGGCCCTAAGAACGGGCGCTTTGGCGTACATCCGTTGCATCGCCGGGCTCATTGGCTGGTGAGCCTATGCGAGCGGGCCATCGGGTGGCACCATCGGCAGCGTCTGCTTGCTCACCCGCACAGGGCGCGCCGGGCCATTTGCGACAAGCCCAAGACGGCCGCTGCAGGCCCCTTCCATCGACCGGGCGAACGGAGATTGGCGGCGTCTAACGGCGGTCATTTGCCTAACGGCTGCGGCACCATAGAATCGCGGATTGTGCGCAGCCTCGCTTCCAGGCGTGTGGGACTGAAACGATCGGGGCGGAGCCCTAGGGCGGCACATCCTTGCGCGACGGAGCGGCGAGGCCCTGGAGGCCCCGCCGTGTCCACCCTGGGCGAGTGCGGATTCCCAGGAGCTGGGCACGACCGACGCGCATGGCGATGGGCGGGCGCGGCTGAAGTTGCGGCGCGAACGAAGAGGGCATCTGAGATGAGAACGTCGATTGACCCGGCGTCGATCGCCACGCTGGACCAGCATGATCCCCTGCGCAGCAAGCGCGATGCATTTCTTCTGCCGGAAGGGGTCATCTACCTTGACGGCAACTCGCTGGGCCCAGTGTCGAAGGCAGCGCTGCGAGAGCTCAAAATCGCGGCGGAGCAGGAATGGGGCGAGCACCTCATCCAAAGCTGGAACAGGGCCGGCTGGTTTGATTTGCCCGCAGCGCTTGGCGACCGGATCGCGCGCCTGATCGGCGCCGCGCCGGGTGAGACCGTCATTACCGACACGGCCTCAATCAACATCTATAAGGCGATACACGCAGGGTTGAACCTCAGGCCGGGCCGATCTGCCGTCGTCGCCGAAGGCTCGGGGTTTCCCACTGACATCTATATGATCGAGGGGGTCGCGAGCGTGCGCCGGGACGTGTGCATAAGGTTGGAGGGCGTCCATGGCCCGCGCATCGAGGACTTGATCGGTGATGACGTGGCCGTGGTGCTCGTCAATCACGTGGACTATCGCACCGGCGTGCTACGTGACATGGCTGCACTGACGGGCCGTATCCATGAGGCCGGCGCGATCGCGATCTGGGATCTCTGTCACAGCGTGGGCGTATTCAAGGTTGATCTCAATGCGAACGGTGCCGATTTCGCCGTTGGCTGCACGTACAAATACCTCAACGGCGGCCCTGGTGCGCCAGCGTTTGTGTTTGCCGCCGGGCGCCATCACGGCAAGCTCTCGCAGCCACTCACGGGTTGGTGGGGCCATGCGAGCCCGTTCGCCTTCGATCGCTCCTTCAGACCCGGTGACGGCATCCGCCCGATGCTGTGCGGAACACAGCCGATCCTCTCCATGCGCGCACTTGCCGGTGCGCTCGAGGTTTGGGACGACGTCGAACTCGATCAAGTCCGCGAAAAGAGCCTTCGGCTCACGGACTTGTTTATTGCCCTTGTCGAGGAAAGCTGCGGCCCATTTGGCGTAACCTTGGCGGCGCCACGCGAGCAGACGATCCGCGGCAGTCAAGTCGCGTTCCGCCACCCACACGGCTACGAGATCATGCAAGCCCTCATCGACCGGGGGGTGATCGGCGACTTCCGCAGCCCCGACTTCATGCGCTTCGGTTTCGCCCCACTGTACCTCAGCTACGCTGATGTCTATGCCGCCGCCACCGCCTTGCACGGCATCCTGGCGAACGGCACCTGGCGCGCTTCACGCTTTGCCAATCGTGCAACAGTGACATGAGCGAGGCATCGGCCGCAGATTGGCGTGCCTCTTCGTGCATGCCCTGCCCGGAGGCAGTGGTCATGTGCTAGCCCCCGCGGGAGGCGGTTGCACGCTTCGGGGCATCTCGGCGCGTATCAGGGTTTCGATTGGCACATTGGGCTTCCCGCTGACGCGGTTGCCGCCCGGCTCCGCCAAGCGCCGCGTCCGCATCGGATCAAATTGAGGATGGCGCGCCGTCGGTCGCAGCCGCACCAATCCTCACCAATTTCGTGCAAGACTTGATATCCTGACGGTGTGGGCGCGTCGAAAGGGCTGCGCAAGTTTGGTTCCTCGCAAGCACGCCGGTGGCAGCCTCGACGTGGCGGGCAGCCGCCTGCCGACCAAGTGCGACGAAACACACAAAGAAGACGCGGACGGGAACTAAAGGGAGGATCGAATGCGCCGTCGGGATTATCTTCGTTTGGCGGCCGGGACCGTGGCTCTGGGCGCACCAGCGTTAGCCGCTCCTAACATCGCGGTGGCCCAGGCTCCGTGGCCCGACAAGCCCGTCCGGATCATCGTGCCGTTCGCGGCGGGTGGCGGGACCGATCTCGTCGCCCGCCCCTGGGCCGAGAAGCTGAGCCAGGCCTTCCGCCAGCAGTTCATCGTCGAGAACCGGGGTGGGGCGAGCGGCCTCATCGGAGCGGAAGCTGCGGCCAAGTCACCGCCAGATGGCTACGCGTTCCTGGTGGCGGCCGCTACCTCTGTTATCACGGTGCCGCTGCTGCGCAAGGTCCCCTATGATCATGCGAGTTTCCAAGCTGTGGGGCGGCTCGGCGACATCGTTTGCGGCTTCGTGGTCCACCCCTCAATCGGTGCGACGACATTCAACGAGGTGATCGATTACGCCAAGAAGAACCCCGGCAAGATGGCATTCGGCTCTTCAGGCACCGGGACCGTGCCGCACATGCGTTTCGAGATGCTGAAATTCAGGACGGGTACGGATATTCTGCATGTTCCCTACCGCGGCGGTGCCGATAGCCTCCAGGACCTTTTGCCCGGCAATATTCATATGATGAACGAACCGAACACGTTGCCCCATGTCAAGGCGGGAAAGCTGCATCTCGTCTGCGTCAACCACACTCAGCGCATGGTCGATTTTCCCGAAGTGCCGACGCTCACTGAGCTTGGTTTTCCGGGTTCTGACGTCCCGCTTTGGTTTTGCCTCTGGGCCACGGGCGGCACACCAAGAGAGATCGTCAATAAACTCAACGCCAAGCTCAACGAGATCGCTGGCACCGACGATATGAAAGCGAAGCTGCACCTGACCGGTGCGGTCCCCGTCGTCCAGTTACCCGAAGAAGTGGAGAAATTCCGCGCCGAGGAGACCAAATCGATCGCCGAGCTGATCAAGGTTGCCAACATCAAGCTCGAATAGCGGGCTTGTCGGCACTGTAGTCTCTGAGCGAAGAATATGACCCGGCGCCGGGCGTCCTCGCCCCCATGACCAGCGCATCACGAGCGAAAGTCAGAACCGTTCAGGGGAGATCGAGAAACAGATCGCTTGAAAAGTAACGCTCCGCGCTCGACGGCGCAAATGTAACGATCGTCTTGCCGACCATATTTGGTCGAGCGGCAACGGAGAGCGCAGCGGCCACGTTGGCTCCGGTCGAAATACCGCCGGGAATGCCCTCACGTCGTGCCAGGGTGCGCGCTGTCTCGAACGCGGCCTCGTTCGAAACAGTGATCACCTCATCGATGAATTGACGGTCGAGTACGGCGGGAACGAAGCCAGCGCCGATGCCCTGGATCTTATGCGGGCCGCGCTGCCCACCCGACAAAACCGGGCTGGCGGCCGGCTCGACGGCAATGATCTTGAGG
>Ga0075424_100003371_pt1 | contig 14935 bp, 15 predicted proteins | sample SoiMethybrSBSTD3_FD_75301 | JGI IMG/M metagenome (GOLD analysis project Ga0075424, IMG submission 75301) | Bulk soil microbial communities from a Populus tree surrounding site in Tennessee, USA - Soil MetaG P. TD hybrid SBSTD3 | ecosystem: Environmental > Terrestrial > Soil > Tree plantation... | reverse complement strand
ACGGTCGCCGGCATCACGCGCGACTACCTCCTGCTCGCCTTCCGCGGCGAGGACCGCCTCTACGTCCCGCACGAGCAGCTCGGCAAGGTCTCGCGCTACGTCGGCGCCGACGCCTCGGCGCCCGCGCTCTCGAAGCTCGGCGGCAAGGCCTGGCAGACGCTCAAGTCGCGGGCGCGCGAGTCCGTCCGCGAGCTCGCCGGCGACCTGATCCAACTCTACGCGCAGCGCCAGACCCGCGAGGGCGTCGCGTTCGACCTCTCGAGCGAGTGGCTGCCGCAGCTCGAGGCGAGCTTCCCTTATCGCGAGACGCCGGATCAGGAGGCAGCGATCGAGGCGGTCAAGGAAGACCTCGAGGCGCCGCGGCCGATGGACCGGCTCGTCTGCGGCGACGTCGGCTTCGGCAAGACCGAGGTTGCCGTGCGAGCCGCGTTCGCCGTCGCCGTCAACGGCCGCCAGGTTCTGCTGCTCGCGCCCACGACCATCCTCACCGAGCAGCACTTCAACACGTTCCGCGAGCGCTTCCGCGACTTCCCCGTGCGCGTCGAGATGGTCTCGCGGTTCGTGCCGCCGAAGGAGACGAAGAGGATCCTCGCCGACTTCACCGCGGGCAAGGTCGACGTCCTCGTCGGCACGCACCGGGTCCTCAGCCGCGACGTGATCCCGAAGGAGCTCGGGCTCGTGATCCTCGACGAGGAGCAGCGGTTCGGCGTCGCGCAGAAGGAGCTGCTCAAGTCACTGAGGCTCGAGGTGGACGTGCTCACGCTGAGCGCGACGCCGATCCCGCGCACCCTGCACCTCTCGCTGGCGGGAATGCGCGACATCTCGATCATCGAGACGCCGCCGGAAGGCCGCCGGCCGATCCGGACGACCGTGGGCGAGTACGACGAGGAGCTCGTGAAGCTCGCGCTCGAGCGCGAGGGGGGCCGGGAGGGGCAGGCGTTCTTCCTCCACAACCGCGTCGAGACGATCGAGGAGCGCGCGGCGCAGCTGCAGCAGCTCTGCCCGGGGCTCCGCTTCCTCGTCGCTCACGGCCAGATGCGCGAGAAGGAGCTGGAGGAGCGGATGCACTCCTTCCTGCGCGGGGACGCCGACGTGCTCGTCTCCACCACGATCATCGAGTCGGGGATCGACATCCCGCAAGCGAACACACTGATCGTCGAGCGCGCCGACATGCTCGGCCTCGCCCAGCTCTACCAGATCCGCGGCCGGGTCGGCCGCTCCGACGCGACCTCGTTCGCGTACCTCTTCTATCCCGACGCACGGGAGCTGACTCCCGAGGCGCGGGCACGGCTCGCGACGCTCGCCGACCACACCGAGCTCGGCGCCGGGTTCGCGATCGCGATGCGCGACCTCGAGATCCGCGGCGCCGGGGAGCTGCTTGGCGCGGAGCAGTCCGGCCATGTCGCCGCCGTCGGCTTCGAGCTCTACGTCGAGCTCCTGAACGAGGCGGTCGCCGAGCTGCAGGGCCAGAAGCGGATCGCCGCGCGGCCGGTGCGGGTCGATGCGCGCGTCGACGCCTACGTCCCCGCCACGTACGTCGATTCCGAGGCGCTCCGCATCGACGTCCACCGCCGGCTCGCGCTCGCGGAGACGGAAGACGAGCTGCGCGAGCTACAAGCCGCCCTCGAGGACCGCTACGGGCCCCTGCCGGAGCCCGTCCAGAACCTCTTCCGGATCCAGGAAGCGAAGATCAAGATCGCGCTGCTCGGCGCCGACTACCTCGTGTTCCAGAGCGGGAGGGCGACGGTGGGCCGGCTGGTGCTCGGCTCGGGTGAGTTGCGCGAGCTCCGCGACCGCGCGAAAACGGCCGTTTACGTCTCGTCTAAGCAGGAGGTAAGTATGCGGGGGCAGGAGGAAATCGCCCAGGCCGTCGACCTTGTCGATGCTATCTTGGACGCGCGCCGAGCGGCCTGAGGCCGCCTTTCGCCGCGACGGCGCCTCCCGGAACATCGACCTCACTGGATGGAAATGAAGACTCGCCTGCCCTTCCTGCTCTTGTCTGCACTCCTGCTCGTCGGCGTGCTCGCCGCGTGTGGTGGAGGCGGCAGCTCCGGCCCGGTGCCCGCTGACGCGATCGCCCAAGTCGACGGGACACCGATCTCGAAGACGAGCTTCACCGCGCTGCTGAGCGTCGCCTGCGCGCGTTACAAGGCTCAGGGACAGGCCTGCCCGAAGGTCGGCACTCCGACCTACTCGTCGCTCCGCGACTCGGCCGTCACCTTCCTGGTGCAGCAGGAGGAGCTGACGCAGGAAGCAAAGAAGCTCGGCGTGACGGTAACGCAGAAGGACATCGACAAGCAGGTCGAGCAGATCAAGAAGACGTACTACCAGGGCGACGACAAGAAGTTCGAGGACGCCTTGAAGAAGGACGACATCACCCTGTCCGAGCTCGAGCAGTACGAGCTGCGGCCGAACCTGCTCGGCCAGAAGCTGCAGGCCAAGGTGACGTCGGACGTCAAGGTGTCGGACGCCGCCGCGCAGAAGTTCTACAACGCGAACAAGTCGACGTACGTCACGCCGAAGACGCGCGAGGTCCGGCACATCCTTGTCAACAGCAAGAGCCTCGCCGAGACGATCGAGACGAAGCTCAAGAACGGCGCGAGCTTCGCGGCCCTGGCGAAGAAGTATTCGAAAGACCCGGGCTCGGCGGCCCACGGCGGCAAGCTCTGCGCCGCCCACGGTGGAACTCTTGGAGCGTGCTTCCAGACCGTGCCGCCGTTCGACAAGGCCGCATTCTCGCTCAAGACGAACGAGATCTCGCAGCCGGTGCACAGCGTCGATGGATGGCACATCATCCAGGCGTTGGCCGACGTCAAGCCGGGGCACAACCAGACCTTCGCGGAGGTGAAGTCGTCGATCGAGACGAACCTCGCGGGGCAGCAGAAGCAGACGGCGTGGCAGGCGTGGCTCGCGAACATGGCGAAGGACTTCAAGGGCAAGGTGACGTACCAGACGGGCTACGCGCCGGCGACGACCACGACGCCGACGGCGCCCGCGCCGACGACGACCGGTTAGCGTGCCGGCCGCCGAAGGCGGGAAGTCAACGCCGGGCGTCGGCGGCTCTGCCGCCGCCGCTTCCAGCGAAAGCTTGGAGGAGGCCCTTCTCGAGCTGCAACGCCTGACGGAGCGCCTGCGCCGCGACTGCCCCTGGGATCGCGAGCAGACTGCGGCGACGATCGTCCCGCACACGGTCGAGGAGTCCTACGAGGTCGCGGACGCCGCCCTCGCCGGCGACGACGAGAAGCTGCTCGACGAGCTCGGCGACCTCCTCTTCCAGGTCTACTTCCTCGCACTCTTGCTCGAGGAGCGAGGAGCCGGCGACTTGGCGCAGGTGGCCCGTGGCGTCCACGAGAAGCTCGTGCGCCGGCATCCGCACGTCTTCGGCGACGTCGAGGCGCGAACTGCCGAGCGGGTGCGCTCGAACTGGGAGCGCATCAAGCGCGAGCAGGAGGGGCGCGAAGGCATCTTCCACGACGTCGCGGAAGGGCTGCCGGGGCTGCTCTACGCGCGCAAAATCCAGCAGCGCGCGAAGTCGGTCGGCTTCGAGTACCCGAATCTCGCCGGTGCGCTCGCCGACCTCGCCGACGAGCTGCGCGAGCTGCAGGAGGAGCCGTCTGGTGACGAGCTCGGCGATGTCCTCTTCGCCGCCGTGAACGTCGCGCGCAGGCTCGAGGTCGATCCGGAGCTCGAGGTACGGCGGGCGGCCCAGCGCTTCCGTCGCCGTGTCGAGGTGGCCGAGGAGCTTGCAGCGGAGAAAGGCGAGAACTGGAGTGAGCTGCCACTCGAGGCCCAGGACGCGTATTTCGACCAGGCCAAGGAGAAGGAGTGAGCGCGATCACCGAGGTCCACGCCCGTCAGGTCCTCGACTCCCGCGGCAACCCGACGGTCGAGGTCGAGGTGGTCGCCGGTGGACGGGGGAGAGCGATCGTCCCGTCCGGCGCCTCCACCGGCGTCCATGAGGCGGTCGAGCTCCGGGACGGGGGAAGTGCGTGGAACGGGAAGGGCGTCTCCACCGCCGTTGCGAACGTCAACGATGAGATCGCGGCCGCGTTGGCCGGGCTCGACGCCTCGGATCAGGTAGCGGTCGACCGGCGTCTGATCGAGCTCGATGGGACGCCGAACAAGGGCCGCCTCGGCGCGAACGCAGTCCTTGGCGTCTCGCTCGCGAGCGCGAAGGCTGCGGCGACTGACTCCGGCGTCGCGCTTTTTCGCCACCTGGGCGGCGAGGGCGCGACGACGCTGCCGGTACCGATGCTCAACGTCATCAACGGCGGCGTCCACGCCGACAACTCGATAGATCTGCAGGAGTTCATGCTCGTCCCAGCGGGAGCGGACGGTTTCTCGGAGGGCTTGCGGATCGCGGCCGAGACGTACCACGAGCTGAAGAAGCTGCTCGTGGAGCGCGGCCTCTCGACCGGTGTCGGCGACGAGGGCGGCTTCGCGCCCGACCTCGAGTCGAGCGAGATCGCCATCGAGGCGATCCTCGACGCCGCCGAGCGGGCGGGCCATCGCGACCGCGTGGCGATCGCTCTCGACCCCGCCTCGAGCGAGTTCTTCTCCGACGGCCGCTATCGCTTCGAGGGACGCGAGCTCGCCCCGGAGGAGATGGCCGGCTTCTACGGCGACCTTGCCGCGCGTTTCCCGCTCGCCTCGCTCGAGGACGGCAACGCCGAGGACGACTGGGACGGCTGGCGTGCCACGACCGAGCAACTCGGCGACCGTCTTCAGCTGGTCGGCGACGACATCTTCGTCACGAATCCGGAGCGGCTGCGGCTTGGGATCGAGCGCGGAGTCGCCAACTCGATCCTGATCAAGGTCAACCAGATCGGGACCCTGACTGAGACGATCGAGGCCGTGCGGCTCGCGCACGAGAACGGCTACACCGCAGTGATGTCGCATCGGTCGGGCGAGACCGAGGACGCGACGATCGCGGACCTCGCGGTCGCGCTCGGCACCGGCCAGATCAAGACGGGTGCGCCCGCGAGGAGCGACCGCGTGGCGAAGTACAACCAGCTGCTCCGGATCGAGGAGGAGCTCGGTGACAGGGCGGTGTACCCCGGCTGGGGGGCCTTTCCGCGCCTACGCCGCTAGTACCCTGAGAGAGGTATGGCGATCGGCCGCAGAACGAAGATCGTGGCGACGCTCGGGCCGGCCTCCGACTCGCGCGAGCGCCTGCGCGCGCTGATCGAGGCGGGCGTCGACGCCGTCCGCTTCAACCTCTCGCACGGCACCCATGAGGATCACTCCCAGCGGGCCTGGCTTGTGCGGGAGATCGCCGCCGAGGCCGGGCGCCCGGTCGCGCTCATCGCCGACCTGCAGGGGCCGAAGCTGCGCATCGGCGAGCTATCGGAGCCGGTCGTCCTCCGTACCGGCGACCACATCAGGGTCTGCGCGGAGGAGGCTGCGTCCGACGGCGAGCTGCCTATTGCCCCCGCGGTGATCGGGGACGTACTCGAAGCGGGGCACGAGGTGCTGATCGACGACGGGCTCGTGCGACTGCGCGTCGACGAGGTCGAGGGCGGCCGCGCGACCTGCGCGGTCGTGGTCGGCGGGCTCGTGAGCTCGCACAAGGGCGTGAACCTGCCGGGCGTGCCGGTGCCGATTCCCTCGCTCACCCGCAAGGACGTCGCCGACCTCGACTGGGCCGTCGAGACCGGCGTGGACTTCGTCGCGCTCTCCTTCATCCGCTCGCCGGCCGACGTCCGCGACCTGCGCGCACTGCTCACGCAGGCGGGCTCGCATGCGCACGTGATCGCCAAGATCGAGAAGTCGGAGGCGGTCGACGTCCTCGACGAGGTGCTCGCCGAGACCGACGTGGTGATGGTCGCGCGCGGCGACCTCGGCGTCGAGATCGGGCCGGCGCTCGTGCCGCTCGTCCAGAAGCGGATCATCCACAAGGCGCTCGAGCGCGGGAAGCCCGTGATCACGGCGACCCAGATGCTCGAGACGATGGTGCACTCCCCCGAGCCGACGCGAGCCGAGGCGAGCGACGTCGCCAATGCGATCCTCGACGGGACCTCTGCCGTGATGCTCTCCGGGGAGACGGCGGTCGGCGAGTTTCCGGTCGAGGCGGTCGCGTACATGGACCGGATCGCGCGGGCGGTCGAGCCGAGCCTCGACTACCGGCACGAGCTGCCCGAGGCGCACGAGAGCCCGACGATCGGCCAGGCGATGTCGAACGCGGCGTGTGACATCGCCGAGGCGCTGCAGGCGAAGGCCATTCTCGTCCCCACCTTCACCGGCCGCACGGCGAACGCGGTCGCGCGGCTCCGGCCGCGTCGGCCCATCGTCGCGTTGACGCACGTCGATTGGGCGATGCGCCAGCTCGCACTCGAGTGGGGAGTGACTCCGTTGAAGATCTCCGAGACAAGCGACGTCGAGGAGCTCTGGCGCCTTGCGGTCGACGCCGCGCGCGAGGCCGGCATCGTCGAGAACGGCGACAGCGTCGTGATCACTGCGGGAACCGCCGTCAACATTCCCGGCACCACGAACGTCATCAAGGTCGACGTCGTTCAGTAGGAGGGTCTGGCGGAAAGCCGCTCGTTGTCGGCGTGCGATGGTCTTTCGCTGACAAGGACGCAGGGAGCGCGAATGGCAGCGCTATTCGCGCGACTGAGGACGCCGCTCAGCGGGCGAGCAGTGTGCGCCAACGGCTTTGCTTGGTTTTCGCCAGACCCTCCTAGGCCGGAGGACCGCGGCGCCCGCCGGAGAACTCGGGCTGGATGGCTGCGAGGAAGAAACGCCGCCGGCGTATCGGTGGACCCGTCGCAAGGCGCTGGTTCGCGCTGGGCGCGCTCGTGCTCGTCGGGCTTCTCTACTACCGGCCGTTGCACGACTACTTCGACGCCCGCTCGCAGCAAGCAGCCCAGCTCACAGCGGTGCAGAAGCTGGAGAGGAAACGAGCCGCGCTCGAGAAGCGTCTGCGGCACGCGTCGTCTGATGCCGCTCTCGCGGCGGAGGCGCGGACGCTCGGCTACGTGCTCCCGGGTGAGCACCTGTTCATCGTCAAGGACATTCCCCAGTGGCGGCGCAGGCATCATGCAGCCCGCCATGATCGCCGACGCTGATCGAGCCCTCGTAGCGCGCCAGCTGGGACGCGAGCCGCGAACGCTCCGTGGTGTCGCGGTGCGGTGCCCTTTCGGGGCTCCGGCCGTCACCGAGCAGAGCCCGTACGGGGCGGACGGCGAGCCGTTCCCGACGACGTACTACCTCACGTGCCGGCATCTCGTCGCGGCCGTGTCGCGGCTCGAGGCCGCCGGAGGCGTCGAGCGCTGGAGCAGGGCGACCCGCACGGACCCCGCGCTCGCCGCGAGCCTCGCCGGCGGCGACGAGGAGCAGCGCAGGCTGCGGCGGGAGCGCGCCGGTGACGCGACCGGCAACGATGCTGGTGCCTCGTTGGACTACGGCATCGGCGGCTCGCGCCGGGGTGGGAGCCTCAAGTGCCTCCACGCGCACGTCGCCTTCGCCCTCGCTCGTCCCGGCTACGAGCTCGGCGAGCGCATCCTCGCGGAGGTCGAGCCGCGCTGGCCAGACCGGTGCTGCTCGCAATGAGTCGGGTCGAGGTCGCGCGCCAGGAGTGGGAAGAGGGAACACGCCGGTTCGAGGCCGCCCGCGAGGACCGGCGCAGGTACAGACAGCTGGTCGAGCTCCTCGAGCTCGTGCTCGACGAGCTGCGCAAGCGAATCGGTCAGACGTACACCCTCGCCGAGCTCGTCGACGCCTACGGCGAGTCCGACCGCTGGGCGCGCGAAGTGCTCGACGAACGCGCCGGGACGCCGACCTGGCCGCGTGATCTCACCGTGGTCCTTGCTGCTGCATTCGACGCATATCAGCGCGGCGCTATCGATTACGAACCATGAGGATGTGCGCCTAGACGCACATCCAGGTGTAATAAGTGTGAGTTTTGGTCAAATTCCACTCATGGCCTACAGGGAGGACGTAGTGCGCAGCGAGCCCGAGTGGCTGACCCTCGGCCAGGCCGCGCGCTTTCTCGGCGTCGCCCAGAGCACGATTCGCAAGTGGTCGGATCAGGGCCGCGTCCCGGCCTTCTACACCCCAGGCGGCCACCGGCGTTTCCGGCGCGGTGATCTCGAGTCGTTCCTCGCCCGCTCGGGTCCGGGCCGCCAGCAGGCGGGCCCGACCGTCCTGCTCGTCGACGACGACGAGCGGATGCGCGAGCTCGTCCGGATCGAGCTCGAGCGCGAGGGCTACGACGTGCAGGAGGCGGCGAGCGCCGACGAAGGTCTCGCCTCGATCGAGAGCAACAAGCCCGAGCTGATCCTCCTCGACGTGATGATGCCCCACGTGGACGGCTGGGAGATGCTGCGCCGGATCCAGGAGCGCCACGGCGCCGGGGCGATTCCGGTCCTGATGTTCAGCGGCCAGGTGGACGAGGCGGCGAGGCGCCAGGCGGCGTCGAGCGGCGCCAGTGGCTTCGTCGGGAAGCCGTTCGACCTCGGCGAGCTCGTCGACCAGGCCAAGGCGATCGTCCCGGTGTAGCTAGGGCAGGTCTTCCGCAGTACGTAACAGGCCCGCGCCCAGCAGCCCGAGCGCCCCGAGCAGGCTGACGTAGAGCCCGATGCCGCGGGCGGTCGCGACGAAGTACGTGTCCGGGACGGAGATCAGCCGGATGAGGACGAAGATCACGGCGAGTGCTCCGAGCGCGATGAGGATGAGCCGGTCCGGGACGGCTGCCGGCAGCACGATCCCGGCTGCCCGGGACGCCTCGAGGATCAGCGTGGCAAGCCCGATGAAGAAGACCAGCTTGCCGAGGGCTCCGGTGTGCCAGCCGGTCACGGCCAGCGTCTGGCCGTTCGGGAGCGTGCCGGTGTACCAGTCGGTGAACGCGGAGAGGGTGAGCACGAGTCCCGAGACCCACGCGAGCCGTACTCCCCAGCTGCCGGCGACCGGGTCTGCGCGCTCCGGACGTGGCGGGCGCTCGGCTCGCGCCCGGAAGGGCCGGGCTGGCTCCGGCGTTTGCACAGGGGAAGTATGGGCACAAAAGCACACCGGCGCGCACGGGGTCGCGCCTTCTCCGAGGACGAAGGGGCGGTGCAGGACATAGAGGTTCAGCTCGAGGGGTCCGCAAACGGTTCGCCTGCGCCGGTCGACGCGCAGCTCGATGAGTCGGGATTCGTCGACTTCGCGGTCACTGGAACCACGATCTCCGGCGAGTTCCGCTGCAGCGACTGCGGTTACGGGGCGGTGGTTCAGCGGGTGCTGCCGCCGTGCCCGATGTGTGGCGGCACGGTCTGGGAGACCCGGCCTCCCCGCCTCGCGGACTGACGCAGCTCGTCGCCGGCACGCTCCGGCCGGAATACTTTCGGCGTGACCGGTCTGCTCGACTTGGATTCTGCGCTGGGGGACTCGCAGGACGTCCCTCTCGGAGCCCCGTCGCTTGCAGCACTCGTCCGCGCGGTCACCGCGGCGGCGGGGTCGGCGAGCGCGTCCGATGCGCTCCGCGCGCTCGCGGAGGCCGCGCAGGCGGTCTCGGGCGCCGAGATCGCGCTCGTCCGGGCGCTCGAGGACGGCGGCGAGCGGCTCGAGGCGGTCGCCGTCGCAGCGCCACGGGCGCTCGCGGCCGAGCTCTACGGAACCGTGCTGCCGGCGGCGGAGCTCCCGGAAGCGCCGCTCGACGACCTGGCTCGAGCGCCTGCCGCCGTGCGCCGCGTCGCCGAGCAGACCGGCGCCACGCGCCTTCTGCTCGTGCCGGGCCGGGCGAACGGCACCGCCGTCTCGCTCGAGCTGCTGCGTTCCGGCGAGCCGTTCACCGCCGAGCAGCGGCTCGCCGCCCAGCTCTGTGCCGCCCAGGCGGCGCTCGTCCTCCGCGCCTTCGCACTCGGCGGCGACGTCTCGTCGCTCGCGCGGCCGGCTCTCGAGCTCGCCGGCGAGGCGCTCGCGGTCGCACTGCAGGAGGAGGACGCTGCGGCCGAGGTCGTCCGCCTCGCCGCCGGCGTGACCGGGGCGTCGGCGGCCGTCCTCTGGGAGAGCCGGGCGGACGGGCTGGTTCCCGCTGCCTCGTGGGGCGTCGACGAAGGCGCCGATCTCGGAGCTGCGGGCGACGTCGCCGAGCGCGCGCTCGCCGAGCCCGGTCCCGTCAGTGCCCATGCCTCAGGGCTGCCGCAGGGCGCCGTCTCGACCACGCTTCCGCTGGGACGGCCGCCGCTCGGCGTCCTGCAGCTGTTCCATCCGGCGGGCGAGGAGCCCGACGCGGAGCAGCTCACGCGGCTCGCGACGTTCGGCGTCCGCGCCGCTCACGCGCTGCGCACAGGCGAACGGGCACGGCAGCTCGCGCTTGAGCTCGAGCGCACACAGGCGCTGCTGGAGGTGATCGTGCAGGCAACGTCGGAGCTCTCTGTCTCGCACACGCTCGAGACCGCCGTGGAGCGTGTCGCCGAGCTGTTGAGCGTCGACCGCGTGGCCGTCTACCTCCGCGGCGCGGGTGACGGCGAGCTCGAGGAGGCGGCGAGCCGCGGCCTTGCGGGCCCGCACGCCCGCGTCGCCGACCGGCTGCTCGACGTCGCGCTCGGGCCCTCGCGGGAGCGGACGGTGCTCGAGGTCACGGACGTCGTGGGAGACCTGCGGCTCGCGGCGGTCGCAGCGGTCGCGCGGGAGACCGGAATCGGCTCGGCGCTAGCCGTTCCGCTGGTGGCACTCGGGGAAGTGGTCGGGCTGCTCGCCGCGTATCCGGAAGGCCGGCCGGCGGCCGGCGCGCACGAGACGGCGCTGCTGGCCGCGCTCGCCGGGCAGCTCGCGGTCGCCGTCAGGAACGCCCAGCTCCACGAGCAAGCGACCCGCCTCGGGGAGGAGCGCGAAGCGGCGCTTGCCGCCGAGCGGGCTGCCGCACGCCAGATTCGCGCGCTCTACGAGGTCTCGCGCTCCTTCGCGCAGAGCCTCCGGCTCGACGAGACGCTCGATGCGCTCGCGCGCACGGTCGTCGAGGTGCTCGATCTCGACGCGGCGGTCGTGCGGATGCCGGACGAGCGGCGCGAGCAGCTCCTGCCGCGCTCGATCCACATCCGCGACGCGCCGTTCGCGGCGCCGGTCCGCATGATCCTCAGTCACCCCGTCCCGTTCGGCCAGCACAACGTGCAGCGGCTCTTCCGCGACCGGCGCGCCTTCCGGCTCGGCCCCGGGCGCAATCGAGGCGAGCAGTTCCTACCGGCCCTCGTTCCGTTTCTCGAGAAGGGCTGGACGGGGGCGGTCGTCCCCGTTGCCCTTCCGACCGAGGTCGTCGCCTCGCTCGGCGTCTTCTCCTTCCGCCCCGGAAGCCCGCTTTCGCAGGAGACGATCGAGGCGGCGACGGCGCTCGCGGCGCAGGCGGCTCTCGCGATCGACAACGCCCGGCTCTACCAGCAGCAGAAGCAGTTCGCGGACACGATGCAGCGCTCGCTGCTGCCGCGTTCCCGCCCCGTGATGGAGGGGCTCGAGGTCGGCGAGGTGTACGAGCCCTCGGCGCGGGTGGACGTCGGCGGCGACGTCTACGACTTCCTCGCGCTGGAGGACGGGCGGCTCGCGGTCGTGCTCGGCGACGTGACCGGCCACGGCGTCGACGCCACTGCGGACATGGCGATGGCGAAATTCGTCTTCCGCTCCCTCGCGCGCGAGCACCCGGAGCCGTCCGACTTCCTCGCCGCCGCGAATGAGGTGATCTGCAGTGAGATCGGCCCCGGCAAGTTCATCAGCATGAGCTACGTCGTCGTCGATGGTCGCCGCGGCCGGGTGGCCGCCGCGAGCGGGGGCCATCCTGCGCCGCGGATCGTCCTCCCGGACGGGTCGACGCAGCCGCTCGAAGCGCACGGCCTCGTGCTCGGGATCGACGGAGGCCAGGAGTACGCGGAGTCCCACGCCGAGCTCCCGCTCGGTGCCTCGCTCGTGCTTTACACCGACGGAGTCATCGAGGCGCGCCGGGACGGCGAGCTCTACGGCGAAGACCGCCTCGACGCACTGCTCACGCGACGGCACGAACTGCCGGCGCGCGCCCTCGCGGCCGCGGTCGCAGAAGACGCGCGCGACTTCGCGGGAGGCGACCTCTCCGACGACCTCGCCGTCGTCGTCATTCGGAAAAAGTGAGCCCCTGATCCACGGAGGCATACGGGCCGAAAGCTAGAATCCAGCGGTCCGTGGCCAAGCGCGCCGGCTTCATCCTCTGTCTCGTCGTCTGCGCCCTCGGCGTGGGCGCGAGCCGCGCCCGGGCCGATGCTCCACCGCCGCCTCCGCCGGTGATCGCGGACGGGGTCTTGATCGGCAGCGTCGACGTGTCCGGGATGACTGCCGAGCAGGCGACCACCGCCGTCCAGACCGCGTACTTCGCGCGCGTTGCGCTCCGCGTCGCGCACCACGCCTACTCGGTGTCGCCGCATCACTTTCACATTGCGCTCGGCGGTCTCGACTCGGCGGTCCAGACGGCGCTCGTGGCTCCTGCGGACACGACTGTAGAGCTCACTCCGACACTCGACGTCAAGCGCCTCGTCAAGTGGGTGAAAACCCTGGCGAAGAAGACGTATCGCGCACCGGTCGCCGGGGCTGTGATCCTCCGCCACAGCCGTCCCGTCTTCACCCACTCCCATCCGGGTCGCGCCCTGCGGCCGTTCCCGACGCGGATGATGATCCAGCATCAGATCGTGGGCGGCACGCGCACCGTGATCGTCGCGCCGCTGCGGAAGCTCGACGCTGCCTCGGTCAAGTCCGAGCCGGTGATCGTGATCCACCGCGGCATCAACCGCCTTTACTTCTACAACGGGGTCCACCTCGTGCGGGTCTTCCCGGTTGCCACCGGACAGCCGGCATGGCCGACGCCTCTGGGTCACTTCCAGGTCGTCGTCAAACAGGTGAATCCGTGGTGGTTCCCACCGACCCAGGATTCCTGGGCGGCAGGCGCCAAGCCGGTCCCGCCCGGGCCCGGCAACCCGCTCGGCACGCGCTGGATGGGGTTGAGCGCGCCGGGCGTCGGCATCCACGGCACCTCCGAGCCGTGGTCGATCGGCCACTCGGAGTCGCACGGCTGCATCCGGATGCAGATCCCGTCCGCGGAGTGGCTGTTCAACCGCGTGCGGATCGGGACGCCGGTCTTCATCATCCCGTCCTAGCGACGGTCGTGGTCGGCCCTCTCAAGCTCGGGGCGCAGGCGCTCGCAATGGTGGGGGTGGGAATCCTCGCGTCGCTGCTCGTGTGGAAGTTGACCCACCAGACCCCGCCGCCCAAGGTCGGATCGGCGGCGCCTGCGTTCTCGCTGCCCCGCCTGGACGGCAAGGGGGACGTGACGCTCACGTCTTTCCGCGGCAAGACGGTCGTGCTGAACTTCTTCGCCTCTTGGTGCCACCCGTGCCAACGCGAGGCGCCGGACCTCGAGTCCGTGTGGCGCCGCTATCGCTCCGACGACGTCGTCGTGCTCGGCGTCGACAGCGGCGATACAAAGGGAAGCGTGCGAAGCTTCCTCGATGCTCACGGCGTGACGTACCCGATCGTGTTCGATCCAGGGCAGAGGCTCGCGCTAGGGCCGTACGCCGTGCCGGGGCTTCCCGTTACCTACGTGATCAACCGGGCCGGGCGGATCGTCGGGGGAGGCGTGCTCGGGCCGGTCAGCGACCACGGCTACTCGACGACGTTCCACCGCTACCTCGAGGCGGCCTTGAAGTCGTGACACGACGCCTCAAGCTCGGTGCCCAACTGGTCGCGCTCGCGTGCGTCGCGGGCCTGCTCGCGCTTCTCGTCTGGTCGGTCGTCCACCAGCAGCACGCCCCGAGCGTGGGCTCGGTGGCGCCCGCGTTCACGCTGCGCCGGCTCGAAGGACCCGGCAAGGTCTCGCTGGCCTCCTACCGGGGGAAGCCGGTCGTGCTGAACTTCTGGGCGTCGTGGTGCGATCCGTGCAAGAGCGAGGCAGCCGTGCTCCAGCGTGACTGGTCGAGCTACCGCAGCCGGGGCGTCGTCTTCCTCGGTGTCGACTACCACGACCTCGACTCCGACGCGCGACGCTTCGTGAGCGCGCACGCGCTGACATTCCCGATGCTCGCGGACGGCTCGGGCAACGTGACCAGCCGCTACGGGATCTCCCAGGTGCCGGAGACGTACGTTCTCAACCGGCAGGGCCGGGTCGTCGCGCACCTCCGCGGCCCGCTCACGGATCCAGGCTTCGCCGGCGAGTTCCGGAGCGCGATCGCGAAGGCGGTGGACTGATGCTGCGGTTGGCAGCGGTGGTGACGGCTGCGCTCGTCTTCGCGGCGCCCGCGGCGGCGTGTACGCATCCGCGTACCTCGCTGAACTACCTCCAGGGCCAGGTGATGTGCCCGACCTGCCACACGACGCTCGACATGTCCGACTCACAGGCGGCGCAGCAGATCAAGGGGTTCATCGCGAAGAAGATCGCGGCGTGCTGGACGGCGAAGCAGATCGAGTCGGCGCTCGTCGCCAACTACGGGCAGCAGATCCTCGCGACTCCTTCCCACAAGGGCTTCGACTTGCTCGCGTGGTGGCTGCCGATCGCGGGCGTGCTGGCTGGCGCCCTCGTCCTCGCCTTCGGCGTCTGGCGCTGGAGCCGACGAAAGGAGCCCGAGGAGCCGGACGACCCCGCGGGCTCCGGGCTCGACGAGGAGGACGAGCGCCGCCTCGACGACGTGCTGGCACGCTTCGAGTGATGGGTGGGAGGCTCGGCATCTCGTTCGCCGCGGGGTTCGTCTCGGTCGTCCTGCCTTGCGTCCTTCCCCTCGTGCCGGGCTACCTCGCGGCGCTCTCGAGCGTCGAGGCGGGCCAGCTCGGTCAGCGCGGCACGGCTCGGCGCGTCGTCGTCTCGAGCCTGCCGTTCATCCTCGGCTTCACCGTCGTCTTCGTCGTCCTCGGGGCGGGGGCCGCGGCCGTCGGCAGCGTCCTGTCGGCGACGGCCCGAACGCAGCTCGCCGGCTTCATCCTCGTCGTGCTGGGCCTTGCGTTCATGGGCCTC
>Ga0075424_100003369_pt1 | contig 14936 bp, 12 predicted proteins | sample SoiMethybrSBSTD3_FD_75301 | JGI IMG/M metagenome (GOLD analysis project Ga0075424, IMG submission 75301) | Bulk soil microbial communities from a Populus tree surrounding site in Tennessee, USA - Soil MetaG P. TD hybrid SBSTD3 | ecosystem: Environmental > Terrestrial > Soil > Tree plantation... | reverse complement strand
CCGGCGGCGCCGATCGAGAGCGCCTCGCCGGTGCCCTCGAGCGAGAGGCCGTCGGCCAGCGCGCGCGCCAGCATCCGCGGAATCTCGGCGTAGTCGTCGCAGACGGTGAGGGCCTCACCGAGCCGGCCGATGTCCGGCGTCTCGTCCGGGCTCGTGTGGGCACGCAGCGGTCGCGTCAGCAGCTCGTACTCGTCGAGCAGCGGGTCGATGCCCTTCAGGATCGGCGGGGTGGGGAACCGGCTCACGTAGCGGACGGCCGGGCGCATCAGGAAGCGCGTGTGCTCGCGGCCGAGCCAGTCGAGCGCGCGCCACGTGAACATCGGGAAGATGAAGTAGTGATCGTCGAGCGTGTTCTTCGGAATCGCGACCGTGAGGAGCAGGTCCAGCGCCTCGGCGTGCGGGACGTTGTCCCAGAGCCACAGGAAATGACGGTCCGCGCCGTTGTAGAGGCCCCGGTCCACGCAGGCGAGGAACGCCTTCTTGGTGGCCTCGACGCCGCCCGAGTCGAGCGGCTCGGCGTCGGCCAGGATGTACGGGCCCATGTTCGGATGGTTGATGTGCTTGTTGGACAGCGCCACGTGCTGGAGGATCGGCAGGAAGCGCTGCTCGCCCGACACGCGCTCGACGGTGTGATGGAGCGCGTGGATCCCGACCAGCGGGTGGAGCGGCCCGCCGTGATGCCCGGGCGGCAGATCCGACGAGCGGGTGACGGCCAGCGCGGAGGCGGTCAGCAGCGTCTTGACGGACAGGCCGTCCCGCAGCTTGCCGAGGGTGGCCTCGAGGATCCGCCCGGGATCGGTCTCCTCGATGAACTGCACGAGCGGCTCGATCTCCGCGGAGAACCGGACGGGCCTGTGCATGGGCGCTCTCCTCTTATTTGCCGGCGAGGTCCTTCGTGTAGGCGAGCACCGCGTCCATCTCCGCCGGGGTCAGGGTCTTGCCGAAGGCGGGCATCGGCTTCTTGCCCTCCTCGAGCGTCTTCCGTACCTCCGCCTCCGGCTTGCTGGCCGAGTCGGCGAGCGGCTTGATCTCCGTCTTGAGCGCCGTGGCCATCTTGGCGTTGCCCTTGCCGTCCGCGCCATGACAGCTGGCGCACTTCTGCCCGTAGACCTTCTTGCCCAGCTCGAGGTCGGCGGCGGCGGCCAGCGAAGGCGCGGCCAGCAGCGCGATGAGGGCGAAGTACAGTGCCCGCATGGTGAGTCCTCCTTGGCGCAAACATTACCACCGGCGGCGCCGCCGCGCCCGACCTGTCGCGGGTGGCGTATGATGTGCCCCCATGAGCCAGCGTGGAATCGACGTCGTGCGTGCCCATCTCGCCAAGCTGCCGCCCACTGACTCCATGACGGTCGCCGAACGGCGCGCGCAGTACGATCGCGCCGAGCGCGTGTTCGTGACCCCCGCCGACGTCGCGATCGAGCGTGTGACGGCGCCGGTGCGGCCCGCGGAGTGGCTGACACCGCCGGGCGCGCGGTCGAACACGGTGGTGCTGTACCTGCACGGCGGCGGCTACGTGATCGGCTCGCCGCGCTCGCACCGTCACCTGGCGGCCGCGGTGGCGCGGGCCGGCGCGGCGCGCGCGCTGCTGCTGGACTACCGGCTCGCTCCCGAGCATCCGTTTCCCGCCGCGCTCGACGATGCCGTGGCCGCGTACGAGTGGCTGCTCGGCCAGGGGCTCGACGCGCGCCGGATCGTCGTGGCCGGCGACTCGGCCGGGGGCGGCCTGACCGTGGCCACGCTGCTTGCCCTGCGCGACCGCGGGCGGCCGCTGCCCGCCGCGGGTGTGTGCATCTCGCCGTGGGTCGATCTCACGTGCAGCGCGCCGAGCTACGCCAGCAAGGCCACGGTCGATCCGATCGTGACGCAGGAGAGCGTGACCATGCTGGCCAAGGCCTACGTCGGCGCGGGCGACGTCAAGGCGCCGCTGATCTCGCCGCTCTACGCGGACCTGGCCGGCCTGCCGCCGCTGCTCGTGCACGTGGGTAGCGACGAGGTGCTGCTCGACGACGCCCGGGGCCTGGCCGAGCGCGCGCGCAACGCCGGCGTCGACGTCCAGCTGGAGGAGTGGCCGGCCATGATTCACGTCTGGCACTGGTTCCAGCCGATGCTGGAGGACGCGGAGCGGGCCACGCACGCCATCGGCGCGTTCGTCCGCGCGCGCACGGCCTGAGCGGCGATGGACTTCGAGGTCACCTATACCGACGAGCAGCAGCGCTTCCGCGGCGAGGTCCGCGCGTGGCTCGCGGCCAACGTGCCGGCCGGCATCACGCGTAAGCCCGTGGACGACGCCGACAGCCTCGCGCGCTACCGCGAGCTGCGCGCGTTCGGCCGCAAGCTCGGCGAGCGCGGCTGGCTCTACCCGCGTGCCCCGAAGCCGTACGGCGGCGGCGGGCTGGACGTCGATCACACGATCATCCTGGAAGAAGAAGCCGATCGCCTCGGCCTGACCCTGCCGCCCTACTACGACAGCGGCGGCCGGCTCGGTGGCGCGACGATCCTGGTGTGGGGGACCGAGGAGCAGAAGCAGGCGTTCCTGCCGCCGATCTACCGCGGCGAGGTGCGCACCTGGCAGCTCCTCACCGAGCCCGGTGCCGGCTCCGACCTCGCCGGCGTCACCACCGCCGCGATTCGCGACGGCGACGAGTACGTCATCACCGGGCAGAAGATCTTCGTCGGCAGCGATCACGGCACCGACCGCATCTGGATGATCGCGTGCACGCAGCCGGGCGGTAAGCGCCACGAGAACCTGTCGTGGTTCATGATCGACGCCAACCTGCCGGGCATCACGGTGCAGCCCATGGAGATCCTCGGCACGGGCGGCGAGGGCGGCAGCGATCCCGTCCAGAAGAACACCGTGTTCTTCGACCAGGTGCGCGTGCCCGCCTTCACGCTCGTCGGCGGCGAGAACAACGGCTGGAAGGCCGCCAGCACGCATCTGGAGCTGGAGCACGGCGCCGGCGGCCGCATCGGGCGCAACCGGGTGTGGGACCGGCTGCTCGCGTACTGTCAGCAGACCAAGCGCGACGGCGTGCGGCTGGTCGAGCAGCAGGACACGCGCGACGTGCTGGCCGACATCTACATCAAGACGCAGGTGATGCGCCTGTTCGGCCTGCGCAACTTCTGGCTGACCTACGCCAAGCAGCCGCGCTCTTACGAAGGCCCGCAGCTGTCCTACTACCGCAAGATGACCGGCCTCTGGATGACCGGCGCCATCCTGGAGGCGGTGGGCCCGGCGGCGCTCACGACCGATCCCACGTGGGGCTCGCCCGAGGCGTTCCTGGAGCAGCAGCAGCGCAACGGCATCATCGCGGTCCACCCGGGCGGCACCGCGGACATCCAGCGCGTGAGCATGGCGCGCCGGATCGGTATCGGCCGCGGCGCGCGCGAGGCGGCCGGCACGGTGCACTGAGGCCCACGCCGTGGACCTGGCGCTGACCGAATCCCAGGAGCTGCTGCGCTCGGCCGCGCGCGCGTTCGTCGAGCGCGAGGCGCCCGGCCACGTGATCGTGGGACTCCAGCGCGAGGACTCGCGGCTCCCCGCGGCACTCTGGCGCAAGGCCGCGGAGCTCGGCTGGCTGGGGGTGCTGGTGCCCGCCGAGTACGGCGGCAGCGAGAGCGCGCTCACCGACGTCGCCGTGCTCTTCGAGGAGCTCGGCCGCGGGCCGCTGCCGGGTCCCTTCTTCAGCTCCGGCGTGCTCGGCACGCTCACGGTGCTGGAGGCCGCGAGCCAGGCGCAGCGCCGCGCGATCCTGCCCGCGGTCGCGAGCGGCGAGACGGTCCTGTCGGTCGCCATCACCGAGCCCAACGCCTCGTGGGGCGCGTCCGGCATCACGCTGCGTGCGCCGCGCGCCGACGGGCACTATCGCCTGGACGGCGCCAAGGTGTTCGTCAGCGACGCCACCGAGGCGACGCACCTGATCGCGGCCGTGCGCACGGGCACGCAGGCGGAGGACATCAGCCTGCTGCTGGTGGACGCGCGGGCGCCGGGCGTGCGCGCGCGCCGCCTGCCGGGCCTGCTCGCCGGCCAGTGCGAGGTGACGTTCGACGGCGTCGCCGTGGAAACGGCGGGCCTGCTCGGCGAGCGCGAGAACCGCGGCTGGGCGGCGCTGGAGCGCGCGCTGCTCCGCGCGTGGCCGGTGCTGTGCTCGTACATGGTGGGCGGCTGCCAGGCCGTGTTCGAGCTGTCGGTCGCGCACAGCCGCGAGCGCGTGCAGTTCGGCGTGCCGATCGGCCGCTTCCAGCGCGTGCAGGATCACATCATCCGCCTCGTGAACCACCTCGACGCCGCGCGCTGGACGACGGCCGAGGCCCTGTGGAAGCTGGACGCCGGCCATCCGGCCGCGGACGCCGTGCACATGGCGAAGGCGGTGAGCAGCGAGGCCTACCTGGAGGCGTGCAACGCCGCCCACGAGGTGCACGCCGGGCAGGGAAGCCTCGTCGAGTACGGGCTGGTGCCCCATACGCGGATGTCGCGCACGCTGTTTTCCTACCTCGGCGATCCGCGCTGGCACAAGCGGCGCATGGCCGACGTGCTCGAGTGGTGAGATGAGAGCGTTCGACGGCGTCACGGTGCTGGAGCTCGGTCACTTCGTGGCCGTGCCGTGGGCCGGCCAGATCCTCGCCGACGGCGGCGCGCACGTCATCAAGGTCGAGCCGCGCGAGGGCGAGCCGAGCCGCCACATCGCCCCGCTGGCGCCGGGCGAGAGCCGCCACTTCGTCATCCGCAATCGCGGCAAGCACGCGCTGCCGCTCGAGCTCAAGCACCCGCACGCGCGCGAGATCCTCGACGCGCTGCTGAGCCGCGCCGACGTGGTCCTCGCCAACATGCGCCCGGGCCTCGCCGCCGAGCTCGGCCTCGACTACGCGCAGCTCGCGCCCCGCTATCCGCGCCTGATCGTCGGCACGGTCACCGCCTTCGGGGCCCAGGGCCCTGACGCGCCGCTGGCCGGCATGGACCTCGTCGTCCAGGCGCGCAGTGGCTTGCTGGTGACGGGCGGCAAGGTGAAGGACGGCCTGCCGGCGACCGGCGAGTCGCCGATCGCCGACTACATGGCCGCCTCGCTGCTCGCCTTCGGGGTGGCCTCCGCCCTCTATCGCCGCGAGCGCACCGGCCGCGGCGGCCGCGTCGACACCTCGCTGCTCCAGGCCGCGCTGGCGCTCCAGAACAACCTCATGGTGCGCGTCGAGAACGTCGACGGTCCGCGCCATGCCGAGTTCGGCGACTGGCTGACGCAGGCGCGGCGCGACGGCGTGCCGTTCGCCGAGCAAGCCGAGCGCATGCCGCGCAACCGGCCGGTGGCGATGACCGCCATCTACTACCGCACCTACGCCACGAAGGACGCCGCGCTGGCCGTCGCGTGCGGCAGCCCGTCGCTGCGCCGCCGCTTCATCGAGGCGCTGGGGCTGAAGGACCCGGCGCTCGCCGGCGGCGTGCCCGACCTCGACGCCCACTACGAGGCGCTCAGGCGTGCGGCGGACGCGGTGGTGGCGTCACGCACCACGGCCGAGTGGCGCGAGATCATGGCCAAGGCCGGCGTGCCCGCCAGCGGTGTGGCGCTGCCGCTCGAGATCATCGACGACCCACAGCCGGCCGCGAACACGATGTTCCACCGCAGCGAGCATCCGGCGCTGGGCCCGGTGACGGTACTCGGCCCGGCCGTGCGCATGTCCGACGACGGCTTCGTCGCCGGGCCGCCCACGCCGCCATTCGGCAGCGAGGTCGAGGCGATCCTCCAGTGGGCGGGCTTCGACACGCGCGACGTCAAGCGGTTCCTGGACGGCGGCGCGGTGACGCCGGCCGTCTAGGCCAGGAGATGCAGGCATGAAAACGATGGGCGTGCTCGGCGGCATCAGCCCACAGGCCACGATGGACTTCGAGGCGCGCGTGCATCGCGTCTCGCAGCGGCGCATCCCGCAAGACCGGAACTCCGGCTACCCGCCGATGGTGGTCTGGTATCACCGGCGGCTGCCGATCCGGGTCGGCGACGACGGCCGTCCGGTGACGCCGCGCGAGGTGGACCCGCAGCTCGTGGAGGCCGCCCGGTGGCTCGGCAAAGGCGTCGACTTCCTCGTCATCCCGTGCAACGCCGCGCACGTCGGCGTGCAGGCGATCACGGCGGCGGCGGGCTGCCCGGTGCTGAGCATGATCGACCTCGTGATCGAGGACGTCGCGCGGCGTGGCTGGCGGAGCGCCGGCGTGCTGGGCTTCGGCGGCGCGCCCGCGATCTACCTCGACCCGCTGCGCGCGCGCGGGATTGGCTGCGAGGTCATCGACGCCACGCTCCAGGCCCCGCTGGACGCGGCGATCCTGACGCTGATGGAGGGCCGCGAGGGCGCGGCGGAGACCAAGGCGGCGCGCGCGGCCGTGGACATCATCCGGGCGCGGGGCGTGGACGGCGTGGTGCTCGGGTGCACGGAGATCCCGCTGCTGCTGGGCGAGGACGCCGAGAGCACGGACCTCGTCAATCCGGTGGCGCTGCTGGCGGAAGCGGCGGTGCGCCTCGCCGCTGGCGACGAGGCGCACCGAGCCTAGATGCGGGTCGGCTAGACCTTGCGGACGTTGGCCGCCTGCAGCCCCTTCGGGCCGCGGGTGACCTCGAACTCGACCTGATCGCCCTCAGCCAGGCTCTTGAAGCCCTGCGCCGCGATGGCGCTGAAGTGGACGAACACGTCCTCTCCGCCTTCCTGCGTGATGAAGCCGAACCCCTTCGCATCGTTGAACCACTTCACTCGTCCCTGAGCCATGTGCGTACGACCATCCTATCTGCGGGGGGTTACCCCGATGTTCCCGCCGAAGCGGGTTGAGCTCCACCATGGGTAGCCCAAGCGAAAACAAAAAAACGCCGCGCGAGTTGGTCTCGCGCGGCGTCGCTTTCGATCTATTCCAAACCGATCGACCGAACAACCATGAACCAAGTCGAGGAGGAGTGTCGCACAACGGTGGCGCAGCGTCAATGTTCTTCGTGGGGTCAGGCGGTGGCCCGCAGGAGGAGGTTGCCGTGCTCGTCCACGGCGGCTTCCCAGCCGGGGTGTACCAGGGTGCTCGCGTCGTGATCCTCGATGACGGCCGGCCCGGCAATGACGTTGCCCCGCAGGAGCTTGGCGCGGTCGAGCACCACCGTCTTCCGCCAGCCCGCGCCCTCGGTGAACCACACGTCCCGGTGCCCCTTGACCGCGGCGGCGGGGTCCCCGGGGCCGGCCGCCAGCGGCGCGCGGCGCGGGCGGGGGGTGACGCCGATGGCGGCCAGGCGGACGTTGACGAGCTCCACGGCATCCTCGGGCGCGGCATAGCCGTAGGCGCGCTCGTGCGCGGCGTCGAACTCGCCCCGCAGGCGGCCGATGTCGGCCGCGGTCAGCGCGCCGGGCGGCACGGCGATCGAGAGCTCGAACGACTGGCCGTGGTAGCGGAGGTCGACGCTGCGGAGCATGCGGCGGTCCGCGGCGGGGACGCCGTCGCGATCCAGGCGCGCCTGGCCCTCCGCCAGGAACTCGGCGAAGAGCCCCTCGAGCGCGGCCGGCGTCAGCGCGTCCACGCTGCTCAGGCGCCGGGTGGTCACGAACTCGTGGCGGATGTCGGTCATCAGCATGCCCACGGCGGAGGCGATGCCGGGGTTCGGCGGCACCAGCACGGAGGGGATGCCGAGCTCGCGCGCCAGCGCATTGGCGTGCAGGGGGCCGGCGCCGCCGAAGGCGACCAGGACGAAGCGCCGGGGGTCGTAGCCGCGCTGGACGGAGACCAGGCGCATGGCCCCGATCATGTGCGCGTTGGCGATCTCCACGATGCCGGCCGCGGCAGCGAGGGGATCGAGCCCGAGCGGCGTCGCCACCCGCTCGGCGATGGCCCGGCGCGCGGCCTCGGCATCGAGCGCCATCTCGCCGCCGAGGAAGAACGACGGGTTGAGCCGTCCGAGGGCGAGGTTCGCGTCGGTGATCGTAGGCCGCGTGCCGCCGCGGCCGTAGCAGGCGGGACCGGGCCGCGCGCCGGCGCTGCGCGGGCCCACGCGCAGCGCGCCACCGGCGTCGATCCACGCCTCGCTGCCGCCGCCGGCGCCGACCTCGACCAGATCGATCACCGGCGTGCGGACCGGATAGCCTCCGCCGCGCCCCTCGCCCAGCGGCGTCACCGCCTGCGCGCCGACCTCGATCTCCGTCGACAGACGAAGCTGGCCGTCCTGGATGAGGCCGACCTTGGCCGTGGTGCCCCCCATGTCGAAGGACATCACGTCGCGGTGGCCGTACGGCGCCGCGATGGCGCCGGCCGCGATGACGCCGGCGGCGGGCCCCGACTCCACCATGTAGACGGGACGCGCCTTGGCCGAGGCGGACGTCATCACGCCGCCGTTGGACTGCATGACGTAGAACGGCGCGGTAGCGCCGAGCGCCTTCAGGCGTGATTCGAGCGCGTCGACGTAGCGCGAGACGATCGGCATGACGGCGGCGTTGACCGCGGTCGTGCTGGCGCGCAGGTACTCGCGGTACTCCGGGCACACCTGGGACGAGACGGACAGGTAGACGTCCGGCAACTCCTTGCGCACGACCTCGGCCACGGCGCGCTCGTGGGCCGGATTGAGATAGGAGTGCAGCAGGCAGACGACGACGGCCTCGACGCCGTCACGCCCGAGCTGCTGCGCGGCGCGGCGCACCTCGTCGAGGTCGAGCGGCTGCAGCACGCGGCCCTCGTGATCGAGCCGCTCGCCGACCTCCAGGCTCAAGCGCCGCTCGACCAGCGGAAGCGGCTTCTGCAGATGCACGTCGTACAGGCGTGAGCGGATCTGCCGGCCGATCTCGAGGATGTCGCGGAAGCCACGTGTGACGAGCATGCCGACACGCGCGATCTTGCCCTCGATGATCGCGTTGGTGGCCACGGTGGTGGCGTGGACGACCGCGGCCACGTCGGCGCCGCCCGCGCGGCACTCGGTCAGCCCGCGCTCGAGCGCGGCCATGAAGCCCTGCGCCGGGTCTTCCGGCGTCGTCAGCACCTTGACCACGCGGATGGCGCCGGTGTCGCCGTCCACGAGCGCGGCGTCCGTGAAGGTGCCGCCGATGTCGATGCCGATGCGCAGCGCGCCCATCAGGCGCGCCGCCCCCGCTCGGCGGCGGTGGCCGCCGCGTCGAGCGCGCCCGTCTCGAGATCGACGACCACGCCGTAGACGGTGCGGGCGCGCTCGGGCGAGATCTTGCCGAGCGCGACGTCGACCGCGACGGCTTCGGCGCCGCGCGCGAGGGCCGACTCGGTGCCGCCGCCGCCCGGCGTCTGCACGCTGACCACGTCGCCCGGGGCGAGCTGGAAGGTGATCTTGGAGGGCAGCTCGCGCGCGCCCGGCGTCCCGGGGTTCAGGATGTACTTGGCCGGGCGCGCGTCCTGGCCCCCGAAGAGGCCCCACGGCGCGAAGCGCGCCTTGTCGGAGAGGATCGAGAAGCTCGGGGCGTGGCCGGGGAACGTGTAGTCGCGCCGCACGCCGAGGCCGCCGCGGTGGCGCCCGCCGCCCTCGGAGTTCTCGATCAGCTCGTAGCGCACGATCCGCACCGGATAGGCGCTCTCCGTCTCCTCGACGGGTGCGTTCTCCGTGTTCTGGAAGTGCGCCTGCACGGCGTCCATGCCGTCGGTCGTGAGCGTGGCGCCGTAGCCGCCGGCGATCGTCTCGTAGTAGGTGAAGTACTCGCCGTTCGCCGGGTTGACGCCGCCGAAGGCGATGTTGCACACGCAGCCCTTGGTGCCCGCCACCACGCGATCGGGCAGCGCCTCGGCCAGCGCGCGGAAGAGGAGATCGCAGAGCTGCATGGCGATCTCCCAGCCGGCCGCCACCGCCGCGGGATGCTTCGCGCACACCACCGAGCCCGGCCGCGTGCGGATGTCGATCAGCCGGTAGAAGCCGTCGTTCACCGGGATGTCGGGGTCGATCAGGCACTTGAGCACGTACACGACGCCCGAGTACGTCTGCGACGACGTCGCGTTGGTGGGCGAGGGGCGCTGGTCGTCGCAGCCGGTGAGATCGACGGAGACGCGTCCCTTGTCGATCGTCACCGTCGCGGCCAGCTTCACCGGCTGGTCGGTGACACCGTCGCCGTCCATCCGCATCTCGGCGCTGAAGCGCCCGTCGGGGAACTCGGCGAAGGCCGCCTGCGTACGCCGCTCGGTGTAGCGCAGCAGCTCCCCGAGATAGTGCGCGAGCGTGTCGGCGCCGTGCTGCGTGACCAGCTCGGCGATGCGCTGGGCGCCCAGCCGGTTGGCCGCCGTCTGCGCGCGGAAGTCGCCGGAGATCTCGCGCGTGCCGCGGAAGTTGGAGCGGATGAGGGCGAAGATGTCGGGGTCGATCTGGCCGCCCTTGACGAAGCGGATGGGCGGGATGACCAGCCCCTCCTGGTAGATCTCGCTCGACACGCCGATGGAGCCCGGCGCGCCGCCGCCCACATCCACATGGTGCGCGATGTTGGCGACGTAGCCGAGCAGCGCGCCGTCCTGGAAGACCGGCGTGATGAGCGTGATGTCGTTGAGGTGCACGCCGCCCAGGTAGGGATCGTTGATCAGGATGCCGTCGCCGGGGGCCAGCTTGTCGGCCCCGTACGTCTTGATGGCGCGCGGCACGATGTGGGCCAGCGAGCCTAAGTGAGACGGCTGCGCGAAGGCCTGGGCGATCGTGCGCAGTTCCGCATCGAAGAAGGCACACGAGAAATCACCACGCGTCTTGATATTGGTCGAATACGCCGCGCGCCGCAGCGTGGCGCCCATCTCCTCGGTGATGGCCAGCAGCGCGTTGCGGATCACCTCGAAGCGGACGGGATCGATGTCGGCGGCGAGCGTGCGAGTCGGGGGCGTCATGCCGGGAGTGTAACCCGGTGTATAAGGAGACGACTGGAGGAAGAACCCATGCTCGAGCGCGTGCTGTGGCCGAGGGGGCGCCGAACCGTGACCGCGCGACCGGTGGCGGCGCGCCTGGACACGCTGCAAGGCAAGACGGTGGGCCAGCTCTGGGACGATCTCTTCCGCGGCGACGAGATCTTTCCGATGCTCGAGTCCGCGCTGGCCGCGCGCTTCCCCGGCGTGAAGTTCGTCGGCTACCGCACATTCGGCTCCACGCACGGCGCGGAAGAGCAGCAGGTGCTCCGCGACCTGCCGGCGCGCATGCGCGAGCTGGGGGTGGATGCCGTCATCTCGGGGATGGCCTGCTGAGGCAGCTGCACGCCCGCCGTGTTGCGGGCAAGCGCGGCGGCCGAGGAGGCGGGCGTTCCCTCGGTCTCCCTCACGTGCGAGGGCTTCATCGGCCAGGCGGCGACGACGGCGACCGGCCTCGGCCTGCCGAGCCTGCCCGTCGCCGTCGTGCCGGGGCACGTCGACGTGCAGACGGTCGAGGAGCTGCGCGCCAACGTGCTCGCGGTCACGGTGGAGGGCGTCGTGCAGGGCCTGACCGCGCCGCCGGAGAAGGCGAGCGACATCGAGGAGCCCGAGCCGGGCGAGGTCGTCTTCGAGGGCACGTACGACGAGATCAACCGCTTCTACTACGAGAACGGCTGGAGCGACGGGCTGCCGATCGTGCCGCCCACGGCCGCGCGCGTGCAGGAGTTCCTGAAGCACGCCGGGCGTGAGGCCGACGAGGAGCTGGGGGTGCTGCTGCCCGACAAGCGCAGCGCGACGATCCGCACGGTGGCCATCAACGGCGTGATGGCCGGCTGCCGGCCCGAGTACATGCCGGTGCTGGTCGCGCTGATCGAGGCGATGGCCGATCCGCGCTACGGTGTCGAGCACAGCGGCAACACGCCGGGGGCCGAGACGCTCATCATCGTCAATGGGCCGGTCATCCGGCGGCTCGGCTTCAACTACCAGCAGGGCGCGCTGCGCGACGGGTTCCAGGCCAACACGGCGATCGGCCGCTTCTGGCGGCTGTACCTGCGCAACGTGGCCGGCTTCTTGCCGCACAAGACCGACAAGGGGACCTTCGGCAACACGTGGCGCGTGGTGCTGGCCGAGAACGAGGACGCGCTGCGACAGATGGGGTGGACGACGATCGCGCAGGACGCCGGCGCCGCGCCGGGCGAGAGCGCGGTCACGATCTCGCGCTTCACCGGCGGCAGCGTGCTCGCCTCGGTCTTCGGCAACGCGCCCGAGCAGATGATCCCGTACCTCGCCGACGGCCTCACGCGGCTGGTGGCGTGGGAAGTCATCTTCACGGTGGGCATGTCGGTGGGCGCGCAGCGGCCGCTGCTCGTGCTCTCGCCGATCCTCGCGCAGACGCTGGCGCGGGGCGGGCTCAGCAAGCAGGACGTCCAGCGGCGGCTCTTCGAGCAGGCGCGGATCCCCGCGTCGAAGTTCGAGCGCTATATCGGGGAGTGGACCAATCTGGCGCCCGGGCGCCCGAGCCTGAAGGACCTCGTGCGCCGGGGGCGCGCGGCGCCGATCTTCGCTCAGTCCGACGATCCCGAGCGCCTCGTGCCCGTCGTCGAGAAGGCCGAGGACATCATGATCGCCGTGAGCGGGGATCCGCTGCGCACGAACGCCTACGTGTTCGCGCACAACGGGATCCTCGGCTTCCCCGTCACGAAGCCGATCCGTCTGCCCGCCCGCTGAATGCGTCTCCGCGCCGCGGCGTGGCGGCGGCGGCCGGCCGTGCGGGCCCCGGGCGCGCCTGCAGGGCTCGCCTGTCGCCGTAACTCGCCGAGAGCGCGGCTCGCTCGACCCCCCATCCCCCAAGGGGGGTCCGCGCGATCGGAAGTCGGATCGTGTGCGGCTCGCTCGCCGCACCCTCGGCTCGAACGGCGACGACGGCTCGCCCTGACGGCGCTTCCGGGGCCCACACGGCCGGCCGCCGCCGCCACGCCGCGGCGCGGGGCTCATTAGTGGATGGGCTTTGGGTCGTTGTTCCGACGGGGCAGCGCGCGTCTGGGGAATGGATCGACGACACGCTGCGGCGGCGCGTGGAGGAGAGCGGGTTGCTCGCGCGCACGCCGCTGGCGGGCAAATTCCCGCGGCAGCGCGTCGAAGTCGTGCGCGGCGCCGATCCGACGGACGAGGTGAACGCGCTGTTCGAGGCGCGCGGGTGGACGGACGGCCTGCCGGTCGTGCCGCCCACGCTCGCGCGTGTCGAGGCGATGTGTGCTGTCACGGCGCGCTCGCCGTCGGATGTGCTCGGCGAGGTCGAGCCGCTGCGCGGCGAGGCCACCGTCGAGAAGATCGCCGCCAATGCCGTCATGGCCGGGTGCCGGCCCGAGCACTTTCCCGTGGTCCTTGCCGCCGTCGAGTGCGTGCTCGACCCCGCGTTCAACCTGCGCGGTGTGCAGACGACCGACGAGAACGTCGCGCCGCTGGTGGTCGTGAGCGGGCCGCTCGCCGCGCGGCTCGGGATCAACGCGGGCTTCGGCGCGCTCGGTCCCGGCTGGCGGGCCAACGCGGCCATCGGCCGCGCGCTGCGGCTGGTGATGCAGAACCTGGGCGGCGGCTGGCCCGGCGCCGTCTCGCTCGCCGGGCTGGGCCAGCCCGGCCGCTACACGCTCTGCTTGGCCGAGCGCGACGACAGCCCGTGGCCGCCGCTGCGCGTCGAGCTCGGCTATCGGGCCGGGCAGAGCACGGTGACGGTGCTGCGAGCGGAGACCGCCATCAACGTGACCGGCGGGCTCGCGGAGGTCGCCAGCGTCATGGCCAGCGCGGCCTCCGCCTTCACGATGCTGTGGGAGGGGCGCGTGGCGGTCGTCGTCGCGCCGGTCGTGGCGCGCCGGCTCGCCGCCGAGGGCGTGAGCAAGGACGACGTGAAGCGCCGGCTGCATTCCGAGGCGCGCGTGCCGGCGGCCGCGTGGAAGGCGTGGTGGCTGCGCGCGACGGCGCGCCAGTGGCCCGCGTGGATCGACGAGGCCGCCGGCACGCTACCCGTGGTGAAGGGCCCCGACGACATCACCGTCGTGGTGGCCGGCGCCGACCTCGCGATCCCCCAGCTCGCGTACTTCCCGTCGTGGGGCTTCCCGCCGTGCCGCGTCACGCGCGAGATCACGCCGCCGATCGATCTGGTAGGATAGCGGCCCATCAACCCCTGGAGGCTTCGTATGCGACGTCTCTCCGTGCGTCTCGCTGCTGTCGCCCTCGTCGTCACCGCTGCCCTCGGTGTCTCGACCATGGCGCCGGCCCAGTCGAAGGTCACCGAGGTGCTCATCGGCTCGGTACTGCCGCTCACCGGCAATTTCGCCAGCCTCGGTCAGCAGTACCTGTGGGCGGCGAAGACGGCGGAGGACATCGTCAACAACGACTACGCCGATCTGCCGGTGCCGCTGGGGCCGGGCAAGGGCTTCCCGGGCCTGGGCGGCGCGCCGATCCGGTTCATCGTGCGCGACGATCAGAGCCGCGGCGAGCAGGCGCGCACGATCACGGAGCAGCTGATCACCGTGGACAAGGTCCACTGGTTCAACGGCGAGGGCACCAGCGGCATCACCTCGCAGCTGCAGCCCGTGCTCGAGAGCGCCGGCATCCCGATGACGTGCCACGCCTGCGCCTCGCCGACGCTGACCGAGAAGGGCCTCAAGTGGTTCTTCCGCACCGGCCCCAACGACAAGACCATGGTGGCCAGCGTGTTCTCGTTCCTCAAGGAGTGGCCCGACAAGGGCGGCCCCAAGGACCTGAAGACGATCGCGCTGTTCACCTGCGACAACCTCTTCTGCCAGGACAACCGCAAGGTCGCGACCGATCTGGCGCCCAAGGCCGGCTTCAAGATCGTGCTCGATCTCACCACGAAGACGGGCGCGACGACGCTCGCCTCCGAGGTGCAGCGGCTGCAGGGCGCCAACCCCGACGTGCTCTTCAACGTGCAGTACCCGGCCGAGACCGTCGTGTTCGAGAACGACGCCAAGCGTGCGGGCTGGATGCCGAAGGTGATTGCCACCAGCAACGGCGCCTACTCCGACGAGACGTGGCTGCAGGCCCAGAAGAAGACCAACGGCGCCGCCGGCTGGCTCGGCCGCGA
>Ga0075424_100003367_pt1 | contig 14938 bp, 11 predicted proteins | sample SoiMethybrSBSTD3_FD_75301 | JGI IMG/M metagenome (GOLD analysis project Ga0075424, IMG submission 75301) | Bulk soil microbial communities from a Populus tree surrounding site in Tennessee, USA - Soil MetaG P. TD hybrid SBSTD3 | ecosystem: Environmental > Terrestrial > Soil > Tree plantation... | reverse complement strand
GCTTCATCGATCAGATCCTGGCCGGTCTTGAAAGTCATTGGCTCAGCTCGAGAACGGAGTAACGTTGAGTGCGCAAGCATCTGCATCGAGCGTCGCCATCGCGCCAAGCGGGATCGTCCATTGCTCGGCGATGTGTCCGACTGGGATGCCGGCGATGCAAGGTACCTTGAGCTCGCGCACGATCTCACCAAGCACTTGGTCCAGGGAGCGACTACTCCCACCTGCATCTTCCGGACATTTCACGCACTCGCCGAACGCGATTCCCTTACAGCCGCGCAACATTCCCGACAGCTTGAGCTGCTGAAGCATGCGGTCGACGCGATAAACGGGCTCGTTGATGTCCTCGAGCACCAGGATCGAGTCGGTGAGATCCGGCGCGTACTGCGTGCCGCACAGCGACACGAGCACCGCCAGATTCCCGCCGGCGAGTCGGCCCTCGGCTTTGCCACCGCCAAGTACACGTGCGTTTTCGGCGGTACCGCATGAGTCTGATTGCGTTACGACCGCGCGTTCTAATGAATCGCGCGAGAAGTTTGTCATTACCTCTCGCGCAGTGGGTCCGTGGTAGCTGATCAGCCAGCACTTTCGTTGCACTGCGGCGTGGAAGGCAGTGATGTCTGAATAACCGATTACAGGTTTGGGATTGCTCTCCAGCGCGTGATAATCGATTCCGTCGAGAATGCGGAGCATGCCGTAGCCACCGCGCAAACACCACAGCGCGTCGATCGCCGGATCCTGTAATGCGCGGTTGATGTCTTCGAGCCGCGCGCGATCGTCCCCGGCCAGGTAGCCGAGTCGCTGCTCCGCGTTTTGTCCGACAACTGGCTCCCATCCGAGCGCGCGAGTGTTCTGCTGAGCACGGGGAAGCTCTTCATCTTTTTGTAATGGACCAGCGGGTGCGATTAGCGCGACGCGTGCGCCGGGTGCGAGCGGTTTTGCGCTACGAAAATGTCTTGCTGGCACGAATTAATGTTTGTGGCGCGAATTACGCAGTGATGAAGTCGCTCGCATATGTCCTAATATGGCATATGCATTGCTTTTGTCGCGCCTGTGACAAACAAACTCCGGAGGGTAGCATAATGGCTGGTACGGAAGATCAGTTCGGCGCCAAAGGTGGCGGCGGCCAGCAGGGTGGTGGCGGTGGTGGCGGCGGTCGTCAGGGTGGCGGTGGCGGCGGCATGGGTGGCGGTGGTTCTTCCGGCGGCGGTGGTGGCGGAGGTCAGCGCGGTGGTGGTGGTGGACAAGGTGGCGGTGGACAGGGTGGTGGTGGTGGCGGCCGTCCTGGCGGAGGTGGTGGTGGCCAGGGTGGTGGCGGCCAGGGTGGTGGAGGTGGAGGACGTCCCGGTGGAGGCGGGGGCGGTGGACAAGGTGGCGGTGGACAGGGCGGTGGCGGTGGCGGTGGCCGGCCTGGTGGTGGCGGTGGTGGAATGGGAGGAGGCGGTGGCGGCGGTGCTCGCCCGGGTGGTGGCGGGGGCGGCGGGAATCGTTAACTCTTCCCGATTCCAGCGGGGCGTCGTGCGAAAGCGACGCCCCGTTTTTTCTTGATGCGAATTCTCCTCGCAATCTTCTGGTCGCTTCCTTGGATTATCGCCCCGCTGGTGACGTACATCAGGCTACGTCATTCGCGCTCGCTCGACAGTGAGAGCGACAGTCCACCAACCGACCCCCCGCGCGTTTCAGTCGTCGTTCCCGCGCGAAATGAAGCGCGTAACATTGAGCGCTGTGTAAAGTCCATCCTCTCGACCAGCTATCCGAACCTCGAGCTGATTGTCGTTGACGACGCATCCACTGACGCAACGCGCGAGATCGCGGAACGCGCGATCGCCGGTGACAAGCGCGCGCGTGTAATTACCAACCCACCGTTGCCGCCCGGGTGGTTTGGCAAGCACTGGGCGTGTTCTACCGGAGCGAAAATCGCTGAGGGTCAGGTGCTGCAATTCACCGATGCAGACACCATGCACGCGCCCGATCTGGTCACCCGCAGCATCAATGCGATCCAACGGACCCGCGCTGACCTTTTCTCCGTCGCTGGTTACCAGGAGCTCGGTGGTTTCTGGGAGAGGCTCATTCAACCGCAGATCTTCACGGTCCTTTCGATGCGATACGGAGGCAGCGAGTCCATCACCCAATCGAATCGGGTGAGCGACAAGATTGCCAACGGGCAGTGCATTTTCGTCGACCGCAACAGTTACGACGCGATCGGCGGCCACGCGAGCGTCCGGTCATCAGTGGCGGAAGATCTGCTGCTGGCCCAGCGTTTCTTCGCCGCGCGGAAGCACGTGGTAGTCATGGTCGGAGTCAAACAGCTCTCCACGCGCATGTACGCCTCCTTGGGAGAGATCATCGACGGCTGGAGAAAGAACGTCTTCGCGGGTGGGCTTGATGCGGTGCCGTTCGGCAAAATCGGTCAGAGTCTCCTTCCGCTTGCGCTGCTGTTGCCGCCGCTGCTCGAGCTGCTGCCGCCGCTGGCGTTGCTGTTCGCGTTGTTTGGCGCTCCGGCAGGAGGCGAGGTGATTCTGTGGGCCGTGATATCGTGCGCGGCAACGCTTGTCTGGTGGTTGGTTGTTTACGTGACGATGAGGGAGAACCCCGTCTACGCTCTCGCCTATCCGCTGGGCGCGCTCGCTGTGCTCTACATTTTCTTCACCGCGGTAATCAGAGGCAGACGTGTCAGCTGGAAAGGAAGAACCTACATCTCGGAATAGGCTGGGTTGTCGCGAGCACTGGCATTCGCTCAACTTTCGCAAATGATCCGTAACATCATATGCTGCTCCCTGCTCACGCTGACAAGCATCGCTCGTGCGCAGTCGCCGGTTGGGGATCGATGCTTCGCCGATTCCGCGCGCGAACTTCGCCGGCGACTGCCCGCTCTGCTCGACAGTGCGATGATTCCGGGCGTCGCACTCGCTATCATCGATCGCGGCGAGCTGGTCTGGAGTGGTGGTTTTGGCAGTCGGGATTCGCAGGGCGGGAAGATTTCCGCCGCGCGAACGGTGTTCGAAGCGGCCTCGCTCAGCAAACCCGTCATTGCCTACGCCGCTCTAAGACTTGTCGACTCCGGCATGCTCGATCTCGACCGACCGTTAGTCGGCTACGCTTCATACCCGGAGCTCGGCGGCGATCCGCGCGGCCAGCTGATCACGGCGAGAATGGTTCTCTCTCACACCACGGGTCTGCAAAACGAGCGGCACGGAGATGATTCTTTACACTTCTCCTTCGATCCCGGAACGCGTTTTCAATACTCCGGTGAAGGCTACAGGCTCCTGGGCAAGGCGATCGAAGCAATCACTGGCAAATCATTGGCGGATGCCATGCAGGCGATGGTGTTCGATCCACTGGCAATGACGCGGAGCAGTTTCGTTTGGGAATCCCGCCTTGCCGACGACGCCGCGATTGGCCACGGATCCTTTGCCGAATCGCGCAAACCGACGCGGCCAACTGTCGCCCGCGCACCGTCCAGCCTGCAGACCACTGTTACCGACTATGCGCGTTTTCTGCGCGCTGTCTTCGACACCAGCGGACTGCGCCCACAGACGTGGCAGCTGATGATGACTCCCGCCGTCGACGTTGCACCGGGCGTCAGCTGGGGCCTTGGTTGGGCGATTGAGAAGGACTCGACCGATTATCGCCTCGCACATCATGGCGACAATTCCGATTCGGGATTTACAGCCTTCACTCTGATCGACGTGCCGAAGCAATGCGGTCTGGTTTACTTCGCCAACAGCACGAATGGATTGAGCATCGTGCGAACCGTTGCCGCCTCGATGCCCGGAGCGCACCCGGGTCTCGCCCTTCTGAGCTACGCGCCGTACAACGCACCCGCGTCCATCACACGCGCCCGCGTCGTCAAAGTTCTTCGCTCGAGCGGCGTCAATGCCGCGCTCACTGCATATCAAGACGCAGCCGAGTCCGACTCGACGGCAGCGCCGGAGAGTTTGCTCAACGATCTTGGTTACCTGCTGCTCGATCAGTCCCGCGTCGATGACGCCATCAGGGTTTTTCGTGCGAACATAGCCGCTTATCCTGAATCGCCGCGCGTCTACGAAGCGATCGGCGATGCTTATCTGGCTGGCGGACATCGCACGGCTGCGCGCGACGGATATCGCCGCGCAACCGAGCTGGATTCCACCATGAGCCGAGCGCGCAGGTTAGCGGACAGCCTTAACGCGCACCTGCGTCACTAGTGGAACTTCGGCTCGCGAGGCTGCGTAAGGCGAGGACGCTCACCCTAATGCAAAAGGACCTTCGATGCCCCATGCCGGTGATTTAGGTGCCCTGATCGCGCTGGTCAGTGTTTGCTCCGGCGTCGCCATTCTTGCGGGCGCGTTTGCCGGCGCCTACTTCTTCGGCAAAAGTCGCGGCCAGCGAGACGTAATGACGGCGAGCCGGGATCCGGAGCTGCTGGCGAGGATCTCCCGCGTCGAGCAGATAGTGGAAGCAACCGCGATCGAAATCGAACGCATCAGCGAAGGCCAGAGATTCACCACCAGACTTTTGTCGGAGCGCAAAGAGCTCCAACCCTAGCAGCGATTCGCACTGCATAGCCGCCAAACGATGTAAGGCGAGCGCCGCGCCGAGCATAGCCTCGGTACGTGAAAAGCCTAGAGCGCGCCGCGGCGTTATTGCAGGACGCGACTTCAGTTGACAACCTGGAGCCCATTCTAAGAGAGCTCGGATTTCCGTCGCCGCTCCTGCCAGTGGACGACACGGCCGTCTCCGCGCTCGGTTTACCCGCGCCTCTCCGTCGCTTATCCGTCGCCCAGGGAAACGGTTCTCTTCGCGCCGTCGCTATCGAGATCAACTTCTCCTGCGATCTGCGGCAAGCGCTCACCGATGTCGCCACCGCGTTATCGCGCCACGCCTCTCAGTTTCTCTGGATCGTCGCAGCACTGCGTCCCGCGGCTAACGACCTGGCGATTGTGTGTTGGCGATCCTCCGAAAGTCGCGTGCGCGTCGTCTCGCTGCTTTGCAAAACGAATCATGTGTTGCCGAGCGACGCCGAGACGCTTTGCATGCTCAGCGCAGTGAGCGGTGAATCCGACCTGCTCACCCACGCACGATGGCTGGACGTCCTTGGCCGGGAGGCTATCACCGGCCGGTTCTTTCGCGCGCTCGAAGCAGCGGTGATCGAGCTCGGCGCTTCGCTCAGTGGACGCGTCGTCACCGCCGAGCGACGGGAGCTGGCGCTTCTGTACACGTCGCGGTTGATCTTCCTTTCATTTCTGGAGTCGAGAGGATGGCTTGATGGTGATTTTTGCTTTCTCGCCAACACTTTCGAGAGCTGTTTGTCGAAGGGGGGCAACTACCAGAAGCGAATACTCGAGCCGCTTTTCTTCGGGACACTCAACACCCGGATCCGTGCGCGCTCGAAGCGAGCGAGTGATTTTGGACGCATTCCATTCCTGAACGGAGGCTTGTTCGCTCGATCCGCTCTCGAGAAGCAAAAGCGCTCCAGTTCTTTCTCCGACGAAGCATTCGGAAACGCGTTTGGCAATTTGCTCACGCGTTATCGCTTCACCGGTCGCGAAGATTCCGCCGACTGGTCGGAAGCGTCCATCGATCCGGAAATACTCGGCAAGGCGTTCGAGGCGCTGATGGCGAGCGGCGATCGCAAGAAGAGTGGTGCTTTCTATACGCCGCAGAATCTTGTCGAATCACTGGCTGATCACGCTCTCCAATCGGCGCTCAAACAGTCAAACGATGGGTCGAACCTGGATCGACTTCGCGCGCTCAGGATTCTCGATCCGGCCTGTGGGTCGGGCGCGTTTCTGGTTCACGTCCTGGAACTCGTGTCCACATTGCGTCGGCAGTCAGGCGAGGCCGGATCGATCGCCGAAATCCGTCGTCGCGTTCTGTCTTCGTCGATTTTTGGCGTTGACCTGAATCCGATGGCCGTCTGGCTTTGCGAGCTCAGGCTCTGGCTCTCGATCGTGATCGAAAGCGATGAATCTGATCCGATGAAGATCGAGCCGCTGCCAAACCTCGATCGCCACATCCGCGTCGGCGACTCGCTGGCTGCCGGATCGTTCGACGATCGGGGCAGCGTCATGGGCAGCCGGAAGCTGGCGGCTCTACGCGCGCGTTACATGCGTGGCGTTGGGCCGAGGAAGCGCACCCTCGGTCGTGAGCTGGATCGTCTCGAGCGCGCATCGGCGATCGATGTACTCGCACGTCGACGGGTGCGGCTGACCGTCGATCGCAAGGAGATGTTGCTGCTACTCCGCGGCCGAGATCTGTTTGGACTACGCCATCCGCCAGATCCCGCGACGCAGCTACGCCTCGCGGCACTCCGCCAGGGTTTGCGTGAAATCCGCGACAAAATCAAAGCCCTCCGCGCCGGCGCTGCCCTGCCGTTCTCCTTTGACGCACACTTTTCAGACATTGCAGCGGCCGGCGGATTCAGTGTCGTGATTGGGAACCCGCCATGGGTGCGAGTGCACCGCATCGACGCTTCGTCGCGGGTAAAGTTCCGTAAGGAATTCAGAGTCTATCGGCGAGCTGCGTGGCGAAGTGGGGCTGAAAATGCCGGGGCCGGTCACGGCTTCGCCGCACAGGTGGATCTGTCTGCCCTTTTTGTCGAGCGAGCCTGTGGGCTGACGCGCCCTGGCGGAGTCATCGCCTATCTGCTGCCGACAAAGCTCTGGCGCTCCCTGGCCGGTGGCGGCGTACGCGAGTTATTGCTGGACCACACCGACATCATTTTGATCGAAGATCTCGCCGAGACGAGAAGCGAGTTCGACGCGGCGGTCTATCCATCCATGCTCGTTGCGCGAAAGCGTGGCGAACCGTCGCGCGCCGATCGCGCTGCAACTCACGCGCAGACTAGAGCCGAAGACTGCATCACTATCACGATTCGCACTTCCCAGGGCGGGAAGCGATGGCGGTGTTCGCCCAACCGACTTTCGATTGATGGTCCAGGCAGTCCGTGGCTGCTGTTGCCGGGTGCGGTTCGCAAATCGTTCGATCACGTAACGCGATCCGGCGTTCCACTGCGTGTCACTCCCTTCGGTCGACCCCAGCTGGGCGTGAAAACCGGTTGCAACGGCGCATACATCGTCCGAGTGGATTCAGTAGATGGAGTGATCGCACGCATATCCACACCGGATCGCACTGCCGCAATCGAGCGCGCTCTTCTTCGACCGCTGATCCGCGGTGAGACGCTCAACGCGTGGAGGTTGACCGGGCAAAACGAATACGTGGTCTGGCCACATTGCGACAACGGCGCCTTGCTGCGCGAGCTGCCGCCGCTCGGGCGCGAGTGGCTGTTGCCGTTCCGTGACGCTCTGGTTCACCGTACCGATCTACATGATTCACGACGCTGGTGGTCGGTCTTTCGCACTGAGGGCGCAGCGTTCGATCAACCGCGAGTCATCTGGGCCGACTTTGGTCTGCGACCTCGCGCAATCGTCGTCGCGGAAAACGACAGGTTCGTGCCGCTTAACACGTGTTATGTCGTGCGCATTCCAAAGATTGCCGACGCGTTCGCGCTCGCCGCGATCCTCAACAGCCCCCTGGCGGCCGCCTGGCTCAACGCTATCGCCGAACCGGCGCGCGGCGGCTACCGACGTTACCTCGGCTGGACGATGGCAATGCTTCCCGTCCCCACACGCTGGGGCCGCGTGCGAAAGGTCCTGGCACCGCTCGGCGAGCGCGCAATGAATGGTGACATCCCTTCAGACGATGAGTTGCTGGCGGCGACCCTCGATGCGTATGCCCTACACGTGCAGAAGGTGCGGGCGCTTCTCGATTGGGGGATTGCCTGCGCCTGAAGTCTCCACCGTGGCGGATATGTAGCGCCCTCGAGGCTCGCGCACGCATCGCTGCCGCAGTGCTCGGTGAATTACCTCGCGAAAAGTCGTTGGGCGGAATCACCCTGCATCGACATCAGTTGTCAGCGCTGCGGCGGCTAGACGACGCGATCGACGAATTCAACGGCGCTTTGCTTTGCGATGAGGTAGGGATGGGCAAGACGTATGTTGCGCTCGCCGTTAGTCGCAAGTTCTCGAATCGATTGGTTGTCGCGCCTGCTGCTTTGGTGTCGATGTGGAAGGCCGCGCTCACCGCGACAAGGATCGAAGCCGATGTCTTGAGCTTCGAGACATTGAGTCGCGCGGATGCCGAAGCGTTTCGAACCAAGGCATCGCGGCCCGGTCGTCGCCACTACGATTTCGTTGTGGTCGACGAGGCGCACCACGTGCGAAATCCGCGCTCCAATCGTTACTTCGCGCTCGAGAATCTGGTGCGCAACGCGAAAGTGCTGCTGTTGAGCGCGACTCCCATCCACAATCGGCGCGCCGATCTCGTCGCGGTACTTTCTCTCTTCCTCGGCTCGCGCGCTACGGCAATGACCTCGGCGGAGCTCTCCAAGTGCCTCGTACGTCGAGAGCATCAGCAGCTGGAAAGCGCCGTACACATTCCCGCCGCACTCGCGCCGGTCAGTCACGAGGTCGGCGACGATCCGGAGCTGGTGCAGTCGCTGATGAATCTCCCGCCGCCGGTGCCGGTGCGCGAAGGCGGAATCGCAGGCGCGTTGATTGGTCGCGGGCTCGTCCATCAGTGGGCTTCGAGCGAGGCGGCACTCTGCGAGGCGATTCGCAAGCGAATCGCTCGCGCAATCGCGCTATGTGTCTCGCTCGAAAGTGGCACCTATCCAACGTTGAGCGAGCTGGAAACGTGGATATATCATGACGGCGCGTTGCAACTGGGATTCGCCGAGCTGTTATCGGCTCCGGTCATCGGCCACGAAGAACTACTCGTCGGAATTCGCGGTCATCTCGCAGCGCTGGAGGCCGTACGATCTCGCTTCACCTCGATGGGTAGCATCGACGCAGCACGCTGCGAGACCATTTCCCGCATTCACGCCGAAAGCACCAGCAGCAGAGCGGTTGCGTTCGCTCAGTATGCGGAGACCATCGCGATGCTCTATCGCCGCCTCGCTCGGAGCGGTCGGGTAGCCATGCTGACATCACATGGCGCGCGCGTTTCCGGCGGACCGCTCACGCGCGACGAAGCGATTGCCCGCTTTGCACCCGACGCTACCGGCAGCTGCCAACCAGCGCCAGCCGAAGCAATCGAGCTGCTGTTGACTACCGACCTTTTGAGCGAGGGCGTGAACCTACAGGATGCAAACACTGTAATTCACCTCGACGTTCCATGGACCGCGGCGCGCATGGAACAACGGGTTGGTCGCGTGGCCCGGTTGGGATCCGCGCATAGTCGGGTCGTAGTTCACCTCATTCGACCTCCCGCCAGCGCCGCCGCCGTTTTGCACGCCGAGCCAACGGTGCGACGCAAATGGATGGTTGCGGGCGCCAATGTGGGCACATCTGGCCCGGATCCGCTTCCACATCAGCCACACGAGAGCCTGTCCGAAAGCGCACCACGCAAGATCGAGAGGCTGCGCACGCTCCTCGAAAAGTGGCGGGGCAATTTCACTCACGCCGGTGATTCGCGTGTGCCTGTCGGTAGCGTTACTTCCGAGACCACTGGTTTCATCGCGGCCGTTTCTGTCGACGGCGCATCGCTGCTGCTCGCCGGCCTGGATGGCAAAGTGTCCGTAGATATTGACGACTTGCTCGCCCTCTGCTCGCAAACGGAATGGTCAGCCGCTGACGCAGATCACGGGGAAATCATCGTAGCACTCGAATCAACGCAGCGATGGTTTGCCAGCCGCCGGGCTGCAAAGGCGGCTGGCGTGGATGAACCGGCGGCGCGCGACAGACGTCGGATCGCAGCTCGAATCGACTCACTTATCGAGCTGGCGCCACCTCACCTGCGAAGTACCAGGATTTCTCTAGCAGCACGGGCGCGACACATCGTCACGACGCCGCAGTGTTCAGCAGTCGAGCGAGAGCTGCGCGACCTGCTGGATATGGATCTGCCGAACGACAAGTGGCTCGCCGCGATCGCTTCCATCGATACGCGACAAGCCACCTCGACGAAATCCGGTGCAACGACCGCGATTCATGCTGTACTGATGCTCAAACCGAGTCGATCTCAGTCGCCGCGCGATCCAGAATCTCCTTGATCTTCCTGATTTGGTCGGCGGAGCGCGCCCCGGTTTTCGCGTAAACCGCGCGCCCGACGTTCTTGAATCCGCGATGCACGTCCATCATCGGCTCACCGAAAATGTTTTGCGCGAACTCCGCGATCTTCGAGAAGATGTCGTCGATCAACGGCTGGTTTTCGGCGAGGTGCTTTCGTCCCTCCTCCGTGATCTCGTAGATCCTTTTGCCGTTCTCTTCCGGCATCGCGCGCGCGTAGCCGAGATCCTCGAGCATCGTCAGCGTCGGGTACACAGTGCCCGGGCTCGGCGAATACATGCCCCCGAAACGATCCTCGATTTCCTTGATGATCTCATAGCCGTGTCGTGGCTTCTCTTCGAGCAGACGCAGAATGACGAACTTGAGATGACCCTGATCGAACATCCGTCCGCCGCCGAAGGGTCCACCCCGCGATTTGCCTCGACCACCCCAAGCACCCCAGAACGTGCCCGGATCGAAACCCCAGTTGTCCGGTCTTCCCGCAAAGGCCCACGCGAAGCCAGGTCCGCACGATCCCTCTCGGCTCGTCGCGCCGCCGGGTCCGAATCTCCATTCCCGCATGCCACCTCCACCTTTCCGTATCGAGCCAGCGAGGCGCCAGTCGGCGCCACTGATAGTACTGGCGATATATCGGGACGCCGAGAAGCTATATCTTCCGATATATCGGCGCAAGCACCTTTTCGCGGGTCCCGTCGCCGCCCCACGCGGGACTGAGGAAAATTCAGCGACAAATGGCTGACGAAAGGCATAGGTAAACGAAAGGCAATAAACCACTTAGCAGCAAAGCGAGGATCACGGTTGGCAGGCTTGCATCTTGCCGCTCTCAACGCCCATGCTCGGACAGTCTTACAGCATCACGCTCTTAATCTTGTCGGTCGCCGTTGCAGCCCTCGGCATTTACACAACAGTCGAGACCGCACGACGCGTCCGCTTCAACGAAGGGCGTCGCCGTTTTCGCTGGGCATATGCCGGCGCGCTTACTCTCGCCCTCGCGATCTGGAGCGCCGACGTCACCGGTAGTCTCGCCATTTATGAGTCTGCGCGAGCCTGGTACGATCCGCTGCTACTCGTCGCCGCTTTTGTTGCCGCGCTCGTTGCGAGCGGAATCGTTTTCTTCGCCATCAATCGCGAACGCAAAAGTACGGCGCTTCTCGTCTTCGCTGGCGTCATTGCCGCCGCTGTAATTGGCGGAGCTCATTACGCCTCGGTGATGGGGCTGCATTTCAGCAACACGCCGTCCGCTGATGTCGTGCTTCCCGCGACTTTCGAGCTCGGCTTGATCGTCTCGATTGTCACCATCGTTTTGCTTGCGCTCGTCCTCACAGCGACGCGTTTCGAGCGTTGGACAATTGCGACCAGAAGCAGATTCGAGAATCTGCTCGAGCTCGCACCACAGATCGTATGGTTCGCGGACGGTGAGGGGCGCCTCACTTATTGCAATCAATACTGGTACAGCTACACTGGACTCTCGGAGCGTGAAACGCTCGGCGATGGCTGGATCAACGCGCTGCATCCCGACGATCGCGATCGCATCGCTACCGGGTGGTCTGACGCAGTGAAACAGGGGGTCGAGTACGAGTCTGAGCTGCGCCTGCGCAAACTCGACGGCGATTACTGCTGGTTCCTCGTGCGGAGCCGACCAAGTCGCGACGAATTCGGTAAGATCAACGCCAGGCTCGGCATCGGTATCGACATCGAGGAGCGGAAGCGCGCCGAGCAAGAGGCACTGGCGGCAAGCAGAGCGAAATCGGAGTTCCTCGCCAGCATGAGCCACGAATTGCGCACGCCACTCAACGCGATTGGCGGTTACGCCGAGCTACTCGCGCTCGGCGTGCGTGGTTCATTGAATGCCGATCAGGCGCAGGATATCGCGCGCATAAGACGCAGTCAGAAGCACCTGCTGACTCTGATCAACGACGTATTGAACTTCGCCAAAGTCGACGCCGGCCAGGCAGAGTATCGACTGACGGCGGTCCCCGTCGACGAAGCGCTCAAGGACACCGAGTCGATGATTGCGCCGCAGATTCTCGCCAAGGGTCTCAGATATCAGTACAAGGGCGCCGGCAGAACGGAGTCCGTGCTCGCCGACCCCGAGAAGATGCAGCAGATCGTGCTCAACCTTCTCAGCAACGCGGTGAAGTTCACTGAGACTGGTGGTTCGATCACTGTCTCAGCGACTCCGCAAGGGGGCTGCATCGAGATCTCCGTCAAGGACACAGGTGTCGGCATCGCCGAGGAAAAAATCGACAAGGTTTTCGATCCGTTCGTCCAGGCAGGCCGACAGCTCAATCAGCCTGCACAGGGTGTCGGACTCGGCCTCGCAATCAGCCGCGATCTGGCCCGGGCGATGAACGGGGAGATCTGTTTGGAAAGCGCCGTCGGAAAGGGCTCGACGTTCACCCTGTCGCTGCCGCGCGCGCCGCGAATGGATCCAGCCGATGTCGCGGCTGCAACTCGCGCCGCTCTTGGCGACGGTTCTAGCGACGCCAAGGGGGAAAAACCGGCGGAGGCCAGCCCCGCGGACTTATCCGACCGCTCGCTTCAGGAAGCTGCGCATCCCTAGCATCCAGAACAGAGCTGTAACAATCACGAGCGCGGTAACAACCACCGGCAGCGGCATATGTGGCGCCGCCGGCGTGAGCGCGCCACGCATTCCTTCTGCGACATAGACCAGCGGGTTGACCAGCACCGCGTACTTGAGGATTGGAACCGTGCTGAGCCCCTGCCACGGATAGTACGCGCAACCAAAGAAAATCATCGGCGCCAGAATCACGCCGAACATCAATCCGATCTGCTGCGGCTGAATGGCAGTGCCGAGAAAAAGTCCGAGCGAGGAGAACGCGGCAGCGCCGAGGATCGTAATGAGTAACACGCTGCCGAAGTGGGCGAATGTAAGGTTTGGAATTGGGCCCATGATCAATCGCGCGACGGGCAGGACAAAAAGCGCCGACACGATTCCCTGCAGCACTCCTGATACAATTTTCTCTGCAGCGACGAGCAGAATGGGGACCGGCGCCAGCAACCGATCTTCGATTTCCTTCGTCCAGCCGAAGTCCTGCACCATCGGCAATGCAACGGACTGAATGCTCGAGAACGTGAGACTGATCGCCAGCACTCCGGGAAGGAGCGCCGTCGTGTAGCCGCGTCCCATGAATCCCATGCGCGGCAACAGGTAGCCGAACACGATGACGAACATTAGCGGCTGCAGCGTCGTGCGCAGCAGGAAAAACGGCAACTCCCGCCGCGCCACGCGCATGTCGCGACGCAGCAGGGCATAGAAGACCGCAGAAGCCGGAACCTCCGCACGTGGCGCGGCTAACGTGCCCGCAGTCACTCAGCCCTCCCGCCTCTCGCCTCTCCCCTCTCGCCTCTCGTGCTCATCCAAGCTTCCGCCCTGTCAGCGACACGAAGAGAGTCTCCAGGCTAGGTGGAAGGAGGTGGATGTCGGTTACTGTGCGGCCGGCGGTCTCCGCTGCTTCGATCAGAGCCGGCAATATCTGTCCGCCCCGCGTGCTATGCGCGCGCAGCAATCCATCACGCGCCTCTACTCTACTCACGCCATTGATCGTCTCGGCGATCTCGGCAGCCGGTGCGGAATCACCGTCCAGCACGAGCTCGATCAAAGTCCCGCCTGGTGCCTTTGCCTTGAGCGTTCGCGGGGTGTCGAGCGCAAGCAATTTCCCCTGATCGATGATCGCAAGTCGATCGCAAAGACGATCCGCCTCGTCCATGTAGTGCGTCGTCATGACAATCGTCCCGCCGCGATCATGCATATCGCGCAGAATTTCCCAGAGTCCGAGCCGTGCTTGCGGATCGAGCCCGACCGTCGGCTCGTCGAGGAAGATGATGTCCGGCTCGTGCATCAATGCGCGCACGATCATCAACCGCTGCTGCTGGCCACCCGACATTTCGGTTAGCTTTGCATTCGCCTTTTCAGAAAGGCCGAGTCGTTCGAGCAGCTCGTACGCGCGCCTGGTCGCCACGTCAGTGGGAATTCCAAAGTACGCGGCGTGGAACTGCAGGTTCTCGAGCACGTTGAGACTGAGATCCGCGTTGGGACGCTGCGGAACCACACCGATCGTCTGGCGCACTCTCACTGAATCGGCGACCACATCACATCCCGCAACCACCGCCGTTCCGGATGTCGGCATCACGCGAGTGGTGAGAATGCCGATCGCCGTTGTCTTGCCGGCGCCGTTTGGTCCGAGCAAGCCGAAAAACTCGCCGGCGAATATGTCGAGATCGAGTGACTCCAGCGCCACCACGTCGCCGGCCGCCGGCGCCGTCGTACCTGGCGGCGCCCAGCGCGCGCTGTAGGTGCTTCCACCTCTGGTTTTACCGCTGCCCTTGTAGACCTTGCGCAGCGCGCGCATCTCGATCGCGTTCACCGCTTGCCTCTCTCCCCGCGCGGGTTCGTCGGCGTCGCACCCGCATCGGATGGCGCCGCAACTTCTATTTCTTTGGCTTGTTCCGCTCTACGCTGTAAATGAAATCCATCAAAGCGGAGTTGAAGCTAGCGGGTTGTGCGAAGTGCGCGCCATGTCCGGCGTTTGGTATCACAACCTTTTTTGCGCCGGGAATCCAACGCGCAAGAGAATCATCAGCTGCGGCGATGAACGGCGCTTCGTGATCGCCGACGATCACCAGCGTCGGCACTCGCAGATTTCTGATCTGATCGGTGGTTGGAACGGGAACGCGATGTGATTCGGGCTGCGGATTGGTCAGATCCTTACCCGAATAGGTGCTCCACAGATGACGGTATCGCTCGGTGATGTCGTTGCGACCGGGCGGCACCCAGGCGATCTGGTTCGTCAGGAGAAGCTTGCCTGCGGAGTCCAACCCGTTTGTCTTCGCCACGGTGGAAAGTGAGGCGAAGAATTGTCCGATTTCTGGCG
>Ga0075424_100003366_pt1 | contig 14940 bp, 12 predicted proteins | sample SoiMethybrSBSTD3_FD_75301 | JGI IMG/M metagenome (GOLD analysis project Ga0075424, IMG submission 75301) | Bulk soil microbial communities from a Populus tree surrounding site in Tennessee, USA - Soil MetaG P. TD hybrid SBSTD3 | ecosystem: Environmental > Terrestrial > Soil > Tree plantation... | reverse complement strand
TTGTTAGGGGCATCGCGCGCTCAATAGATCGGAGCGTCCACTTCGGCGGACACCACGGCGTCCGCGAAATCGGACGCGGAACGGGTTGGCCGGAGCGGCGTACACTTCATACCGTTCCCGTCTATGGGGCTCGACTTCACCAACCACGACTTTGTCGGCTGTTTAATGTCCTTGTACCCCGATTCGGGCCGGAGGGTCTAACGCGGCTGCATCGCGGCGCACGCCGGGTCGTCGGCGCTCGCTGCTCCGTAGCGTGACCTGATCAGCCGCGGCGGCCCCGTGTCTCCGATCACGACCACGAACAGCTGATCATACTCGCTGTCGCACAGATCCCGCGGCCGCGGTCCGCCAAGCGCGCCCACGATCGCCGGAACCGTGTTGCTATGCCCGACCACGAGCACCGTGCCGCCGGCATGTTTGCGCACCTGATCGGCGACGGCTTTCGCGTGCTGCGCCGCGGGCCCCGCATCCACCACCTCGGGCGTGATGTGGAGCGCTGTGGCTGTCGGCTCCGCGGTCTTCCGGGTCCGCTCGTACTGCGTGGTGATGATCGCCGTTACGCCAGCATCGCGAGCGACCGCCACGAGTGCCTGTGCTCTCGCCGCTCCAGCTTCCGTGAGCGGCGGGTCCTGTGGCGGCTGCGCCGCCCTCTCGGCGTGCCTGACGAGCAGCACGACCGTTGGCGGGGCCGAGACAGGGCGCGGTGCAGCGGCGGAGCTGAAGGCGAGAGCGGCAGCGAGAAGCGAAGCGGCCAATGCGCGCATAGCGGCCATGAGTCAGGTTCCGGAAGAGTGGATCCGAAAAACGGGATCGTCGGTTTCCACCTCCAGCACCGGAGCACCTGAGCTCGCATGGCGACGGATGTGGAGCTCGCGCAGTGCCACCGCGTTGCCTGACGAGTCGATGAGCTCCAGGTGAAGCGCGTCCCGTGACTTGCGGTAGCGCGACAGCGCTTCCGCACTGTCTCCCGCGCTCTCGTACAGGTCGAAGATTGGCTGCACGAGGTCGTATCCGAGCCCCGGACGAAAGACTCCGGTCGCCCGACTTCCGGTAGCGTCTCTATTCTCGAGCTCGGATCGGCCGACGATGACGCCGGACATTTTCAGCGTGAAGCTCATTACCAAGCAGGAAGCGCCTCAACGGCGACGAGTAAAGTGCGGCCGATTCTACTCCCCGTTCCCCGGATCCGACAGGCTCGAACACGAGGTGATGAAGCGAGAGAGAAGTGGGAGATGCTCGCGAGATGCGTCCGCGTACCGTTTGCGCGTCGGTCGTGCCGCTCGGCGGCGCGCCGGCGTGTCCGAAACGATGAAATCACGCGAACACAACTCATTTGAGGTGCCGTATGCTTACGACTCGCTATCTCTCCCGCGCATCCCTCGCTGGCGGATCCAGCCTGGCACGTCAGCTCGCCGTTGCCAGTAGCCTTGCCGCCGCCGCACTAGTCGCCGCATGCTCGAGCGACTCGTCCACCGGTCCCGCCAGCCCCGGCAAGCCTGCTCCGAGCGCCTATTCCATGAAGGCCGTGCGCGGACTGTCGGTGCCGCACACGTTCACTGACGCCGTCGGCAAGAAGCTCACGATCCAGGGCGGCGCGCTCACCATGAACGCCGGGACGTACTCGCTGAACTACAAGGGCAACCTGAACGCGATCACGTTCGACCTGACCGACGAGGGCTCCTACACGCAGGCCGGTAGTGTCGTGACGTTCAAGCCCAGTGACGGCGACCCATCGTTCACAGGGCGGATCAGCGGCAACACCGTGAGCGTGGACGGGTTCAAGATCGCCGGCGCGAAGTTCGACCTCCGCTTCGCGAAGTGAGCCATGTGGGCCGGCGCTGCGATCGGAGTCGCACGTAGTGCTCCGACCGCAACGCCGGTCCGGCTATGGCGCCGCGCTCGATCGCGGTCGCAGAATTTCCTGAAAGGCCGGAAGGCCGCGCAGCGCCTCGAAATCCTGATCGGCGTGAAGCGAGTAGAGCCGGGTGTATCCCTCGCGCAGCGCCTGATGAATGAGCCCCACCGCCGCAGCGCGATCGCCCTTGGCCGCGGCGATGCGCGCCGCCCAGATCCGCGGCGCACCGAACGTATAGGGGTGAGCGTCCTCCAGGAGTCGCGCGCCGATGCTGTCCGCTTCTGCCATTCGTCCGAGTCGCGCGGACAGCACGCCGAACGCACCGAGATACTCGACTGTCGTCGAGTCCTCCGTGAACAGACTCACGTACGTGACCCGGGCATCGGACCATCGCCCGAGCGACGCGAGCACGCGCGCGACGCCCCGCCGATGGTTTCGTGTCGAGCGTTCGTCCGCCGGTCGAGACGCGTACCATCGCTCGGCTCGCTCGAACGCTTCGCGTGCTTCAAGCGGATGGCCGTGCGCGCGCAGCTCGCGACCGGCCTGCCACAGGAAGTCGCCGGGCGAGTAGTCCTCCCAGGTTTCCGTCGACGTCGGAAAGACTGCCCCCTCGACGGCCAGGTTGAGCGCGTCCTTCGCTCGACCCTGCGCCGCCATCGCTCCAACCTCCTCGAGCCGAGTCCATCCCGCGTTAGGCTCACTGGCTCGAAGGCGCTTTGCCCATTCCAGCTCGCGCTGATAATCGCCCAGCTGATGGTACGATCGCGCGATGAGGTTGTAGACGCGCGGCGCCCAGGCCTTGCCCCAGCCTTCGTCCGTGTCGATGCGACGGAGGACCTCGATGGCTTCTCGTGGCCGATTCGTGATCTGGGCCGTCAGGCCGGCGGCGTACAGCGCGTGCCCAGCGCCGGGCGCGAGCTCCACCATGCGACGGCCGCCGCGATACGACGTTTCCCAGTCACCGCGAACGAAACCGGCGTAGAAGTAGTCGAGGTTCGCCTCGTCGTACGACGCGAGCTGTGATCGGTTGCGGTCGAGGATCCGGAACAGCGAATCGGCCGGCAGATACCGGTGAAGATTCGCGTACGACATGGCCGCCCAGAGCTTCGCCTGCCAGTACGTCGAATCCAGCCGCGCCGCGCGCAAGAAGTGGCGAACCGAGTTCTCGTAATCCGGACCGAACGTCTGCATCCCGAGGAGGAACTCGCCATACGCTTCGTAGGTCGGCGGCTGACTCGTGCGCGCAGTCCAGTTGTTCAGTCGAGGATCGAGCAGGACAGCCAGCGCGCCAGTCACGCGCTGCCGCAGAGGCTCGAGCGCCGCCGTCGGCCGCGCCAGCGGTGCGTTCACCACGTCCACCGTGTGCTTGACCTCTCCCGATGGCGCGCCGGTGATGCGCATGAGGAAGCGGAGCGAGTCGCCTTCGACGAAGTAGGTTCCCGACACGACCGTACCGGCACCGGTTCGTTCGGCCAGCGTGCGAAGGTAGTTGTCGTCGCGCGACGGCCCCGCTTCGCGTGCGGTCTCGAGCATGGTCCGCGCGTCGACTACCTGAACCAGGCCGGTGCGCAACAGTCCCTGCGTGATCCACTCCGCGACCATGGAGCCGACCGGCTCGAACGCTCGATTGCCGGTGCGGTTCTGGAGCGGCGCAACGACGACGCGTGACGGCACGACCACCGCTGCGTCCACCGCCCTGCGATTTCGCACCGCCCAGGCTCCAACGACACCCAACACGACGACAGCCGCGCCTGACGCGATGAGTCGACCCACGCGTCTCGAACGGATCGCCGGTGACACCACGGGCGTCTCGTGTCCGACGCGCGTCGCCTCGACTGACACCTGCACCTCGACCGCGGCGTTAGGCGTGGCCACCGCCTCGTGCGCCTCGGCCGGCGCCGCAATCCCGACCACGGCGGCGGCGGCGCCCGGCGTGGCAACGGCGATCGTGGCCGCGTCCGGTGTCGATTGCTTTGCCGGTGAGCTCGATGCGGCCGGGGCCGAGTGCCAGGCCGGCGCGTGCATTCCCGCTCGAATCTCATCGGCCAACCTAACGACCTCGGCATCGGCGGGGAGGTCGAGCTCCTCGCGAACGAGTGCTTGATGGATGGCCGCGTGCCGGACGGCGCCGTTGCGGTCGCCGGCTGCCGCCAGCGCTCGCATGAGGCGCATGGCGACGCGCGCGTTGATCGGGTCCCTCGCCGCCATGCGACGCCACCAGATGACCGCCGAGGCGTGGTCCCCTCGCGCCTCCGCGCCTGCTGCACACCGCTCGAAGGCCGTCTCGCTGTCATGCTCGAGCGCGCGTCGCTCTTCATCCACCCACCGGTCGAATTCGCCAGCTCCGGGGAGATGAAAGCCATCGAGGAATGGTCCCGCGTAGAGGGCTGCCGCACGCTCGTAATCTCGCGCGCCAATAGCCGCCTCGAACTCCGCCACGTCGCTCGTTATGACCTCGGAGCCGATCCGGAGATCACGGGTGCCGGCGATGGCTTCTTCGGACCCGAGGTCGCGCCGCAGCATGTAGACGGCCTGGGAAAGAAGGCGACGCGCGCGCTCCTCATCGGAATCCGGCCAGAGGTACCCGATCAGTTTTTCGCGCGTGATGCCGCGGTCGCCGGCCCGCGCGAGCAACGCGAGGATGGCGAGGCGGCGTGGCTGTGCGGCGGCACCGGCCACGGCATGCCCTTTGTCGTCGAGCACCGACAGCTGCCCCAGACACGTGATGCGAAGCACGCGGCGTCTCTACGCTCGCGCGCGGGCGCGGATGACGTTGCGGACGTACCAGGCAGCGAGCGACAGGAACGCGAAGAGAAGCGCCGCACCCTGAATCGCCGCGCGCCACATTCCCGGCGCCAATGCCGCGTCCGGCACCGCGGCCGGCAACGCGAGGCACAGCGCACTGCCGAGCGCACCACACACGACGAGCAGCAACGGAGCCCGCTTCTGGACTCGCCACACCGCCTGCGTCGCGACGCCACTGGCCAGCGCGAACCCGACGGCGGCTACCGCGATGAGCCACCACCGATACCGGTCGTCCCGCTCGATCATCGTCCGGATCGCGAGCAGAAACCCAGCCATTGTGTAAATCGTGAGCAGTGCGGCGAGCAGTTGAATCCCGATCGGCCGATTGATGGTCACGCGAACGTCTGGTTTCCGGTTGAGAACCTGGGCCGCATGAGCGGCGACGCCTCCGCGGACGAACATGGCGAGGGATATGGGAGACACAACCCCCTGGCGGCGAAAGTGGTCATTGGGCAGGTGTCTTGTCGACCGTGTCCGGTCGCGCGGCCTCGAGGGTGACCGCGACTAGGGGCGGCACCTTGTGAACCGGCACAGGGAGGGCGACGATTCGCGCGCCTGGTTTTCGACCGCGAAGCCACCACCCTGCCCTCTCATGCGCCAAAATACCACTCGTCTCGCATGTTGCTCGCTCGCGTCTTCGACCGCGCTGTTCCTCGGCCTTGCTGTCACGCTGTGGCCGTGTGCGGCGGCAGCGCAGCGACCGCTCAAGGTCTACATCTCGGTCGACATGGAAGGCATCGCCGGAGTCGTCACCGGCGATCAGCTCGGTCCGACAGGGTTCGAGTATGGACGCGCGCGTGAGTTCATGACGGCTGAGGCGCTCGCGGCGATCGCCGGCGCACGCGATGCGGGCGCCACCGAGATCGTGGTGAGCGACTCACATGGCAATGGGGAGAGCCTCCTGATCGATCAATTCCCCGATGACGTACGCATCGTGCGCTCTTGGCCACGGCCGCTGATGATGATGGAGGGCATCGACTCAACGTTCTCGGCGGCGGTCTTCGTCGGCTATCACGCGTCCACGACCAGTCCTGCCGGCGTCCGCGCCCATACGATCTCGAGCGCTAACCTCGCGTCGGTCTCGCTCAACGGCGTCGCGATGCCGGAGGCCGGGATCAACGCCGCGATCGCCGGGCGGTTCGGTGTCCCGGTCGTGTTCATCTCGGGCGACAACGTGGCAGTCGATGAGACACGCCGTCTCCTCGGCGATGTGGAAGGGGCGGTCGTCAAGCAGGCGATCAGCTTTCACGCGGCGTCGACCATGACGCCCAAGGCAGCGCAACAGCTCATCCGCGCGCACGTGAAAGCGGCGCTCGAGCGTCGCAGTGCGTTCAAGCCGTACGTCGTGCGACCGCCGGTGACGCTCGATGTCGTCTTCAAGAACTACAGGCCCGCCGAGATGCTCGCCTTCCTCTCGAGCGTCCAGCGCACGACGTCGCACGGGATTCGGTTCATCGGGAAGGACATGATCGAGGTTTCGAAGTTTCTCGAGTTCATCGGCACCTACGAGCCAGGGCTGGCGCCCTGATGGGCGACGCCCAGCGACGTGAGCAGGGCGTTGCACGCCGCCTTCCGGTCGCCGCAGCTGTCAGGGTGTTGTTAGGCCGCCGGCGGCAGGCTCACTGCTGTCCACTAAATTTCCCAGGCGCCCCGTTCCGCGGGGCGCTCCGCGTTTTCACCCAGTGAGATCACGACATGGACTGGCTCAGCGACCCGAACGCGTGGATCGGACTGCTCACGCTCACCGTGCTCGAGATCGTCCTCGGCGTCGACAACATCATCTTCATCTCGATCCTCGCGGGCAAGCTGCCGGAGGATCAGCGGGCGAAGGCGAGGCGGCTCGGCTTGTTAGGCGCGTTCGTCACGCGGATTCTCCTGCTCCTGAGCATCGCCTGGGTGGTGCGACTCACGACGCCGCTGTTCTATTTTGCCAGGATAGGTATATCGGGACGCGGGCTGATCCTGATCATCGGGGGGCTGTTCCTGATCGGCAAGGCGGTCCACGAGATCCACGAAAAGGTCGAAGGGGGAGACCACGGCGAGACGACGAAGCAGGCCGCCCGATCACTGACCGCGGTGGTCGCCCAGATCATGGTGATCGACATCGTGTTCTCGCTCGACTCGGTCATCACCGCAGTCGGGATGGTGGATCAGGTGTCGATCATGATCGCCGCGAACGTCATCGCGCTCGGGATCATGCTCATGGCCTCCGGACCGATCAGCGGGTTCGTGGACCGGCACCCGACGGTGAAGATGCTGGCCCTGAGCTTCCTCGTGCTGATCGGCACCAACCTCGTCGCCGAAGGCGTCGGGCAGCACATCCCGAAGGGCTATACGTATTTCGCGATGGCGTTCTCGGTCCTTGTCGAGATGCTGAATATCCGCGTCAGGTCTCGAGCTCGCGCGTAGAGCCTACCGCTCTTTCGCGGGCGACGACTGTGGTCGACGCCATGTGCCCGGTCACGTTCGCCAGCGTATTGAACATGTCCGGTATGGTGTCGACCGCGATGAGGAGGCCGACGCCTTCGGCCGGCAAACCTAACGACACGAGCACCGGCGCCATCATGAACAGGCTGGCGCTCGGAATCCCCGGCACGCTGAAGCTGATGAGCACGGCGGTGACCAGCACACCCGCCAGCGACGCGAGTCCCACCTCCACGCCATAGAGCTGGCCGAGGAACGCGGCGCTGATTACCCAGCGCGGCGGGACGTTCAGGCGAAGGACGGACACGGCGAGTGGCAGCGCGAAGCTCGTCGCTTCCGGCGGCATGCGCAGTCGATCTCGCGTCTCCCGCAGCATCGCGGGCAGCGCCGCCAGTGACGACCGTGAGCTCATTGCCACTGCCTGCGCCGGCAGCGCAGCCACAACGAAACTTCGCAGCGAGACTCGGCCGAACAACGCAACGGGCACGTATGCCATCAGGGTGACGAGCAGCAGCGTCACGGCGAGAACCACGATGTAGTACAGTAGAGCGCCTGCCGCCTGAATTCCGGTGCGCGCCGCAACCGACAACGCGAGCGCGAACACGCCCACCGGTGCAGCCGCGAGCACCCAGCCGACGACGACGAGCATCGCATCGCCCAGGCCACTGAAGAAACCGGCGACGACCTCGCGAACCGGCGCCGCAAGCCGCGCGATCCCGAGGGCCAGCACGAGCGTGAAGACGACGAGGGGCAACATCGCGCCGTCGGCTGCCGCGCGAACAGGATTGGCAGGCACGGCATCGATGATGCGCTGCCCAAGCGTCGGCATCTGCTGCACCGCGGTCACCGTCGATGCAGCCGCGGTGGTTGCCGTGGCGCGAAGTCGCTCGGCGACGTCAGGCGTGAGTGGGATCCGCGCCAGCAGCGGCGGCGCGATCACGAGCGCGACGAGGCCCGCAACGACCAGCAGGATCACGTACGTCACGAGCGCGCGTGCCCCGAGTCGACCGAGCGAGCGCGAGCCGAAGCTGGTAACCACACCCGTGATGAGCACCGCCACGACGAGCGGCACGACCGTCATCCGGATCGCGTTCACCCATAGCGTGCCTAACGGCTCGATGATGGCCACGAGACGAAGCACGCTCGGGTTCGAAGACGCCGCAGCGAGGCTGCCGAGCGCGAACCCTGCGGCGAGCGCGATGAGGACGTAGGACGCTGAGCGCACGTTTCCGATCGGTACGGGCTGTGGTCGTCAGGCCCTCAGAGGTCCGCGAGGCGGGCGAGAGCGTCGCCATCCACGCGGTATACCGTCCAGTCGTCCATGGGACGAGCGCCGATGCTCTTGTAGAATCTGATGGCGGTCTCGTTCCAGTCGAGCACCCACCACTCCATGCGGCCGCATCGACGTTCGATCGCGAGACGGGCGAGGTGCGAGAGCAGTCGTCGTCCGACGCCGCGATTGCGGTACGCCGGTAGGACGAACAGGTCCTCGAGGTACAGCCCGCGACGACCGAGAAACGTCGAGAAGTTGTGGAAGAAGAGCGCGAAGCCCGCTACATCCGGCCCAACATACGCGAGCACTACCTCGGCCGCCGGCCAATCGCCAAACAGCGACTCATGGATTCCCGCCTCGGTCGCCTCGACCTCGTGGGCGAGCCGTTCGTACTCGGCGAGCCCGCGAATGAGCGAGAGGATGACCGGCGTGTCCTTCTCGGTCGCGGGGACGATGCGGACGTCGAGGGATGGCGTCACGCGCGAACGCTGCGCTCACGAAGCTGTTCTTCCGTGAGACCGTACAGCGGAGGCGTCCGCACGCCGAGCATGCCGAGCATGAGGTAGATCTGTCCGCGATGATGGATCTCGTGTTCGATCATTGCGCGGAGCCACTTCCATGTCGTGATGCTCGTGCCGGCCGGAGTCGTGCACCGGCCCGCCAGTGCCTCCGGACTGAGGGACCGGTAAATGTCCAGCGCCTCGGCGTGAGTACGATCGAGATACGCGAGCACGGCGTCGTAGCCGTCGGCGAGATCGCGGCCGTGGCCCGGGTACGCGCTCACGCTCCCGCGGGCCGTCTCGGCGAACATGTAGCGCTCGGTGGACCCGAGGTGGCGAACGAGGCCACCGAGGGTAAATGCGCCCTCGCGGTGACTCCATTCGATCTGGTCGGGCGGGATCGTCTGGACGACGCGGCGCGTGCGGCCTCGCACGCTGTCCACGTAACTCAGGAAGTCGTCGATGTTGGTGATGATCACGAGACGATCCGTTGAAGAAACCAGCCGTTCGATGCTGGCGTGCGCGTCCAGTATACTATCCGCTTAAGTGGTCTGTGACCGGACAATCTTCGACGTCGTCGCCAGCTGGCCTGTGTGCCGGTGTGTATGCTCGGCAGAGTGAAACAGCAAGCCGAGCACGGTGGACGGCAGCGCGCCACGCCCAACCGAGCGCGCGTGCATGAGAACTGAATCATCAGTCGACCGCAGGACTTCGACGGCCGAGTCGATCGCGGCCTGCGCTGAGGCGACGAGGGCCTGAGCGGAGTCAGGCGGCTCGCCTGGCTCACCTTCAGCGCGGAGGTACGCGAACTGTTCGCGCTCGAGCTGTGCGCCACGCGCGTAGCTGAGGAGCCGGTCGAGGCTTCCAACGATGTGCCTCAGATGAAAGCCGGCCGACGCCGCGCCACCGGGCTTCGCCCACAGCTGGTCGGTCGTCAGGTCCGCCGCCGCACTGATTTCCTCGCGACACTGCAAGAGACAGTGGGCCGCGGGCATGAGCAGCGGCGACACGCCGGCCACTGGTCCGCGGAGCCAGACCTCGGGGAGTTTGTCGGAAGGCATAACTCGAAAACGACCGGGGCGCCTGACGCGGCGCCCCGGTCACTGTTTCCCTACTTCTGTTGCTTCTTCGACAGCGATCGGTAGTACTCGTCAACCATCTGTCGGAAGCCGGCCGGGACATCGCCCGACGCGCCTAACACGGGGCGCGCGCGATCGTTGCCTTCGACCTGCCGACGGAGCGCGAACTCGAACGCCTTCAGCCCCTCGATCAGCGATTGCTGGAGCCTTTCGAGCGACGCCGGGTCGTCGTAGCTCTTCGCGTTCTCGAGCTGCCGCATCTGCTCGATCATTCTGTTGAGGTCCGACGGATCGATGCCCATCTGCTGCAGGTCGCGCTTGAGCTGCTCGGCCGATTGACGCTGGTCCTTGAACTCCCGCGAGAACTGGCGGATGTCGTCGGCGCTGAGAGGCCGGTTAGGCACCCCACCTTGGTTGCCGCCGATCGGGCCACCAGGACCCTGCTGGTTGATCTGCGAGTTGGCGCCGCCCTGCCCACTCTGACCGTCTTGCTGTTTTCCGCCCTGCTGGCCGTTCTGCCCTTGCTGTCCGGATTGACCCTGGCCCTGCTGCTGGCCGTTCTGGCCGTTCTGGCCGTTCTGGCCGTTCTGGCCGTTCTGGCCGTTCTGGCCGTTCTGCCCTTTGCTTTGCTGATCGTTCTGCCCTTTGCTCTGCTGATCGTTCTGGCCTTTGCCCTGCTGCCCGTTCTGCGCTTTGCTCTGCTGGTCGTTCTGACCCTGTTGCTGCCCGGTCGCGCTGTCCTGTCCATTCTGGCGACCGCCTTGTGCGCTCTGCTTGCCGGCCTGCGCCTGCTGATTCCCCGGTGCTCCTTTTGAACCCTGGGCATTGGCGTGCGACGTATCGGCGGGATCACCACCTTCGCCAAGCCTGCGCTGCCGCATGCGGTCGGCGAGGGATTCCTGCCCGCGCACGAGATCGCGCGCGCGATCGAGTGACTTGCCCGCCGCCTGGCCATCGGCTTCACCGCGCGACGCGGCAGCTGCCTCATTCACCTTCTGGCGCATCTCCTCGACGCCTTCCGTGATCGTCGACTCGAACTGTTTCGCGTATTCGGGCGACGTCCGCCCCTGCGTCAACGCCTGCGTTAGGCGCTGCGACGCCTGCACCCGATCGGCGAGGCGGTTCTCGCGCATGGAGGTAACCGCCTCCTGCATCTTTTTCGACGCTTCGGCGTGGTCCTTTTGCGAATCTCGGCGCATACGATCCAGCTGACCCTCGAGCTGCCTGACGTCGCCTTCCATCTCCTTCTGGCGCCCCTGCAGCCGATTCGCCTCCGCCGGGTCCACACTGCCACTCGCCATGCCCTTGCCGAGCTTGTCCATGTCGCCAGCGATCTGCTGCTGGTCTTTGGAGATCTTTTCCGCCTTCCGCACGGCGTCTTCGAGGTCACGCGCCGTGCGTGCGCTGCGATTCTCATCGAGGAGGCGCCGAGCCTCCTGAAGACGATCGAGCGCCGCCGCGCCCTGCGAGACGCCGCCGTCATTCGCACCGGTGGCTGATCGCCGCATGGCGTTCGCCGCATCCTGCAGACGTCGTGCGCTCTCCTCGAGCTTGTCGTTGTCGGCGTTCTGCGGATTCTCGCGTACGAGGCGCTCGAGTTGACGCGCCATCTGCTCGGCCTCGTCAGCGAGCTGACGCTGACCAGCGCCGCCACCACCGCTCTGCTGGCCGGGTTGACCGCGCATGCCGTTCTTGAGCCGTTCATTCTCCTGCTGCAGGCGGCTCGCGAGCTGCTTCATCTTTTCGGCCGTTTCGTCGACCTGGTTGTCCGCCTGCTGCTGCTGCGTTCCGCGATCGACCGTCTCGTACTGGTTGCGGAGCTTGTCTGCGTCGAGCTCGAAGAGGTCAGCGAGGTCCTCGGCGTTGGACTGCTTGTTGCCGCCTCCCCCGCCGCCCTGCCCTCGCATGATCTGGTATTCCTTGAAGGCGGCCTCCGCCCGCTGCAGGTGCTGCAGTGCACGCTGCTCCGGTGGAAGCGCGTCAGCCGAGTTGCGAGCGAGGAGTTTCTCTTCGGCGACCTGCATCTCCTTCGACGCCTGAGGCAACTCCTCGGCAATGATCTTGAACGCCGTGTCGATCGCCGTGATGTTGCGCTCCATCATCCGGCGAATGAGCGTTTCCACCGCCTCGCGGATGCGTCCCTGCGAGAGGTTGAGCGTCGCGAAGTTTTCGCGCAGCTGGTTAGGCGGCGTCGTCTTGCGGTCGCGATCGACCTTGAAGGTGCCAGCAATGACCTGACGCTGGCGCTCGGTCAGCTCTCCCGGATCGTCGCCAGGGGCTCCGCCGCCTCCTCCCTCCGCCTGCTTGTACGTCTGGTCGAACGGCCTAACGCTCATGAAGTAGATATCGGTCTTCGCTTCCTGACCGTTGCCGCCGTTGTCGCGAGCACGCGCGTAATACGATACGAGGTCGCCGGGCTTGAGCCCGAGCTCTTCGAGGAAGAACGTGTGGCCGGCCAGTACCTCGCGCAGTCGCTGGCCGCCCGCCCGGAGCGAAACAGTCTTTTCCGGTCCGCCGTTGACCGAGTACATGAGGTCGATGGTCGACACTCCGTAGTCGTCGGTCGCCTTCACCTGGGTGAAGACCTCATCCACCGCGGTGACCTTCGTGTCGCGACCCGGTTTCTCAAACGAGATCGTGGGCGGCCGATCGTCGAGGACATTGATCGTGTAGTCGAGGGACCCTGGAATGAAGTCCCCCGCCTGGGTCTGCAGCTCGAGCTTGTAGAAGCCGTTCGCGAGCACCTGAATCGGCGCGGTGAGGCTGCCATCGCCATTTATCGTGAGGGGGGTCGGCTCCTTACCTTCGATGAGCAGACGGCCGCCCTTCACCGGCATCGTCGTCGTCGCATGGACGATGACCGTCGTCCCGCGCGGGGCCGCGATGTCGCCGCCGTCCGCGACGGTTTCCGACGCCATCCCGGTGTAGCTCGGGTAGCGATATTCGAGATCGATCTTCTTGACGTACGGCAGATTGGCGACGTCGAGCCGGAAGAGCGCTGATCTGACGCCGTTCGACTCGACGTAGTACTCCGTTCGCTCGGCGATGTCGAACAGCCGAATCGAGAAATGGGCCGAGTCGCCGCCGGCCGTCATCGGCAGTCGCTCCCATTCGGCCGCCCCGCCACGACGTACGGCGAGCTGCACGCCCTCGGCCGTGAAGCCGCGGAGCGTGGCGCTCACTTCCTGGTCTCCGCCCTTGGGGACGGTCGCGTTCCCGGGAAGCACCGCGATCGCGTACGGCTGCGCCGCTTCCGCACTGCGCCATGGCGCCAACAGGAGTCGCGCGCCATCGCGCAGGAACGCGGGCCCGATCCCGACGGCGAGGAACCCGATCAGGGTCGCCGCGCCGGCGAACATCGCCGCGCGGAGAATCCCCGGCTGATCGACGCGCGCGCCGTCCGACACCTGGTGGCTGCGCTCGATCGCGCTCTCGATGAGGCGCCGCGCGAGCAGCGGCGATCGGTCGGGGGTGTCGTTCGTGAGCTTGCCGTGTTCGACGGCGCTCAACACCGCGGCGTCGAGCGACGGCTCGTGCTCCTCGAGGTAGAGGGCGATGTGCTCGTCGCTGGCGCGGCGCAGTAGAGGCCGCACCATGTACTGGATGAGCAGCACGGCGAGCACGACATAGGCCGCGATTCTCACGCCGGTGATGGCGCCGGGAGCGAATCGCGCGGTCTGCATGATGTACGCGCCGACGAGCACCGCGACCACCAGCGCGCCGAGCACGATCGCGGCACCGCGGAGTGCGAGCTTGAGGCGCCAGCGCGCACGGACGCGGCGGATGACACCGAGCAGCGTTTCGTGGGCCGACGGGATCTCGATCGTGCTGGCCATGGTCGCTCTCCTGCCTAACGTGGAACCGCGATGCGCCGCGACAGCTGGTTGGAGAGCAGCGTCTCCCCGACCAGCAACAGCAGTACCGCTGCCATTAGATACCACCAGAATCCCTGACGCCGTTCGAGCTCGACGGGCGTGGAAGCCTCGACTGCCGACGACGCGGAGTCCGTGCCGGCTCGGGCGATCATGGCGCCCGTGAGCAGCTGCGGTTCCACCGCCGTCAAATCCGACTCGGCGAGGTCGACGTTGACCGCGACCACCCGCGGCCCACCGCGCGACCCCGCGCGCTGCAACTCGTAGAATCCCTGCTCGCGAAGCTCCACGGACCGCCTCGCACTTCCTTCCACCCGCGTGCGCTCGCCCGATGGCGCCACAGCGACGTATTCCGCCTTGCTCGCCGCGTCGCTCGGCCCGGTGCTATCCCGAAAGATGGCCGGAAGGTTTGCGACCTGCCCGACGATGCTCCAGGGACGCTCGTCGGCATACGCCGCCGCGTACTTCGCCATCTGATGGGCCACCGGAAGGAATACCGGCTGCAGGGGCAGGTCGTTCCAAATGCCGTCGACAGACGACGACCACACGAGCACCCGCCCGCGTCCAACATGACGTTCCAGCAGCGCAACGTGGCCGTCATCGAACCGAGCGAGCTGCTCGTCACCCGGCGACGGGGTGATGCTGCGATAGCGGAAGAATCGCGGTGTCGAGAAGTCGCCGCTCCGCGGTGCGCTGAACAGCTCGAAGATCGGGTGGCTTCGATCGATGTACCCGAGTGTACCGCCGCGGTCGGCGCTGCGGTCGATCGGCGCGTCGGCCGTTGCCGGCAACAGCTCCGACGCATATGCCGGACGGTCGCGCGCCGCCGAGCGGTCGCCGAGCGCGACGAGGAGACCGCCGCCGTTCTGCACATACTCCACCAACCGGCGACCGAGGTCACCCGCGGGGAGATCTGAATCGTTGAGCATAATCAGCGACCGACCGGCGAAGTCCGCCGCGGTAACGGAGCCAAGGCGCTTCGTCGTGACACGAAAGTTGGGCTGATCGCCGATGCTCAGCGCGCGCTCGACGTACAGGCTCCGAGGTGCGGCGCCTTCTCGGCCGTCGATGACGAGAACGGAGAGCGCCTGGCCGCGCGAGATCGCGAAGTAGAACGCGTTGTCGCGCGCCA
>Ga0075424_100003364_pt1 | contig 14943 bp, 8 predicted proteins | sample SoiMethybrSBSTD3_FD_75301 | JGI IMG/M metagenome (GOLD analysis project Ga0075424, IMG submission 75301) | Bulk soil microbial communities from a Populus tree surrounding site in Tennessee, USA - Soil MetaG P. TD hybrid SBSTD3 | ecosystem: Environmental > Terrestrial > Soil > Tree plantation... | reverse complement strand
GTGTGCTGGAACGCGTTCATCGAATCGAGGCCGGTGATCGCCTCGATGCGCCGAACACCCGCAGCGACGCCGCCTTCAGAGACGATCACGAAGAGGCCAATGTCGCCAGTGGCGCGCACGTGCGTGCCGCCGCACAGCTCGGTGCTGAATCCTGGGATCGACACCACTCGCACGCGATCGCCGTACTTCTCGCCGAAGAGTGCCATCGCTCCGGCCGCGATGGCGTCCTGCGTGTTCTTCACCTCGGTCTGCACCGGTGTGTTCTTCAGCACCTGCTCGTTGACGATGCGCTCGATCTCGAGCTGTTGATCGTGCGTCACGGCACTGAAGTGGACGAAGTCGAAGCGCAGCCGATCCGGGGCGACCAGTGAGCCGGCCTGCTTGACGTGTGGACCAAGCACCCTCCGCAGTGCGGCATGGAGCAGGTGAGTGGCGGTGTGATTTCGACGCGTCGCATCGCGTACGTCCACCGAGACGCTCGCCGTCACGAAGTCGCGCGGTTTCAGCGTGCCTTTTGTGATGTGGACCGCATGAAACCGCGGCCACGTGCCCACCTTGACCACGCCGGTGACCGCCGCCTCGCCCCACGTTCCGCTCAGCGTGCCGACGTCGGACACCTGGCCACCGGCTTCGAGGTAGAACGGTGTTTCGGCGAGGACGACATAACCATCCTGCCCCTCGCCAAGCGCCGCGGTCTCCCCGCGTTCCGCGTCGAACGCCACCAGCACCTGCGTGTTGAGCGTCGTCGAGTCGTAGCCCTTGAACGCCTGATCTTTCGTGGCTTCGAGCACACCGCGGACGTCGTCGCTGATAGTGAGCGTCTGGTTGACGGTGCTCTTGAACGTGCTCTTCGCGCGCGCCTTCTCGCGCTGGCCTTCCATCGCGCGTTCGAACGCCTCCTTATCGAACCTCAGACCACGGGCCTGAACCGTGTCCTCGATGAAATCGAGCGGCAAGCCATGCGTGTCGTAGAGACGGAACGCCACCTCACCTGGCAACGTCCCGTTGCCAGCCGCAGCGCGCTCGAGCGCCTCTTCGAGTCGCGGCAAACCGCCGCTCAATACCGCATCGAAGCGCTCTTCCTCGCTGCGGACGACCTGCGCGATCGCTTCGCGTCCCGATCGAAGCTCAGGATAGGCGTCCCCGTACTCGCGGACCAGCGTGTCGACCAGCGTGTAGAGAAACGGCTCCGTCATCCCGAGGTGCTTCCCGTGCCGCATTGCGCGCCGCATGATCTTGCGCAGGACGTAGCCGCGGTGCTCGTTGGAGGGAACGACCCCGTCGGCGATAAGGAACGTCATCGCGCGCATGTGGTCGGCGACGACGCGCATGGAGACGTCGTTCTCGGACATCGTGCCGCGATGCGTCGTGCCGGCTCGTTCGCCGATCGCGGCGAGCAGCGTTTTGAACGAGTCGATGTCGTAGTTCGACAGCACGCCCTGCAGCACCGCGGTGACGCGCTCGAAACCCATACCGGTATCGATCGACCGGGCCGGGAGTGGGTTGAGCGTGCCGTCGGTCTGACGATCGAATTCCATGAACACGTTGTTCCAGATCTCGACGTAGCGGTCGCAGCTGCACTCCAGGCCACGGCACACGCGGCCAGCCATTTCTTCGACGCATGGCAGATCGCCGCGGTAGTAGTAGATCTCGGAGGAGCGCCCGCACGGACCGGTGTCGCCCATCGTCCAGAAGTTGTCGTCGGTGCCGAGCTCGGCGAGATGATCGGCCGGCAGGAACTGGCGCCAGATGTCGTAGGCCTCGCTGTCGCGTGGCACGCCGGCCTCGCCGCGGAACACCGTGGCAAAGAGTCGATCCGCCGGCACCTTCCATTCCTGGGTGAGGAGCGTCCACGCGAGCGGGATCGCGTCCTTCTTGAAGTAGTCGCCGAACGAGAAGTTGCCCAGCATCTCGAAGAACGTGTGATGGCGGAACGACGGCCCAACGTTGTCGAGGTCGTTGTGCTTGCCGCTCACGCGCATGCACTTCTGGACCGTCGTCGCGCGCGTGTAGTCGCGACGCTCCTTGCCCAGCAGCACGTCCTTGAACTGGTTCATGCCAGCGTTGGTGAAGAGGAGTGTCGGGTCTTCGTGTGGTACGAGCGGCGCGCTTGGAACGATGCGGTGCCCGTTCTTCTCGAAATAGTTCAGGAACGAAGCGCGAAGTTCCTTGGAGGTCATTGCGTCTATTGTAGGCCGCCTCAAGGCGGCCTCTACGTACGACGGTGCACGTAGGGGCCGCCTTCAGGCGGCCCGGTCAGCGAAGCTTGCGGAGCTTCGCCAACACACGGTCCCCTTCGAAGCCTTGTCCGATCAGGTATCGATAGAGCCGCTGCATCTCTTTGTCGTCTTCGATGCGCGTGCGGCCCCGCAGCCGGCGCTCGAGCGACGCGTCCAGCAGCGCGTCGGCATCGACGTCCTTGAAGGCCTGCTCGATCGCACGATCGGCGACTGCTGGCGCAATGCCCGCGGCGCGGAGGCGGTTGCTGACCCGCGCCTTGCCGCGGCGACGTACGGTGGTCTCGCGTCGAGCGATGACAGCTGCCGCTCGGGCATCGTCGATGTAGCCACCTGCTTTGAGGCGCTCGATCGCGTTATCGATGTCGCCTGAATCGTACTTCCGTCGCGCAAGACGTTGGCGGACTTGCGCTTCCGACAGCTCGCGCCCAGCAAGCATCTTCAACGCGGTTCCGTACGCGCTCATCTAGACAGTGTAGGCCGGCCCTGGACTCGAGGGCCGGCGGAACTGACGCGAGGCTTACGAGCCGAATCGGGTGATCGTGGGGGCGGCTTTGGGCGCTGGGCCGGCCATGCTGGTGCGCGCCATCTGATCGCGTGCCATCTCCGCCGTCGTCGAGATGCCCTGCACCTTGAGCTTGAACTCGTCGACGTTCGAGCACCACCGCAGCGCTTCTTCGTACGAGATGTGCTTCTGCTCGTAGAGGCTGAAGATCGATTGATCGAACGTCTGCATCCCGTACTGCGATGTGCCCTGCGCAATCGCGCCGTGAATCAGATGCGACTTTTCCTTGTCGATGATGCAGTCGCGAAGGAAGGCCGTGCTGATCAGCACTTCGACGGCCGGCACACGGCCCTTGGAATCGGTCCTTGGGATCAGGCGCTGGGAGATCACCGACCTCAACACGCTCGAGAGCTGGATGCGGACCTGCTTCTGCTGGTGCGGCGGAAACACCGCGATGATGCGGTTGATCGTTTCGGTTGCGTCCAACGTGTGCAGGGTCGACAGCACCAGGTGGCCGGTTTCAGCGGCGAGCAGCGCTGTCTGAATCGTCTCGAAGTCGCGCATTTCGCCGACGAGGATGACGTCGGGGTCCTGACGCAGCGCGCTGCGCAGCGCGTGCGCGAACGAGTTGGTGTCGACGCCGATCTCGCGCTGGTTGATGATCGATCGGTTGTCCCGATGCAGATACTCGATCGGATCCTCGATCGTCATGATGTGCGCGGTGCGCGTCAGGTTGATCTCGTCGACGATCGCGGCCAGCGTCGTCGACTTGCCGGAACCCGTCGTTCCGGTGACGAGCACCAGGCCGCGCTCTTCGGCGGCGATCTTCTTCAGGACCCTCGGCAGCATCAGGTCCTCGATCGTCGCCACCTTCATCGGAATGACGCGGAAGATCATGCCGATGGTGCCGCGCTGCTGGAACGCGTTGCAGCGGAAGCGGCCCAGGCCGGCGACGCTGTAGGCCAGGTCGACCTCGTGGTTGTCCTTGAACTTGTCGCGATGCCCGGCCGGCAGGACGGCGGCGGCCATCGAGACGAGGTCTTCGTGCTCGAGCCGGCGCTCTTCGGTGGCGGGCATGAGGGTGCCGCGGACCCGCATCATCGGATAGGTTCCGACCTTGAGATGCAAGTCCGAGGCGCCGTTCTCGACGGCGATCTTCAGGAGGTCGTTGACGTGCATGGCCCCCAGGTTATCGGCGGTTCTACCCTCGAGTTGTAGCCGTCTCGGGGGCGGTGACCGGCTGCAGCCAGCCGTGAGTATCGGGGGTCTCGCCGCGGACTATCTTGAAGAAGGTCTGCTGGATAGCCTCGGTTACCGGCCCGCGCCGACCGCGGCCAATCTTGACCCGGTCGATCGACTTGATGGGGGTCACCTCGACTGCGGTGCCCACGAAGAACACCTCGTCCGCGATGTAGAGCATCTCCCGAGGAATGGTCTGCTCGCGCACCTCGAAGCCCAGCTCGCGTGCAATAGTGATCACCGAGTCGCGGGTGATGCCCGACAACACCGAGCTGCCGATCGGCGGCGTGTGGATCATGTTCTCGCGGACGATGAACACGTTCTGGCCGCTACCTTCACTGAGATTGCCCTGGGTATCGAGTGCGATCCCTTCGGCATAGCCGTCGGCAATCGCTTCCATCTTGATCAGCTGCGCGTTGGCGTAGTTGGCCACGCTCTTGGCCATCGCCGGCGTCGTATTCGGGGCGTTGCGCGCCCACGTGGAAATCTTGACGTCGAGGCCTTCATCGATCGCGTCCTTCGTGAAGTAGGCGCCCCATTCCCAGAGCATGATCGCCACGTCGACCGGGCACGGATAGGGGTTGACGCCAAGCGAATCGTAGCCGCGATAGACGATCGGCCGGATGTAGCAGGCGCGGAAGTTGTTCACGCGAATCAAATCGATGACCGCGTCGGTGAGCGTCTGCTGGTCGTAGGGGATCTCCATCCGGTAGATGCGCGCGGAGTCGTAGAGACGGCGCATGTGCGCATCGAGCCGGAAGCAGGCGGGTCCCTGCTTGGTGTCGTAGCAGCGGGCTCCCTCGAAGACGGCGCTCCCGTAGTGAACGACGTGGGACGCGACATGGATTGTGGCGTTGTTCCAGTCTACGAGCTTGCCGTTCATCCAGATCTTGCCGGTCCCAGGAAAAGACATAGGTCGCTCCTTCGTGAGTGTTTCCTGTAGATCGTAACAGGGTCTTCAGGGAATTGCCCAATGTCAGGGTGACAGTGGAAGGGGGAAGGGGCGAGGGGCAAATCGGAGTAAGGGAGGCCTAATCGTGGCGTAGGGCGGTAAGCGGATCCACGCGGGACGCACGCCACGCAGGAATGTAAACGGCCACCTGCGCGGTGATGATGAGCATTGCGATTGCACTACCAATCGTCGTGAGGTCGGTCGGCTTCAACCCGAACAGCATCGACTCGATCCAGCGGGATGCCCAGAGTGCTGCCGGCAGTCCCACGGCGATGCCGATCAAAACCAGACGAACCGCCCGGCCGACGACGAGCGTCATCACGCGGCGGCGCTCGGCACCGAGCGCTATTCGGATTCCGATCTCCTTGACGCGTCGCGCGACGCCGTAAGCGAGCAGACCGTACAACCCGATGCACGCCAGGATCACCGCAAGCAGTCCGAATCCGCTGGTGAGCGTGGCCATCATCCGTTCCCGCATCATCCTGGCGTTCACCTCTTCCGAGAGCGGACGGACGTCGATGGGGGCGCTCGGCACTTTGGTCTGGAGCAGCTGGCGCACAGCGCGGCTGATCTGCGCGCTCGAGCCGGCTGTGCGGATGGCGACTGTGGTCGGAAGATCTCCCCTCAATTGCGCGTAGGCGACGTACACCGTCGCGCGTGGCGGGGTGCGCAACGTGGCGTTGATCGCGCTTTCAACGAGTCCGACGATATCCAGGTCGGTACGCTGACCGCGCACCATTGCCGAGAGATGCTGACCGACGGGATTCTGATCGGGAAAGAACCGCCGCGCGTAGGCGCGATTGACGATCGCGACAGCAGGGCGATCCACGCTGTCGCGGTCGGTGAACTCTCGCCCTGCGAGGAGCCGAATCTGCATCGTCGCAAAAAAGCCGGGCGTGGCGCCGACGAATAACGCGTTGTCGCGTTCGGGCACTTGTTGTCCGGCCGGGACAGCGGCCTCGCTCCAGATCGCTCCACTGAAAGGCGGGTTTGTCGACATGCTTGCCGAGACGACCCCGGGCACCTGGCGAAGGTCATCGAGGAAGGTGAGCGGCAGTGGGCCTCGCCGAGTGTTGAGATCGACGAGCAGCACACCCTCGGAGTTGAAGCCGGTGTCGACGGCTTGCAGGTTCTGCAGTGTGCGGACGAAGAGGCCGGCGCCGACGAGCAGCACGAGCGAGAGGGCCACCTGTCCGCTCACCAGTAGTGGCAGCAGCCGCGACGTCGACGCCGTCGTCCGGGAATCGGCCCTCAGCACTGATAATGGCGTCGCCGCAGTGGCTTTCAGGGCTGGGGCGGTGCCAAATGCGAGAGCGGTGGCGACGCCGAGCGCCATCGTGAAGCCCAGGATGTGCCAGTTAGGCGCGAGATCGATCTTCACGCTGAATGGTCCCGAGGAAACCAGCGTCACTAGGAATCGGCCGCCGAGCCAGGCGAGTGCGAGGCCCACGCCGGCTCCGATGAGCGACAGGAACGAGCTTTCGATGAGGAGCTGTCGCACGACTCTGGCCCTGCCGGCGCCAATCGCCAGACGCAGGCCGATCTCACGTTGCCGAGAAGCCGCGCGGGCCAACAGCAGACTGGCGACGTTCGCGCACGCAATCAGCAGCACGACAGAGACCACCGCGGTCAACACCATCAGCGGCTTCGTGTATTGATCCCGCAAGATCGTCCATCCGGTTCCGCCAGGAGACAACTGGAACACGGAATCGGCCACCCTCTTTTGTAGAAAGGCCGGCCAGCCAGGTGAGATCAGCGTTTCCGAGTTCTGCCGCCACATCGCGTCGAGTCGCGCGGTGGCCTGCGACACTGAAACGCCGGCCGCGGGCCGGGCGAGCACGCGAAGCCAGAAGTTGCCTCGCTCGAGAAGCCGCGCGGTGTCCGGAGACTCCGGCTGGATCCGCGGGATCGCGGCGATCGGCATCGTGATGTCGGCGATTTCGCCAACGTTGGCGCCAACGAAGCCGCGAGGACTGACGCCGACGATGGTCACGGCCTGGCCTCCGATCGTGAGCGTCTGCCCGACGATATCGGGACGGGCCCCGTATTGACGTTCCCAGTACCCGTAGCTGATCACCGCCACGAGCGGGGCGCCGATCTCGTCGTCAGCGCGCGTGAGCAGGCGTCCTTCCACGGGATTCAAACCAAGGGTCTCGTAGTAGGCGCCTGTGACCAGAGCGCCGCGAACCACAATCACCGATCCGGGCGAGCCGACGTTGAAGGGCCAGCCGGCGGTGAACCCCGCGGCCGTACTGAAGATGTCAGGGCGTTCCGCCAGTGCGCGGGCGATGGGGTAGGAGAAGTGCACGTCGGGTTTGGCGGGCTCTCCCATCTTGACCTGCACGAGCTGCTGCGGGTCGCGCACCGGCAGCGAGCGCAGCATCAACGCGTCGATGAGGCTGAAGATCGCGGTGTTGGCGCCGATGCCGAGCGCGAGCGTGAGCACGACCACGATGGTGAAGCCCGGGTTCGAGGCGCAGTTGCGAGCCGCGTAGCGAACGTCTCGTCCGATCTCGTCGAGCCATGCGCCGTGGCGAGCGGTTCGAACGCGCTCTTTCGCCTGTTCCACACCGCCCAAGTGGATCAGGGCCAGACGCCGCGCCTCTTCAGGCGATGCGCCGTCGCGGATCTGATCCGCAGCGGCCATCTGAACAAACGTCTCCAGTTCGTCGTTCAGCTCCTGGTCGACCTTCTTCCGACGGATCAGCCAGTAGAAGATCGAGACGATGCGATGCACAAGTGTCTCAATCATTCGAATCGAAGCGTCGTGATGGGATCGGTCTGCGTTGCGCGGTGTGCCGGTATCCAAGCGGCAATGAGGCCAACGACGACGATCACGGCCGATGAAGAGACCAACACGCGAACATCCCGCGGGTCGACGTCAAACAACAAGTCGCGCATGAAGTACGCAGCCGTCACGGCCAACGGCAGGCCGACAGCCGCACCGGCGCTGACGAGTCGAACCGCGTTGCCGACAACCATGTGCTGAAGCGACAGGGGCGTCGCGCCAAGCGCCATCCGGACTCCGAACTCCTTGCGGCGCTGGGCCACTGCGTACGACATCACCCCGAAGACGCCGATTCCCGAGAGCGCCACAGCGATTGCGCCGAACAACGTCAGAAGCGTGACTTGGAACGTGCGAGCCTCGACAGACTCGGCGACGATGCCTCGCATGGTGCTCATGGAATCGATCGGCACATCGTTGTCGACCACCGAGATCGCGGCACGGACCGCGGAAGCCGCCGCAGTGGGGTCCGAGCCCGTTCTCACCACGAACGAGGTCGCGTTCAGAAATCCCTGCCAATAGGGCAGGTACACAGTCAACGACCGACCTGCCTCGAATCCCATGTTCCGAACATCCCCCACGACACCGATCACTTCGATGAGCTGGTCAGGCTGCGCCGACAGCCGAAATCGTTTGCCGATTGCGCTTTCTCCTGGCCAGGCGCGGTTGGCCATGCCTGCTGACACCACCGCCACAGATCGGCTCCGAGCCGCTTCTTCGAACAACTCGCCGCGAACGACAGGAATACCGAGCGTTCGGAAGTACGCAGCGTCCACCGAGCGAACATCGGCGAGTGGCCGCTCGCTCATAAGAATGGCCGAGCGTTCCGTTCCTTCCGTCGCAAGCACGCTGTTCATGCTGATCCCGCTGAAGGGAAGCCTGTTGACGAAACCCACGGAGGTGACGCCGGCGATGCTCTCAACGTGTTGAAGGGCCTGACGCACGAATGCCGCTCGCGCGTCGCGATTCCCGTAGCGGCCGGGTGACAGGCTGACATCGACGGTCAGGAGTCCTTCTGTGGTGAACCCTGGATCGACCTTGAGCACATTGCGGAGACTCTGAATGACGAGACCGGCCGCTGTGAGGCAGGCGAGGGTCACTGCGATCTGCGCGGCCACCATGACGCGACGAAAGTCGGCGTGGCGACCACCCAGACTGGCTGAGCGCGTCGTCACTCGAAGGGACTCGATCAGATCGCTCCGAGCCGCTCGTCGAGCGGGGAATAGCCCGACGACGACACCCGTCGCGAGCGTGACCATCGCCGCAAAGACGAGGACTCGTCCATCGACTGTGACCTCATCGAGCCGCGGGATGGTCGGTGGCGCCAGCCGCAGCAGGAGGGGAAGCATCGAGATCGCCAGGACGACGCCACCAACACCGCCCAACACGGCCAGGGTCATGCTATCGAGTAAGGAGTGACGAAGCAGAGTGCCGCGACTTGCGCCAAGTGCACCGCGGATCGCGAGCTCGTGGCCTCGTGCCGCGGACCGCGACAACATCAGGCTGGCAATGTTGGCGCACGCGATCACGAGAACGGCGGCAATCGCGGCCCACAACAGGGCGAGCGCCTGCCGAGACGCCCCCGTGATCTGCTGTTGCAACGGAACGACGTCGACGCCAAGCTGTGGCGCGTTCGGAATGCGCTTCAGCACGTCGGAAAGAATGGTGGTCGCTTCAGCACGAGCCTGTTCCGGCGACACACCAATCTTGAGTCTCGCGATCGTGGCGAAACTGTTCTCGCCCCGGTCCGCATCGGTGATGGCAAACGGTAGCCAGACCTGTGGTTGGCCACCAGAGATGCCCATGACGAAGACCTGCTCCAGCCTGGGGAATCGGAATCGCGGCGGCAGCACACCGCTCACGAGGTAGGCCTCATCGTTGAGAGTGATGGTGCGCCCGACGATCGAGGAGTCCGCACCGAAACGCGTGCGCCAGAGGCCATCGCTCAACACGGCGACGTGGTCACGACCCACGATCTCTTCATCAGGCCTGAAGGTGCGTCCGATCGCCGCTTCAATCCCAAGCATCGGAAACAGGCTGGCAGAGACGCGCGCGGCCTCCAGTCGCTCGGGATCGCCAGCTCGGGTCAGGACGACTGGCGCCACGGCCATGAGCGATATGTGCTCGAAGGAGTGCGCGGCTCTTCGCCACTCCTCGAATTCGAACGCTGCGACGGGGATCCTTCCTCTGGTCGGAAGCGTTTCGTGGACCATGACCAGTCGATCTGGTGCGGCATAGGTCAACGGGCGCAGCAGGACAGCGTCGACGACGCTGAACACCGCGGTGTTCGCGCCGATGCCAATCGCGAGCGTGGCAACGACGACGGCGCTGAAACCGGGATTGCGCCGACACATCCGCAGCGCGTAGCGCACGTCGCGTGAGACCTCGTCGAGCCACGCGCCGTGGCGAGCGGTTCGAACGCGTTCCTTCGCCTGTTCCACACCGCCCAAGTGCATCAGGGCCATACGCCGCGCCTCTTCAGGCGTCGCGCCGTCGCGGATTCTGTCGGCGGCGGCCATGTCGACGAACGCTCGCAGCTCATCGTCCAGGGCGGTTTCGGCCCGATTCCGATCGACGATCCATCGCAGCACCGACACCAGGCGATGGAGGAGCGTCATGCGCCCTCCAGCACACTGGTGACGGCGAACGAGACGCGAGTCCATCGCTCGCGATGCTGTTCGAGCTGTCGCTTGCCGGCGGCGGTGAGGCGGTAGTACTTGGCGCGCCGATTGTTTTCGGTGCCGCGCCATTCGGCTTTCAGCTTGCCGTCCTGCTCGAGCCGGTAGAGCGATGGGAACAGGGAGCCGGGGTTGACGCGGAACTGATCGTGACTGAGCACCGCCAGCCGCTGCGAGATGCCGTAGCCGTGCATCGGCTCGCGGGCGAGAATCGTCAGGATCATCAGATCGAGCGTGCCTTGCGGAATGTCCAGCTTCTCCACGACGCTCCTTGGACGACAGGCGTTCCTTTAGGGCAACAAGATGAAAGCGATGATCGCACCGCTCATTTAGGATGTCAAGATGAGTGCGGATGAGCGGGGGCGACGGACGTGCACACCGGGCCTGAACACCAGGCCCGGCCTACACGGTCCCTATCAGCGGAGAAGAGCGACGGGAACGGCTGGCGCGATCGACGCGAGCTCCGAGCCACCAGGCAGCGGATCGGGAGCGTCGAGGTAGTTGCGCTCGCGTTCGCGGATCTGCTGGTAGCGGCGGAACACGTCGCGCGAGCTCTCGAGGCCGAGGAGCGATCGCCAGGTCATACCGCGGAACGTGTGCGCCAGCATGCGGCGGCCGTTCTTCAACACGAATCCTGGATACAGGCGGAACGCCGCGGGAATGTGGCGCACCTTCATCCACCGGTCGGCCTTCCAACGCAGATACTCGATCTCGTCCGCTTCGAGGTGCGTGCTTCGCGTGACCGCGGATGTCCCGTCGTATTCATCCACGCGCGATCTGACGATCAGGCCTCGCTCGCGGAAGTCCTTGGTCATCGGCGTGCCCGGATAGGGCGTCGGGTGCTGGATGTAGGGCCAGTCGATATACTCGCGGGCGAACGCCAGGTTGGTGTTGATCGCCTCGCGTGTGTCGTCGGGATTGCCGACGATGAGCCCGCCGACGATGAACATGCCGTAACGATGAAGGACGTCGACGGCAGCGAGCGTCAGGTTCTGACGTCCTTCTCCGGCCTTGCTGCGACTGTTCTTGGTCGTCGCCTTGAGGAACGCGAGATCGTCCTCGAGCACGTTCTCGATGCCCAGGAACACATAGCGGAATCCCGCGCGCTGCATCAGCGGCGCGAGTGTCGGCCCGTGCGAGGCGAACGCCGCCGTCATCCCCTGCACGAGATAGAAGATGTCGTTGAGGCCGGCATCGATGATCGCCTGGCACAGCGCCTCGAGCCGCGGCACGTCGATCGTGATGTTGTCGTCGACCAGGAAGACAGCGCGGGCGCCGCGGTGCCGCGCGTCGGCGATGTCGGCGATCACGCGATCGATCGCGAGCCGGTGGAAGTTGCGGCCGCGCATCTCGATGATCGAGCAGAAGCTGCAATCGTAGGTGCACCCGCGCGAGGTTTCGACGACGTCGACGGGCGCGCCCATCATCGTGTAACCCGAGAGTACGCGCGCATCGCGGCGAGGCGGACGTACTTCGTCGCGCTCGAGCGCCGCGGCGGCCCGTGGGGCCGTGGCCTGCATGCCGGATGGCGTCTTGAAGAGCAGCCCGGGCACGCTCGTGAGTGGCCGACCGCCTTCGAGCGCGCGAAGCAGGTCGCGAAATGTGAGGTCGCCTTCGCCGCGGACGATGACATCGACGCCGAGCGCGGGGTGCGACCACGCGTCCGGCGCCAGCGACGGGTCATAGCCACCGATGACGATCCGCACCGACGGGCGAATGGCTCGGACGAGCGAGATGATCTTGCGCGCGGTCGCGCGCTGGAAGGTCATCACCGACAGGCCGACGAGATCCGGCTGCTCCTCGCGGACGAGGCGCTCAACCGTCGAGCGGACCGAGTCCTGCGCCAGGATCAGATCGGCGATCGCGACGTGATGGTGATCGTCGACATTCCCGGCCAGCGAGGCCAATGCTCCATTGGGCATGCGCACCGCGAGTGTCGGAGTGTGCTCGAAGGAGTCGGGCATTGACAGGAGGAGGATTCTCATCGTTCGGAGTTCGATGTTCGGTGTTCGAAGTTCGATGGTTCCCGGTTCGCGTGTTCCCGAGTTCGTGGTTCGAAGAAAGCTAGCACGGACGGCTATGACGGGAGAACGGTGAATTCAAGCTGAACCGTGAACTCGTAGCGCCGAACCTCGAACCTCGAACCTCGAACGTCGAACCGGGACCGCTCTTGTTATTGCTTCTCCCCGCAGAACGGACACTTATCGGACCGCGCATGGAGCGGCTTGCGGCAGTGCCAGCAGAACCGCGACTGCGGAGTGTCTTCGCGCGCCTTGAGGCGCGACTGGATTTCGGCGACGTGCTCGTCGGCGGTGGCGGCAGTAGTGGAAATGCGGCGGCCGGCGCGGCGCGGCGCCGGCTCGCGCGCGGCGAGGATGTCGTTGAGCAAGTCCGATGCGCGCTGGTAGCGCGCCGTGATCTCCGGTGCCATGGCCTTCAGCACGATGTCGTTGATCGATCGCGGAATCCGCGGGTTCTTGATGCGCGGCGCGGTGATGAGATCGCCGCGTTCGAGGCGCGCCAGATCGGCCGGCGTCGGCGTGTCGTAGGGCAGCGATCCGGTCAGCATCTGATACATCGTGATGCCAACGGAGTAGACGTCGCTCGCGAACACCGCCTTGCCGTGAAACTGCTCGGGCGCCATGTACGGCGGACTGCCGATCACGGTCGTGCCGTGAGCGGCGATCTCGAGAAAACGTGAGGTGCCGAAGTCGGTGACCTTCAGGATGCCCGATTCCGACACCAGCATGTTGCCCGGTCGCAGATCGCGATGCAGCACGCCGGCCCCATGCGCATGGTCGACGGCGTTGCAGATCTGACAGGCGAAGTCGAGCGCGCGCGTGACCTCGAGCGGCCCATCGCGCATCACCAGGTGCTCGAGCGTCTCGCCCTGCACGTACTCCATCACGATGAAGAACACATCGTCCTGCTTCTCGGCCGTGAGCACGGTGACGATGTTGGGATGGCTCATCGACGCGAGCAGCCGCGGCTCTTTCACGAGCTCGCTGAAGTCGAGGTTTTGCTTGTGCGGGACCTTGATGGCGACTTTCTTGTCGATCCAGGTGTCTTCGGCGAGGTAGACGCTGCCAAAGCCACCACTTCCGAGTGCAGACAGGATGCGGAACTTGCCGATCAGCTGACTGCGAAAGAACATCGAGGGTGAGGCGAGTATAGCAGGCTCACTCGGATCGCAGCGCGATCATCGGATCGATGCGGGTGGCTCTGCGCGCCGGCAGATAGCAGGTGAGCAGCGCGACGACGGTGAGGACACCCGCAGCGACGACAAAGGTCGTGGGATCGAGCGGGGTGATTCCAAAGAGCAACGCCTTCAGATAGCGCGTCACGATCGCCGCGGCACCCAGACCCACGACGACGCCGATGGCGGTCGTGGCCGCCGTCTGTCCGACGGAGACGCGAACGACGTCGCGGCGCTGCGCGCCGAGGGCGAGGCGGATGCCGATCTCGGTCTGACGCCGCGCGACGATGTAGGACGTGACGCCGTAGAGGCCGATCGCGGCCAGCAGGAGGGCGAGTACGCCGAAGAACCCCGACAGCCACGCAACGAGGCGCTCCTGATTGCGTGCGCCGCGCACTTGATCGTCGAGCAGATGAAAGCTGAAGGCGAGGTTGCGATCGGCCGCCGTGAGCGCAGCGGCCACACTGCGCGCCAGCGCTGCCGGCGAGCCAGAAGCCGCACGAATACTGAGGCTGAACTCCGCCATCGTCATCGGCCTGGAGAATTGCGCCACGGGCTGATAGACCGCCGGGACGGCTTCGTAGCGAAGGGATTGATCAACGGAGTTGCCCACGACACCGACGATGAGCATCGGCGGGGGCGGTTCGAAATCCCCTCGGATATCAGGGGCGATGTACTCTCCGACGACGGTGCGGTTGCCGAAAACCTTCTGCGCAAACGCCTCGTTGACGACGACCACCAGTGGCGTTGCCTTAGTGTCGATATCCTGGATCGGCCGGCCCGCCTTGATCGCGGCCCCGTACGTTTCGAACCACCCCGGTGTGACGAGATTGACGATCGAGCGCCGCTCGTTCAGCGGCAGGTCGTGACCGCCAACCGATCGAAAGTCGGTGACAAACGTGACGCCGCGGTTCACCGGCGTGTTGAGCGACGCTGCTGCGTGCGCAACTCCAGGAATGGCACGCACCGTTTCCACCAGTCGCGTGTAGAAGCTCGATCGGTCCGTCGCCTCGACGGTTGAACGGCTGGAATTCACGCTGACCACGAGCACGCGATCGCTGTCGAAGCCAAGCGGCACCTCGCCCAGCTTCTGAAACGTCCTGACGAACAGTCCCGCCGCAACAACGAGTACCAGCGACAGGGCCACCTGCGCGACGAGCAGTCCACCGCGCAAGGCAACGGCGCGCCGACTGTCGGTGCTCCGAGCGCCGATGGCGGATCGTCCTCCGCTGTGGCGCGCGAGATCGAAGGCGGTGATCGCCGGCGCCATGCCGAAGAGCACGCCGGTCGCAACGGTCACGACGGCTGTGAAGGCGACGACGCGCCAGTCGAGCGACACGTCGAGCACGAT
>Ga0075424_100003361_pt1 | contig 14949 bp, 11 predicted proteins | sample SoiMethybrSBSTD3_FD_75301 | JGI IMG/M metagenome (GOLD analysis project Ga0075424, IMG submission 75301) | Bulk soil microbial communities from a Populus tree surrounding site in Tennessee, USA - Soil MetaG P. TD hybrid SBSTD3 | ecosystem: Environmental > Terrestrial > Soil > Tree plantation... | reverse complement strand
CCGACCATCACTGAGCACGAGGCAGCGCAGGTCGGGCGCGCGAACGCTTCGAAGGCCACACCTGTGGTCTTCGTTCACGGACTCTGGCTGCTGCCCTCGAGCTGGGACCGCTGGGTGACGCTGTTCGAGGAGGCCGGCTACGTCGCGTTGACACCGGGCTGGCCCGACGATCCCGAGACGGTCGCCGAGGCCAGAGAGCACCCGGAGGTGTTCGCGGGCAAGGGGATCACCGAGATCGCCGACTACGAAGAGGCGATCATCCGGCGCCTGGATCGGAAGCCCGTAATCATCGGCCACTCCTTCGGAGGCCTGCTGACCATGATTCTCGCAGGGCGTGGGCTCGCCGCCGCGTCGGTCGCGATCAGCCCGGCCCCGTTCCGCGGCGTGCTCCCCCTGCCGATCTCGGCGCTGCGCGCGGCCAGTGTCGCCCTGCGCAACCCTGCGAACTGGAACCGCGCGGTCCCGCTCACCTACGAGCAGTTCCGCTACGGCTTCGCGAACGCGGTCGGCGAGGCCGAAGCGAAGGAGCTGTACCTCGGGTACTCCGTCGCCGGCGCCGGCGAGCCGCTCTTCCAGGCGGCGTCGGCGAACTTCAATCCGTGGTCAGAGGCAAAGGTCGACTCGACGAACCCGGAGCGGGGTCCGATGCTGATCGTCTCGGCCGACTCGGACCATACGGTCCCCTGGGCGATCGCGAACGCGTCCTACAAAAAGCAGAAGCGCAATACGGGCGTGACCGAGATCGTCAAGATGCCGGGCCGCGGGCACGCGCTGACGATCGACGCCGGCTGGCGGGAGGTCGCCGAGAAGGCGCTCGAGTTCGCCAAGCGGTTCACCTGAGATGGTCTTCTCCCGGCCAGGAAGACCGACCGACGCCGCGAGATGTGGCATGTGTCGCGTGGCCCCGAACAGCAGCTCGAGCGGGGATGCGACACGGTGCCCCTCGTCCGGATCGCGTCCACGCATCTGCCTGGAGTGATGGTGGAGCGCGCCCATGGCCTGCGTCGTTGGATCAGCCGGCGGCGGGTCGCGGCGAGTCGACCAGCGCTCGGATGTCGCGGTTTTCGAGAACTAGCCATCGGCTGGCCTCCGTTCCGCCCTGGACGACGTCCACCATGGCCCTTGCCAGATCATCGGCGCGAATGACCTGGTTGGGAAACAGCCGTCGAAACGCCGGGTAGATCGCGCGCAGGACGCGATAGCCGAGAGTCGGCTCGCGGCGCGGCTCGACCGGATAGATGTACGCGGGCCGGAAGATATAGAGGCGCGAGAACCCGGCCGCGAGAAGCGCTTTTTCGGCCTCGCCCTTGTAGCGGGCAAAGGCCATCCGACTCCGTCCCGTCGGGTCGGCGCCGCTGCCGCTCAAGAACGAGAACGCCGCGGCGGGGCTGCTGCCGCGCAGCACCCGCGCGAGCTCGATGGTGTAGTCGACGGTGATCCGGCGGAGCTCGGCGTCCGTCACCGCGCCGGTGTAGGCGCCCAGGCAGAAGATCGCCGCGTCCTGGCCTGCGAGCGCTTCGCCGAGCGCCGAGCAGTCGGCGAAGTCCTGATGGAGAACCTCCTTCAGCTTGGGGTGAGAGATGCCGACCTTCCGGCGCCCGATGGTCGTCACCTGCGTGACGGCGGCGAGCGCGTAGCGCAGCGCATAGCCGCCGACCATCCCGGTCGCGCCCACGATCACGAGTCGAGCCTGGCCGGTCGTCGGAACCTTCATCGATCCCCCCTCGCACGCGGAAGACGTGCGTCGCCGTTACCGGCTCACTCGCTATTATGCCAGGGAACGTTCCTCCATCCAGTCGACGTAGAGCAGGCGCTCCGCGAAGAGCCACGAGCCGTCCCGCTTCACGAACGTGTCGTGGTACCGGAGCGAGGCGAGCATCAGGCGCCGCTTGCCGCCGTCGACGGTCACGTGATGCGCGAGACAGTACGCTTCGCCAGTGGCCCGATCGGCGGTGAGCGTGAAGAGGGTGCTCTGCCCCACGAAGTGCGTTGTCGCGTCGTATTGGTTCAGCGCCGCGAACACGGGCGCAAGGGCCTCACGCGAGTGAAGCTCCTGCGATGGAGTCGGGTCCTTGGCGTTCATGTACACCACGAAGTGGGTGTCCGTGGTGAAGAGAGCCATCTGGCCCTCGGCATCCCGCCGATCGGCACAGTGCGCATACGCCTCGACGAGCTCGCGGATCGCGAGGCGGTCTGCGGCTTCATCGGGGCTGATAGCCACGTGCTTGGTCATGACCGGGTCTCCTTGCTGGCGGAGCTCACTATACGGTGACGAGCGGCAGGCTGCGATAGCGACGGCCGGTCAGCCTGGTCAAAGCGTTCACGACGGCGGGTGAGATCACCGGGACCGGCGGCTCGCCGCAGCCGGAGGGTGGGTCGCCGCTCGGCACGATGTGCACGTCCACGGCAAGGGGTGCATCCACGATGTACGGCGGCGTGTAGCCGTCGAAGTTCCGCTGCTCCACCCGTCCGTCCTTGAGTGTGATCGCGCCCTTGGCCATGAGCTGCGTGAGCCCGAACGCGACTCCCGCCTGGAACTGGCTCTCCACGCCGAGGGGATTGACGGCGAGCCCCAGGTCGACCGCCACGGTCACCCGGTGGATCCGGGGCCTCCCGCTCGCGATGGAGACATCCACCGCGCAGGCGACCGCGGTGCCGAAACCTTCGTGACATGCGATGCCGGCGGCGTGCCCGGGAGGCAGCGTGGCGCGCCAAGCCGCGCTCCTCTCGTCCATGAGATCCAGCGCCGCGCGCAGCCGCTTGGCGTCCGCCTTGAGGAGCTTGCGGCGGTAGGCGATCGGGTCGGCCTGGGCTCGTGTCGCCAGCTCGTCGACGAGCGTCTCCATCACGAAGGCACTGTGCGCATGTCCGACCGAACGCCACCAGAGCACGGGCACGTTCACGGTCGGGTGGTGAGCCGAGACGTGGAAGTTGGGAATGTCGTAACGAGTGTCGATCGTGCCTTCGACGGCGGTGCTGTCGACGCCGTCCTTCACGATGAGAGGCTCGAATGGCGTTCCCGCCGTGATGGACTGGCCGACGATCACGTGCCGCCACGCGAGCGGCATGCCGTCTGGACCGACGCCGATCTCGACCCGGTGCGCGTGCATCGGGCGGTAGTACCCGCCCTGGACGTCGTCTTCCCTGGACCAGACCAGCTTGACCGGAGTGCCGCGAAAGCGCTTGGCGATGGTGGCGGCTTCTCGCGCCACGTGGCTGTCGGGAGTGGCGCGGCGGCCAAACCCACCGCCGGCCATCATGGTGTGGAACGTGACCTGCTCTGGCTTCAGACCGAGTACTTCAGCGATGGCGGCCTGATCGGCTGTCTGGAATTGCGACCCGGCCCAGGCCTCGGCACGGTCACCGTCGAAACGGACCGTGGTGTTCAACGGCTCCATGGGCGTGTGCGCGAGGTAGGGAAAGTCGTACTCCGCGACGATACGGTCGGAGGCGGCGAACGAGTCGAGATTCTTGTCGTCGCCACGCCTCGCCGCGACCTTGCCTGGCGTGCGAGCCAGGTCCCTGTACTTCGTCAGGAGCCGTGCGGTGTCGGGGCCTTCGACGGTAGCGAGGTCCCAGTCGATCGCGAGGCGGTCGCGCGCCTGCTTCGCGGTCCAGAACCTGTCGGCCACGACCGCGACCCCGCTGCCTCGGATGAGCGGGATGTCGAACACGTCGTGGACGCCGGGAATGCGGCGCGCGTCCCTGTCGTCGAAGCGGTTGACGCGCGCCCCGAACACGGGCGGGCGCGCGACCACGGCCGTTTTCATGCGAGGGAGATCGAGGTCGAGCCCGAACTTGATCGAGCCGTCGCACTTGGAACGACTGTCGAGCCGCCGGACCCTTCGGCCGACGAGACGGAAGCGTGACGGATCCTTGAGCGACACGGTGGCTGGCACCGCTTGCTTTGCCGCCGCTTCCGCCAGCTCGGCGTACCGGGCCGCTTGGCCGCCGGGACCGTGCACGACGCTGGCCTCGGTGCGGCACTGCGCAGGGGACACGCTCCACCGCTGGGCGGCGGCGGCCACCAACATGGCGCGCGTCCTGGCGCCGAGCTCCCGATACTGCTGGAACGAATGGGAGATGGAGGTGGAGCTTCCCACCATCTGAAAGCCGTAAAGCGGGTCTTTGTAGACGTCCGCGGCCGGCGCCAGTTCCGCGATCACTTGCGACCAGTCGGCGTCCATCTCCTCGGCGAGGATCATCGGCAGGGCGGTTTGGATTCCCTGACCGAACTCCAGTCGATTCACCTTGATGACGATCTTTCCGTCGGGCCTGATCTCAACGAAGGCGTTCGGCGGGTAGACCTTCGGTTCGGAATCCGCTTGACTGGCCTCTTGCGCATGGAACGGGAGATCGAGGTGGAGGGAAACGATCAGGCCGCCGGCAACCGTCGCGGAGACACGCAGGAAGGTTCGCCGGTCGAGCAGGAGGTTGTTTGTGCGACTGGTCGCGGCGCTCATCGCCTTGCCTGCTCCTCGAGCTGCTGCGAAGCGCTCTTGATCGCCTCGCGGATACGGACGTACGTCGCGCAGCGGCAGAGGTTTCCACCCATTGACTCCTCGATGTCGGTGTTGGTTGGCTTGGGCATGGCCTTGAGCAGCGCGACAGCGCTCATGATCTGGCCGCCCTGGCAATACCCGCACTGCACGACGTCGTGTTCGACCCAAGCGTCCTGCACGGCGCGCCCGACGGGATCCTCGGCCATGGCCTCGATGGTGAGGATCGGACGAGCGGCGACGAGAGAGACTGGTACCACGCAGGAGCGCGTGGCGATGCCGCCGAGATGCACCGTGCAGGCGCCGCAGGCCGCGATTCCGCAGCCGTACTTGGTACCCGTCATCTTCAGTTCTTCGCGCAGAATCCAGAGCAGCGGGGTGGCGGGATCGACCGTCACTGCTTTGGGCTGGCCGTTCACGGTGAGCCTGTAGGTTGCCATGGCGACCTCCGGGTCAGCGTCACTGGGGACACGGCATTCCCGCTTCGACCCACCCGCGCGTGGCAGCGACGAATTCGTCATGCGTGAGCGGGGGCAGAGTCCGCGGGGTGCCGTCAATCCCGCGGCCGGGCTGGAAGGCCCAACGAACGAGAGGCTCTTCTTCGTGGTGCTTCACGAGACCGGGGCCATCCAGATCGTGGTTCTTCGACCGATCGGTAATGGCCCGGCAGACCTCGACGCTGGACATGACCTTCTCGCTCGGGTCCTGCCACCTCATCGACAACGGCGCCAGGTGCCAGCCACGCCCGCCCGGGACGCCGGTGCTTTCGGCGTTGGACTCCTGATGACAGGTCACGCATTGCAGCGCAGGAACACCCTTGCCCTCGGGCCCGCGCACCACGTTGGCGAAATGGCGATGCCGATCGTCGCCTTGCTGCGGGTAGTCCGTCGCGGTGTGGCAGTTGATGCAGCGGGGAGAGGTCAGCACGGAGTAGACCTGTTGCCACGCGGCGAGACCAACCGCGGAATTCGGAGCGGCGGACGCGCGGGCGACGGCCTCTCGCGCCGAGCCGAGAGAGCTCGAACCGGCCCACGCCCCGCATGCGATCAGAGCCAGCGAGGCTGCCTGGAGTGTTCTGCACAAACTCATGCGTGACCCTCCTCCCAGTTGCTCGCGCTCCACTCGCCGCCCGCGGACGCGCGCGACAGAGAGGAGTGTGTCGCTTCCAGATCCAGGCGTAACTAGGAGAGCGCGCCAATGTACTTGCATGACGCGCCATTTCCTGGCAGCCGTGCTAACCTTCCGGCGAAGCACGAGGGCACGATGACCACGGTTCGCGTTCCGGATCGTTTCAGGGTCCCGAAGGTTCTCTGGGTCTGGCTCGAGCGGTTGGGGCTCACCCCCATGGCCGTGCTGCGCCAGAGCAGGTTGCCGAACGCGCTCTACGACGGCGAGAGGACCTCCGTCACCACGGCGCAATACTTCGCGCTTTGGCGAAGCATCGCCGAGCTGCGTCCGCAACCGGACCTCGGGCTGCGCCTCGCGCGCGAGTTGGAGGTCGGCCAGCTTCCGCCAGCGACTCTCGCCTCGTTTTACGCCCGCGACTACCGCGATGCGCTTGGCCGTCTCACGCGGTTCAGCCAGCTATGTTCTCCCGAGGAGATGCGCCTCCACGAGGCCGGCGGAGAATGTACCGTCGAGTTCGCATGGATGCACGCGGGAGAACCGACCCCGCCGCTGCTTGTGGACGCCACGCTCGCATTGATCCTCGAGCTCGGGCGGCGTGGGACGCAGACGGCGCTGAAACCGGTCCGCGTGGAGCTCGTGCGGCCGCGCGGCGCGAAGCGAGTCCACGAAGGCTTCTTCGGCTGCGTCGTGAGCTTCGGCGCAGCGCGCGACGCGCTCGTGCTGCGCGCCGGCGATCTAGCTCGTCCGTTCGTCACGCACAACCCGGAACTCCTCGAGATGCTTCAGCCGTCGCTGGTGAAGGCGCTTTCGGGCCAGCAGGCGGACGGCGCCGTCCGCGAAAAGGTGAAGTGGACGCTCAAGCGCCTGCTTGCCGACAACCGACCGGACATCCAGGCTGTCGCGCGGGAGCTCGGCGTGAGTAGCCGTACGCTACAGCGCCGGATCGCCAAGGAAGGAGCGACGTTCCGGCAACTGCTCGCCGAGGCGCGGCAGGAGCTCGCGCGGACCTACCTGCGGGAGGCGTCGATCGAGATCAGCCAGTTGGCGCACCTCGTCGGCTACGAAGACCCGAACTCTTTCTATCGAGCGTTCCGCTCGTGGGAGGGGACGACGCCAGCCCACTGGCGATCGCGAGAAGACCAGACCCGCTTGGAGATCTCTTAACGGTACCGGCGCCTCGTCGCTTGGAACCTATTCCTGCGGACTCAGTAGGGCGCGAACGGAGAGTCGGAAGAGAGGAATGCCGCCGCGTGCCGCGTAAAGGACTCGTGGAACCGCATCAAGTCGTGCTCGCCATGCGGGCTTGCCTGCGCAGGGCCTGGGGGGGCAGCCCGTAGGTGCGGAGGAACGCGCGCCGCATGTGATCGCGGCTCGTGAAGCCGCTCTCGCGGGCGACCTCGTCGATCGAGTCGTGCCCTTGCTCCAACATCACTCTGGCGGCTTCCGCGCGCAGACTCTCGATCGCCTTGGCGGGAGAGCGGCCGGTCGCTGCCTGGAATGCGCGGCTGAATTGGCGCGGGCTGAGGTGCACCACCTCGGCCAACCGCTCGACGGACAGCGACGCACGGAGGTTTTGCTTGGCGTACATCAACACGCCCTGAATTCTGTCGGATTTCGTGTCCATCTCCAGCAAAACGGAGTGTTGTGACTGCCCGCCCGCGCGACGATGGTAGAGAACGAGCTTCTTGGCGACGAGGCGCGCCAGCTCGACCCCCAGGTCTTCTTCGATCATAGCGAGCGCCAGATCGATACCGGCGCTAGCCCCGGCAGATGTCCAGATCGGGGCGTCGACGATGAAGATGCGATCCTCATCTACTTTCACGTTCGGGTAGCGCTCTCGAAGGTCCCGCGCCGCGCACCAGTGCGTGGTCGCTCTGCGCCCGTCGAGCAGGCCCGCTTCGGCGAGGATGAACGCCCCGGTGCAGATGGAGGCAACGCGGCGCGACCTCTTCGCCGCTTTGCGCACGAAGGCGAGAACGCCACGGCTCGCGGGGACGACGTCCATGCTGCCGCTGACGATCACCGTGTCGAATATCGAGCTCCCGAAGCGCTTCGTCTCGATAGCCAGGCCGAGTGAGCTCGGGACGGGTCCGCCGGCCTCCGACAGGACACGGACGTCGTAGAAGGGCCTTTCGACGCTCGAGTTCGCAAACTCGAAGGCGGCAAGCGCCGCAAAGCTCATGACCTGAAAGCCGGGACTGACGACAACGCCTACGCGTTGCATGCTTGGGCCTCTCTCAGTCTGACATACGGTCTCTTGGCCCGTTCATCAGTTCTGCCGCCGATCTCTGATCTAGATTCAACGCTTGAACAGCTCCTTGGCGCCCCAGAACCAGAGCGCGCTCCGGTTCTTGCGGTCGGGGTATAGCCTGACCATGGCGTCGTAGAACTCGCGGGCGTTGTGACTGCTGGCAACCACACGTTCGACGTCCTCCAAGTACCGTCGCGTTTCCTGGATCACCTTCGGATCGTCCGGGAGGTCCTTGTTCTTGTGGCTTGCCACCACATGAGTCGGTTTCAGGCTCGCGACGGTATCCAGCGCAGTCATCCATGCCTTGAGGCCGCCATTGCCGGACTCGGCCAGATACTGGTGGTAGCCGTTGTAGACGACGTCGCCCGCGACGACCAAACCGATCGAAGGGACGTAAATGACGCTCGACTTGTCCGTATCGCTATGCCCGACCTCGACGAAACGCACTTCGTTACCCTCGAGCCTGAAGGCGTTGTCGGGGGCCGGTGTGGAGACGACCGGCGAATCTGGGATTTGCCCCGGGAAGGCCTTGTCCCAAGTCGCCGCCCGAAACTCCGGGTTGCCGTGAAAGCGCATGACCTCGATCGTTCCCGCGGTGGCGTAGGCTTTGGCGTCGGGGAAACGCTTCAGCAGCATGGCCGTCCCGAACCAGTGATCCCCGTGACCATGGGTGCTGACAATCGCCGTCAAGTGCTTGCCGCTGTCCTCGACCCATTTGCCGACGGCTTCGGTTTGTGCGCTGGTCATGGGCGGATCGACCAAGACGGCGTCCCTCTCCCCAGTGATCAAGGTAACCGCGATGGGCTGGAACATGCGCGCTTCACCCTCGGGCGTTTTCTCGGGGTCGGCGAACGGGATCGGGTCCAATACCAGCACTCGATAGGACAGGGGCGCAGCGGTCGGTGGTTGACTGGCCGCATTGGCATGTGTGCAGCCGATCGTGGCCAAAGAGAGGGTCAGTCCGACCATGCTCAATCGGACGGTCTTCGACCATGGAAGATGATGACTGGGCTTTCGAACCATGCGGCGTCTCCTCTAAGAAGCGATCTTGAGCAATCGTGCCATTGGCGAAGGGGCGCTGCAGCGGGCCCTCTCTCCGGGCCGTGGCAACTCCGCGAGACAGTATAGTCACCGACGGCAGTGACCGCTATGTCGAAAAGACGTCGTTTTAGGACATCGTCCGCGCGACGAGCATTGTCGTACGTTTCGCTCTTCAATGGGAGGAGCTGCGTCGGGGCGCTGGTATTGCTGGCGGTCATCGTGGTATTTCCCGGGCTTTTATAATTGGATGATGCCGCGGCGCAGGGCGATGGCCACCGCCTCCGTGCGGTCCTTGGCGCCCAGCTTCTCCATGATGTGCTTGACGTGGACCTTGACCGTCTCCTCGGTGATGAACAGCCGTCCGGCGATGTCCCGGTTCCGGCTGCCGCCGGCGACCTGCTGGAGGACCTCCAGCTCGCGCGCGGTCAGGGCTTCGTCGCCCAGGTGCTCCGCGAGATGAGCCGCCACGTCTGGAGGAATCCGTTTCTTTCCGGCGTGCACGTCGCGGATCCCCGCGAGCAGCTCGCCGGGAGGCATGCTCTTGAGCATGTAGCCGCGCGCGCCGGCCTGCAGGGCGCGCTGGATCTCGACGTCACCCTCGAACGTCGTCAGCATGATGATGCGCGCTTCGGGGAATTCCGAACGGATGGCGATCAGCGCGTCGATGCCGCTCATGTCGGGAAGCCGGAGGTCCATGAGGGTTACGTCGGGCTGGTGCTCGCGGAACCTTTGGATGGCCTCGGTGCCGTTGGCCGCCTCGGCCGCCAGCAGCATGTCCGCCTGGCTTCGGATCATGGCGGCGGTTCCCTCCCTCATCAGAGGGTGATCGTCGACGGTGAGAATACGAATGCGGGTTCGTTCGCTCATTTTATCTCGCTCGCTTCGGCACCAGCCGGTGCAACCATTTCAGCGGGCCGGCGGCAGGCTCGCCTTGGAAGGCGATCTCGCCGGGCACCGAGAGCTCGATCTCCGTGCCGGTCCGCTCGCGGCTCCACACTTTCAATCGCGCTCCCATCCTCTCGGCCCGTTCGCGCATGCCGGAGAGCCCCCAGTGTCCCTCGCGTCCCGAGCGGAGCACCTCGGGATCGATGCCGCGGCCGTCGTCGCGAACGAGAATGCGCAGCGCTCTGGCCGCGACCTCGATCTCGACCTCGATCTCGGCCGCCTCCGCGTGCCGGAAGGCGTTGACCACGGCCTCGCGGCCGATGCGGTACACCTCGTCGCGGACCAGCGGGCGCAAGGCCCGGGGCAGGCCTTCGACGATGACGCGAAAACCGGCCGCTTCTTTGAGCCCGAGCTCTTGCGGGACGCGCGACAGCGACTGCGCGAGGGCATCCGTGCCCGAAGATTGCGGGGCCGGCATACGGAGGCCGCGCACAGCGTTCCGGCCCTCTTCGATGACCTGGGCCATCAATTGCAGAACGCGGCTCAATCGCGGTTTTACCGGCGCGTCCGCGGGAAGCTCGTCGACGGCCACGTGGAGCTGCATGGAGGCGCTGAGAAAACCTTGCAGAAGCGTGTCGTGCAAATCCTGGGCGATCCGCGTGCGCTCGGCGAGCCGCTCCTGGAACTGCAGGTCCAGGCGGGCCGCGACTTGTCGGACGTGCCATCGATGGACCACCCATGCCAAGAGCACCAGCGCCACGAGGCACAGCAGAAGGAAGGCGCGGGTCTGATAAAACGCGGGAAGGACGGCGAAGTCGAGCGTCGCAGCCTGCGGGTTCCAGACGCCGTCGTTATTGCAGGCGACGACGCTGAAGCGATAGTTGCCGGGCCTCAGATTGGTGAAGAAGGCTTCACGGCGCGCGCCCGCTTCTTGCCAATCGCCGCGCCCTCCCTCCAGCCGGTAACGGAAGCGGACCTTCTCCGGTATGGTGAGACTGAGGGCGGTGAAATCGATCTCGACATCTCTCGTCAGCGGCGGCAGGCGGAGCCGGGACTCCGGTTCATGGCTTTTCCGGTCCGCGACGACACGGAGGATCCTCACCGGCGGCTGGACGGCGTTGTCCTTGACCCGCTTGGGATCGAAGACTTGCAAGCCGCCCGATTCGATCGCGAACCACAGGCGGCCGTCCAGCGACTTCGCGGCGCGCGGAGTGAAAGGGGGCAGGCCGCCCTGAGCGCCGTCGAACGCATCCAGGACCCGGACTCGAACGCGGCGCTCGGGATGCTCGGACCATGATCTCAGCTCGTCTGAGGAGATCCGCACCAGACCGCACCCGGTTTTCAACCACAGAGACCCGCCGCCGCCGGGGAGGGCGTCCTGGACGTTGTCGCAGGGAAGGCCGGTGCGCGTGTCGAGGAAGCTCAGCCTGCCATTTCGCAGGAGGCCGAGCCCGCGGCTCGTCGCCACCCAGAGCCCGCGGGAGTCGGGAAGCAGGCTTTGGATCCGTCTCCAGCTCGGGTCTCCGAGGCTGCCGTGCGGCTCGAAGCTGCCGTCGCGGTAGAGCTTCAGCTCGGAGTTGATGAGCCCGATCCAGAGCTCGCCTTCCCGATTTACGGTCATCGCCACGACTTGCCGCGCGCCGATTCGCTCCGCGGGAAACACCTCCACGACCTGCTGGTCTCGGATGCGGACCAGGGGACGGCTTGGATGGGTCGTGGCAACCCAGAGGTTGGCCTGGCGATCTTCCACGATCGAGCGTACGACGCCGATGTTGTCGCCGTCCGGCATCTTGAGTGGAAAGAAACGGCCGTGCTCCCGCCATGCGAGGCCGTTGTCGACGCCCATCCAGAGCCGTCCTCGGGAGTCCTCGAATAGGCTGGTCGGACCGTACCCGGGCAAACCCTGACTGGCGCCATAATAAGAGAAGCCGGTTTTCTCCAGGTGGATGAGAGCCCGATCTTCGGCGATCCACACGCTGCCATCTCTGGAAGCCGTTACCGCCAGCACGCTGCCGTCGAGCAAGCCTTCGCGCGACGTCAGCGTGATGACCTTTACATCGCGGAACCGGTCCAGACCGGAGGACGTGGCGATCCAGACGTTCCCTTCACGGTCCTCAAAGATATCGTTGACATTGTTGCCCGCCAGCCCGTCGGCGCGGGCGAAATACTCCATTCTTCCATGCACCATCCGGATGAGCCCGTGGCCTGCCGAGCCGATCCATAAGCCGCTCCCGCGATCGGGGAGCATTGCCTCGGTTCCGGCCGCCTCCGCGGAATATCGCTTCCAGTTCCCCGACGCGAGTTGCCAGATCCCAGTCGCTCCGGCGCCTGCGATCAGGTTACCGTCGGCGTCATCGGCGAGGGCGAAGACCCCGGCCTTGTCCGCCAAAGCGGCCAGGCTCGCGATCGGGTAGCAGTCCAGGTGGTCCGGCCGCCATCTGCAGGCGCCGGTTTCTCCTCCAATCCAGACATTGCCCAGCCGGTCCTCGTGCACCGCTCCCACGTAGCGGAGCCCGTACTCAGCCGCGAACCGGAAACACCGGAATTCACCGCGCGCGAAACGGCAGAGAGGAGGCACTTCCGTCAGCGCTCGCGTGTGGCCAGCCCAGATCGTTCCCTGGCGGTCCTCCAGCAGAGCGCTGAAGCGCCCGGCTCGGGTATACACCGCGAGCTTTCCGTCGTGCCAGCAGGCCAGGCCGTTGGCGGTGCCGATCCACAGGCTGCCGTCGCCGGCCCCCAGCAGGGCAATGATTCGATCGTCCGGCAGACGCGCGCCCACCGGCGGTTCCCAGGGCGTGAAGCGCACGCCGTCGAAACGGATCAGCCCGGCCTCCGTCCCGATCCATAGGAATCCGTCGCGAGTTTGGGCGAGCGCGGTCGGCGGCCCGGCGAAGTACCCTTCGCGAGCACGCCACGCGGTATGGCCGTATTGGGTGAGGGCGGTGCCGGGGTCGAGGCCGGCGGCGGGCGTGGCGAGCAGCAGCGCCACGAATGACGCCCGGACGCCGCCGCGGTCCCCCGGCCCTTTTGCCCTCGGCATGGCCACTCAAGGCTACCACGATGGTGGTATCCCGGCTCCGGCCTTTTAGTGGTAGCGCAAAACCACTCGATCTCGTGATGTGCGGGGTTGCCTGCCCTCGTAGTCTCACTCCCGCACCCGACGCCGCGACAGGCGCGCCGCCGGTCCTCGACGAAGGAGCTCCGCCATGGCCGAGATCGAACAAGTCACAGCCAGGAGGCACCGTAGGGGACGGATGGTATTCGTGCCGGTTGCAGTTGTCGCGCTGGCCGGCGTGGCCGCCTACATGGCCCCCGCATCTGTACAGGCCGATGGAGAGGCCGCCTCGATAGAAACTACCAAGGAGAAGGAGACCAGGATGACCCCCCAACCCGATACGGAGCAGCGCCCTGCTTCAGACGCCATCCGTCCCTTCCGCGTTCACTTTCCGGACGAGGCGCTCACCGACCTGAAACGCCGCATCGCGGCGACACGGTGGCCCGAGCGGGAGATCGTCACGGATCAGTCGCAGGGCGTGCAGCTCGCGACGGTTCAGAAACTCGCGCGCTACTGGGAGACCGAGTACGACTGGCGCAAGTGCGAGGCGAAGCTCAACGCCTTGCCGCAATTCATCACCGAGATCGGTGGGGTCGACATTCACTTTATCCACGTGCGTTCCAAACATCCGAACGCCTTGCCGATGATCGTCACGCACGGCTGGCCCGGCTCGATCATCGAGCAGTTGAAGATCATCGATCCGCTGACGAATCCCACGGCGCATGGCGGGAGCGCGTCGGACGCTTTCGATGTGGTGATTCCGTCGCTGCCGGGCTACGGATTTTCCGGCAAGCCCGCGGAGCTCGGCTGGGACCCCATCCGCATCGCACGGGCGTGGATCGTGCTGATGAAGCGCCTGGGATACAAGCGATTCGTGGCGCAGGGCGGCGATTGGGGCAATGCGGTCACGGAACAGATGTCTCTGCTGGGGGCTCCGGAGTTGATCGGCATCCACACCAACATGCCTGCCACCGTGCCGGACGACATCAACCAGGCGGCTTTGGCCGGCGCGCCGGCGCCGTCGGGTCTCTCGGCCGACGAAAAGCACGCGTACGATCAGCTCGCCTATTTCTACAAGCACGGCCTGGGCTACGCCAACGAGATGGCGAACCGCCCGCAGACGCTCTACGGGATCGGGGACTCGCCGGTCGGCATGGCCGCCTGGATGCTCGACCACGACGCGCGCAGCCTGGCTCTCATCACGCGCGTCTTCGACGGGCAGCCCGAGGGGCTGACGAGAGACGACGTGCTCGACAACGTCACGCTCTACTGGCTGACGAACACGACGGTCTCTTCGGCTCGTCTGTATTGGGAGAGCAAGCTCGCGTTCTTCGCCCCCAAGAACGTCCCCATCCCGGCCGCGGTGAGCGCCTTTCCGGAAGAGCTCTATCAGGCCCCGAAGAGCTGGACGGAGAAGGCGTATCCCAAGCTCATCTACTACAACAGGCACGACAAGGGAGGCCACTTCGCGGCGTGGGAGCAGCCGGAGCTCCTGGTGTCGGACCTGCGCGCGGCGTTCAAGTCGCTGCGGTGATTCACCTTCAATTCGAAAGGAGATTCTCATGAGCGCATCCACCACAGCCACGAGCTCATCCACCGGCGTGAACACCCCCGCGTTCTGGGAACGCTTGTGGCGCATGAGCGGCATCAACTTCGTCGTCTTTTTCATCATCGCGTACTTCATCTACCCCAATCAGCCGCAGGTCGGCGCGCCGGCCGACGCACTCGTCGCGTTCTACTCCGGCGATCGCACGCGGATCCTGATCGCTGCGGTGTTCGCCGGCATGGCGGTCCTCAACCTCCTGTGGTTCGCGGCGGCACTCAGGACCACCTTGGCGGATGCAGACCGGGATGGTTGGGGTGCGGCGGCAACGGCCTCCAGTGCAGCGGTCGGAGCGCTGTTCCTCCTGCTCATCGCGGTGAGCGCAGCCCTCGCGTACTCGATCGCCGGCTCCGGAAATGGCGCGCTCGCATCGGGGCTGAACGACTTCTTGTGGGCCGGCGTCGTGTTGACTTCGTTCCCGCGCGCGATGCTGGCCATGTCCGCGGCGTTCGGGCTCTGGCGGGCCGGGCTGATCTCGAACGCGCTC
>Ga0075424_100003360_pt1 | contig 14950 bp, 13 predicted proteins | sample SoiMethybrSBSTD3_FD_75301 | JGI IMG/M metagenome (GOLD analysis project Ga0075424, IMG submission 75301) | Bulk soil microbial communities from a Populus tree surrounding site in Tennessee, USA - Soil MetaG P. TD hybrid SBSTD3 | ecosystem: Environmental > Terrestrial > Soil > Tree plantation... | reverse complement strand
ACCGTCCAGCCTTTAATGCGCAGGTACTCCGAGTAGATACGGCGGGCGTCGACGTCGTCGTCGACCACGAGCACGAGGAACTCAGGCGGGTGTTGACCGCGGCTGACCGGCTGCATGTGTGGCTCGGATTACCCACTGGAGGGTTTGGGTCCGAGGCCAGCAACATTGTTGCCAGCAACTACGGCTCATGCAGGGCGGTCTGCCCTGCATGCATCTATTTTGCGATCTCGTCGAACGACTTCACGGCGTCGTTGAAGTCCGCCGTATCGGCCTTCGCCGCGCCGGGCTCGCCGGGCCGCGCCGCATAAACGTCGCTTCCCGACTGGGCGAAGGTGACCTTCTCTTCTTTCTTCCCCTCGTCGAACTTCACCGTGACGACGAGCGCCGGCTTGTCGAGGCCGGTTTTCGCGGTCGAGTCGACGAACGAGCTCGCGCGCATGTTCGACAGCTTCGAGAGCAGGCCGTCCATCTTCTCCTTGTCGACGTCGGCGGCGGCCGGGCTCACGCGCTTCCACGTATCCGGCTTGTCGTTCTGCCCCTTCACGCGATCGAGCACGATCGTCTGCCCGTTGCGGGACATCTCGATGTGCGTCGCGTTGAACGGCCGGAACTCGAAGAGATCCTTGCGGCGGTACGAGTCGGCGTCCTTCTTGAGGTCGTCGAGCAGCGAGCTCTCGATCGTGACGACCGCGGGCTTCGACGCGTCGCGCGCGTAGACCGTGTTGTCCGCCGCCTTGCCGCCGACGAGCAGCGTCGCGCGCGAGCTCCCGATGTTCAGGGTGACGGTCGCTTCGGGTTTGTCGAGGCCGTACTTCTTGAGGTCCGCCGGGGACGCCTGGTCGGCGACGATCGACTTCATCTGCGCCGTCTGCAGCTTGCCCACGATCCCTTCCACGGATCCGAAGTCCGCCTTCGTCTGCACCGGCCTGGTCAGTTTCCAGTCGCCGCCGTCTTTCGCGATCGCGATCGTCTTGCCGCCCGCGGACACGTCGATGCCGTCCACCTTCTCGCGATCGAACTTGAGCAGACCCTTGTCGCGCAGGTCGAACGTCGTCCGATTGAGCGTCGTCTCCTGGAAGCCCGGGATGAGGAAGACCTTCTTCTCGTCGTTGCGCTTCGCGTAGAGGTCGTCGCCCGTCGGCGTCTTGCTGCCGACCAGCAGCTTGCGGGAATCCTTGTCGCCGGAGGCCTTGAAGTCGATCTCGATGCGCGGATTCGAGAGGCCGTAATCGTTCAGGCTCGTCGGATTCTCGTCGACGACGCGGGTGATCTCGGTCGAGGCGAGCGCGGAGGTGAGGCTGTTGACCTCGCTCTCGTCGGCCTTCGCCGCGACCGGCTGCACGACCTGCCACCCGGCGGCATCCTTCTTCAGCGTCGTCGCGTCACCGGCCGCCGACGTGATCTTGATCTCCTCGATCTTCGACGAGTCGAGGCCGGCGAAGATCTTGTCCTGCTTCTTGCCGGTGTCGCCTGCTTCGGGCTGCTTCCAGGTGACGAAGTAGATGTACGCGCCGAGGCCGGCGAGGACGACGATCAGCGCGATCGTGGATTTGAGGCCGCGCATCTACCGCCTCCGCCACCACGTGTAGGCGCCGCTCAGGAAGACGACGCCAGGGATGACGAGCAGCGCCAGGAGCTGGATGTTGGTTTCGATCGTCGACGTCATCGTGATGCGGCGATCGTCGGGGTCCTTCGGCCGGATCGAGATCAGGTTCTCCTGCTGCGACAGCCAGCCGACGACGTTCATGAACAAATCGCGGTTGCCCTGGATGCCGAGGACGTCGTTGGACGCGAAATCCGAATCGCCCAGCACGACGACGCGCGTCTCGGGCTTCGGCGCGGTCGGGTCGTCACCCGGCTTCGGCGCCGCGTTGGCGAGCGGCGCGCTGACGGCCGATCCGATGGCGACCGGTCCCTTCTTGTCGCCTTTCTCCTCGTTGAGCTCGACTTTGCCGGAGGTGAGCAGCTGTTTGATGTCGCTCTCCGCCCAGCTCCTCGGGCTCGTTTCGACGAACGTCTGCGCGGTGTGGCCGTTCACGCCGCCGCTGACGGGCGACGCCTCGCGCGCGAGCGGGAACGCCGTCAGCAAGTTGAATCGCTGCGTGATCGGGTGCGACGGGTAGTTGGCCGCGACCGGCACGGACGCATCGGTGCCAATCAACCGGCCCATGCCGCTGGCGTCCACGACGATGTTGTTGCCCGCCTGGATACCCCAGTCGTGCGCCAGCGCGATCAGGTTGGCGGGCTGCGGGCTGTCGGCCTTGTCCGGCGGATCGAGCTCGAGGAACAGCTTGCCGCCCTTGTCGAGATATTTCTTCAGCGCGTCGACTTCAGGCGGGAAGAAATCGATCTTCGGCCCGGCGACGACGACCACCGACGCATCGTCGGGGACCGATCCCTGTTGTGCGAGCACGAGCTTCTCGACGCCGTAGTTCTCCCGGCCCAGCACCGTCGCAATCGTGTTGTAGCCGTCGCGCTCCGACGACCCGGTGTCCTTCTCGCCGTGGCCCTGCGTGAAGTACACCTTCCGCTGCTGCCCCGAGACCGTCTTGATGATGGCGTTGGTGATGTCCTGCTCCGAGTCCGTGGTGACGCGCTCGCTGCGCCCCTTGTACTCGACGAGAATCGTCCCGTACTGCTGGATGTTGTGCTGCTGCGCCACGGTCGGTTTCTTGGCCGGATCGACGTAATCGGTCGAGACGTTCTTCGACAGGTACGAGTATTCCTTCAGCTTGTCCTCGTAGCGCGGAAACTCGAGCTCTTTCGCAAAGGCCGTCAACTTGAGCGGCGCGTCGAGCTTCTGCAGCACGTTGCGGCTCTGATCGGACAGGCTGAATTGCTTGTTCGCCGTGAGGTCCCAGCGCTTGTTCTGCTTGCCGGCGATGTAGTTGAGGGCGACCAGGATCGCGAGGACGACGACCACGCTGGTCGCGGCGAGCGTCCCGTAGCGCGCCTGCCGGCGCTCGTAGACCTTCCCGATCTCGCGCCACTCGCTCGCCACGTACAGGAGGACGCAGACGAGCCCCGCGATCGCGAACCTGCTGGAGTACTGGCCGTAGTTGTTGAGCGCCGGCGTGAATTTCAGCGCGAGCGCCACGGCGACGAGCGCGATGCCGAGCCAGCTGATGAGACTGAAGATGCGTTTCATGGTTTAACCGCGCCACCGTTCGCTGTCGACCGACTTCGCGGTCAGGAACAGCCCGAACGTGATGAAGCTCAGGTAATACACGAGGTGCTTGGTGTCGAGCACGCCTTTGCCGAAGTCGTCGAGCGGATCGATGATCGACAGCCGCTGCGTGATCCCTTCGGCCGTCGGACCCCAGGCGCTGCCGACCCACGTGATGATCCACAACAGCAGGAAGACGGCGAAGGTGACCATGCCGGCGACGATCTGGTTCTTCGTGAGGCTCGAGATGAACAGCCCGAGCGAGACGAAGCAGCCGCCGAGCAGGAGCAGCCCGAGGTAGAAGGTCACGATCGGCTTCCATTCCGGGTTGCCGAACCGGAACAGCAGCGCGATGTGAATGAGGCTGACCAGCAGCATGACGCCGTAGAGCGCCATCGCCCCCAGGAACTTCCCCATGATGATCTGGAAGTCGGTGATCGGCGACGTCAGCAGCAGCTCGATCGTCCCCGACCGCTTCTCCTCCGCATAGGTGCGCATCGTCACCATCGGCATGAGGAAGAGCACCAGGATCGTGACGTTCTGCAGGAGCGGCCTGATCATCTGCTGGTTCACGTTCATCGACTGCGGGCCCTGCATGCCGAACTGGTTCATCTGCATGCTCTGCTGCACGAAGAAGTGGAGGATGAACGTGAAGAAGTAGCCGTAGAGCAGCGCCCAGAGCCCGATCACGATGTACGCGATCGGCGACGCGAAATAGGCCTTCAGCTCTTTCTGCGCTATCGCGAGGATGTTCGTCATGGAACGATGGCTCCCTCGGGAACCGCGGGCTCGCTCGCGGCGGCCGCGGCGTCGATGTCTTCGGTGGTCAGCGAGAGGAACACTTCCTCGAGGCTCATGCGCATCGGCCTGAGCTCGAGCAGGCCCCAGCCGCTGCTGACGATCGCGCGCGCGAGATCGCGGCGGATGTCGCGGCCGCGCTCGCTTTCGACCTCGTAGCCGACGATGCCGTCGCGCCGGTCCGCTTCGGCGACGCGCGTGACGCCGGCCACGCGCGTGAGGGCCGAGGTCGCGTCCACGCCGAGCGCGTCCACCTGCACGTACATCGTTTCCGATCCGCGCAGGCGCCCCGTCAGGTTGTGCGGCGTGTCGACCGCCACGACGCGTCCCTTGTTGATGATGACGACGCGCTGGCACGTCTGCGAGACTTCGGGCAGGATGTGGGTGCTCAGCACGATCGTGTGGTCGCCGGCGAGCTCCTTGATCAGCTGCCGCGTCTCGATGATCTGCTTCGGGTCGAGGCCGGCCGTCGGCTCGTCGAGGATGAGGACGTCGGGGTTGTGAATCAGCGCCTGCGCGAGGCCCACGCGCTGCCGGTACCCCTTCGACAGCTTGCCGGTCAGGCGGTCGGCCATATCGGCGATCCGCGTGCGATCCATGACGTAGCGGATGCGATCGCGGCGGCCGTTCGACGGCACGCCCTTCACCTTGGCGACGAAGTCGAGGTATTCGGCGACGCTCATGTCGGGATAGAGCGGCGGCGTCTCGGGCAGGTAGCCGGTCCGGCGCTTCGCCTCGATCGGCTGGTCGAAGACGTCGAATCCGGCGACAATGGCCTTCCCTTCGGTCGCCGGCATGTAGCCGGTGAGGATCCGCATCGTCGTCGTCTTGCCGGCGCCGTTGGGGCCGAGGAAGCCGAGGATCTCGCCGCGCTCGACGCGGAAGCTGACGTCGTCGACGGCGGTGATGCGGCCGTAGCGTTTCGTGAGGTGTTGAACCTCAATCACAGAGGATCTCCTGTTCGTGAACCAAAAAATGTTACCCCGAATGCCCGTTGAATGTGTAGAGGGAGGGATATGGCCGTCGACGTCGGATCGAAAGCGCCGGACTTCACGCTGACCAACCAGGATCGGCAGGCGGTAAAGCTCAGCGAGCAGCGGGGCTCGCCGGTCGTGCTGGCGTTCTTTCCGGCCGCCTTCAGCAGCGTGTGCACGAAGGAGCTGTGCGCGTTCCGCGACTCGCTGGCGCGGCTGAACGAGGCGCACGCGAAGGTGTACGGGATCAGCGTGGACACGTTCTTCACGCTGAAAGCGTTTCAGGAGGCGCAGCAGCTGACGTTTCCGCTGCTCAGCGACTTCAACAAGCAGGCGATCCGCGATTACGGCGTCTTCAACGAGGACATGATCGGGCTGAAGGGGATCGCGAAGCGCGCGGTGTTCGTGATCGACAAGGACGGCGTGGTGCGGCATCGGGAGGTCCTCGAGGACGCGAGGAACGAGCCGAACTACGACTCGGTGTTCAAGACGCTCGCTGCGCTCGCGGCGTAGGGCGGGCGGCCGCTTCGCTCGCGCGTCGGGGCCGGGGGCCCCGGCCCCTTCACATTTCGGCTGGCCTCTGGCGCCAGCCCTCCGCCCCTGCTATACTGCACATATGAGCACTCGCTCACATATCGGCCCGGACGCGCTCCTCGACGACGAGGCGGCGGAGGCGCTCGCCGAAACCTTCAAGGCGCTCGGCGACCCGACGCGCGTGCGCATGCTCGACGCGCTCGCGCGCGCCGAAGTGGCCGTCTGCGATCTCGCCGCCGCGATCGGCCTCACGCAGTCCGCCGTCTCGCACCAGCTGCGGCTCCTCCGCAGCCTGCGCCTCGTGCGATCGCGCCGCGACGGCCGCCACATCTACTACACCGTGGACGACGACCACATCGCGACCCTGTTCGCGCACGGCCTCGATCACGTGCAGGAGCGGACGGCCACGGGCCGCCGCGCCGCCCCCGATCGACGGCCCGCGAACCGCCGCCGCGAGGTCAGCCGCCCGGCCGCGGCCGCGAGGCGCGGATGACCGCCGCGGTCTGCACCGTCTGCGAGCTCCACGCGGAGTCGACCTTCCGCATCGAAGGCATGGACTGCCGCGAGGAAGTGGCGCTGCTCGAGCGGCGCTTCAAGAACCTCACCGGCCTCGAGGATTTCGCCGCCGACCTCATGGGTCAGCGGCTCCACGTCAAGTACGACGCCGCAAAGCTGTCGACCTCCGCGATCGTCGACGCGGTCGCCGACACCGGCATGCGCGCCTGGCTCGAGCACGAGGAACCGGTCGTCGGCAGCGAGCGGCAGGCGCGCGTCCGGCTGTGGCTCGTGTGGACGTCGGGCATCGCGCTCGGCGCCGGGCTCGCGCTCCAAGCGATTGGCGCGCCGGCGCCGGTGTCGATCGCGCTGTTCGTCGCCTCGCTCGCCGCCGGCGTCGCCGTGACCATCCGCAAGGCGTGGAGCGCGCTGCGCGTCGGCTCGCTCGACATCAACGTGCTGATGACGATCGCGGCGGCCGGCGCGGCGATCATCGGCCAGTGGTCCGAGGCGGCGACGGTCGTCTGGCTGTTCGCCATCGCGCAGACGCTCGAGGCGCGCACGCTCGAGCGCGCGCGCGCGGCGATTCGCGCGCTCATGGACCTTACCCCCGTTGAAGCGCTCGTCCGCGACAAGGGTGGCGAGCGCCGCGTCGACGTCGACGATATCGCCGTCGGCGCCCTGATCATCGTCCGCCCGGGCGAGAAGATTCCGCTCGACGGCGAGGTCGTCGCCGGGCGGACCGAGATAAACCAGGCGCCGGTCACCGGCGAGTCGCTGCCGGTCGAGAAGGCGCCGGGCGACGGAGTCTTCGCCGGGACGATCAACGGCCGCGGCGCGATCGACGTGCGTGTCACGCGCCTGCGGCGCGACACGACGCTCGCGCGCATCATCCACCTCGTGGAGCGCGCGCAGGCGCAGCGCGCGCCGGCGCAGGCGCTCGTCGAGCGCTTCGCGCGCGTTTATACACCGGCGGTCATTCTCCTCGCGCTGGCTGTCGCGGTGGGGCCGCCGCTTGTGTGGCACCTGGCGTGGCAGGACTGGATCTACCGCGCGCTCGTCCTGCTGGTCGTCTCGTGCCCGTGCGCGCTCGTCATCTCGACGCCCGTGTCGGTGGTCGCGGCGCTCGCCGGCGCGGCGCGCAAAGGCGTGCTGATCAAGGGGGGCGCGCACCTCGAGCGGATCAGCCGCGTGCGGTGCGTCGCATTCGACAAGACCGGCACGCTCACGCGCGGACGGCCCGAAGTGGTCGACGTGGTCGCGCTCGACGGCGGCGCACGCGCGGCGGACGTCGTCGGCCTCGCCGCGTCGGTCGAGCAGCGATCGACGCATCCCATCGCGCAGGCGATCGTGGAGCACGCGGCCGCCGAGAAGATTCAGTCGGCGGCGGCCGACGGCGTCGTGTCGCTCGCGGGCCGCGGCACGGAAGGGTCGGTCGACGGCCGGCAGATCCTGCTCGGCAACCACAGGTTGTTCGAAGAGCGGCGCCTGTGCTCGCCGCCGATGCACGACCGCGTGGTCGAGATGAACGCGTCGGGCCGGACGGCGGTCCTCGTCGCGCACGACCGCGAGCCCATCGGCATCATCGCCGTCGCCGACAGGTCACGCGAGACGAGCGCGGCGGCGATCTCGATGCTGCGGCGGCAGGGCATCGTGTCGATCGCGATGCTCACCGGCGACGGCCGCGGGACGGCTGCGGCCATCGCCGCCGAGCTCGGCGTCGACGAGGTGCGCGCGGAGCTGCTTCCCGAGGACAAGGTCGCGGCGATTGCCGAGCTGAAGGCGAAGCACGGCACGGTGGCGATGGTCGGCGACGGGATCAACGACGCGCCCGCGCTCGCGCTCGCCGACGTCGGGATCGCGATGGGCGCCGCGGGCAGCGACGCCGCGCTCGAGACGGCGGACGTCGCGCTGATGTCCGACGATCTGCTGCGGATCCCCTACACGTTCCGGCTGGCCCGCGCGACCGTGCGGAACATCAAGGCGAACCTCGCGATCTCGGTCGTGATGAAGGCGGCGTTCGTCGTCGCCGCCGTCGCGGGCGTCGCGACGTTGTGGATGGCCGTTCTCGCCGACACCGGCGCGTCAATCATCGTGATCGCCAATGCGCTCCGTCTGCTGAGGGCGGATTGAGACAAGACCTCGTCGACTCCATGCCGGCAGGGCCGGGCCTTCAGGCCCGGCCGCGCGGGACGGCCCCTGTCAGAGATCCTTGGCCGCCTCTGCGTCCTTGTCACGCGCGGGTTTCGATAACCAGACCCGCGCCACCCTGAGGCCGTCGAGCGCTTCCACTCTGATTCTCCGGCCCTCGACTTCGACCACGTCGCCCACACGCGCGCGCCGGCCGAGCCGTCCGAGCACGTAGCCGCCGATCGTCGTGTACGTGCCCTCGTCGATGTGCAGGCCGAACTGTGCGTTGATGTCGCCGACGAGCGCGAGGCCCTCGACTTCGCATGTGCCGTCGGGCCGCGTGCGGATGCGCGACACCGCTCCTGCCTCGCCCGGCACTTCGCCGACGATGCGCTCCATGAGCGATTCGAACGTGACGAGGCCGGCCGTGCCGCCGTACTCGTCGATGACGAGCGCCTCGCGCGCGCGGCGCCGGCGCATTTCGGTGAGGAGATCGTCGGCCTGCAGCGTCTCGGGCACGGTGAGCACTTCGCGCGCGAGCGAGCCCGCCGTCGCGCCGGCGCCCCCCGATGCGAGCGGCTTCAGCACGTCCGTCACGTGCAGCATCCCGACGACGTCGTCGAGATCGCCGCGGTAGACGGGCAGCCGCGAATGGCGTCCCGCGGCGATCTGGTCGACGAGCGCGGAGACCGGCGTCCCCGCCGGCACCGCGACGAGCTCGGTGCGCGGGATCATCACCTGTCCCGCGGTGAGATCCGCGAAGCCGAAGACGCGGTGGAGCATCTGCTCCTCCTGCTCCTCGAGAACGCCGGCCTCCTGGCTCGCGGTGACGAGCATCTTCAGCTCCTCCTCCGAGTGGACCATCGCGCGATGGTCCGCGCCGGAAAAGCCGAGCATGCGGATCACGCCCTGCGCCGTGCCGTGGACGACGCGGATGAACGGCGACATCACGCGCATGAAGATTTCGAGCGGCTTCACGAGCCAGATCGCCGTCGTCTCGGGGCGCTCGAGCGCGATCCATTTCGGCGTGAGCTCGCCGAAGACGATTTCGGCCGCGGTGATGATGGCGAACGCGATGGCGACGGCAATGCTGTGCGAGGTGGCCACCGCGAGGTGCGACGGCAGGAACGAGAGCGCCGGCTCGAAGACCGACGCGAGCGCCGGCTCGGCGAGCCACCCGAGGCCGAGGCTTGCCATCGTGATCCCGAGCTGCGTCGCCGCGATGTACCGATCCGGGGCCGACACCGCGCGGCGCACCGCGCGCGCGCCGCGATGGCCCTCGGCGATGAGCTGATCGACGCGCGTCTTGCGGACCGTGACGATCGAGAACTCCGCGGCGACGAAGAGACCGTTGGCGCAGACGAGCGCCACCAGCCCCGCCAGCCGCCACGAGGTGGCTGCGAGCGACTGTTCCATGCGTGGATCTTAGAGCACCGGGCGCCGTGAAGGCGGGGAAAGCAATCGGCGAAGCGCGGCGCCTGTCGAACGCCGCACGCATGCGTGCGAGTCAGGCTTTGCGATTGCTGAAGAAGTGCGCGTCGACGAAATTGTCGATGATCATCTGATTGGAGGGATCGACCCTGTCGAACTGGATGCCCATGCCGACGCGGCGGTCGCTCCACGCGACGCGCCCTTCGGCGTCGACGTCCTTCTTCGATCCCGGCATGCGGAAGCGGACCTTGATCTTCGATCCGCCGTCGAGCGGGCTCGTCGTGCGGATCGCGATGCCGCCGTGGCTCAGGTTCAGCGTCAGCGCCGCGGCGATCGTGTTGCCGAAGCGGTACTGGATCGGGATGCCGAGCACGACGCGCGGGCTGCTGCGGCGGTTGAAGTTGTCGGGAAAGAGGTGCGGCGCGAGCGACGGCAGGATGTGCTGCACGGCGCTGTACTCGTTCACGTAGCCGGCGACGCCGAGCGCCGCGAGCTCGCGCACTTCGTCGGCGCTCGCGATGGTGCCGCTGAAGATCAGCACCGGCAGCCGCCCTTCATCGAGCTTGCGGATCGACCGGACCAGGTCGACGCCGGGCGCGTGCGGCAGCCGCAGGTCCACGACAATCAGATCGATCTGATCGAGATCGGCGCGCACGCGCGCCAGCAGCTCCGCCGCGCTCTTGACCACGATCGCCTTGTGCCCCGCGTTCTCGACGGCCGCGCGAAAGCGGTCGCGGACGAACGCCGTGTCGTCGGCAATGACGACAGTCTTCGTGCCGACCGAAGTACCGGGCATCGTCACAACGTATCAGGAGGCGCCAACGCAGGCGTCAGGCCGCGTTGGAGGTTTGCGCGCGAAATCGCTATACTCGCGATCTATCCCGCCCGGCGGGATTCTAAGTGATCGGAGACGGTTATGGCCACCTGCCCTGAATGCGATGCCGAGATCGAAGTCGACGAATTCGACGTCGACAAGGGCGATCAGCTCAGTTGTCCCGAGTGTGGCTCTAACCTCGAAGTCGTCGGCCTCTCTCCGATCGAACTCGATATCGCGCCCGACGATGACGACGAGGACGACGACGAAGACGAAGAGGATCTCGAGGAAGGCGAGGAAGGCGAGGACGGCGAGGAAGACGACGAGGACGAGGAGGACGAAGGCTGGGAAGAATGAACGGACTGATTGCGGGCGTGGAGAAGGAAGCGGCGCTGTGCCGGACGCTCGCGTCGTTCGAGTCGGTGATCGTCGCCTACAGCGGCGGCGTCGACAGCGCGTATCTCGCCTGCATGGCGCACCGCACGCTCGGCGATCGCGCCGTCGCGGTGACCGCCGACAGCCCCAGCTATCCTGAGCGCCACCGGCAGCTCGCGATTCGCATCGCGCGCGAGTTCGGCCTGCGCCACGAGATCATCCACACGCGCGAGCTCGATCGGCCCGAGTACCGCGCCAACCCGGCGAACCGCTGCTACTACTGCAAGCACGAGCTCTACACGCACTTGTCGCGCCTCGCCTCCGCCCGCGGCGCCGTCGTCGTCGACGGCAACAACGCCGACGATCGCGGCGACTACCGGCCGGGCCGCCAGGCGGCGCGCGAGTTCGGCGTCCGCAGCCCGCTCGACGAAGTCGATTTGACCAAGGACGAGATCCGCGAGCTGTCGCGCCGCGCGGGTCTGCCGACGTGGGACGAGCCGGCATCGGCGTGCCTCTCGTCGCGCATCCCGTATCACACCGAGGTGACCGACGAGAAGCTGCGGACGATCGAGCGCGCCGAGCAGGCGCTGCGCGCGCTCGGCTTCCGCGTGTTCCGCGTGCGACACCACGACGATCTCGCGCGCATCGAGATCGCGCGCGACGAGATGGTGCGCGCGCTCGAGCCCGAGGTCGCCGCCGCGGTCGTGCGCGAGCTGAAGGCTGCCGGCTACAAGTACGTGAGCCTCGATCTCCAGGGCTACCGCACCGGCAGCCTCAACGAGGGGCTGCTGCTGCGGCCTGCGTGATAGGAAGAGACGACGTTTCACGCGAAACCCGCGGAACCCGCAGAGACGTTTTGCTTTCTGCGAGCTCCACGAGCTCTGCGTTGATCGTCGTCACTCTGCTGGCGGCCGCGTTTCTCGCGCTTCACCTCCCGTATCTCCCCGCTTCCCTCGAAGATCTCGACTCGGTCAACTTCGCGCTCGGGCTGCGGAACTTCGACGTCGCGCAGCACCAGCCGCATCCGCCCGGCTATCCCGTTTTCATCGCGGCGGGAAAGATCGTCCACCTGGTCGTGCGCGACGAAGCGAAGGCGCTCGCGCTCATCAGCGTCGCCGGCGGCGCGATCGGCGTTCTGGCGATCGGGTGGCTGTTCCGACGCCTCGACGAGGACGCGCCGCCGTCGTGGAGTGTCGCCGCGACGGCTGTCGCGATCACAGCGCCGCTGTACTGGTTCACCGCCGCGCGGCCGCTGAGCGATGCCGGCGGGCTCGGCGCCGCGCTCGCGGTACAGGCGCTGACGATCTCGGCGCGCAGCGTGCCGGCGCTGGCGCTTGCGGGTTTCGGCGCGGGCCTGGCGATCGGGATCCGGTCGCAGGTGTTGTGGCTTGCCGTCCCGCTGCTGATCGTCAGGGCCCTCGAGGCTCGGGGCTGGGGGCAGGCTGAGTCCGCGCGAGATCGGCTGGCCCCCAGCCCCACCCTACGCGCCGCCGTCGTCACCGTCGCAGGGGCGGCAGGGGTCCTCCTCTGGTTCGTGCCGCTCGTCGTCGTGAGCGGCGGCCCGGCGGCGTACGTGCGCGTGCTCTCCAACCAGGGCGCCGAAGACTTCGGCAACGTGACGATGTTGTGGACGACGCACAACCTGCGGGCGGTGCGGGACACGCTGTACTACGCGTTCATTGCGCCGTGGGCGACGTGGACTGTCGCAACGGCAGTGCTGCTGTTCGCGGCGATGGGCATCATCTGGCTATGGCGCCACAACCGCCGTGGTCTTGCGCTGCTCGCGGCGGCCTTCGGGCCGTATCTGGTGTTCGACCTCGTCTTCCAGGAGGCGTTCACGAGCCGCTACGCGGCGCCGGTCGTCGTCCCGCTCGCGTTTCTCGCCGTCGCAGGCGCGCGCGTGCTGCCGCGCGGCAGCGGCCTCGCCGCCGCAGCGGTGCTCGCGCTGTTCGACGCGCACGTCGGCGGCACGTCGATCGCCGCGTACTCGCGCGAGAAGGCGCCGGCGTTCCGGCTGCTCGACGACATGCGCACGGCGGCTCGCGGCCTCACGCAGCCGCCGGTGATCGCGATGGATCGGCGCAACTGGTTCGACTTCCGGCGGCCGCGCGTGTGGGACGGCGCCGGCCTGCCGCCGCCGCTCGCGGCGCCGCCGCAGCACGAATGGCTCGAGCCCGTAAAGTACTGGACGAGCGGCGGCCGCGCGCCCGTGTGGTTCGTGGTCGATCCCAAGCGCGCCGCCATCGATCTGGTGCAGCACGGCGAGCCGGCGCAGTATCGATGGCCGCTCGAGCATCCGGCCCTCATCAGCGGCGCGCGCCCGGACGAGATGGACTGGTACCGGGTCGATCGCCCCGAGTGGTACGTCGGAGAAGGCTGGGCGCTGACGCCCGAAGCGGCGGGCGTCGCCGCGGCGGATCGGCGCGGCCTCCAGTTCGGCGAGATTCACGCCGGGGTTTCTCAACTCGCGTTCGGTCAGCTGATGATCGGCGGGCGTTCGTTCGATTCGACGCTTCGACCGCGACTGACGGCTACGCTCGACGGCCTGGTCGTTCTCGACAGAACGTTGCAACCCGGGCCCTTTCTGGACTTCGTCCACGGCGGTACCGGCGGCGATTACGCCGCGCTGACAATCACGACGACACCCCGCGCACCGGTTGCGATCGAACAGTTCGACGCCTCGAAAAGCCGGCTGCTATTTGGTTTCGGCGACGGGTGGCACGAACAGGAATTCAATCCGTCCACTGGTGCCCGCTGGCGATGGCTGAGCGAACGTGGAGAGCTGAGATTCGCCGACTTTCCTGGCGAGCGCCTGACGGACCGGACGCTTCCGAGACATCTCTATGCACTCCACCTCGTGGGCGAATCCCCGCGGAAGTATTTCTCGCGCGGCTCACGCCTCGTGATCCGATTCAAAGGCACCGTCGTGTTCGATCGCGTGCTCGACGACGATTTCTCGGTCGATGTGCCGATCGATATTCGGATCGGCGACGGGTCCCAGCCGATCGTTCTCGAGACCGATCAGATCTACGTGCCCGCGGAGCGCAGCCGACGCACGCAGGACCGGCGTCACCTCGGCCTGCGGATTTTCAAGTGCGATCTGAAGTGATCGGCTTCCTCGCCAGGCACAGGAGCGAGCTGCCGAACGGCGCGTCGAAGTGACGGATCCAGGCCGCCTCGAGGCGCAGCGCCGAGGCCAGCGCCGCGTTCACCGGCGCCGGCGGCACGGTGATCTCGCGCGTGTCGTCGCGCAGGCCGCGGCGGCGCTGCAGATACCGCACGACGGCGAGAGGGGCGAAGAGCGTGGCGTTCGTGTAGGTGATCCGCTCGATTTTGAACCCGCCCGCCTCGAGATGGTTGCGGAGCTCGGTTCGCGTGTAGCGCCGCACTTCCTGGCTCATCACCGAGTGATCGCCGCGCAGAAACGGCATCGCCGCGACGTTGACGATCGCGCAGCCGCCCGGCTTCAGCATGCGGAACATCTCCGCAATCGCCCGGCGCTCGGCTTCGTCTTCGAGCGAGTAGAGCACATCGAAGGACGTGATGACGTCGAAGGTGGAGCAGGGGAACGGCGCCGCCGTCACGCTGGCGCGCGCCAGCCGGCGGCGTCCGGCTCCCCGGCCGATGCGGAGGCCGGCCTCGCTGAGGTCGAAGCCGTAGGCGCGGCCGTACGCGGAGAGCCACTCCACGTTCGCGCCGGTGCCGCACCCGCAGTCGAGGATCAGCGGAACGGCGCGCCCGGCGGTGGCGAATCGGATGAGCGGGCCCACGAAGGCGCGGAACCCGCGGAACCAGAAGTGCCGCGCTTCCGCTTCCGCGGTCGCGCGCAGCAGGCGCTCCACGCGCGCGATTGTATCGTTTTCGCTACGGCCTTCATTGACACTGCCAGATCAACTTTGTAAGCTGCCGCAACCGAGGAGCACACGATGATTCGCGTTCGCCGAACGGTGTCCACCATTGCCCTGTGTGCGGCCGTTGCGATTGCAGCGGCCGGCTGCCACAAGAAAGTCGCCGCGGCGCCGCCCGCGCCGCCGCCGCCCCCGCCGCCGACTGCGCCCGCGGCGCCGCCGCCGCCCGCGCCGCCGCCGCCGCCCGCGCCCGCGCCGACGCCGCGCGCGCTCACCGAGGAAGAGATCTTCGCGCGCAAGTCGGTCGAACAGCTCAACTCCGAACGCCCGCTGGGCGACGTCTTCTTCGAGCTGGACGAGTCGGAAATCAAGGAGGAAGGCCGCG
>Ga0075424_100003359_pt1 | contig 14953 bp, 13 predicted proteins | sample SoiMethybrSBSTD3_FD_75301 | JGI IMG/M metagenome (GOLD analysis project Ga0075424, IMG submission 75301) | Bulk soil microbial communities from a Populus tree surrounding site in Tennessee, USA - Soil MetaG P. TD hybrid SBSTD3 | ecosystem: Environmental > Terrestrial > Soil > Tree plantation... | reverse complement strand
GCCGATGCGATCAGCTCGATCATGTCGAAGTCGAGCCGCTGATTGATCGTCACCATCTGGCCGAGCTCTTTGAACGCGAACGTGACGATCTGCGTGGGCGGCACCTTGAGCGTATTGGCGAGCTCGGACACGGTGATGAATTCCGTCACGCGTACGAGCGTCTTCTCGCGCTCGCGCTCCTCGCGGCGCCGCTCCTCCTGCACCTCGCGGAACGACGGCCCCTCTTCGCGGCGATGGACACCCTTCTTGCCGACCGGCGCCTTCAGGGTCGCGAGCGTGCGCGAGATGTTCTGCGCCACGGCTTCCTGATCGACCAGCGACTTCTTGCCTTTCTTGCGTTTCTTGCCCTTCTCACGCCGCCGCTCGTCGAGCGGCTGCGCGCCCGGCGCGGCCGATGCCACGGGCCGCGGCGGCGGCGCCGTGGGAGCTCCGGGACCTCCGCCCGACGGTGTCCCGCGCGCAACGGGCCGCGGACGAACCGGGGTCGGGATAAACGGCCGCGGCGGTGCAGCGACAGGGGGCGCGGGGGGCGGCGAAAACAGCGGCGGCGACGGAGCGGCCGCGGGCGGCGGCGCGTCCACCACATCCGCGGCAGTGGCGGTCGGAGCGAGATCCTTGAACAGCGCGGCAGCACGCTCTTCGAGGGACGGCGCGGCCTTCTCTTCTTCCTGTTCGCGGACCGCGGTCTCGAGCGCCAGTCGGGCGCGCTCGGCTTCCGCAGCCTCGGCGGCCGCGGCTTCAGCCGCGGCGGCATCGGCGGCGGCAACCTCGGCCGCGGTGCGGCGGCGGCGTTTCGGACGACTCTCGCCTGCCGCCACGGGCTCGGGCGCGGGCTCCGCGACCTTCGCCGCGGCACGGCGCCGTTTCGGCGGCGTCGCCGGCTGCTTCTGCTTGCGCTTGTCGCGCTCCCAGCGCGCGCGCATCAACGACACCTGCTCGTCCTTGAGCGGCGTCAGATGACTGCGCACAAAAATGTCCATCTCCTTGAGCATGCCCATCAGCTGCTCGCTGGAGATGCCGAACTCTGCCGCTAAATCATGGATCCGCGTTGTTGCCACTCACCCCTCGCTGTCTGCCGTCAACCATCTGCCATCAGTCCGCGTGCGAGGGCGGGGTCGTTGACACCAACCGCCTGTACGGGCGGCTTCCCCAGTCCCTCGCCCAGTTCCCTCGCTGGCGGCCCGCGGAGTACCGGAATCTTCTTGCCGTCCGCCAGCCGCCCGACTTTTTCCATTGTGCGCGGGCCGGCGTCCGACGCCAACACGACACAGACCACCTGCCCGCGCTGCAACCCTGCTCTCACTCCGGCTACACCGATCACGACGTTGCCTGCCCTGAGTCCGAGCCCGAGCAGCCGCGTGACTTTCGAGCTCACGCCGCCGGCTTACCCCCTTCTTCCTCTTCGCCGCCTTCCTCGGTCATTTCGTTGAGGAAGGACATCATCTTGTCCGCGAGATCGGGCGTCATGCCGGGCATTTGATCGATTTCTTCGCGCTCCAGGTCGAGAATGTCCTGCAGCGTCTTCTTGCCGGCCTGCTCGAGCACCGCGACGAGCTCGGGCGAGAGTCCTTTCATCTCACGGAGCGCCACCTGCGTGACCGATTCGTCGGTGGGCGGGAGCGGCGCGAACAGCGGGCCTTCTCCGCCACGCTCGAGCCATTCGCGGCTCGAATACAGGTCGACTTTCCAACCGGTCAGCTCGGATGCGAGCCGGACGTTCTGTCCGTTCCGCCCAATCGCGAGCGAAAGTTGGTCCTCGTCCACAATCGCCTGAATCGTTTTCGACTCGGGATCGGAGAAGACCCGCGCCACCCGCGCCGGCGCGAGCGACAGCTTGGCAAACCGCTCAGGATCGGACGACCAGGGCACGATGTCGATCCGCTCGCCGTTCAGTTCATTGACGACCGCCTGCACGCGCGAGCCCTTGAGGCCCACGCAGGCGCCGACCGGATCGATGCCGTCATCACGAGACCAGACGGCGATCTTGGTGCGGCTGCCCGCCTCGCGCGCCGTCGCGCGAATTTCGACGATCTGCTGCTGGATCTCCGGGACTTCGAGCTTGAACAGCGCCTTCACGAACAGCGGATCGGCGCGCGACAGGATGAGCCGCGGGCCCTTGGGCGTCTCCTCGATCCGCTTCAAGACCGCGCGAATCGTGTCGCCCTGATGGAAATGCTCGCGGTGATTCTGATCGCGATACGGAATGATCGCTTCGGCTTCGCGGAACTTGTTCAGCATGACGACGATCTTGCCGCGTTCGATCTGCTGCACTTCTCCCGACAGCAGCTCGCCGACCTTGCTCGAGAATTCTTCGCGAATACGGCTGCGCTCCCCTTCGCGAACACGTTGAATGATGCGCTGCTTGGCCGCCTGCACGGCCGTCCGCCCGAATTGCTCGAACGGCACCTCTTCCTCGAGCACGTCGCCGGGCTGAAAGTCCGGATCCTCGTAGCGCGCCTCCTCGAGCGTGACCTGCGTCCCCGGATCCTCGATGGCTTCCACCACCGTCTTGAGGACGACGATCCGGATCGATCCTTTGAGTTCATCGATCCCGATCTCGGCGCGCACGTTGGGGCCGTAGCGCTTGACCAGGGCCGCGTGCAGACCGTCCTTGAGCAGGTCGATCAGCTCGCTCCGCTCGAGCTGCTTGGTGCTGGTCAGTTCCTTGAATGCGGAGACAACGTCAGTTGTATTCGCCATTACAGATCCTTGTCGCTCGCGAGGCGAGCATCCTTTATCTCTTCGAGCGTGTATTCACGCTCCAGGCCGCCTTCCGGCTGGAGTACGACCGACGCTTGCGACGGCACCGCGACAATCCGCGCCCGCACCCGACCGAGCCCCGCCAACTTCACCTGCACGTCGCGGCCCACGAATTGGAGCCAGTGCCGATGCCAGCGCACGGGCCGGTCGATCCCCGGGCTCGACACCTCCAACACATACCGATTCCCGAGGGGACCACCGGAATCCAGCCACTGCTCCAGCGCCCGGCTGACGCGGCTGCAGTCTTCGACCGTGACGTTGCGGGGCGGACAGTCGATGCGAACTTGGACGAGCGGCCGGTTCGGCGTCCCGCCGATGCGCAGGTCGGCCAGATCGAACCCCAACGCCTCCAACCGGGTCCGGAAGGCCTCGACTAGACTCTCAGTGAGCATGAAAAAAAAGCGCGGGCCGAACTTCGCCCGCATCACGCAGGGGAATGTATCCCGCGTCCCCCCTATGTCAACCGAGTGGCCTGCCGAGGTAGGCGACCATGCGCCCATCGCGCCCGTGCGACGCGCGATGCGAGAAGAAGCGGTCGCGGCCTTCCGCGCTGCACCACGGCGAGACCGTGATGTCATTAATGCCGAGTTCGCGAGCCTGCCGCGCGAGGGTGGCGCGGAGATCGAGCCGGACCGTGCCAGTCATGCCGAAGCGCACGGCAACCTCAGAACCCACTTCATAACATGAGCCGCAAATGCCGACTCCACAATGCATTACAATATCGCCGGCTTTGGCGAAGCCGCGCCACTTCAAGAGCTCGACGCACTGCTCGAGAATGCCGTCGGCAGTCCCGCGCCACCCGGCATGCACCAACGCGATCGCGCCTTTTTCTGGGACCGCCAGATAAACCGGAATACAGTCGGCGACGGTCACGGTGAGGAGGACACCGCGCTCGGTGGTCGCGTGTCCGTCGCTCCCGTCCATGATCAGCCATCCCTCGGGCAGCGCGTCGTGCCAGTGTACGTCCGTGCCGTGAACCTGATGCGCGAGCACCAGCGATGGGAATCGATCGCCGAACGCCGAGCGGAACGCGCGCCAGCGGCCGATCACCTGCCCCACCGGTTCGTCGCTCCAGAGGCCGAGGCTCAAGGGTCGCGTCGTGATTCCAGCGACTAAGTCATACCGATTCGCCCATTCCACGAGCTCGAGGCGCGGGACGGCCGCATCGCCTGATGGAGTCTCGGCCAATTCGAGGTGCGGTGCCGGAACGATGCTAGGATCGACGCTCAATCTGCGCTCCGAGCGCTCGCAATCGGGTGTCGATGTGCTCGTAGCCGCGCTCGATCTGCCCGATGTTTTGAATTATCGAATCGCCCTGCGCGGCGAGCGCTGCCAGCAGCATCGCCATCCCTGCGCGAATGTCGGGACTCTCGACCTGCTGCCCGCGGAGCGCAGACGGCCCGGCGATCACTGCGCGATGCGGATCACACAATACGATCCGCGCCCCCATGCCGATCAGCTTGTCCACGAAGAATAGCCGCGATTCAAAGAGCTTCTCGAAAATGAGGAGCAGCCCCTCGCATTGCGTCGCCACGACGATTGCGATCGACATGAGATCGGCGGGAAACGCCGGCCACGGACCGTCTTCGAGCTTCGGCACATGGCCGCCGAGGTCGGGACGGATCCGGCGCTCCTGATCGGCGTCGACGATCAGCTTGGTGCCATCGAGTCGCGGCCGCACGCCGAGTCGCTCGAACGCGAGCAACGTCGAGCGGAGGTCATCGCCGCGAACGCCGTCGATCGTGATCGCGCCTCCGGTGACCGCCGCAAGCCCGATGAACGATCCGATCTCGATGTGGTCGGGACCGACGGTGTGCGCGGCGGCTTTCAGGTGGCGGCCGCCTTCGACCGTGAGCGTATTGCTGCCGATGCCGTCGATGGAGGCGCCGAGCGTCACCAGGAACCGCGCGAGATCCTGGACGTGCGGCTCGGACGCGGCGTTGCGGAGCACGGTCGTGCCCGCCGCGCGCACAGCCGCCATCAGCGCGTTCTCGGTTCCGGTGACACTCGGCTCATCGAGAAAGATGTCCGCGCCTTTGAGTTTGCCCTCGAGCGTGTACGCATCGCCCAGCGACACATCTGCTCCGAGGCGTTCGAGGGCGAGGAAATGGGTATCGACCCGCCGACGGCCGATCACGTCGCCGCCCGGCGGCGGCAACGTGACCTTGCCGAAGCGCGCGAGCATGGGACCGGCGAGCAGGATCGAGGCGCGAATCTCTTTGCACAGCGTCGGGTCGAGCGCTTTCGGCTCGGCGCGTGAGGTATCGATGTCGACGGTATTCGTTCCCTGCCATTGCACCGTGGCGCCCACGTGCTGGAGCAAGGCGAGCAGCGTTTCGACGTCCCGAATGCGCGGGACGTTGTCGATGCGACAAGGACCCTCGGCGAGGAGTGTGGCCGCGAGAATGGGAAGAGCCGCGTTCTTGTTGCCGGCGGGGCGGATCGTGCCAGAGAGAGGGCGCCCTCCCGTGACCCGGAACGACGGTGCCATAGTGCCGCCCAAGCTACGAGGACGCTTGCGCCTGCGTCAAGCGTTCGCGAACGTTGGCCCTCGTGCATCCCGTGCTTGCGCTGGCGCTCGTCCTCGTGGCCGGCATCGGCGTGACGCGTCTCTCGCGACCCGCGCTTCGCCCGCTTCCACTCCTCGCCGATCTCGCGGCGACCGGCGCACCGTTTTTGCTGCTCGGCCTGGTTCTGGGACCGCTGCTCGGCGTGATCGATAGCGCGGGACTCCGGCTGCTCGAGCCCGTCATCGCACTCGCGATCGGCTGGATCGGCGCGGTGTTCGGCGCGCGCCTCGAATGGCGGATGGTGCGTCGCATTTCCGTTCGGACGTGGCTGATCGGCGCAACGCTCGCGCTGCCCATCCTCGCGGCGACGACCGTCATGGCCGTGGTGCTCGCGCGTCGGCTGCCCGCTCTCGCGGAATCGTGGGGTCACCCGTCACTCTCGGCCGCCCTCGCCCTCGGCGGCGCGCTCACGACCGCCGCAAGCCAGCGCGGACCACGCCTCGGCCGCCGCAATGCCCTCATCGATACGCTGTTTGGGACGCTCGCGGTTGTGGCCGCGATGGCGCTATACCATCCGCACCTCGCGCCACGCAACGTCGCATTCACCCTGCTCACCGGACTGGGGCTTGGCGGCCTGTTTGTTGCGCTGGCGCGCAGCGACATGATGCCCGATCCGAGTGAAGCCGGCGTGCCCGCGCTGGCCGTGATCCTCTGCGGCGCCGGAATCAGTTACGCCGCGGGACTCTCGCCATTTGTCGTCTGCGGTCTGACGGCCGCCATCGGCACGAGCTTCTCACCGGTCCCCATCCGCCACGCGATCGCCGGCGTGCTGACGCGCTGGGAGGTCTCCCTGTATGCCGCCTTCCTTATAGTAGCGGGCGCACTCCTGCGGCCCATGACCCTCTGGATTCTCCTGGCGGCGCCCGTGCTCGCCCTGCTCCGCGTCGTGGTGCGGTGGGTGACTGTGCGGTTCGGACTCGATCAGGTAGACCCTGTGTGGCGCTCGCTGCCCTTTGCGCCGCCGCCGGAGTTCGCGCACTCCGCTATCCGCCAGGGCGCGACCGCCATCGCACTCGCGGCAGGGTTCGATCTGGTGCGGGGCGCATCTGGCGCCGTGCTCGTCACGGTGCTGCTCAGCGTGATGGCGGCCGAGGCACTGGCTTTGCGCACCCCGTTGACAGCACGGGCGAAGCAGGCAGAGGTTACGTGATGCTTCCCACCTGGGTGGGCGTCGTCACCGCCATCAGCCTCGCCATCATCGCGCTCGCGACCCTCGTCACTGCCGCCGCGGTGATCGCCGCGGCGTTGGGGATCCGCACGGCAGTGAAGGCGCTGAAGGCGTTCGCCGGACCGGCCATTGGTGACGTCCGGCAGCTGATCGCCTCGATCAAGGTCGAAGCGGACGCGCTGGTCGGGAGCTCCCGCGACGTGCGGCAGCGGATCGTGCGCGCCGTGGATGCCGCCGAGGACCGTCTGACCGACCTGGACAGCCTCGCGGAGGTCATGCAGCAGGAGCTCGAGGAGACGGCTCTGGACGCCGCCGCGACGATGCGCGACGTACGGCGCGGACTTTCCGTCTGGCACTGGAGCCGCAAGCTCCTCAAGCGAGGAGGCAAGAAACGGCGGTGAAACGCCTCGGAGTCACCGTCCTGATGGCCGTCGTTGGGCTGGTGCTCTTTCCCAGCGTCGCCCACGCCTGGACACCCGGCACGCACATCTTCCTCGGCGAATCGGTGCTCGCCAACCTGCACCAGCTTCCGACGATCGTCGCCGACCTGCTGCGCGCGTTTCCCTACGATTACCTGTACGGCAACATCGCCGCCGACACCTCCATGGCAAAGAAATACGCGCCCGTCGGCCGGCATTGTCATGCGTGGCACGTCGGACAGGAGATCCTCGACCTCGCGCCGAGCGATCCGCTGCGCGCGTTTGGGCTTGGCTATCTCTCGCATCTCGCCGCGGACACGATCGCGCACAATTTCTTCGTGCCGCGCCAGCTCGTGCTCACATCCAGCACCGCGTCACTGGGGCATTCCTACTGGGAGAGTCGCTTCGAGACGCATCTCGGCGACGCGTATGCCCGCGAAGCGCGGGACGTGATCCTGAAAGACCATACCGCGAGCGATACGCACCTCGACGAGATCCTTTCGCCCACGCTGTTCAGCACTCGGACCAATCGCCGTCTGTTTCGCGGCATGGTGCATCTCACGGAGAGCCAGAGTTGGCAGTGGGTGTTTCAAGTGATCGCGGGCGCGAGCCGCTGGGATCTGGCGGACGCGGATATCGAAAAGCATATGGCGGTCGCCTTCGAGTACGTCATGGAGACGCTCGGCGCCGATGCCGCCGACGCCGCCGCGCGGCGGCTCGATCCGGCAGGCGAGAAAGCGCTGGGGCTCGCGAAGCGGATGCGGCGCCAGGCCCTGCGCGAGGGCGGCCGGCACGAGCCGGAGCGCGTCGAGGAAACCGCCGAACAGCATTTTGGATTGCCGCACGCGTCGCTCGACTACTGGAAGCAATCGAAGTCGCAGCGCCCCTGGCGGGACGATTAGGCGGAGAGCTTCTCCTCGAGCACGCGCTGGGCGAGTTTCGGATCGGCCTTCCCTTTGGACGCGCGCATGACCTGCCCCAGAAAGAACGCCATCAGCTTGGTTTCGCCGTTCTTGTAGCGGCCGACCTCGGGCGCGTGCGCACCCAGGACGTCGCTCACCCAGCCGGCGAGGACGTTCGTATCCGCGACGAGTACCAGGCCCAGCGACTCCGCGATCGTCCGCGGATCCCCGCCCTTGTTCGCGACTTCGGCGAACACGCGCTTCGCGGCCTGATTGCTCAGCGTACCGCCTTTGACGAGCGCGATGATCTGCGCGAGCGCCGCGGCCGACACGCGGAGCTGTTCCTGATGGTCCTTCGCATCCGCGAGCGCTTCGGTCATGACCCAGTTCGCGGCGGCCTGCGGCTCGGCGGGCGCGCGCACGACGTTTTCGTAGTAGTCCGCGACCGCCCGGCTCGCGGTGAGCACCGTTGCGTGCTCACGCGACAAGGCGTACTGCGCCATGAAGCGCTCACGCTTCTGTCCCGGCAGCTCCGGCAGCTCGCTCTGCTGCTCTGCGACGAATTCCGGCGTCAGCACGAGCGGCGGCAGATCGGGCTCGGGGAAGTAGCGGTAGTCGTGACTCTCTTCTTTGGCGCGCTGCGGGCGGACCGTGTTCTCCTTCGAGTCGTACAACATCGTCTGTTGCGTCACATTGCCACCCGCCTCCACCAATGCGATTTGCCGGTCGCGCTCGACGCCCAGCGCTTTCTCGACGAACGAAAACGCGTTGATGTTCTTCACTTCGGTGCGTGTGTTGAGGGCCGTCTCGCCCGCGCGCCGGATCGAGACGTTCGCATCCACGCGCAGACTGCCCTTCTCCATGTCGCAGTCCGAGATGCCGATGTACTCGAGCAGCTGCTTCAATGTCTGGAGATAGGCGCGCGCTTCCGCCGGCGAACGCAGGTCGGGGCCGCTGACGATTTCGATCAGCGGCACGCCCGACCGATTCAGATCGACGGCCGTCGCTTTGGGAAAGCGGTCGTGAATCGACTTGCCCGCGTCTTCCTCGAGATGCAGTCGCACGATGGTCGCCGTGACCGTGCCGCGCTCGGGTGAGACAAATGACAAGGTCCCCTGGGTGGCGAGCGGCTGATCGAACTGCGAGATCTGATAGCCCTTCGGCAGATCGGGATAGAAGTAGTTTTTGCGCGCAAAAATACTCTTGGGGTGCACGGTGCATCCCAGCGCGAGCGCGCCGCGGACCGCGAGTCCGATGGCCGTGCCGTTCGCCACCGGCAGCGCGCCGGGCAATCCCAGGCAGACCGGACAGACCTGCGTGTTCGGCGGCGCGCCGAACGACGTCGAGCAGCCGCAAAACATTTTGGAGCGCGTGCGGAGTTGCACGTGCGTCTCGAGCCCGATGACCGTTTCCCAGGCTTGGCTCATGCTTCGTCCGTCGCGGGCACGACGCGCTCGAGCGCGTACGCGGCTTCGATCATCTCGTCTTCGAGAAAGGCCTGACCGATCAACTGCCCGCCGATCGGCAAACCCTTAACACGTCCGATTGGCAGCGACATTGCCGGGAGCCCGGCGAGGTTCGCGGTCACCGTGAAGATGTCGGACATGTACATCGCGATCGGGTCGGAGAGCTTTTCCCCCGCCTTGAACGCCGGGGAGGGCACCGTGGGCGTGAACAGCAGGTCCACGCCGCGATCGAATGCGTTTCGGAAATCCTGCGCGATCAACGCACGCATCTGCTGCGCGCGCCGGTAGTACGCGTCGTAGTAGCCCGCCGACAGCACGTACGTCCCCACGAGAATCCGGCGTCGGACTTCCGGTCCGAATCCTTGGCCCCGCGTCGTGCGATACAATGCGTGCAAATCCTGGTGCCCGTCGAAGCGCGGTCCGTACCGCACGCCATCGTAACGGGCCAGGTTGGACGACGCCTCCGCCGGCGCGATCACGTAATAGGTCGGCACGGCGTAGGGCGTGTGGGGCAGCGAGACCTCGCGCACCGCCGCGCCCAACTCCTTCATCAGCCGGATGGCGCGATCACACGCCCGCCGCACGGCAGGATCGAGCTCGGCCGGGAAGTACTCCTTGGGCAGGCCGATCACAAAGCCCTGCAACGACTCCGGCACGTTGGGCAGGCGCAGCGGATCGCGGTCCTCGCAGGTCGAATCCCTGGGATCGCGCCCGCTGATGACCGACAACACGCGCGCCGCGTCGTGTACGCTGCGACCGAGGACACCGATCTGATCGAGCGATGAGCCGAACGCGACAAGGCCGTAGCGACTGACGCGGCCATATGTCGGCTTCATGCCGACGACGCCGCAGAACGCCGCCGGTTGGCGCACCGAGCCGCCCGTGTCCGAGCCGAGCGCCGCGGGCACCGCGCCGGCGGCGACCAGCGCCGCCGAGCCCCCGGACGAGCCGCCGGGCACGCGCGTCTTGTCGAGCGGATGCAGGACGCGGCCGTAGGCGGAATGCTCCGTCGATGATCCCATCGCGAACTCGTCGCAATTGGTCTTGCCCGCGATGAGCGCTCCCGCTGCTTTCAGCTTCGTGATAGCGGTCGCTTCGTATGGCGACTGGTATCCTTCGAGGATCTTCGAGCCGCAGCTCGTCGTGAATTCGAGCGTGCAGATGTTGTCCTTCACGGCGACGGGCATGCCGTACAGCACGCCGGTCGTCCGAGCCGCGGCGGCCTGCGCGAGCAACGATTTACGCAAATCCTTGGCGGGCGTGAGCAGCGCGTTGAGGCGCTTCGCTTTGACCAGGCGGTCGGCGACCGCTCGTGCGTCACTCACTCGAACTGACCGAGCTTCGGTACGACGAAGAAGCCCTCCTTGAAGGCCGGCGCGAAGTGCGCGGGGCCGAACATGAGCGGAGACGGCGCGACTTCATCGGGCCGGAACCGGATCGCATCCGGGCCCGGCACGAACGTCTTCACCGTGCCGTTGGTAGGAATGGCGCTGAGCTGAGCGACATAATCGAGAATGCGCGACATCTGCTCCGCGATCTCCGGCAGCGAATCCTCGTCGACATCGAACTCGGCGAGCTGCGCAATCCGCAGCACCTCGTCGCGTGACACACTCATGCCCCTTCTCCTTCCCAATCCCGCTCGAGCCCCGCGTAGGCGGCGAGCAGTTGCTTGGTCCCGACATCGGGATCATCGAAGTCCACACTCACGCGCAGGTCGCGCCCTTCGCCGGAGACCGCGCGCACGATGCCGCCGCCGAATTTCCGGTGGCGCACCCGCTCCCCTTTGACGTAACGCGGCGCGTCCTGCGACCCCTCGTCCGGAAATGCGATGTCCGGAAGGCGTCGCGCGGCAGCGCCGCGGGGCCGTGGCGGCCGCGGCGGCATTGCACCCGACATGCCGCGTTGCGGACGCCATGTTGGCGTCGTACTCCGCTCTTGAACGACCTGCGACGGCAGAGCGTCGAGAAACCGCGACGGCTCCGCGAGCTCCAGGCGGCCGTTGCGGTAGCGCGTTCGCGCCCATGAGAGATACAACCTTTCGCGCGCGCGCGTGAGACCCACGTAGCACAGTCGTCGCTCTTCTTCGACACCGCCCGGCTGCTCCGTCGAGCGGCCGAGCGGGAACAGTCCATCTTCGAGACCCGCGAGCGCCACGATCGGCCACTCGAGTCCCTTCGCCATGTGCGCCGTCGTCAGCGTGACTCCTCCCTGGTCCCGCGCTTCGTCCGCCGGGGTCACCAAAGCCGCTTGGGTGAGATATTGCTCGACGCTTGTGCCCCGGCTCTCGGCTCCCGACTCCTCGTCCCGGTCCTGCACCTCGGCCCATGCGGCGGCGCCTGCCACCAACTCGCGCACGTTCTCGATCCGCTCGAGGCCCTCAGAGCCCTCATCGGCCAAATACTGCTCATAGCCCGTGGTCGCTAGGATCGTCTCGAGCGCCGTGGCCGGATCCGCCTGCCCGACCGCCTCTCGCAGCCGATCGAGCAGCGAGGCGACGCCCGCCAGCGCGTCACGCACGTTGGGCCGGAGCTCGGTGATGGCACCGGCTCGCCGCGCCGACTCCAGCAGGGGCTTCTGCCAGGCGGCGGCCGACTTCCCCAGCACGGCCAGAGAGGCATCGCCGATGCCGCGGCGCGGCACGTTCACGACGCGTAGGAAGGCTTCATCGTCCGCGGGATTAGCAATGAGCCGGAGATAAGCCAGCATATCCTTCACTTCGCGGCGCTCGTAGAAGCTGATCGCGCCGATCAGCCGATAGGGGATGCCCCGAAACCGAAATGCCTCTTCCAGCGGCCGGGACTGCGAATTGGTCCGGTACAGGATCGCCATGCCCTCGTACTCGAAGTCGCCGTCGGCGGCACGACGGGCGAACTCATTGGCCAGCCATTCCGCCTCGTCACGCTCGTCGGCGGTGCTCAAGAGCACGACGGGCTCGCCCCCCTTCTTCTCCGTAAAGAGCGTCTTGCCGAGGCGGGCCGTGTTCTCGGCGATGACGCCGTTGGCGGCGTCGAGGATGATCTGGGTGGAGCGGTAGTTCTGCTCCAGGCGCACGAGCTTTGCGCCGGGGAAATCGTTCTGGAACGTGAGCATGTGACGGACGTCGGCCCCCCGCCAGCCATAGATCGCCTGATCGTCGTCTCCCACCACGCACAGATTCCCGTGTCGCTTGGCGAGATGCTTCACGAGCAGGTACTGCGCGGCATTGGTGTCCTGGAATTCATCGACCAGAACGTGCTGGAAGCGGTCCTGCCAGTACGCGAGTCGTTCCGGGTGCTCGCGAAACAGGGTGAGCGGATGCAGCAGCAGATCGTCGAAGTCCATCGCATTGGCCTGCTTCAACGCAGGGCCCAGCGCCGCATAGATCTCGCCGGCGACCTTGATCAGTGGCGTATCGGCCTGCGCGCCGAGCTCTTCCGGCGTGAGCATGCGGTTCTTCGCGCTCGAAATGACCGCATGAACCGTGCGTGGTGGATACACTTTGGTGGACAGCTGGCGCGTTTCGAGCAGGCGTTTGACGAGCGCTTCAGAGTCGTCCGCGTCGTAGATCGTGAAGTTCGGACCGAAGCCGAGCAGCGGCGCTTCGCGGCGCAGGAGGCGGGCCGACAGCGAGTGGAACGTGCCGATCCAGAGCCCGCGCGGATCCGCGCCGAGCAGCTGCGCGATCCGCGAGCGCATTTCGCCCGCGGCCTTGTTCGTAAACGTCACGGCGAAAATGCGCTGTGGCGCGACGTGCTGCGTCGTGATCAGATGCGCGATCCGCATCGTGAGCACGCGGGTCTTGCCCGATCCGGCTCCCGCCAGCACCAGCAACGGGCCAGCGGGATACTCGACTGCTTCGCGTTGTGCGGGATTGAGTGGGAGTGAGACCTGCTCGGTCATTTCAACGGAAACTCCAGCACAAAAATCGATCCCTCGCCATTCAGACCGGGGCGAAATGAGACTCGCCCGTCATGCTGTTGCTCGACAATGCGCCGCGCGAGCGCGAGCCCCATTCCCCACCCACCCCGCTTGCTCGTCACGCCCGGCTCAAACAATTGGCGTTGCATGTCAGGCGATACCCCAGGCCCGTCGTCGCGCACGCTCATCAACCCGGTTGATTCGTGGGCTTCCACCTCGACCTCGATCCGTCCGCCACGGCCACTCAATGCATCGACGGCATTTTTGACGATCACTTCCAGCGCCCATTCGATCAGGACCTGATCTCCCATCACCGTCGGTCCCGCCCCGGGTGAGCGAAGCGTGATCGTCACCGAATGCGCCAGCGTCGGGAGCCGTGGCCTAAAATAGGCGACCACCCGCTCGGCCACCGTACCCAATCCCACCGGCTCGCGCCGGGCCGGCCGGCCGGTGCGCTCAAACCGCCGGGCGACGCGTCCCAGCCGCTCCGCGTCCGCTTCAAGATGCGTGACCAACTCGCTCGCAGGCGTACCCGGATTCTCCCGCAGGTAATCAATCCAACCCGTGAGGCTCATCAGCGGCGTCCCGAGCTGGTGCGCGGACTCCCGGGCCATCGCCACCCACAGCCGGTCGCGCGCGGCGGTGACGCGTTCGCGCATGGCCCAGACGGCCAGCAGGATCAGGCAGAGGAACATCGCGACCTGCAGCACGGCGAGTCCCGTGAACGCGCGCGCCGCCGGCAGCGCGCCGTAGTGAATGGTGCCGACGCCCGGCTGGATCAACGGCGCATGAATGCGGTCCAGCTCGGCGATCCAGTCGCGTCGCGTGGCCTCGCTGGCGTCGGGACCGAACGGCGCGTTGTCGAGCGCCGTGATACGGCCCGCGGTGTCGGTGACCGCCAATGGAATGCCGAGGTGTCGGACCTCGTCGGCGAGCCCGAGGAGTGCATCGGCCGCGGCGCCCTCACGCGGATCGTTCAATCCGGCGAAGACGTGCCCCAGCAAGCGACTGGTTTCGCGCGCGTCGTTGCGGAGGTGGCGCGCCACGATCCAGGCGTACCCGACCGAGAGCACGCCGAACAGCAGCGCGGCGAAAACGAGAACGGGGGGACCGGCGCGCCGCAGCGCGCCCGTCCTCTCAGGCGATTCGATCGGTGCCGACATGGGGCACCAATGCCGGCGGAAGAATCACAGAGCCGTCCGGCTGCTGATGCGTCTCGAGCAAGGCCGCGATGGTGCGCGGCAAGGCCACGCCGGATGCGTTGAGGGTGTGCACGAATTCCGGCTTCTCGCCTGGGCGCGGACGGCACCGGATGTTCGCGCGACGGGCCTGGTAGTCGGTGAACGTGCTCGAGCTCGAGACTTCGAGCCACTGTCCGACGCCGGGTGCCCACGCCTCGAGATCGTACGTCTTGGCGGCGGCAAATCCGAAATCGTTGGCCGGCAACACGGCAACCCGGTACGGCAGCTCGAGCCTGCGCAGCACTTCTTCGGCATGTCCCGTGAGCTTCTCGTGCTCGGCGGCGGACTCGGCGGCGCGGCTGAAACGCACGAGCTCGACCTTGTCGAACTGATGGACGCGCAACAACCCGCGCGTGTCCTTGCCGGCGGCTCCCGCCTCGCGACGAAAGCACGGCGTATACGCGACGTAGCCGAACGGCAACGGGCGATCGATGATTTCGTCGCGGTGGAGATTTGTGACCGGCACTTCCGCGGTCGGAATGAGAAACAGATCGTCGGAGCTCAGCCGGTACATGTCGTCTTCGAACTTG
>Ga0075424_100003358_pt1 | contig 14955 bp, 21 predicted proteins | sample SoiMethybrSBSTD3_FD_75301 | JGI IMG/M metagenome (GOLD analysis project Ga0075424, IMG submission 75301) | Bulk soil microbial communities from a Populus tree surrounding site in Tennessee, USA - Soil MetaG P. TD hybrid SBSTD3 | ecosystem: Environmental > Terrestrial > Soil > Tree plantation... | reverse complement strand
CGTCGCCGCGCTCGACGAGGCCCTGCGCTGCGCCACCGCCGCCGAGCGGCCGTCGGACGCGCTGCGCGCCCGCATCCTGAACACGCGCGCGAAGATCCGCCGCCGCCAGAAGGACTTCACCGCGGCGGCCGAGGATGTCGCCGCCGCCCTCGAGCTCGCCCACGGCCTGGGCGACGACCGGGTGCTCGCCGAGACCTACCTCGACGCCTCGCTCGTCGCCGAGCGCCGCAACGAGTACAGCCGCGCCCGCGAGTACGCCGAGCGCTCGAAGGCGCTCTTCGAGCGCGTCGCCGACCACGAGTACGTCGGCAAGCTGCTCAACAACCTCGGCCAGCTGCGCGCGATCACCGGCCGGCCGGACGAGGCGGTGCCGCTGCTGCGCGAGGCGTTCCGGATCGCGGTCGAGCAGGACAACCGGGTCGACGCGGCCTTCGCGGCGTCGTCGCTCGCGTCTGCGCGGCTGCACAGCGGAGACCCCGAGGGCGCGGTGGAGAGCGCAAATCGCGCGATCGAGCTATTGGGGTCTCGCGAGGAATACCGACAAGAATTGGGGAACGCCCGGCTGGTCATGGGGCGCGCGCACCTCGCGTGCGGGCGCGTCGACGAGGCGGAGCGCTCCTTCACGGCCGCGGCGGACTGTTTCACCGCGGTGGAATCGATCAGCCATATGGCCGGCGCGTGGGTTGCGATCGGAGATGTGGCAGCGGAGCGAGGCGACTCGGCACGGGCCGCCGACCTCTACCGGCGGGCGGCGGAAGCGCTGCAAGACGTCCGCTGGTGATCCTGGGCAGATCGCGACCACAAAAGGGAGGGATGAGATGAGGCTTCTCACGAAGCGACCCGTGCTGTTCCTGTGGGCGACGTCGGTGGCGCTGTTCCTCGCGCACGTGTCGCATCACGGCGGCGGCCGCGGCTTCCACGAGTGGTGATCGGCTGGCCGTAGACTACGGCCGTGGCCACGAAGCGGGACTACTACGACGTGCTCGGAGTGGACCGCGACGCGTCCGAGGCCGACGTCAAGAAGGCCTTCCGCCGGCTCGCGCGGGAGCTCCATCCCGACGTGAACCCCGGCGACCCAGACGCCGCCGAGCGGTTCCGCGAGGCGTCCGAGGCCTACGAGGCGCTCAGCAATCCCGATACGCGCGCCCGCTATGACCGCTTCGGTCACGCGGGCGTCGCGGGGACGCAGTTCCACCCCGAGCAGTTCATGGACTTCTCGAACCTGTCCGATCTGCTCGGGGCGTTCTTCGGCGACGACCTGTTCGGAGGGTCGCGCCGGCCGGCCCGCGGCGGCGATGCGGCGGCGGCAGTCAACCTGACCCTGGTCGAGGCCGCGTTCGGCGTCACCCGCGAGGTCGACGTCGACATCATCTCGCCGTGCGACCGCTGCGAGGGAAGCGGGGCGGAGCCGGGGACGACGCCCCAGACCTGCCCCAGCTGCGGCGGCAGCGGCCACGTCCAGCACGTCTCGAACACCGCGTTCGGGCAGTTCGTGCAGACCGCGCCGTGCGCCGCCTGCCGCGGCCGCGGGGTCAAGATCGACACGCCCTGCACCGCCTGCCGCGGCCGCGGCCGCCGCCGTACGCACGAGTCGGTCGAGGTACAGATCCCGGCCGGGATCATGTCCGGCCAGCGCCTGCGTATGCCCGGTCGCGGCCACACCGGCGAGAACGGCGCCGCCCGCGGCGACCTCTACGTCAACGTCACGGTCGCGGCGGACGAGCGCTTCGAGCGCGAGGGCAACGACATCGTCTCCGTGCTCGACCTGCCGTTCACCCGCGCCGCGATCGGGACGTCGGCCACGATCGAGACGCTGGACGGTCGCCACGAGCTCGAGATCAGGCCCGGCACCCAGCCGGGCGAGGTGCTGGTGCTGCGGGGGAAGGGCATCCCCGTCCTCGGCGGCCGCGGCCGCGGCGATCACCGCGTCGTCGTCAACGTGCTCGTGCCGCGCAAGCTCTCCGACGAGCAGCGCGCGCTGCTCGACCGGTTCGAGGGGACGGTCGACGACGCCACCTACGCCGCCGACGACGGCTTCTTCCACAGGCTGCGGACCGCGTTTCGGTGAGGCGCTACCGGCTGCGGGTGCCGGCCGCCGAGGCCGAGCCCGCCCTCGTGCGGATGCTCGATCTCTTCCCGGGCGGGGTCGAGGAGGAGCGCGACGGCGACGACGTCGTCCTGGCCGGCTACGCGGATGAGGCTCCGGCGGACGGCCTCGAGTCCGACGAGGTCGAGCCCGGCTGGGAGGACCGCTGGCGTGAATACCACCGCCCGATCACCGTGGGCCGCATCTGGGTCGGCCCACCCTGGGCTGGGGACTGTCCCCACCCAGATGGGGACAGTCCCCGCGACGAGCCCATCGCTGTCGTCATCGACCCCGGCCGGGCCTTCGGCACCGGCGGGCACGGCTCGACCCGGGCGGCGCTCGAGCTGCTGCAGCGGCTCGATCCGTGCCCGGCGCTCGACCTCGGCTGCGGCTCGGGGGTGCTCGCGATCGCGGCCGCGAAGCTGGGCTTCGGGCCGCTTGCATGCTTCGACCGCGATCCGCTCGCCGTCGGCGCCACTGCCGAGAACGCCGAGCGAAACCGCGTCTCCCTCGAGGTGGCGCAGGCCGACGTCCTGGTCGACCCGCTGCCGCCGGCGCCGCTCTGGATCGCGAACCTCGAGCTCGGCCTCCTGCACACGCTCCTCGAGCGACACGATCTCCCGCCCCGGATCCTGGTCTCCGGGCTCCTCGATCCCGAGACGGTCGGCGGCGGCGAGCGCGTCGTGGCCGACGGGTGGGCGGCGGAGCTCGTGGGGCCGTGACCCGCCACACCTACCGCTTCTTCGCCGCATCGGTCTCCGGCGGCATCGCCGTGCTCGCGCCGCGCGACCGCCGCCACCTGGAGCAGGTGCTGCGCATGCGCGTGGGCGATACTTGCGAGGTCGCCGCCGGCGGGCGTGCCTACCGCGCCCGCGTCGTTCCCGGCGGCCTCGAGCTGATGGAGGAGATCGAGACCGTGACCGCACCGCCTGTGACCGTCTGGCTGGCCCAGCCCGGCGGCCGCTCCGACGAGGCCGTCGAACGCCTCACCGAGCTCGGCGTCGCCCGGATCGGGGCGATGCGCTGCCGCATGCTGAAGGGCGAGTTCACGGACGCCCGGCTGGAGCGGTGGGGACGGGTGGCGGCTGCCGCCGCGAAGCAGTCCAAGCAGTCGAGTGTGCCCGAGATCTTGCCCGTGACCGACTATGCCGACGTGCTCTCGCCGGAGGCGGTCGTGCTCAGCCACACGGGCGCTTCGGGCGGCCTGGCCGACCGCATCGTCGGCCGCCGCGGCGCGACGCTCCTGATCGGGCCGGAGCCCGGCTTCTCCGAGGACGAGCTCGACCTGGCCCGGTCGCGCGGCGTCGCGGTGGCCACGTTCGGGCCGGTCGTGCTGCGCACCGAGACGGCGGCGATCGTCGCCGCGGCGCTCGCGCTGCGCGAGATGGGGTTCCTGGGATGAGCACGTTCGCAGTCGAGTTCCTGGGCTGCAAGGTCTCGCTGGCAGACGCCCAGTCGGTGCGCGAGCGGCTCGCCGAGGACGGCCACGAGGAGGTCGACGCACCTGACGCCCGCGTGCGGGTCGTGAACACCTGCTGCGTGACCGCCGAGGCGGTGGCGAAGTCGCGCAAGGCCGTGCGCCGGGCCGCCAGGACCGCCGACCGGGTCGTCGTCACCGGCTGCGCCGCCAACCTGCGCGACGCCGGCCTCGACGTCGCGCCGAACGTCACCGTGCTGCCGGTGCGGGCGGAGGGGCTGCCCGAGGCGGCGGCCGGCCTGGTCGGCGACCTCGGCTGCACGGGCGGCGCCGCGCCGCCGTTCGCGCGCACCCGCGCCTACGTGAAGGTGCAGGACGGCTGCTCGTTCGCCTGCACCTACTGCGTCATCCCGCAGGTGCGCGGCCCCAGCCGCAGCCGGGCGGCCGATGCGGTGCTCGCCGAGGTGGGCCGGCGCGCGGTCCAGGGCCACCGCGAGGTCGTCCTGACCGGCATCAACCTGGGCTGCTTCCGCGACCGCGCCGCCGGCATGCGCCTGGCCGACCTGCTGGTCGCCGTCGCCGAGGTGCCCGGGATCGAGCGGGTGCGGCTCTCCTCGATCGAGGTGAACCACCTGACCGACGCGCTGCTCGACGCGCTCTCGCATCCGCGCGTGGCCGCGCACCTGCACGTGCCGATGCAGTCGGGCGACGACGGCGTGCTGCGCTCGATGCGGCGGCACTACTCGGCCGGCACGTTCCTGGCCCGCATGCACCGCGCCCGCGCGCGTGTGGCGGGCGTCAACCTGACCACGGACGCCCTCGTCGGGCACCCGGCCGAGACCGGGCCGGCGTTCGCTGCGACGCTGCGCACGGTCGAGGCGGCAGGATTCACGAAGGTGCACGTCTTCCCGTACTCCCCGCGCCCCGGCACGAGCGACGGCGACGATCCCGGCGTCGCCGCGGCCATCAAGCGCCGCCGCTGCGCCCGCCTGCGCGAGCTCTCCGACGCGCGCGGCGCCGCCCACCGCGCCGCCAAGCGCGGCGGCCGCGAGCGAGTCCTGGTCGAGACGGCCGACGGCCGCGGCCACGCCGATGACATGACGGCGTTCGTCGTCCCCGGCGCGGTCCCGGGCGCGCTGCTCGACGTCGTCGCGGCCGGCGTCCACGGCGACGCCGTAGTAGGGGTGCCGGCATGATCGAGCGCGTCCAGTCCGAGCTGCAGACGGCGATGCGCGGCGGCGACCGCGCCCGCGTCGACGCGCTGCGGCTGATGCTCTCTGCGCTCCAGAAGGCGGCCAAGGACAAGCCGGCCGGGGAGTTCACCGACGCCGACGCCGAGGCGGTGCTGCGGCGCGAGCGCAAGCAGCGGATCGAGGCCGCCGAGGTCTACCGCGAGGCCGGCCACGCCGACCGCGCCGCGCGCGAGGAGGCAGACGTGCCCGTGATCGACGAGTTCCTGCCGCAGGCGATGAGTGAGGCCGAGCTCGAGGCGCTGGTCGACGCGGCCATCGCCGAGACCGGGGCGACGTCGATGAAGGAGATGGGCCGCGTGATGGGGCTCGTCACGCAGCGCGGCGGCGGCCGGGTCGACGGCAAAGCTGCCTCGGGGCTCGTCCGCTCCCGGCTCGGGTCATAGCCGTGGCCGGCTGACCCGCCTCTACACTTTCCCCGATGGCACGAGTCCAGATGTCGGTCGGGAACGAGCTCGCCACGGAGCTCGGGAACGATCGCGACGCGATGCTGAAGGCGCTGACCGAGCGCGCCGGCGTGAACGCCTATCTGCGCGGCAACGAGCTCACCCTCGACGCCGACGACGGCGACGCCGTGGAGCGGGCCCGGTCGGTCATCGAGGAGCTGGCGCAGCTGGTCGCCGAGGGCGTGAGCGTCGGCCCGCAGACGGTCGACGCGGTCGCAGGCGTCTTGACCGACAACGGCCGCGCCGTCGACGTGCTCCACGACGTCGTCTGGATGCACCGCGGCAACAAGGTCACGCCGAAGACGATCGGTCAGAAGCGCTACGTCGACGCCATCCGCACGAACACCGTCACGTTCGGGATCGGCCCGGCCGGCACGGGGAAGACCTACCTCGCGATCGCCCTCGCCGTGGCCGCGCTGCAGGAGCGCGAGGTCGCCCGCATCATCCTCACCCGGCCCGCGGTCGAGGCGGGCGAGCGGCTCGGCTTCCTGCCCGGCGACCTCCTGGCCAAGGTCGACCCGTACCTGCGCCCGCTCTTCGACGCCCTGCACGACATGCTCGACGCCGAGCGGCTCGCGTCCTACATGGACAAGGGCATGGTCGAGGTGGCCCCGCTCGCGTTCATGCGCGGGCGCACGCTGAACGACTCGTTCATCATCCTCGACGAGGCCCAGAACACGAGCCCCGAGCAGATGCAGATGTTCCTGACCCGGCTCGGATTCGGCTCGAAGGTTGTCGTCACCGGCGACATCACCCAGATCGACCTGCCCCGCGACCACCGCTCCGGTCTCGTGAACGTGATGGGCGTGCTCGACGGCGTCCCCGACATCGCCTTCGTCCGCTTCTCCGACGCCGACGTCGTTCGCCACAAGCTGGTGCAGCGGATCGTCAGCGCCTATCGCGAGCACAGCGAGAGGGCACGCGAGTGACGGTGGCCGTCGAGGTGCGGAACCGCGGCCGGATTCCCCTCGACGGCGAGGCCGCGGCGACCGTGCTGGCGGCGGCGTTCGAGGCGGAGGGCGTGACCGAGGGGGAGGTCGGCCTCACCGTCGTCGGCAGATCCGAGATGGGGCGGCTCAACGGCGCCCACCGCGGCAAGCCCGACCCGACCGACGTGCTGTCGTTCCCGCTCGACATGCGCGACCCGCTCCCCGACGGCGTGCCCCGCCAGCTCGGCGACGTCGTCATCTGCCCCGCGGTGGCCGCCGCCCAGGGCACCCCCATCGAGCATCTGCTCGTCCACGGCGCATTGCATCTCCTGGGATACGACCACGAGGCCGATGAAGGAGAGATGCTCGCCCGCCAGGAGCTGATCGTTCAGGAGATCGCCCATGCCGCCCGTCCTGCGTAGCCCCGACGACACCAAGAAGGCCGCCCGCCGGGCCGCGCCGTTCAGCGCCGCGCGGCGCGAGGCGAGCGGGCTCGTGAACAGCTTCAACTACGCCTTCGAGGGCATCATCTACGTCGTCCGCACGCAGCGGAACATGCGCATCCACTTCATCGTCGCCCTGGCGGTGCTGCCGCTCGGGGTGCTGCTCGGGGTCAGCCGGATCGAGATGCTCGCGCTGATCCTGGCGGTGGCGTTCGTGCTCTTGATGGAGATGGCGAACACGGCGCTCGAGATGACGATCGACGTGGCCACGCCGGCGTTCGACCCGCGCGCCCGCGCGGCCAAGGACATCGCCGCCGGCATGGTGCTGGTCTCGGCGGTGACGGCGCTCTTCGTCGGCTACCTGGTGTTCGCGCCGCGACTGCAGCACCCCAGCCAGCGCGCGATCAACACGGTGCGGCGGTCGCCCGTGCACCTGACGGTGATCGCGATCGTCGTCGTGATCCTGCTCGTGATCGCGATCAAGGCCTACTTCGGCACCGGATCGCCGCTGCGCGGCGGGCTCCCGTCCGGCCACGCCGCCGTCGCGTTCGGCGGCTGGGCGGCGATCACGCTCGTCACCCACAGCTACGAGAACCAGGTGCTGGTCTCGACGCTCGCGTTCGCGATGGCGACGCTGGTCGCCCAGACCCGGGTGGAAGCGGGCGTCCACTCGACCCTGGAGGTGGTCTACGGCGGCGTGCTGGGCGCCCTTGTAACGACGGCCATCTTCCAGGCCTTGACCTAGCCAATCGGGGTCAGACCCCGAACGCCGGCGAGGCGTGGATCGTTGCGATGTTGTGACGCCTCGCGTGCTGACCGGTGACACGGCGGCGCGTAGCGTGGGAGGCATGGCCGACCCCGCTTCCAGCGACCACGTCATCGCCGACCGCTACCTGACCAGCCCGTCCGCACTCGCCGCGCGGCCGTTCGGCCCGGTCGACGCGCTCGACACCCGCTCGGGCCGCGGCGCCCAGGTGCGGATCGTCCTCGTCGACGGCGGCTGGGACGAGGCCGACCTCGCCGACGCGGTCGCCCGCTGGTGCGGGATCGGCTGCAGCGAGGTGTGCGGGGTGCTCGACTTCGGCCGCCACGGCGACCGCTGGTTCCTCGTCCTGCCGCCGAGCCTGGGCCTGCCGGTCGAGCGCTGGCGGATGCTGCGCCGCCCGGCCGCCGCCGACGCCGCCCGGCTGGCGCTTGCGTTCGGCCGCCTGGCCGATCGGGTGGCGGCGGCCGGCTTCTCGCCCGACCTGGCCGTGCTCGCCGACGTCGCCGTCGGCCCGGGGCCGACGCCGTTCCTGGAGCGGCCGCTGCTGCAGCCGCCGGCCGGCGCCACCCCGGTGACGGGCGACGGCCAGCGCGTGCTCGCGGCGGTGCTGGCGGCCGCACTCGGCCCGCTGACGCCGCCGCCCGGGCTGGAAGCGTGGCTGGAGCGCGCCTCCGCCGGCGGCTTCCCGGGGCTGCCAGACTGCCTCGACGAGCTCGAGCGCTGCGGCGCCGGCGGCGACAACGGCGACGAGATCCGCCCGCCCGGCCTGCAGCACCTGTTCGACGAGGACTTCGACCTCGACGGTGTGATCGTGCCGCCGTCCGACCGTAGCCGCCGACCGCTGCTGGCGGCCGTGCCCATCGCCCTCGTCGCCATCGCCGGGGCGGTGCTGCTCCTCGGCCACAGCGCGCACCGAAGCGCCACCGCGGAGCCTCCGCACCACCGCGCCGGGCCGCGTGTGACACCGGTCGTGAAGGCGCCGGTCACGCCGAAGGCGGCCAAGCCTACGGCGGTCACGCACGCCGGGCACCGCGCGAAGAAGCCTCCCAGACCTCATCACAGGCATGCGTCGCCGGCGCCGGCGACGCACGCGACCTCGACGACCCCGGCGCCGGCTCCGACCCCGAGCACCACCCCGCCCGCGGCCACGCAGGCACCCCCGCCGTCCACGGGCACGGTCGAGCTGCCGGCGCCGGGCGGCACGACGCTGCCGGCGCCGTAGGCGGGCCGTCTACGATGAGCGCATGCGCGCCCCGACCGCTGCCGAGCTCGAGCTGTACGCCCTCGCCGAGGCCGCGATCGGCAACGCATACGCCCCGTATTCGCGCTTCCCCGTCAGCGCCGCGCTGCAGCCCGCGGGCGACGCCGAACCGATCATCGGCGTCAACGTCGAGAACGCCTCATACGGCGTGACGATGTGCGCCGAGCGGAGCGCCCTCTTCGCCGCCGTCGCACTGGGCATCCGCCGGTTCGAGGCCGTCGCGGTGCACGCGGAGGCGAGGTCGTGCCCGCCCTGCGGAGCGTGCCGCCAGGCGCTCGCCGAGTTCGCGCCGGGCATCACCGTCGTCTACCGGCGCGAGGGCGAGGTCGTTGCGGCCGGGTTCGACGAGCTGCTGCCCGAGCGGTTCGAGCTGTGACCGACGAGGTGCACCGGTCCGGCCTCGTGGCGCTGGCCGGGCGGCCCAACGTGGGCAAGTCGACGCTCGTGAACCACCTGGTGGGTGAGCACGTCGCCGCCGTGTCGGCCAAGCCGCAGACGACGCGGCGGCGCGCGATCGGCGTCGTCCACCGCCCCGGCAGCCAGCTCGTCATGGTCGACCTGCCCGGCTTCCAGAAGCCCTTCGACCGGCTCACCGAACGGATGCAGCGCTCCGTGAACGAGACGCTCGCCGACGCCGACGCGACGCTGCTCGTGCTGGACGCCCGCACGCCCATCGGCGCGGGCGACCGCTTCATCGCCGCCCGCGTGCTGGCGAGCGGCGCCCCGCCGTGCGTGATCGCCGTGAACAAGACCGACGGCCTCGGCGCCGACCAGGTGATCCCGGCCCTGGCCGCGGCCGCCGCGCTCGGCGAGCCGCACGCCGTGCACCCGATCAGCGCGCGCACGGGGGAGGGGACGGACGAGCTCCTCACCGACCTGCTCGGGCTGCTGCCCCAGGGCCCGGCCTGGTTCCCGGAGGGGATGACCACCGACCAGCCGCTCGACCAGCGGATCGCCGAGCTCGTCCGCGAGCGGGCGCTCGAGCTGACCCGCGACGAGGTGCCGCACGCCGTCGCCGTTCTCGTCGAGTCGATCGTCCCGCGCCGTGACCGCACCGTCGTCGAGGCCAAGCTGATCTGCGAGACCGAGTCGCAGAAGGCCATCCTGATCGGCCGCGGCGGCGCGATGGTGAAGCGGATCGGCAGCGAGGCCCGGCCCGCGGTCGAGGCCGCGGTGGGCGGCCCGGTCTTCCTCGAGCTGTCCGTGAAGGTACGCCCGCGCTGGCGCCGCGACGCCGCCGAGCTCGACCGGCTCGGGGTGTGAGCCGCCTCGATCCTTCATCTACACTGAGGCCGAATGCCTCCGTTATCGGCTGAGAAGTTCATCGGACGGGGCGGTCGATGACCTCGCTTGACCGCATGATCTCCTCCAGCCGGCGGGCCCTGGAGCAGCGCCGGGATGCGCGGCCGCTCGCCCAGCTCGAGCAGGCCGTGACCGGCATGGAGCCCATCCGCCCGTTCACCGAGGGTGTCGTCGGTGAGGAGATCTCCTTCGTGCTGCGCGTGTCCGCGGCCGACCCGGCGCTGATCGAGGCGGCCGAGGCGGCAGGTGCCGCCGGCCTCGCCGTGCCCGGCGACGCGGTGCCCGGGGGCCTCGATACGACCTGGCTACCGGTGCTCCACAAGGGCGTCCTGATCGACCCCTACCAGCTGTACGAGAGCCGGTTGGGGGGCGCCGACGGCGTCGTCCTCATCGCCGGCGCCTTCGATGGCGAGGACGAGCGCCTCGCCGAGATGCAGTCGGTTGCCCTGCAGCTCGGGCTGGACGTCGTGGTCGAGGTCGCCGACGAGGAGGAGCTCGAGCTCGCTCTCGACCTGCTCGACCCCGACTCGTTCCTGATCCAGAACCTGCGTGGCCGGGACGAGCCCGACTTCGAGCACACGTTCTCGCTGCTCGAGGAGGTGCCGGCCGGGAAGGTCGTGCTGTCCGAGGGCGGCATCCGCCACCGCGACCAGGTGCTCGCGCTCGAGAGCGCAGGCGTCGATGCAGCGGTGCTCGGCGACTGGGTGCACGAGCTCGGGATCGCCCCGACGTTCGACATCCTCCGCGGCGACTCGCGCGGCTAGCCGAAGAACGCGGCGGCGCGGTCGTAGAGCTCGCGGGGGACGACCTTGAGGTCGGCGACCGCCTCGGCCAGCGGCACCGCCACGATGTCGTCCCCGCGCAGCGCCGCCATCATGCCCCAGTCGCCGCTCTGCACGAGCTCGGCCGCCCGCAGGCCGAAGCGGGTCGCGAGGACGCGGTCGCGCGCCGTCGGCGACCCGCCGCGCTGGATGTGCCCGAGCGTCGTCACCCGCGTCTCGAAGCCGGTGCGGCCCTCGATCTCGGACGCGAGCGCCGCACCGACCCCGCCAAGCCGGGCGTGCCCGAACGCGTCGACGTCCGCCGACGCCACACCGCGCGAGGCGCCGGTCTCGTACGTCAGCTCGTAGCCCTCGCTGACGACGACGATCGAGAAGTCCTTGCCCTTGACGTGGCGGTTGCGGATGAGGCCGCAGCAGTGCTCGACCGTCATCGGCAGCTCGGGGATCAGGATCACGTCGGCGCCGCCCGCCATCCCCGCCATCACAGCGATCCAGCCGGTGTGCCGGCCCATCACCTCGCACACCATCACGCGGTCGTGCGATTCGGCGGTCGAGTGCAGCCGGTCGATCGCCTCCGTGGCGATCGTGACCGCCGTATCGAAGCCGAACGTGTAATCCGTGCCGTTCAGATCGTTGTCGATGGTCTTGGGTACGCCGACGATCGGCGCGCCGTGCTCGGCGTGCAGGCGCGCGGCCACGCCCAGGGTGTCCTCGCCGCCGATCGCCACCAGCGCATCCATGCGCCCGAGGTGCTCGAGCACCCGCTCGGCGCCGCCCTCGGTCTCGAACGGGTTCGTCCGCGATGTGCGCAGGATGGTGCCGCCGCGGGGCAAGAGGCCGGTCACGTCCTGCGCAGACAGCGGCCGCATCTGGCCCTCGACCATCCCCCGCCAGCCGTGTAGGACGCCGATCACGTCGTCCCCCCGGTCGAGGGCGGTCCGCGCCACCGCCCGGATCACCGCGTTCAGGCCGGGACAGTCGCCGCCACCTGTCAGCAAGCCGATGCGCATGAGGGTGTTCTACCCGGGCTCGGGCCCGGGGGCGTAGTCCAGCGGCCCGCGGCGGCTGCTCGCGGCGTCGTCGGCATGCACGATCAGGACCGGCACGTGGCTGTGGTTCAACACGCTGTGGCTGACGCTCCCGAGCAGCGCGGCCGCCGCCCCGCCGCGCCCACGCGAGCCCATCACGATCAGGTCGTGGGCGCCCTCGGAGGCACGCCTGATGATGGCCGCGGCCGCCGCGCCCTTGCCGACGACGGTCGTCACCGGCATGTCGTCGTCGAGCCGGGCGGCCGCCGCGCGCAGCGTCTCCTGGGCCACACGATCGGCGTCCTCCTGGGTGGGGAGGAGGCCGGTGTACGGGCCGGCCATGAACCGCCATGCGGTGCGCGATGCGACGCTGATCAGCGTGATCCGCGAGCGCTGCGCCCGGGCCAGGTCGACGGCCTCCTCGAGCGCCCGGTCGGCGTGCGCGGATCCGTCGACGGCGACGAGGAGGTTCAGGAACACGGCAGAAGCGTAGGGTTCCGGACGGACGGCCGGGCCTTCCGATGCGAGCGGGCAGTGTCGCGGCGGATGGCCCGGCCGTCGGCGCCTAGTGTCCACGGCGGGCGTGAGACCTGCGTGAGAGCCGTCGAGGTGGCTAGCGGAACCGCCCCGGGAACTGGGCGATGATCCCCGTGCTGAGCATGTCGGCCATGCCGAGGATCTCGTGCTCGACCTGGTCGTACGCCTGCACGCTGGCCCGGAACTTACCGGTCAGCTCCGCGACCGCCTCGTTCGTCGTCAGCTTCAGGTGCCGGTGCATCATGGCCCGCAGCCCCGCGAGCGGCCAGTGGTGCGGGTTGGCGCCGTGCAGGAGGGCCGAGATCCGGTTCGCGTTCGCGTACCAGGCGGCGTTTCCCGCCCGAGCGCCGCCGCGATCCGTGAGGCCCTCAGCCCGCACCAGCGCGAGATCCTGGTCGCGATCGCCCTGAACGACGTGCCAATCGACGTCCTCGCCGACCGTCTCCAGACCACACGCGGCGCGATCTACAAGACCCTCCACGACGCCCGCCGCAAGCTGCGTGCCCACCTCACCCGGGAGGTCGAGCCATGAACGAGCCCCCGACGGCCGAGCGGCTGCTCGGCCCCGAGCCGCCCGAGCTCGGCTGCTACGACTGCTTCGAGTTTCTCGACCGCTACGTCGATGCCGAGCTCGGGCACGAGTTCGCCCTCTGCCCGGTCTGCGTCAGCCCTGCCGAGTGCGCCCGCGAGCGCCACTGCCTGGGCATGCGGGCGCACCTCCAGGGCTGCCCGGCCTGCGCCGAGGAGCACGCCAGCCTGCGCGCGCTCGCGGAGGGTGGCCCAGGCTAGTCGGCAGCGTGGTAGACGGCGAGGTCGGCGACGACCTCGGAGAGGACGTAGTGGTCGTACCCCGGCGCGGCGTCGCCGTTCTCTGGGTCCTCGTCGGGCGGCTGCTCGGTCGCGATCAGGCCGCCGTCGACCCGCTCGATCCAGACAGACGAGCCGGGCGGCGCCGCCCAGTCGGCGACGAGCTTGCCGTCGAGGAACCCGCCGTGGAAGCGCGCGACCACCCTCATCTCCCCCCATAGCAACTGCCGGAGCGCGGAATGGTACTACCGCGTGTCGGGCGGATCGGGCTCGATCCCGAGCAGCACCCGCAGCTCGGCGCGGCGCTCGCCGATCATCGCCCAGTGCTCGCGGCACAGGTGGATCCATGGGAGACCGGGAACCCAGTACGTCGCGTGTGCCGCCGCCGGCTGCGAACAGCCCTGCACATCGCAGGTTTTGGGTGTGTCTTCCATCCCCATGGCATCGGCCGTCTCGCGGGCCGACCTGAGCCCGGTGGCGGCGAACATGCTCCGCCGCCGCACCGGTGCTAGCGTTGTCGTTCGGATCGTCATACACCAACTCGACAAGGGGGTCAGAGATGAGTGAGACGCTCAAGGGAGCCTGCCTCTGCGGCAAGATCGAGTACGAGGTGACGGACCCCGAAGGCCTCGGCTACTGCCACTGCACCCGCTGCCAGCGCTGGACGGGATCGAGCCTCGCGGGCGTTGTCGTCGCGAAGGAGAACTTCCGCTTCACGAAAGGCGAGGACCTGGTCAGCCGGTATGAGAGCGAGTTCGCTCCGCGGCACTTCTGCAGCAACTGCGGCTCGAGCCTCTACGACGACCTCGGCGAGAAGTACTTCGTCGCGGCGGGCCTGATGCGCGAGCTCGACATGGAGCCCACCTTCCACCTCCAGGTCGCCTACAAGGCCGACTGGATGGAGATCGGGGGCAACGCGCCGCAGTACGCCGAAGGCGCCTAGGACGGCCTCACGCGCACGCGCGGTCGGGCCGAAGCGCCGGCGCGGTTCGCGACCGGTCGCGTCGCTTCCAGCGCGGGAGCACGACCATCGTGAAGGTGCCGGCGAGAACGGCCACGGTCGCGCCGGCGACGGCGTCGAGCACGAAGTGGTTCGCGGTGGCGACGATCGAGAAGACGACGAGTCCCGGGTAGAGCGCCCACATGCCGCGGATCCACCAGCGCCGGGCGAGGACGACGCCGGAGACGCCGAAGATCAGCGCGTAGGCCGTGTGCAGGCTCGGCATGGCCGCGTACGGATTCGCGAGCGAGGCGATCGCCCCCGAGTGGTGGTTCACCGCGGCCTGGTTCAGCGTGTCGGTGAAGCCGAGCCGGGGCAGCATGCGCGGCGGCGCCGTCGGGTAGGCGAGATAGCCGATCAGGCCGATCGCGTCGGCGGCGATGACCGTGTTCCGGATCGTCGTGTACCGGTCGGTGTGGCGCAGGTAGGCCCAGAGCAGGAACGCGAACGTGACGGTGAACTGGGCGTTGAAGTACGTCCAGTTCGCGATGTCGAGCACGATCCCGGGCGCGTGGAGCGCGAACCGCTGCACCGAGAGCTCGCGGAAGATGCCGAGCGAACGCTCGGTGTCGACGACCGTGTGGGCGTGCGCGAGCGCGGCGCTGCGGCCGCCGGTGGCGAGCACCCGCGAGAGCTCGTAGGCGATGTCGAACAGCGAGACGATTGCGATCTGGCGCGCGAGGTCCAGTGGGCCACGCGGCAGCAGGGAGTCCAGCCGGTGTCGTGGTGCAGCGCTCATCGGGCCAGCTTCACCCACGGGCGCGGGCACGGCCAGGGTGGGGGCTCGTGCATCGACGTACGGGTAACCCCACCCCGGCTCTGACGGACGGGTGCGCGGACATTTGACACATGTCGGATTCGCGCAGGACGTTGCTCCGGTGGATCGGGACGATCGCCGGGT
>Ga0075424_100003357_pt1 | contig 14957 bp, 7 predicted proteins | sample SoiMethybrSBSTD3_FD_75301 | JGI IMG/M metagenome (GOLD analysis project Ga0075424, IMG submission 75301) | Bulk soil microbial communities from a Populus tree surrounding site in Tennessee, USA - Soil MetaG P. TD hybrid SBSTD3 | ecosystem: Environmental > Terrestrial > Soil > Tree plantation... | reverse complement strand
GAGTACGCGAACTTCGCGTCGCCGCCGAGGAACCGCGCCTTCGCATCCCACACCTCGAACGATGTCGGCGTCCAGCGAAGCGATCCGGACAGCAGCGGAAAGCGGTACTCGTCCACGGTTGCGACGGCGCTCGTGAAGGTGCCCGAGAGATCGCGTCCGCCCTTGAAGAGATGGAAGACGCCGGTGAAATCACCGGTGCCGGTGAGATCCCATCGTTCGTCCTTGAAGAACAGCTGGCGCATGCGCGGAAAATTCACGTGCGACTGCACGTTGAAGGTCTGCTCGGGCCAGCGCGAGAGATCCACTTCGCCGCGCGCGACGCTTTTCGCGCCGTCCGAGTCGAGATCGATTCGGCTGAGGCGGACGCGAGGTCCGTCGATGACGAACTTCGCGTTCATGTTCACCCACATCGGCACGTAGTTCTGGATCGTCACCGTACCGCCCCTGAACGTGGCGGTGCCGTTGTAGCTCGGGATGTTGCCGATGTTGATCGCGAGGTTGCGGCAGACGACGCCCCACGGCGTCTCGTGATCCTCGTACGCGAACTCGCCGCGATCCGCGCGCAGGTAGCGCATGGTCACGGTCACGCGCCGCTCGCCCTTCGGTCGCTGGTCGTCGCGCGTGAACTTCGGGAAGTTGTGACGGTCGCTCCACTTCTCGACGAGCATCCGCCAGTCGGACATCTCGACCGAGGTGATCGTGATGTCCGGCCTGCGTCTGAATGCCGGCAGCCAGTCGAGACCGACGGCGACCTGCTTTGCGGTGAAGAAAGGACGATCGCCGGGCCGCAGCCCGTCGATTTTCAGGTCCTGAACGAGGACCTTCCCTGTCAGCAGGTGAATGCGGAGCGTGCCGATGTGGAGCGGCCGTTCGATGTACTTCGATCCCTCACGCTCGGCAAGCGCGCGGACCGAGGGCCCGAGATCCACGGTGACCGACACTACGAGTGCCGCCGCCAGCAGCGCGATGAGCAGCGTGAAGCCGAGGCCGATGGCGCGAATGACTCGGTTGCGGCGGATTCTCTGAAAGACGTTCACTGAATGACGACGAGCAGCGCGCCGGCGTCGACCGACATCCCTTCACCGGCGTGCATCTCGGCAACAGTGCCGTCGCGGCCGGCGCGCAGCTCGTTCTCCATTTTCATGGCTTCCACGACGACCAGCGGTTGCCGCGCCAGAACCGCATCGCCCGGTTTCACCAGCACCCGTACGATTTTTCCGGACATCGGCGCCGCGATGCGCTGCGGTCCGCCGCCGCGCCCTGCCCCGTCATCTTTTCGGCCCCAGCGCCGCGTTCCATTCACCGTCACGGCGACCGGGGTCGTCCCGACCCGGACGATCAGCTGACCGCTGCCGGGATTGGGGGCGGCGACCACCTCGTGGCTTTTGCGCGACAGTCCGTCCACCACAAGGGACAGCGTGTGCGCGCCGATGCGCCTCGCATCGACCTGCCAGGGGTGACCGTCGAGCGTGACTGCAAAACCATCGCCCGTCCGCGTGACGACGACCTGGCGTGTGCGGCCGCCGACTTCGATCGCGTATCGCATTCTCTTGCCGGTAATCCCCTCGCGGGTAGCGCGACGCTTTCAGTCGAGCGTGACGTCGGCCACCGTAATCGCTCGCCTGTAGGCTCGCGCTACAGATTTCTCAATCCTTCGAGCCGCGCCTGCGCCTTCCATCGGCTCGCGGCCGGCTCCGTCGCGCCGTCCGAACCGTGCGACGCGGGCGCGCCTGCGGTCATCAACGTGTAAACGGCAGCGGCGACCGACGCGATGTCTTCCTCTTCCCGCGTCGGCTGCACGAACGGCCGTCCGTTCCTCGCCTTCAGCGCCTCGTCGAGATACGTCGTATGGAAGCGCCCTTCGACGAAATCCGGCTGATCGAGGAGCCACGTGAAGAACGGCACGGTGGTCCTGATGCCGGCAACGACGTATTCGCGGAGCGCGCGGCGCATGCGGGCGATCGCGCGCGGGCGATCCTCGGCCCACGCGACGAGCTTCGAGATCATCGGGTCGTAGAAGATCGGCACGTCGAGGCCTTCGGTCGCGCCGCTGTCGTCGCGGATTCCCGGTCCCGATGGGCTGCGCAGCTCGACGATTTTTCCCGGCGAGGGAAGAAATCCGTTGTCCGGATCCTCGGCGTAGACGCGGCACTCGATCGCGTGTCCCTTCGGTGTGACGAGGACTGCGGGATCGAGGTCGATCCGCTCGCCGCGCGCGATTCGGATCTGCCAGTGAACGAGATCGACGCCGGTCACCATCTCGGTGATCGGATGCTCGACCTGCAACCGCGTGTTCATCTCGAGAAAGTAGAAGCGGCCGTCTTCGTCGAGGAGGAACTCGATCGTTCCGGCGTTCGTGTACCCCACCGCTTTCGCGACGGCCGCTGCGGCGGACGCAATCGCGCTGCGGGCGCCGGCCGACACCGCAAGTGACGGCGTTTCTTCGACCACCTTCTGATGCCGCCGCTGAATCGAGCATTCGCGCTCCACGAACGGCAGCACGGTGCCGTGCACGTCGCCGAGGAGTTGCACTTCGATATGTCGGGGACGCGTGAGCCGGCGTTCGAGGTAGATCGCGGCGTCGCCGAACGCCGCGTTCGCTTCGGATCGCGCCGCGCGCACGGCGCTCGACAGCTCCGCGGGATCGATCACGGTGCGCATCCCTTTGCCGCCGCCGCCCGCGACGGCTTTGACGAGGACCGGATACCCGATTCTCTCGGCCATCGCGGCGATCGCCGCATCGGGGACGTCGACGGCGAGTGGCTCTTCGGTCCCTGGCACGACCGGCACGCCGGCACACTGCGCCGCCGTTCGCGCCGCGGTCTTGCTGCCCATCGTCTCGATCGCCTTCGGCGATGGTCCGATGAACACCATGCCGGCAGCCGCGACCGCCGCGGCGAACTCTTCGTTCTCCGCAAGGAACCCGTAGCCGGGATGCACCGCATCGGCGCCCGATCGGCGCGCTGCGTCGATGAGGCGATCGATGCGCAGGTAACTTTCGCGCGGCGCACTCGGGCCGATCGGATACGCCTCATCTGCGTACCGCACGTGAAGCGCCGCGCGGTCGCACTCCGAGTAGACCGCGACGGGTGAAATGTCCATCTCGCGGCACGCACGGATGACACGAACGGCGATTTCGCCGCGGTTGGCAATCAGGATCTTCTTCAAGGTCAGCGATTATTGTAACTTCGGCGGCCTTCGGTGATGGGTCGCCTGCTCGTAGGCGTACGCCAAACGGATGAGCGTGGCCTCGGCCCACGGGCGGCCGAACAGCTGCAGTCCCGCGGGCAGCGTGTCGCCGCGGGTGTAGCCCATAGGGACCGTAATGGCCGGAAACCCGGTGCTCGGCGCGAAGAACTGATTGTTATCACCACCCGGCGTGGTCAGATCGCCAATCAGCCGCGGCGGATTACTCCAGGTCGGATAGATCAGGGCATCGAGCTGCTTTTCGTCCATCAGCTTCAGCACTGAAGCACGCAGCTTCTGCCTGAACTCGTCGCGGCTCTTGCAGCCTGGCGACTCGCCCGGCACGTCCTCCGACGCTTCGCTCGATTCGAGCCGCGCCTGAATGGAGGGATGGAAATGGCGCGACTTGATGATATCGGCAAGCGAATGCTGCGGCGCCTTGTCGGCGAGGCCGGCGAGATAGCGATTCAGGTCGTATTTGAATTGATTGCAGCCGCTGCCTTGCGTGCGGCGCAGCTCGTCGAGGCCGTCGACGGCCACCGGATCGATCACCTCGGCGCCGAGATTGCGCAGCTCGCCGATTGCCGCTCGGAACACGCTATCCACTTCGGCGTCGAGCGTGGGCGTGTCGTAGGCCTGGTGCAGCACGCCGAGCCGCGCGCCTTTCAACCCGTCGGCGCGCAGTTCGGCCGAGTAGTTCGCGACGTGACCACCGCCCGCCTCCGTGACGGGATCGTCCAGATCTTCGCCGGCAATCACCTGCAATACGGCCGCCGTGTCCGCAACCGTGCGCGTCACCGCGCCGGCGATATCTGCAGCGAGATTCAGCGGCACCACGCCCGCGCGGCTCACGAGCCCCATCGTCGATCGCAGTCCGACGAGGGATTGATGCGCGGCCGGGCCGCGGATTGAATCGCCCGTGTCGCTCGCGAGCCCGATCGCGGCGAAGTTCGCGGCGGCGCCGGCGGCCGATCCGCCGCTCGATCCGGCGGTGACGCGACGCGTGTCGTACGGATTACGCGTGTAGCCGGGGAGAATCGAGTTCACCGTTTCGACCGGGCTGAACGCGAACTCCGCCATGTTCGACTTCGCGATCATCACGGCGCCGGCATCGCGCAGCCGCTTCACCACGAACGCATCCTTGCCGGTCATCATGTCTTTCAGCGACAGCGACCCGGCGGTGGTGGGCATGTCGATCGTTTCGTAATTGTCTTTGACGAGCACCGGCACGCAGTGCATCGGTCCGACGGGACCGGACTGGCGGAAGCGCCGATCGAGATCGTCGGCGATCTCGAGCGCGCGAGAATTCACGAGCACGATCGCGTTGAGCGACGCGCCCTGCTTGTCGTTGGCTTCGATGCGGCGCAGATACTCCTGTACGAGCGACCTGCAGGTGAGCGACCCGCTCCGCAGCGCCGTCTCGATCTGTGCGATCGTCGTCTCGTCGACGCGAAAAGGCGTTGGCGTCTGCGCGTGCGAGACCAGCGCGTACAAAAAAAGGGCCGGACCGACCGCGAGCCGCATTCGCATGGCTCGCTAGTCTAATGGGTCAGGTGGGTCGGGTGAGTCGGGCGGGTCGGGCCCAACTCACCTACCCGGCCTACAAGACCTACCCGCGCGACCTAGCCGACCTACCAGACCTACCCGACCTATCCGACTAGAAGAGGAACTTCGCCGCGAACTGGATCTGGCGGGCCGATCCGGAATCGCCGGTCGGGAAGCGCGTGTTGCTGATCACGCCGAAGGACGTGCTGCCGACTGTCACCACCCGGCCGGGCTGTCCGAAGTTCGAATGGTTGAACAGGTTGAAAATCTCCAGCCGCAGCTGCGCCCGCGCGCTGCCCACGAGCGCTACGTTCTTGATGAACGACAGGTCAGTGTTGCCGAATCCCGCACCGACGATTGTGTTCCGCGGCAGGTTACCGAAGTGCGCGACGCCCGCGGCGTTGTACGGCAGCGCGAACACCGAGGACGACGTGCACGATCCGGCAATGCGCGGGTCGCACACGGTCGTCTGGCCGTCGAACCACTGGTAGCTGACGGGGAAACCGTTCTGATCGTTGTTCGGATGCGGATTGATCGCCGGCAGCGGTCCGATCAGATCCGGCCTCACCGAGGAGATGCCCGTGATCGTCGAGATGTTGGTGATGATGTTCAACGGGTTGCCGGTCTGCGCCTGTTCGACGACGACCACCTGCCAGCCGTCCTTCAGACGATTGCCGTGGAACGGCAGATCGTAACTGACGTTCACCGCCACACGATGGCGCACGTCGAAGTCCGAGAGCCCATAGCTGTTGGCGATGTTCGTGCTGTCCTGGAGCGAACCGTTGTTCTGCGCGCCGGTGGCGTCGTACGAGTTGGTGTCCTGCGATTTCGACAGCGTGTACGACCCCTGCAGCTGCAGCCCGTGGTTCAGGCGCCGGTTCGCGGTGATCCACAGACCTTTGTAGTTCGACCAGCCGAGGCTCGTCTGCTCGGTGATGTTGCCGAGGATCGCGCCGGGCAGAATCGGACTCGTCGCCGACAGTCTCGGGTACGGGCGCACCGTTCCGCCCGGCACCGTGAACTGATTCAGGTTGATCGGGATGCGCTGTCGATCGCCATGCGACCCGAAGTACCCGATCATCACGCCCGTGCCGCCGAACTCGCGCTCGACGTTCACATTCCAGGACTGCATCCGCGACGGCAGGAAGTTCGGATCGGTGAACGACGGCGCGAGCGCCGCCGCGCCGGCTTGTGTCGCGGCGGTGTCGAGCATGATGTTGCTCGCCGCCGTTCCGGCGGCCTGGCCCGAACGCGGGTTCACAATCGGCGGATTGCCGGTCTCCCCCGTGAAGTACCCCGTGTTGCTCTGGTTGATCATGATCGCGTAGGCGCCGCGCACGACGGTCTTCCCGTCAACCGTCGGGTTCCAGATGACCCCGAGCCGCGGCTGGAAATCACTGCCGTTCTTCGTCACCTGGCTGAAGCCGTTGTTGCCGATCTGGATGAGCGACACCGTCGCCGGATCGAAGGTGACGAGCTTGTCGTCCTGCTCGGTCGGCGACGGCAGATAGTCGTAGCGGAGGCCGAGATCGAGCTTGACGTTCGATCCCACCGAGATCGAATCCTGGATGAACGCGCCGACCGCGTTCACCAGCGCGTTGTACGCGCGCGTGCCGAGCGTGATGTTGAACGAGCTGCCGAATCCCTGCTGGAAGGCCGCGACGCTCGGGTAAGTGAAGGTGCCAGGATCCTGGTTGAAGTTGTAGTGCTTGACGTGGCGGAACTCGCCGCCGAACTTCAGGATGTGGCTGCCGCGCAGGTAGGTCGCCGTGTCACCGACCGCGTACGTCGTCACCTCGCGGCCGCTCGGGAAGCCGCCCGGGCCGCCGAAGTTCAGCTGCGGACCGCTGATCGTGATCGCCGGCAGCGCAATCGGCATTTCGGTCTGGCCGACGTTGATGCCGAGCGCGTTCGTGTCGACCAGCGTTTGCGGGATGAAGGTGATGCTGATGCGGTTGAAGCCGCCGCGCAGCTCGTTGACGAGCGCCGGGCCGAAGATGTGCGTCTCGTTGATCGTCGCGATCTGGCGGTGACCGCCGCGCCGGTCGGGGAAGCCCGCTACCGTCTGTCCCTGCGCGTTCGACTCGAGGCGGGAGTCGCGCTGGAACGCGTAGTACACGTGGAGGTCGTCGCCCTTCCGCAGGTTGGTCCGCGAGTCGATGGTGTACTGGTCGTTGTTGACCGGCGCGATCGGCGAGCTGATCGCCCGGGTGCCGGTGAGGTCGTTGGCGACCGGGATGAACTGCAGCAGATTCTTCGCGACCGGATCGGTGACGGCGGCCCGCTGCGCGTTCGTCAGCGTCCCTGAATTGAGATCCACGCCCTGCTCGTGACGGAGCCCTTCGTAGCTGAAGAAGTAAAACGATCGGTTCTTGATGACCGGTCCGCCAAAGTTGACGCCGAACTGCTTCCGGTTGAACAGCGACTGAGGCGTGGTGTTGCCGACGGCGTCGACGCTCGGCGGATTGAAGTAGTTGCGCGCGTCGAACCGGTCGTCGCGATAGAAGTCGAACGCTTCGCCGTGCATCTGGTTGCTGCCCGAGCGCGTGGCGACGTTCACGATCGCGCCCGAGTTGCGGCCGTACTCGGCGCTGAACGTGGAGTTGTCGACCTTGAACTCCGACACCGTGTTGATCGACGGCTGGAACGTCACCTGCGAGTTCGAGAGGTCGTTCAGGTTGATGCCGTTGACCATCATGTTGACCGCGGTCTCGCGGTTGCCGGCCGACATGAACGAGAATGCTCCCTGGCCGCGCAGCGGCGCGCTGAGGCCGGCGTTCTGCGGCGATGTCGTGCCGCCCGGCATCAGCGGTCCGAGATCGACGAAGTGGCGGCCGTTGAGCGGAATCTCCTGAACGGTCCGTTCCGCCATCACCTGCCCCACCGACACGGTCGCTGTCTCGATGAGCGGCGCCGCGCCGCTGACGGTCACGTTCTCGGACAGCGTGCCGAGACCGAGCTTCAGGTTCAAACCGACCGTTTGCGCCGGCCCGAGATCGACCTCGCTCTTCTGGTCCTGGAACCCCTCGAGATGCGCCACGATCTCGTAGTGGCCGGGCGGCAGCGACGCCGCCGCGTACTGGCCGGCATCGTCGCTGACCACCGCCCGCTCGATCCCTGTCGCCGTGTTGCGCAGAACGATCGACACGCCAGGCAGAACGGCGGCTTGCGCGTCGGTGACCGTGCCTTGGACGGTCCCGGTCGACTGTGCCCGCGCCGGCGCGCTCGCCACGAGCGTCGCCAGCACGAGCACGACGAATATGAGCGCTCTCGAAGTCGTTCGCGTCATCATCGATCCTCCCCAGTCCGTACAAAACAAAGCGGCCATGACCGACCAGTAAAAGCGGCGCTGAGATGAGGGAGTAAGGTGCTCGCGGATATGCTGCGTTGTCAACGGACAGCGGTCGATTATGAACGCCGGATTGCTGATGGTTTTCGAGAATCCAAATATCTGTCGGATGGTTTCGATTTGCTGTGATTGTTATAAGGAAACAGTTGCGATCGAGAGGGCTGGGGCGAGGTGATGCGCCGACGTGGGAGTCGCCCTGATGGTCCGCGCCATGAATGTGACACGGACCGTCAGGACACCGGTCGGACCGGTGGTCAGAACGAGTACTTCAGGTTGAACTGGGCGGTCCGGGTCGGGCCGCCGCCCCGAATCGATCTCACCACCAGGAAGTTCGTCGTATCGCGGCGGTCGGAGCTCGTCACGCCGCCGACGGTGCTGGTCGGGTTGTTGAAGTTCGCGCGGTTCGTCACGTTGAACACGTCGACGTACGCCTGCAGCGATCGATTGCTCCTCAATTTGAACCGGTAGCCGGCACGAACGTTCGCCAGCATCCAGTCCGGTCCGCGTGCGCCGTTCACGCCGCCTTTGTTCTCGACCGTGATCGAGTTCGGATTGTTCGCAGGTCCGCTGTAGGTTCCTGCCGGCAGCGGATCTTCGAAGAATCCGTTTCGATTCGGGTCCGTCGTGCTGTCGGTGAGCGTGAAAGGCGTGCCGCTGTTGTACTGCCAGACGCCGCTCAACTGAAGCCCCTTGGTATGCGGCACCTCGACCGAGCCGTCCATTGAGATGATGTGCGGCCGATCCTGATCGGACAATGCGAACAGGTTCTGCAGATTCAACGAGGTGGCGTGCGTGACCGGATCCACTGTCTGCGACAGGATCGTGTCGGTCGCCCCGGCGGCTCCGACGATCCCATTGACGCGCGAGAGCGTATAGGAGACGCGGAACTGATAGTGGTTGCTGAAGCGCTTGTTGATGCTCGCCTGCAGCGCGTTGTAGTCGGCGTTACCGAGATTCACCAGCTCCAACACGGCGGCGGCGAAATTTGGATCGAACCGCCGCACGGGAGACGTCCGCGCTGTGGTGTCACGCAAGCCGCCGTTCAAATCCTGCCGCATGTGCAAGTCGCGATAGGCGGAATGGATGTAGTCGGCGGTGACGGCGATGTTCCCGCGCAACTGCTTCTCGATGCCGATACTCGCCTGATGCGAGTACGGCAGGTGTCGATCGGGGCTGTCGAAATTCACGGTGCCGGTGTTCTTCTGCGTGGCGCCGGCCGGAAACAACGAGTTGAGCAGCGCCCTGTTCACGATCGGTCCTCCGACCAGGAACGGACTCGTCGGAAGCCGGCCGTTCGATGGACCGGGATCGATGCTCGTCGCAGACGGACAAATCGGCGCGGTCGCCGGTCCGCAGAGATCCACGAGGAACGAGTTTGAGATCGCGCCCGCAGAAACGAGCGGGGTGAAGTTGGAATAGGCGGTCTTCTGGAAATACAGACCCCAGCCGCCGCGCACAACGGTCGTGCCGCGCTCGTCGAGCACGATCGTGGCGCCGAGGCGCGGCGAGAAGTTGTTCTTGTCGATCGGGTAGTCGGACGCGTCCGAGAACAGGTAATTGCCGGTCTGATTGATGGGGACGATCTCGACGTCGTACCGGAGTCCGAGGCTCGCCGTGACGCGGCTGTTCAACTTCCACTTGTCCTGAGCGAAGAGGCCAAGCTCCTTGCCTTTGACGTAGAAGTCGGACACTCCCGGCACGCGGATCCTGAGCCGGTCGGGATACGTGCGCGGGTCCGCAGCGCTGAAGTCTTTGTCGCTCGCCGAGAACGTGAACTGCCCGTTCATCGAGCCCGCGTCGAACACGTGAAGCGGCAGATAGTAGAAGCTCGCGCCGAATTTCAGATCGTGGTCGCCCTTCCTGCCGGGCAGGAACCACGCGAATGTCTCGTCGAGCTGATACGCCGGGTCCATGCGCCGGTTCGCACGCGTGGCGATGCCGTCTTCGAACGTCTGGTGCACGAGCAGCGGGTCGAGCGACGCCTGATCGCCGGTCTGAAAGTAGCCTGGATTCCCGAAGAACACGTCCTCGTGCGTGTACGACAGCTTCAGCGTATTGACCTTCGTATTCCGGATCACGGAGCTCAGCGTCCCGACCATCGTCCAGTCGGTGTCCTGTTCTTCCTCGGCGCGCGGGCGCGTGTAGTTGGTGTTCACGTACTGATTCGTCTGCGGCGACGTCTCGCGCAGCCAGCGCACCGCCATCGTATTGCTCGCGTTCAGCTGGTGATCCACGCGGACCATCCAGTTCCAGACGTTGTCGTGCGTGAAGTCCGTGAAATTCAGTTCGGGTCGCGCGACGATGTTCATCGTGCGCCCGCGGTTCTGGTCGATGCGCTCCAGGTTCACGAAGAAGTGGGTTTCGTTCTTCACGATCGGTCCGCCGAGGTTGCCGCCCCACTGCCGCTGCCGCGCCTCGGGCTTCGGCAGGTTCTGCTGCTTCGCGAAGTAGTCGAGCGACGTCATCTTCTCGTTCTGGTTGAAGAAGAATCCGACGCCGTGGAACGCGTTCGTGCCCTGCTTGGAGACCGCATTGACAACGCCGCCGGACGTGGAGCCGAATTCCGCGTCGAACTGGCTGGTCAGGAGCTGGAATTCCTGAATCGCCTCGACCGGTGTTCTCGCCTGCGCGCCGCCGTTGCCGTTGTTGAAGTTGTCGTTGTTGCCGGCGCCGTCCAGCATGTAGTTCGCGTTCTGCGTCGCCTGTCCGTTGACGCGGATCGAATCGGCGCCGAAGGAATCGACCGAGAGCGTGGCGGTGATGCCCGGCAGCAGACTGAGATACGAGGTGAAGTTGCGGTTGATCGACGGCACATCGTTCAGCTCCTGTACCTGCACCGTGCCCCCGAGCTGCTTCGACGTGACGTCGACGAGCGGCGATTCGGCCGTCACCGTGACTTCCTGCTCGATGCCGCCCACTTCGAGCTGCACGTCCACCGACACCGTTTTGCCAACCTCCACGCGGACGCCCTTGCGAACGATCTTCTTGAACCCGGCGAGCTCGGCGCTCACGTTGTACACGCCGGGTGTCATCGCGCTCATGAAGAACGCGCCGTCCGCGCCCGTGACGATTTCGCGGAATTGACCGGACGCCTCGTTGGTGGCGACGACGGACGCGCCGGGCAGGACGGCGCCCTGAGCGTCGATGACGCGCCCGCGAAGTTCGCCTGTCCCCTGTTGAGCGAAGGCGGAGCCGAACGGAAGGCATAACGATGCGACGACGGAAGCGAGCAGCAACCGGCCTCGGTACATAGTCGAACCTCCCTCAGGTGCACGAAGGATACGGCTATTTTTCAGATTAAAAACTGATTTTTTATAATCCGGCTGAACTTCTAAAAAGATTCCAAATTCTTGGGTTCAGAGTGGGATATTTCCGTGCTTTTTTGGCGGGTTCTTGTCTCGCTTGTTGTCGAGATTTCTGAGCGCCGCGATCAGCTTGCGCCGCGTTTCGCGGGGATGGATGACCTCGTCGATGAAGCCTCGGCCGGCGGCAATGTAGGGGTTGGCGAATTTCTGCCGGAACTCGGCGACTTTTTCCGCGCGGGCCGCCGCCGGATCCTTCGCCGCATCGAGCTCGCGCTTATAAAGAATGTTGACCGCGCCTTCCGGTCCCATCACCGCAATCTCGGCGGTCGCCCACGCGTAATTGAAGTCGGTGCGTATGTGCTTGCTCGACATGACGCAGTACGCGCCGCCGTACGCCTTGCGCGTGATCACGGTGACCTTGGGAACGGTCGCCTCGGCGAAGGCGAAGAGCAGCTTCGCGCCGTGCCGGATGATGCCGCCGTACTCCTGCACCGTACCCGGCAGAAATCCGGGGACGTCCTCGAAGGTGACGAGCGGGATGTTGAAGGCGTCGCAGAACCGCACGAACCGCGCGCCCTTGACCGACGCGTTGATGTCGAGCGTGCCCGCGAGCACCGCCGGCTGATTGGCGACCACGCCAACCGGCCGCCCGTCGAGCCGCGCGAAGCCGACGATGAGGTTCTTCGCGTAGTGCTGGTGCACTTCGAGGAAATACGCTTCGTCGACGACCGCGTGGATGACGTCGAGCATGTCGTAGGGCTGGTGCGGCGCGGCGGGCACCATCGAGTCGAGCTCCCGCGCTTCGCGCTCCGCGCTGTCAGACGACGCGGCGCGCGGCGGATCGTCGACGTTGTTCGACGGCATGAAGGACAACAGCTCGCGAATGAGCGCGACGCATTCGCGATCGTCCTCGACGGCAAAGTGCGCGACGCCGCTCGTCGCGTTGTGCGTCATCGCGCCGCCGAGCTCGTCTTTCGTCACGTCCTCGTGCGTGACCGTCTTGATCACGTCGGGGCCGGTGACGAACATGTAGCTCGAGTTCTTCACCATGATGGTGAAGTCCGTGATGGCCGGCGAATACACGGCGCCGCCGGCGCACGGCCCCATGATCGCCGAGATCTGCGGCACGACGCCGGACGCGAGCGTGTTGCGCAGGAAGATGTCGGCGTAGCCGCCGAGCGAGAGCACGCCCTCCTGAATCCGCGCGCCGCCCGAATCGTTCAACCCGACGACCGGCGATCCGAGCTTCATCGCGAGATCCATGATCTTCACGATCTTCGCGGCGTTGGTTTCCGACAACGAGCCGCCGAACACCGTGAAGTCCTGCGCGAAGGCGAACACCTGGCGGCCGTCGACGAGCCCGTGCCCCGCCACGACACCGTCGCCCGGGACGATCTGGTTCTCCATCCCGAAGTCGCGGCACCGGTGGACGACGAGCTTGTCGACTTCCTCGAACGTGTCGGGATCGAACAGGAGATCGATGCGCTCGCGCGCGGTCAGCTTGCCGGCGGCGTGCTGACGCTCGAGGCGGTCCTGGCCGCCGCCGAGCTCCGCACGCCGTTCGAGGTCTGCAAGGACGTCGTTCGGATCCATCAGGTGTCAGCTGTCAGCCGTCAGCTACACCTTCGCGGTGGCGTGCGCCTTCTCCCAGTCCTTCAGGAATTTCTCGAGGCCGGCGTTCGTGAGCGGATGGTTGAACATCTGATCGATTACGCCGGGGGGACACGTCGCGATGTCGGCGCCCATGCGCGCCGCCTCGATGACGTGAATCGGATGGCGGCAGCTCGCCACGAGCACCTCGGTGTGGAAATCGTAATGGCTGTAGATGTCGATGATCTCGTGCACGAGCTCCAGGCCGTTCGTCCCGACGTCGTCGAGCCGGCCGACGAACGGGCTGATGAACGACGCGCCGGCCTTCGCGGCGAGCAGCGCCTGCGCCGCCGAGAAGCAGAGCGTGACGTTGACGCGGATCTTTTCGGACGCGAGCGCCTTGCACGCCTTGATCCCGTCGCGCGTGAGCGGCACCTTCACCACCATGAACTGGTGAATCTTCGCGATGTCGCGCCCTTCGCGCATCATGCCGGCGAAGTCGGTCGCGGTCACTTCGCCGCTGACCGGCCCTTGAACGATCTCGCAGATCTTCCGCAGGTTGTCACGGTAGTCGCCCGGCTCCTTCGCGAGCAGCGTCGGATTGGTCGTCACGCCGTCGATGATGCCGATGTCGGCGAGCTTCTGGATGTCCGCGATGTTGCCGGTATCGATGAACAACTTCATGTGAGACTCCTGTCGAATCGATTAAATCACCAAGGTCGCCAATTCACCAACTCGTCGGATGCGCCCGCGCTCATCGGGCCGTCTCCGCGACCGGCTCGGACATCGGACTGACGTTGCCCGCCTTGTCGACGGCCTTCACCGCGTACACGAAGCGCACACCGGCGGCGACGCGATCGGTGAATTGTGGATCCGGAATCGGCGCCGTCGTGATCGGCTCCATCGCGCCGGCGTCGGTGCCGCGAAACACGAGGTACCCGGCGAGATCTTTTTCGGGGCTGGGTTCCCAGATCAGGTTGATGACGCCTTCGGCCGGCACCGTCTGCAGATTCTTCGGCGCCGCAGGTGGAAACGTATCGGTGAGCGTCCTGCATTCGGGCGCCGCCGGATTGCTCTCGACTGTCAGGTCGCCGACGGTCGCAACCGCGCGAACCGTATAACATCGCCGTTCGCCCCACACGATGCGGCCATCGACGAACTGCGTTTCAGCCACCGGCGCCGAGGTCAGCTTCGCGGCCGGGCGCGACGCGTCCACGCCGTCGGTGTCGGCGTCGCCCGCGGGCACCGCGTAAACGTTGTACGACACCTTCGGGACCGGCACGCCGATCGGCGTCGACGGCAGCACATCGCCTTGCGCCGGCTCCTGCACGAGGCCGGACACGATGACCGGCGCCCATGCGACGGTCACCTGCTTCTCGTCGTACGTGATCGTCGGCTTCGCCGGCGCCGGCGGCGGCGGAACGAGCGGCGCCGCGGCGCGCTTCGACATCGCGCCTTTCTTTCCGCTCGTCGAGATGCCGATTGCCGCGTAGGTGCGCGAGAGAACTCCGAATGACGGGCCGAGCAGCGGCCGGGGCTTTTCTTCGACGACGCGCCTGCGGCGCGAGGCGCGATCGGATGCGAGATCGGACTCGCGCATCGCCGCATCGGTGAGCTGTTCGTCGACGTGCGCGACGGCGCCCTGATCGAGGCCTTCACCTTCCGGCGCTTCCTGTTCCGGCGCATCCGGATCGTCCGGCTCGACCGCCTGATCCGGATCGCGAGGCGCCTTCACCATCACGCTGCCGATCTTCGTGCCGTGCTTCAGGATCTGATCGTCGCTCACGTTCGGCGGCGCGGTGATCGCGTAGACGTCGACCCGCTCGATGTTCGCAGGGCGTGTGTTGTCGGTGTTCGCGTTCGGGATGGTGAACTGGAGGTCGACGGTGCCGCCGCGGCGCCCGGCTACCAGATCGCCGGGCGCGACCGGCACTTTGACGAGCGGCGGCAGCGGCGGCCCTTTCTTGCCGCAGGCGATAGTG
>Ga0075424_100003355_pt1 | contig 14961 bp, 17 predicted proteins | sample SoiMethybrSBSTD3_FD_75301 | JGI IMG/M metagenome (GOLD analysis project Ga0075424, IMG submission 75301) | Bulk soil microbial communities from a Populus tree surrounding site in Tennessee, USA - Soil MetaG P. TD hybrid SBSTD3 | ecosystem: Environmental > Terrestrial > Soil > Tree plantation... | reverse complement strand
CGCCCATGAGACTTTCGCCCGCGATCCAGCCCGACGCCACCGGAAACGTGTACTCCGCCGCCCACGCCGGGTGCCGGCGCTGCAGCCACCACCCGAGCAGCCCGCCCGTGAAGAACAGCACGCCGTAGTACCAGTGGAACGTCCAGGCCAGGCCGAGGCCCGCCGCCGAGGGCACCAGGTGCTGGCGCGCGGGAAACAGCCGCGGCAGCAGCGTGAGGATCACGCCGACGGCGCCGCCGATCACGATCGACCAGATCTTCACCGCGCCGAGATCGCCGATGCCGTGCGACAGCGCCAGCGCCACGGCGCGCCACGTCTGGGCCGCGGGCGCCGGAAACTGGTCGGAGCCGAGCGCGGCGGCGGTGGGAACGAGCAGGCGAAACGCCAGCACGCTCACCAGCGTGCCCACGAAGATGCCGGCGAACTGGGCGAGGAACTGCTTGCGCGGATGCGCACCGAGCAGGTAGCCGCTCTTGAGATCGGTGAGCAGGTCGGCGCTGCCGGCGGCGGCCGCGGCCGTCACGTTGGCGCTCATCAGGTTGACGTTGACGTTGCCCGGGCTGACCGCGCCGAACGTGAGCTGGGTGATCTTGCCCATGGCGCCCACAGGCGTGGTGTCGGTCTCGCCGGTGACACGGCAGGCGACCAGCGCGAGCGCGAAGGAGAGCACGACCGCCAGGGCGGTCTGCCAGTAGGGCATGCCGAAGGCGCGGTGACCGAGCCACGCGAGCCCGAGGAAGGCGCCGAGCTGGCCCGCCATGAACCATGCCGCGGGCGCCTCCAGCGCGGCCACCGGATCGTCGTCGCGGCGGCCGCCGCGGAGCATCGCGCCCACGTCCCTGACCGCGCGGAGCGCGGTCCGCCACTGCAGCGCGAAGGCGAGCAGGCTGGACGTCACCATGCACGCCACGCCGCCCCACAGCGTCCACTGCACCAGCGCGCCGTAGCCGCTGCCCTGGATCACGCCGCGATGCTGGAGCCACGGCACGAAGACCATCCAGCACGTGATGCTACCCAGCAGCATGCTGGCGCACACGCGCAGGCCGGTGATGGCTCCCGCCGCGATGAACATCGGCTCCCACGACAGCATCACGGTGCGCCCGGTCCAGGCGGGCCCCAGCACGCGCTGGTTGAAGGCGGCGATCCACGTGCCGATCATCAGCGGCGCCAGCGCGCCGCTCACGAGGGCGAGTCCCTCGGCCCAGAACTTGGTGACGAGCGCGATGAGCCCGGCCCAGCCGAGCGCGCGCGCCGAGCGCAGGCCGGAGTCGCCCGTGGCGTGCAGCGCGCGCAGCGTCTCCGCCGCCGCGATCCCGCTCGGGAAGCGCAGCTGCTCGACGTTGATCATCTGGCGCTTCATGGGAATGGCCATCGTCACGCCGAGGACGGCGAGCAGGAAGACCCACCCCAGCATCTCGCCCAGTGGCATGGCGGCGCCGTTGATCAGCATCCAGGCCGCGAACGCCGAGACCAGCGTGCCGCCCGTCGAGTAGCCGGCCGAGCTCGCGGTCGACTGCATGCAGTTGTTCTCGAGGATCGTCATCGGCGTGCGGGCCAGTCCGATACGATGCAGCGCGGTCCAGATCGCATAGGAGAGGATGCAGGCCGTGATGGCGACGCCGAAGCCCCAGCCGGCCTTGAGCCCGATATAGAGGTTGGTGAGCGCGAGCAGCCCGCCCAGCACCGAGCCCATGAGCACGGCGCGCCACGTGAGCTGGCGCATCCGGTCGCCGCGCCCGCGGTAGACCTGCTCCAGCCACTGGCGCTCGATCTCCTCGGGCGTACCGCGAAAGCCCTCGATCGGCAGGGGCTCGGCGGCGCCCGCCGGCGCCGCCGTCACGGAGTCTCGACGGCGGGCTCGCGCGCGATGACGGCGAAGGACTCGATGGACACGTTGACGACTTCCCGCGTGCCCGGCATGCGCACGCGGAAGTACCAGCGGCCGCGCGCGGGGACGTTGCCGTAGACCCAGGCGTGCGTGGTGGTCGGCGCCTGCGCGGGATCGTCGCGGCTGAGGATCGCCAGCCGGACGAGCCCGATGCGGTAGGCCGAGTCGTTGTAGACGTAGCCCTCGATGCCGGGCCGATCGGAGACGCGCTCCCACTCGACGCGCAACGCCTCCGCCACGCGGGCGTCGACCGCCTGCGCGGATGCGGCGGCGACGATGAGAAGGGTGGCCAGCACGGCGGCGGCAGCAGCGGCGGCTCGCGTCACGGGCTCCAGACTGGCCCAAGCCGCGCGCGCGGTCAACCGTTTCGAATCGGCTAGCGGCGACCGAGCGCGCGGGCCAGGGCCAGCGTGCCGAGCAGGGCGCCGGCGCCCGCGACCACGGCCATGCCTGGCCGCCGGCGGACGCGGCTCTCCAGCACGTCCACCCGGTCGGCGAGGATGAGCAGCATCCAGTGGCGGGCGTAGTGCTCGGGAATCGCATACGCCGCGGCGCGCAGGCGTCCACTGAGGCCGCGGGGCGGCTGGGCGGTGCCGAAGACCGGCGTCCGCGTCTCGCCGACGCCCGTCGGGCGCCCGTCCTGGCGCATCTGCGCCACGTTGCGCGCGTGCGGCTGGCTGTGGGGCGGCTTCTCGGCCGGCACGCCCGGGCGCCGGGCGGGGTCCTGGTCGATGCCGCGCGCGGGATCGGGACTCATGCGAGGCCTCCGTTCGGCAGCAGAACACACTTGATGCAGTCGTCCTGCTTGTTGGCGAACATGTGATAGCCCTTGGGCGCGTCGTCGAGCGGCAATCGGTGCGAGATGATGGCCCTGGCGTCGATGCGGCCCGCGCGGATGTGCTCGAGCAAATGCGGCATGTAGCGCCGCACGCTGCACTGCGCGCCGCGCAGGGTCAGCCCCTTGTTCATCGCCACGCCGATCGGGATCAGGTTCCACGGCGGGCCGTACACCCCGATGATCGACACGTTGCCGGCCTTGCGCACGGCGCCGATCGCCCACTGCAGCACGTTGGCGGCGCCCGCCTGCAGCATCGTCACGCCCAGCGCGCGGTGCATGAGCGAGCCGCTCGCCTCCAGGCCGACCGCGTCGATGCACACGTCGGGGCCGCGGCCGTCGGTCATCTCGCGCAGGTGCGCGACCACGTCGTCCACCTGCGCGTAATCCACGGTCTCCACCTCCGCGAAGCGCCGCGCGAACTGGAGGCGGTAGTCCACCGAGTCGATCGCGATGACACGCCCGGCGCCCATCAGCCACGCCGACTTGGCGGCGAAGAGGCCGACCGGCCCGCAGCCGAACACGGCCACGGTCTCGTTCGGCTTGATCTCGCCCATCTCCGCCGCCTGGTAGCCCGTGGGGAGGATGTCGCTCAGGAACAGGACCGACTCGTCGTCCATGTCATCGGGGATCTTGAACGGCCCCGAGTCGGCGAACGGCACGCGCAGGTACTCGGCCTGGCCGCCGTCGTAACCACCCGTCAGGTGCGAGTAGCCATAGACGCCGCCGACGATCTGGCTGTTGGGATTCGTGCGGTCGCAGTTCGCGGTCAGCCCGCGCTCGCAGTAGAAGCAGCTCCCGCACGAGATGTTGAACGGGACGACGACGCGATCGCCGGGCCGCAGCGTCGTCACCGCGCGTCCGACCTCCTGCACCACGCCGGTGACCTCGTGGCCGAATGTGTGGCCGACGCGGGTATCGGGCACGAGACCGTGATAGAGGTGCAGGTCGGAGCCGCAGATCGCGGCGCGCGTCACGCGCACGATCGCGTCGCCCGCGTGCTCGATGCGGGGATCGGGCTTGGTGACGATCTCGACGTGCTTCGGTCCCTGGTACGCCAGTGCCTTCATCTCGTCCGTCCCCTCACGTCACGCGGATGACTTCAGAGGCCTGGAGCCGAGCAACCCCGGTGCCACCGTTTGGAGGTCGAGTGGCCGCGCGCCGCGCAGGCGCGCCCACAGGTCGCCAACGTGGGCCAGCCGCGCGTCGATCGTGCGCAGCGTGAAGTCGCGCGCGTCGAGCGCCGGCGTCACCTCGTCCCACGCGAGCGGCGTGGAGACGCCGGCCCACGCGCTCGCGCGGGCGCTGTAGGCCGTGGCCAGCGTCTTGGCGCGCGAGTTTTGCAAGAAGTCCACGTACACGCGGCGGCCGCGCCGATCGACCGAGCGCTCGATGGTGGCGACGTCAGGATGCTGATCGGCGACGAGCGTGGCCACGAGCTGGCAGAAGAGCCGCGCGCTCGTGTAAGAGGTGCCCGGCGCCAGCGGCACGTAGACGTGCAGGCCCGTCGCGCCGGAGGTCTTGATCCCGCTGGGCGCGCCGAGGCGATCGAGCGCCTCGCCGGTCCAGCGGGCCACGTCCACGACGCGCCCGAAGCGCACGCCCGGCATCGGATCGAGGTCGAGCACGGCATGATCGGGCGTGTCGGGCGACGCTACGCGGGAGAACCACGGGTCCTGGGCGATGACGCCGATCTGGGTCATGGAGAGCAGCGTGGCCAGCGAGCCGCCGACGAGCCGGCTCGGCACCATGCGATCGCTCGGCAGCCTCTCCACGCGCACCCACGGCGGCGCCGCCGGCGGCGCGTGTTGCTGGAAGAAGGCCGGACGCCCGACGCCCTGGGGGAAGCGCTGCATCACGAGCGGCCGGTCGTCCACGGCCGGCAGCAGCCACGGCGCCACGCGCACGTAGTAGCGCATGAGCTCGCCCTTGGTGACGCCCACCGCGGGCCAGAACACGCGCGCCAGGTGCGTGACGTCGAGCACGCGCCCCTCGCCCAGGTCGAGCGCGCCGTGCCCGCCGCGCGCCTCGATCTCGGCGAGCGCCTCGACGAGGCGCCGGCGCTCGGGATCGAGTCGCGGCGCGCCGTCGTGCCGCGCGAGTCCGCGCGGGCCGGTCGGGCGACGACGGCCGCGCGATGCCTCGGCGGCGGGTCGGCGGTCATCGCGTCCCGCGGGCGCGAGCGGGCGGCGGCCCGCGACGGCGATCACCCGCCAGTCGGCGCTGCGGCCGGCGCGGTACGGCGCGTCCGCTCGCTTGGCGAGGATGGCCGCGGTCCCCTCCTCGGCCGCGCGACGGTAGAGCGAGCGGCCATCGCCGGGCGACGTCTCGCTCAGCCGCAGCGCGGGCGACACGACGTTGGTGAGGATGCGCTCGAGCCGCGCGCGCCGGGCCACGAGCGGCAGCGGGCGCACGTCGAGCGGGCCGTCGGCAAGCACGTCGAAGGCCACGAACGCGGCGCCGACCAGCACGCCGTCGAGCCGCACGGGCGCCTTCAGGCGGCGCGTGAGCGTGGCGAAGGCGGCGACGACGGCGGGATGCGCGGCCGTGACGTCGCGCCCATCGGCGGAGCGAATGCTGACGCGCCCGGGCCCGGCGCCGGGCGTCACGTCGACGAAGACGCGCGGGCCGTCGTAGGCGGGTTCGTAGAGCCACTCGTCGCCGGCCAGGGGGACCGGCCGCCGCGTGGGCAGCATCGGCCGGAGTCTCACACGGCACCTTCGTGCAACCTGCCGGCCAGGGAACGAAGCTAGAGCGTCACCACCAGGCCGTCGTGCGCGCACTCCTCCGGCACGTCCCCGACGTGCGCGAGCATCTCGCGGCTCATGTGGGTGAGGACGACCCGCCGGGCGCCGAAGTCCGCGCGGTGGGCGGCGATGGCCGGGTAGTTGAGGTGCCACTTGATCGGCTTGTCGTAGTAGTAGCACTCGGCAATCAGCAGGTCGGCGCCGCGCGCCACCAGGGCCACGTCCTCGGTCCACTCGGTGTCGCCCGTGTAGGCGACGACCTTGCCATCGATCTCCACCCGCAGCGCCGTGGGGTTCGTCTCCGCCGTGTGCCGCGCCGGCTGCGCGGTGACGACGAGGTCGAGGATCTCGCGCGGTGTTCCCGGCTCGAGCGCGATCCAGCGCAGCGGAAACTTCGGCGTCATCACGTGCGAGCCGGGGAAGAGCGCCTCGCGGATCTCGCCCAGGCGGCGCTCCAGGTCGCGGGGGCCGGCGATGATCAGCGGCCGTGTGCGCCGGGCCGCCAGCATGGCGTCGATGAGCAGGAACGGCACGCCGCCGCAGTGATCGCCGTGCAGGTGCGTGAGCAGCACGGCGTCGATGGAGTTGGGCTCGATCCCCTGCTGGGCGAGGGCGATCAGCGACGAGGTCCCGAAGTCGATCGCCACCCGCGAGCGCGGCCCGTCCACCAGGATGCACGTCTGGAAGCGGCCCCCGCTGCCGAACGAATCCCCGGAGCCGACGAAGCGGACGCTGACCGGCATGGGGGACATTGTAGCGGCGTCAGGACGTGGAGCTGCGCCCTCGCAGGTGAGAGGTCCAGCGCCGCCAGTTGACGGGGTGCGACTGGTCGACGACGTTCATGGCGACGAGCTTCTTGGCGCCCTCCGCGAGGGCGATCGCGATCGACGAGAACCCGTCGGGCGATTCCGCGATGACCTCGCCCGCGTAGTTGACGATGCGCCACCGCCACGAGGGATCCTTGGGCGTGTTGAACGCGGTGACCTGCATCTCGCCATCCTTTGTGCCGACCGGATCGAACGACGGGACGTTTACGGTACCAGATTCGCCGACGAGAGAGGAAATAATTTATATGACTCATATATGTTATATAATGTGTCCCGGAGGCGTCGCGCATGTTCGAGAACGAGACGCGGGTGCTCATCGTGCTGCCGAGGGATCTCGTCGACCGGGCCCGCAGCCTGGCCGGTCGCGCGACGACGTCCATCCGGCTGCCGGTGAGCCTGCAGATCGTCTTCCGCGCGCTCATCGAAGAGGGCTTGAAGCGGCCGGGCGATGACGGGCTGTTCGCCAACATCAGCCGGCAGGCCGAGACGATCCGGCGCATCCGGAGCGAGGCGCGACGCCAGCCCGTCACGGCGAAGGCCCGGCGCGGCCGGACCGCGGTGACGCGGCGGAGATCACCATGAAGGAGTCCGCAGCATGAACCCTGTCTGGGTCGTTCCCGTGGTCGCGCTCGCGCTCACCGAGGTCTCGGTCCTGGCGACGTCCATCTATCTCCATCGCGCCCTGGCCCATCGCTCGCTGCGCCTGCATCCGCTCGCCGAGCTCGGGTTCCGGATCGTCCTCTGGCTCACGACCGGCCAGTCGCGGCAGGAATGGGTGGCGGTGCACCGCAAGCACCACACCTTCACCGATCGCGAAGGCGACCCCCACAGCCCGCGCATGCTGGGCTTCTGGAAGGTCCAGCTCTTCAACGTCGTGTACTACGCGCGCGAGGCCCGCAACGCCGACACGTTGGAGACGTTCGCCCCCGACGTCCGGCCCGATCGTCTCGACCGCGCGCTCTTCGCGCACGGCACGCTGGGCCTCGGCGTCGGGCTCGGGCTGCTGTGCGCGCTCATCGGACTGTGGCCGGGCCTGGTGGCGGGTCTCGTCCATGCCGTGCTCTACGTCTTCGTGATGGCCCCGCTCATCAACGCCGTCGGCCACTGGCGCGGCGCCAAGAACTTCGAGAACACGGCGTTCAACTCGCGCCTGCTGGCGTGGATCACCGGCGGCGAGAGCCTCCACAACAACCACCACGCGCACCCGCGCTCGGCCAAGTTCAGCGCCCGCCGCTCGGAGTTCGATCCCTCGTGGCCGGTCATCTGGCTGCTGGCGGCGGTGCGGCTCGTCACCATCCAGGGATCGCCGATCGCCTCGGCGCCGCGGAGCACGCCATGAACGTGCTGGCCTTCTCCACCCGGCACGCGGGGGACTGGCGCTGGCGCATCGTGGGGTACAGCGGCGAGACGATCGAGGAATCGCAGGCCACCTTCCCGACGATCGCCCAGGCCGTGGCCGCCGGGAGCGAGCGCCTTCAGCAGAACACCGATCGCGATCGGCCGCGTCCGGCCTGGCCCGGGCGCCGCTGACCGACGTAGCACCGGGAGAGACTGACCTTCCCCGGAACAAGGAGGTTCCCGTTATGCAGGTGAAAGCACCCTGGATCAAGCCCGCGGCATGGGGCGCAGTGCTCGGTTCCGTGGCGACGATGATCGTCGGCTTTGGATGGATGGGGTGGGTGCTCGGCGGCACCGCGGAGCGGGCGGCCGCCACGCGCGCCGACTCGGCCGTGGTCGTCGCGCTGACGCCGTCCTGCGTGTCGAAGTTCATGCAGCAGCCGCAGGCCGCCAACAAGCTGAAGGAGCTGCAGACGATCGATTCCTGGAGGCAGCGGGAATTCGTCGAAGCGGGCGGCTGGGCCACTCCGGCCGGCGGCAAGACGCCGAACTCCGGCCTGGCCAGCGCCTGCGCCGAGGAGCTCCTGAAGGCCAAGAGCAGCTAGTGCGTTCGTCGTAACGGCCGCTCACTGCCCGACGCGGTGAGCGGCCTGTCGTCCGGAGCCCCCGGCGACTACCGATCGAGCGTCCGGTAGTACAGCGTCGTGCCGCAGAGCCCGCCATGCGGCAGCAAGGCAAAGCCCGGAATCACGCCCACACGCACCCAGCCCAGGCGCTCGTACAGGCGTTCCGCCTCGGGGTTGGCGGTGTCGAGGACCAGCAGGGTCTTGCCGCAGTCGCGCGCCGCGGCCTCCGCGGCGCGCATCAGCGCCGCCCCCAGCCCCTGCCGGCGCGCCCGGCGATGCACCAGCATCTTCGACAGCTCGGCGCGGTGCGGCTGGTTCTCGGGCTGCTCGAGCACGAGCTGCACCGTGCCGCAGACGCCTCGTGCGTCGGCCGCGACCAGCAGTGCGCGCTCGCCCGCGGCCGCGCCCTGCGCCACGCGCCGCCAGAACGCCACCGCGCGCGCGCGCGACAAAGGGTGCATGAAGCTCACCGACGCTCCGCCCTCGACGCAATCGATCAAGACGTCGGCGAGCTGGTCGAGCTGCGCGTCATCCAGCGCGTGCACGCGTCGAACGGACCAGGGGGCGGCGCTCATCGCCGCGAAGAGGCTTCGGACGCGATCACCACGGCGTACCGCGTGGGTTTTCGCGTGGGATTGTGGAACATCGTCGGGCGATCGAGCTGCATCGCCAGGCAGTCCCCCTCGCGCAGCCGGTGGCGCTCCCCGCCCAGCGTGACGTCGATGACGCCCTCCAGCACCCACACCTGCTGGTGGACGCGCACCTCGCGCCCGCCGGTCTCGAACGCCACGCGCCCCCCGGGCGGAAAGCACACCTCGACGATCTGCATCGGCTGCGGCACGCCCGGCGGCGAGACGTTGCGCCGCCGGTAGCCCGAGGCCGGGTCTTGCCACTGAGGCTGGTCGTCGCGCCGCGCCACCGGGCCGCCGGGCGCCGGCGCCTCGGCGGCCGGCGAATCGAAGAGCGAGGCCAGCATCACGCCGAGCCCCGCGGCAAGCTTCTCCAGGACCACCGCGGTCGGGCTGGTTTCTTCCCGCTCGATGAGCGAGATCATCGAGCGGCTCACGCCGCTCTTGCTGGCCAGCGCGTCGAGCGACAGCCCGCGCGTGGCGCGCAGCTCGCGCACACGCTCCGCGATGCGCCCGTTCAGGTCGGCGGTGGTGTCCTTCATGATGGACACAATATCCATCATGATGGAGGCGAGGTCAAGATCAAGGCTCCCCAGCCCTCGTCAGACCGGGCATACCTATCGCGGGTCTCGCGGGCTCGTCCCGGCAGGGTGGAAACTCATTGATCACTCGCTGCCATCTTGGCGTGCCACGTCGACCGCGGAACCGGGCATCACGACATTCGGGCGCCAACGCCCGGACGCGCCTTGGCTTTTCGACGCTTTCCGAGTCCGCTGCCGTCAACCAATCTGGCGCATAAATTGCTCTGGAGTCACACTCTGACACCGAGCCGCGGTGACATTCACCAAGGAGGCACTCTGGTGGGGCTTCGCATACGCGTGGGCATCCTTCCGAAGGTGTTCGTGACGATGGTCTTCGTGACCATCATTCCACTCGCCGTCATCTGGTATCTGGGGTACCAGGCGACCACGGAACGGCTGTCGAAGGATGTCGACGACCGCCTCAGCGGCGTCGCCGACAACGCCGTGACCCACGTCAACGCCTGGGTCGACACGCACGTGCGGCTCCTCGGTCAGAACGTCGCCCTGGGGGACATCACCTCCCTGGATCCAAAGCGGCAGCGGCCGGTCCTCGAGAGCATCTCGCGCGTCTACCCGTGGATCTTCCTCGCGCACACCGTCGCGCCCAACGGGATGAACGTCACGCGGAACGATCAAGAAGCGCCGAAGGACTATGCCGACCGCAAATGGTTCCAGCAGGCCGCGGCGGGTGAGCCGCTCGGCCGGCAGGTCGTGATCAGCCGCACCACCGGTCAGCCGGCCTTCAGCCTCGCCGTGCCCATCCGGGATCCTCAGGGCGGGGTCCTCGGCGTCCTCTCCATCGTCATGCACATCGACGAGCTCACCAGGACGATCGCCAACGTCCGCATCGGCGCGACGGGCTTCGCCTTCCTGGTGGACGAGACGGGCGCCGTCATCGCGCATCCCAAGGCCCGCGGTAACCTCGCCCAGCACCCCGCCGTCATGGCCGTTGGCTCCGAGTCGAAGAAGAAGGTCGTCTTCGAGGAGGGCGGCAAGACGGTGGTTGCCTACGCGCAGAAGACCGACCAGGGCTGGACGTTCGTGACCCAGCAAGATTACGCCGAGGCCTACGCCCCCATCGCCGACGCCAACCGCAAGGCGCTGATGCTGCTCGTGGGCAGCGTCGTCTTCGTGGGACTGCTCGCCAGCGTGCTGGCCCCACGGCTCACGCGGCCCATTCGCAACCTGACCGAGATCGCTGACGCCATCAGCCGCGGCCAGATGGACGACCAGATCCACGAGGTCCACCGGTCGGACGAGATCGGGGGGCTCGCTCGGGCGATCGATCGGCTCAAGATGAGCGTGGAGCTGGCCATGCGCCGTCTCGTGGTCGGTGATCCCCGGGGATTGACCTCTCGGGAGCACGCCGCGGCCACCAGCGGGCGTCGTGACGGTTGATGTCGCGTGACGACATCCTGAGCTACGACGCGTTGATCCAGCAGGTGCGCGGCCTGTGCCTGGAGGCCCGCACCGGCACGATCTTCATCGCAACATCCGAGAACCACTCGGTGCGCATCGTGATGCAGCGTGGCGAGATTACGCACGTGGTCGCCCGTGGTCAGGTCGGGATGGCGGCGGTAGCATCGATCAAGGAGATCAGCGGCGGCCGGCTGACGTATTCCGAGGGCGCGGCCGACGGGGGGAAGCCGCAATCGCTGCCGAGAACCTCCGAGCTCCTGGCGATGCTGAGCGGAGAGGACCAGACGCCGAGCGGCGGCGCCGTGACCGCGACCCTTCTGAGCAAACTTCAGCAGGCCCGGGAGATCATCGAGGCGGAGTTGACCGAATATCTCGGGCCAATGGCCGCGGTGGTTTACAACGAGATGGTCACGCGTATTCGCCAGGGCAAGGGCCCCACGACGCTGACCGCGGCGATCGACCAGCTGGCCGGAGAGCTCAGCGATCCCGACAAGGCCAGCCGGTTCAAGGACAGCGTGCGCGGGCGGATCAAACCGGACGGGCGCGTCACCGGTTGATCCGAGCGCGGCTCGTCACGGCTGCGCGTCCGGCGCGCTGGCCGCGGGCCGTGCCGCGAACCCATGCCGCTCACGACTCCATGGCGTTGTCCAGCGGAGCCGCTGGTCATTCGCCCCCCTCGATGAAGTTCAGATGGAAGCCCAGAGGTGCTGCGCGGCATAGGCGCGCCACGGTCGCCACTGGTCGGCCCGGCCAACGAGCTCACGAGAAGACCTCCGCCGGCCTTCCAGATCGGCCAGCGCGCGCATGAGACCGACGTCGGCTGCGGGAAAGGCGTCGGGTTCGCGTAGCTGACGCAAGGCGATGTAGTGCGCCGTCCATTCACCGACCCCGCGTATGGATTGCAGCCGCTGGATCGCCTCGTCGAGCCCGCGGCTGGCGCAGAAGAGATCGGGATCGGCAACGACCGCGGCCGCGACCGCGGACAGCGTGGCCGCGCGACTCCTCGGCATGCCGAGAGCCGTCAAGTCCGCGCGCGCCAGGACCTCCGGCCGCGGGAAGACGTGGGTCAAATCACGATCCGGCTCCGCCAGGGGCTCCCCATGCGCGGCCACCAGGCGTCCGGCCAGACGCACCGCGGCGGCGACCGTGATCTGCTGTCCCAGCACCGCACGGATCGCGAGCTCGAAGCCGTCCCACGCGCCGGGCACGCGCAGACCCGGTCGCGTCTCGACCAGAGGCGCCAGGGCCGGATCCTTGGCGAGATGGGCGGAGATGGGGAGCGGATCGGCGGCGAGGTCGAATACGCGGCGCAGCCGCGCGATGATGCCCGGGAGCGCCGGCAACTTGGGAAACCGGATCGTGGCCCGCAGCGCGTTGTCCTCGGCCGGTCGAACGCCGACAAACCCCTGCCGGCCGTCGAGCGCGATGGTTCGCGAGTAACCACCGTCGACGACGCGCTCGATACCGGGAATGGCGCGAAGCCGCAGAAACTCCAGCATCCCGGGCCAATCGTAGGGAGGCCGATAGCGCAGAAGCAGACTGATTCCGACCCCCGGGTGGGGCGAGATCTCCGGTCCTCTGCCGCGCCGCAACGCGCACGGCGCACGACCGAACAGCGCCAGAAACGTCTCGTTGAATCGGCGGATGCTGCCGAAGCCCGCGGCGAACGCGATCTCGGTCATCGGCAGGAACGTCTCGTGAATGAGCTGCTTGGCGAGCAGGAGGCGGCGGGTCTGCGCGATCGCCACGGGTGACGCGCCGAGATGCTGGCGACACAGGCGGCGGAGCTGCCGCTCGCCCAGACCCAGACGGGCGGCCAGGCCGTCGACGTTTTGCTCGTCCAGGGCCCCCAGCTCGATCAGAGCCAGTGCGCGGGACACGGTGCTCGACGTTCCCCGCCAGGCGCCCGTGTCAGGTGCCGTCTCGGGCCGGCACCTCAAGCATGGGCGGAACCCCGCCTCCTGCGCCGCGGCCGCAGTGGGATAAAAAGTGACGTTCTCCGACCGCGGCGTCCGGGCCGGACAGATCGGGCGACAGTACGTGCCCGTCGTCTTCACGGCTGCGAAGAACCGGCCGTCGAAGCGAGCATCGCGCAGCTCGATCGCGCGATAGCACGCGTCATGATCGAGATCCATGCTCAGATACTCGCCCGGCGAATCGTCGCCGGCTAGCGGTTTTCGGACGTCGTCACCTCCTAGGCTCTGGCGGGTGCGTGCCCCTTGAGGAAGCGCCGCGCGTGCTCCACGACCTCGTCGATGTGCTCCGGCGAATCCTTCCACGGATAGATCGTCACCTCGGCCTTCTGGGCGAGGCTGGCCACCTCCATGGCGACCTTGTACGGGTGGGCCGGCACGTCGTCGGGCGCGATCAGCAGCGGCGTCTTGATGGAGCGCACGAAATCGCGCGACACGGTGAACACGAAGTCGGCGCGCTGCGTGTACATGCTGGTGAGGAAGTCGTGGACCATGTCCATCGTGACGTCGGGACGCTTCGCGCACAGCCCCGGCCCCCAGCCCTTGATGTTGTTCTGGTAGAACAGGTCGGGGAGCTCCGGCCTGAACCCGCTCGGTTGCATCATCGCGGCCGCGACGACGCGCTCCGGCGCCCGCCGGATCAGGTTGTGGATCATCGGCCCGCCGATGCAGAAGCCCATGACCAGGAACTGCCGGATGCCGAGGTAGTCCATCAGCCCCAGCTGGTCGTCGGTGTAGGCGTCCCAGGGCCGGTCGATCTCCAGCGGGCCGCTGGACTGGCCGGGGTTGGCGTTGCGCAGGTCGGCGCAGATGCAGCGGAAGTCGTCCCTGTACCGCTCCATCGGCTTGAATGGCGAGGCGGTCTCCCAGGATTGGAACGACGAGTTGAGTCCGCCGCCCGGGATGAGGAGCAGCGGGAAGCCGGAGCCGACCTCTTCGTAATGGATGCGGACGGGGCCTCTCTCGTAGAACGGCATGGTGGTTCTCCTTCCTTCAGCGAGTGGCCGCTACTCTAACTCACGGCCGCGCGTCGCGCACCCGCCTGACGCCCGCCTACGCGCGAGGCGTGTTCTTCGCCAGGAACTCCTTCACGTGCACGCGCGCCGAGTCGAGCGCCGCGCCGGTCTTCCACTCGCGGATCAGCTCGCACCGCGGCAGCAGCTTGGCCAGCTCCTCGGAGATGGGCAGCGGATGCGCCTCGTCGTTGCCCGCGAGCACCAGGCACGGCGACGCGACGGTCGAGACGAACGCGCGGTCCACGCAGTAGACGAAGCCCGTGCCGTAGAGGTTGTGGAAGACCGCGTCGAGCACCTCTGGCGTGGCCTCGGGATGATCCTTCAGCGTCTCGGCCCACGCGTCGAACCGCGGCGTGCGTGCCGTCACCGGAGCGCCCACGCGCCCGATCGGCTGCGCGAGCACGGCGGCGGCGACGCGCCCGGGCGCGGCCTTCAGCATGTTCAGGATGAAGGAGCCGCCGATGCACTGCCCATAGAGGTGACAGCGGTCGATCTTCAGGTGATCGAGCAGCGCCAGGTGGTCGCCGGTGTAGGTATCCCAGCGGTCCTTCGCGCTGATCGGCGCGCGTGACTGGCCGCCCGCGTTGCGCTGATCCATCGCGATCACGCGGAAGCTGTCCGCCCATTCGGTGGTGGGATTGATGGGCGCCGACGGCTGGCTCCACACCGCGATGGTGGACTGCAATCCCGCCGGCGCGAACGTGAGGATCGGGAATCCCCGGCCGAACTCCTCGTAGTAGATGGTGGCGTCGCCGTGTTGGAAGCTGGGCATGGCACGCATCCTTTCGTGGCGAGAGTGCGGCCGTATGGTACCGCAGTACTTAGGAATACGGCGACGTTCCGGTGCGCTTCGCAGGCATCGGCAACAGGTTCGCGAGGATGGAGGCGAGTGCGGTCTGATTTCCCCCAGAACTCAGACGCAGGCCTTGACCAGCTTTCTGACTTCGTGGTCCTCGAGCAATGCGGCGTGCAGTCGCTGGAGCCGGCCGGCCGACTGGTAGAGCAGATCGCCTTTGCCCAGCAGGGTCTCGGCGCCGGTCTGATCCAGGATCGTGCGTGAATCGGTCCCGCTCTGCACGCGA
>Ga0075424_100003354_pt1 | contig 14962 bp, 15 predicted proteins | sample SoiMethybrSBSTD3_FD_75301 | JGI IMG/M metagenome (GOLD analysis project Ga0075424, IMG submission 75301) | Bulk soil microbial communities from a Populus tree surrounding site in Tennessee, USA - Soil MetaG P. TD hybrid SBSTD3 | ecosystem: Environmental > Terrestrial > Soil > Tree plantation... | reverse complement strand
ACCTGTTCATCACCCAGCCCACCGTCGAGACCCACCTCCGGCACGCCTTCCAGAAGCTCGGCATCGCCTCCCGGGCCGACCTGCCCGCGCACCTGGCCGGCGAGCCGCCGGTACCGGCCGGACTGCCGGCCTAGCTGGCCGTCAAGGACCGCCGCAGCGGCAGCACCGGCGCATCGGTCACCTTCGCGAATACGAGCAGCACCGGCGCGCCGGTCACCTTCATGAACGAGGCGGCCCCGGGCTTGTATTCAGCGGTCATCCGCGCCGTCAGGCCCGCCGCGGCGTGACCACCGCAGGCAGCCTGCTCAGCCCTCAACCGGTCCGCTGCATCCTGGCAGACACGCGGCCCGATGCCGCCCGCCGGGCGCGCATCACCGCGCGGGCTATGATCGGCACGCCGATGGCCGAGGGAAGCAGCCAGAACGCCAAGACCGGCAGGTGCTCCACGAGCGGCAGGCGCGGGCCGTTGTCCACGTAGAACGCGGTCAGCATGGCCACGTACGAGGCACCCATGCCCACGATGTGCCCCGTGTCACCGGGGCGGTGCCGGCGCCGGTGCAGATAGCCGACGGTCGCGGCGGCGAACGCCGCCGCGCCGATGATGAACAGGTAGTAGTCCTGCCGCCAGCGCATCGTTGCCAGGACCGTGGCGGTGACGAACACGACGGTGATCGCCCGGTAGTACCACCGGCCCGCCCGGATGTGCCGCGGGCTGCCCTTGCGTACCAGTGCGGCCGCCGCCCCGGTGACCACGGCGGTGAGCCCGGCGAGCACGTGGATGGCGAGGAAGGCCAGGAACACCGGCGCAGCCGAGGCCACCTGGTCACCGAAGACCCGGGCGGCCGCCACCATGTCAACCGGCCTCCTGTCGATGCGAAGCGTCTGCCTATAGGTAGGATTACTACCTATAGAAGAGACGTTACATCATGAACCGCTTGACGGGAAGCATCAAGGTAGCGTTGCTACCTATGAGGGCGCCGGCCTCAAGCCCACCTTCCATGGCCGTCCCTCGGGCACGCGGGGCTGGCCGGGGAGCGGCACAGCCCCGGGCCGGCCGTGTGCGGCCGGCGGCTGAGCCGGGACGGGCCTTCCCGCTAGTGGCGTCAGCGGTCGGCGGGGGCGGGCAGGTACATCAGCCGGTGATCGGGGGTGAACAGGCGCCGGATCAGGCCCAGGGCGATGACCACGGTGGTGGTGGCGGTGGCGGCGAGCACCAGGAACATGACCACGGCCTGGACGAGCACGGCCTGCAGGGGAGCGACGCCGGCCAGGATGAGACCGGTCATGGCCCCGGGTAGGAACACCAGGCCGGTGGCCTTGGTGGTTTCGATCTGCGGGGTGAGCGCCGCGCGCAAGGCCGCGCGCACGTAGGGCGCCGCGGCCTGCCGGGACGCCTGGCCCAGCGCGAGCCGGGCCTCGACCTCGTCGCGTTTGTCGCGCAGTTCGTCGGTCAGCCGCCGCCCGGCCAGGACCGTCGCGGTCATCGAGTTCCCGATCATCATCCCGGCGATGGGCACCAGGGTCCGGCCGGTGAGCGGGAAGACGTGCAGACCGAACAGCACGCCCAGGGTGACGACCGCCGCCGCCGTGAAGGAGGCCAGCGCCAGGCCGAGCAGATGCGGCACTTCAGGGGCGCGGCGGCGGGCGACCGTGGCGGCGTAGCCGAGCATCGCGGTGACCCACAGCCAGGACCACCAGATCGATCGGCCGGGGCTGATGATCAAGGTGAGCGCGGCGCCGACCAGCAGCAGTTGCACCAGCGCGCGGGCGGCGGCGATCAGGATCTGGCGTTGCAGGCCCAGCCGCTGCCACCACGAGATCCCGGCCGCGACGGCCACGAGCAGCAACGAAATGGCCAGGCCCAGCCAGCTGACGGTGGTGTTCATGGTGGCGCCTCCTCCGCCGCGGCGCCGGTCAGGTGCCCGTCCCGTAGCTGGTAGATCCGGTCGGCGACCCGGAGGGCCTGGGCATCGTCGTGGGTGATCCACACCAGGGTGATGTCCTGGGCCGCCAGTTCGCGGGCGGTGGTTTCGAAGACCCGCTTGGGCTGATCGTCCAGGGCGGACGTGGGCTCATCCAGCAGCAGCGTTTCCGGCCGGGTGACCAGGGTCCGGGCCAGGCACACCCGCTGCAGCTCACCGCCGGACAGGGTGCGCGCCTCCTGATCGAGCAGGCCAGGATCCAGCGCCACCCGGCTCAGCAGGACCCGCAGCTCGTCGGGGCCGGCCTCCGGGCTGGCCACCCTGAGGTTGTCGGCCACGGTGCCCGGGAACGGGATGGGCCGCTGGAACACCATGCCCACCCGGCGCCGCAGGGCCAGCGGGTCCAGCTCGTCCAGCGGCCGCCCGCGGTAGCGGACCATGCCCGCGTCCGGCACCTCCAGCCGGTTGCACAGCCGCAGCAAGGTGGTCTTGCCGGCGCCCGACGGCCCCGACACCACCGTGATGCCCGCCGCCGGGATCGAGGCCGTGACCTCGTCGAGGACCCGGCGGCCGGCCCGCAGCACGCTCACCTTGGTGAACTCGAACGCCGCCGGCGGCTCGGTCATGGCGGCTCCTCCCGCTGTCCCGCTACGAATCATCTCCCTTGCAGGCGCCCCTGGCCGCTGCGGTCGGCGGGGACGTCCGGACCGGGCGGCGCGGGACCTAGTCCTCTACCCCCCACGGGTATCGGCGGGGAGGCTGGCCATAGCGACCGGGCAGGCAGAACGGGCCCGGTGGAGGTGACGGAGATGATGTTCTGGTACGGCAGCGCCGGCTGGGCTCTCTGGCAGATCGCTCTGATGTGGGCCTTCATGGTTGCCTTCTGGGGCCTGCTGATCTGGGCCGCCTACGCCCTGATCACCAGGGTCACCCGCAGGCCCGGTACGAGCCCAGCGGGCGACGGCGCACGGCGGATCCTCGACGAGCGCCTGGCCCGGGGCGAGATCGACGCCGACGAGTACAGTCGGCTGCGCGGCACCATGACCGGTGAAGGGGACCGCAGCCAGGCCGGGGCCGGGAGCGCGTAAAGGCCCGCGCCAGCCCTACTCCACCGAGCCTGCACCCCACTCTCCACGGATCTTGGCCATGATCATGTCCGTTCCGTCCGGTTCCGCTGGCTCAGATCCGTGACAAGTCGGCCTTGGCGGGTACCTCTGATCCAGAGGGCTGGTGGGGAGATGGCCGAGAGCCCGCAGACGCGCTTCGTGCGGTCGGGTGACATTGACCTCGCGTACCAGGTCTTTGGTGCGGGGGAGGACATGGTTGCCATCCCCGGGCTGCCATCCCACCTTGAGATGGCGTGGGAGCTGCCCGAATACGCGGCCTTCCTCGACCGGCTGGCCAGCTACCGCCGGGTGATCATGTTCGACAAGCGCGGCACCGGCATGTCCGACCCCGTGCCGGGTGTGCCTGTGCTGGAACAGCAGGTCGACGACATCATCGCCGTCATGGATGCGGCCGGGTCCGCCCGGGCGTGTGTTGCGGGCTGGGCCGACGGGGCCTTCATGGCGGCCATGTTCGCGGCCACCTACCCGGACCGGGTGTCGGCGCTGGTCCTGGGCGGGCTCTGGCTCAGATCCCTGGCCGGGCAGCCAGAGACGCTGACCCCCGACCCGCAGGTGGCGGAAATCCTCTCGGCCAAGATCGAAGCGGGCTGGCGGCACGGTGTGCTGGCGGAGGTGCTGGCGCCTTCCTACGCCCATGACGAACGGTTCCGGTCCTGGTGGCGGCGCTGGGAGGTCTACTCGGCTACACCGGCGGCGGCGGCCGGCCTGGTGCAGTGGGCGCTCACCTTCGACCCGGCCCCGATCCTGCCCGCCATCCAGGCCCCCACTCTGGTGCTCGAACGAGGCAAGACCTACCACGATCAGGCCTCGAGCCAGCTCGCGGCCAGCCAGATCCCCCACGCCAAACATGTCCTGCTGCCCGGCGAGGATGTCTTGCCGTACCTGGCGGACGCCAATGCCGTGCTTGAGGAGCTTGAGGAGTTCCTCACAGGCGTGCGCGGCGCCGCAGAGTCTGAGCGGAGCCTGGCCACCGTTCTGTTCACCGACATCGTTGGCTCGACGGATACGGCCGGGCGGCTCGGTGACCGGCGGTGGCGGTACCTGCTGGAGGACCATAACGCACGGGTCCGCCGGTGCCTGGCGCGGTTCCGCGGTGTCGAGGTCGACACCGCGGGCGATGGGTTCTTCGTCACCTTCGACGGCCCGGCCCGGGCCATCCGCTGCGCCTGCGCCATCCGCGATACCGTGCGCGAGCTCGGCATCGAGATCCGGGCCGGCCTGCACACCGGCGAGGTGGAACGCCGCGGCCAGGCGGTCACCGGGCTGGCGGTCCACGTCGGAGCCCGGGTCACGGCCCTGGCCCGCGCCAGCGAGGTCCTGGTCACTAGCACGGTGCAGACGCTCGTCCTCGGCTCGGGCATCGGCTTCGCCGACCGGGGCAGCCACAGCCTCAAGGGTGTCCCGGAACGGTGGCACCTGTTCGCGGTGGAACGCGCCTGATCAGGGTCAGCAGCCGGCCCGCCAGCCCGTGACCCCGCCGGTGACGGCGTAGGTAGCAGGACTAACGTGGGCTGCATGTGCGACATGGTTCCCGGGGTCACCTGGCACGCGTCGCCTTGCTCCAGCTCGGTGCCGCACGCTGCCGGTGACTGGAGGTGAGAGGACATGACAAGCACACCGGCGGCAGCCCCGCCATCCACGCAGAAGCGGAAGACAGAATCCCGCCAGGCCGGCCCGCGGCAGGCCAATCTGGCCATCCTGATCGTGCTGATCGTCCAGTTCGCCCTCGGCATGGGCGTCAACCTGTACGTCACCCTGCCGGCCGCGGGCCATCCCGGTCACGCCTCATGGTTCGGCAACGGCACGCTGCTGGCGCTCCATGCCGCGCTCGGGATGTTCCTGATCCTCGCCGCGATCTTCGTCCTGGTGAGGTCGATCATGGCCAGGGACGCGGCCATCATCGTCACCTCGGCGGCCGGGCTGGTGGCCATTCTGCTCGCCGCCTTCTTCGGATCGGGCTTCACCGACAAGCTCACCGATGGCTACTCCATCGGGATGGCGCTGGCCTTCGCGGTCGCGCTGGCCTGCTACGCCATCGGCCTGTTCGCGGCGAGCGCCCGAAAAGCCGTTGGGGATGCGGGAACGCCGCGCCTATAGTGATGGCATGAAGGTCAGCTTCACCTGCGTGGCCGCGCGAGCTATGAGCCCGCCGGCCGCCGCTGCCTGACCTCATTCACCCCATACGCTGGCGACCGGGAACGGCCCGCCAGCGTGCGGCGCGAATCCGCTCATCACGGCCATGCCAGCGGTCCCTTTCTGGTCCCCGCAACCAGAAAGGAACCCATGCCATGAACGTGACCGAGACGACGCGCACGTTCCTTGAATTCTTCGCGGAGCGGGGCCACCGGGTGATCCGGGGCGGCTCGCTGGTGCCGCCGGATGGCGACCCGGTGCTGTTCACCACCTCGGGAATGCACCCGCTCACGCCCTACCTGGAGGGCCTGCCGCACCCGCGGGGCAGGCGGCTGACCGGGATCCAGCGCTGCCTGCGCACGACCGATCTTGACGAGGTCGGCGATGACCGCCACCTGACCGTGTTCCAGATGCTCGGCTCCTGGTCGCTGGGCGACTACGAGGGGCCGCAGAGCCTGCGCTGGGGCCACCAGCTGGTTGTCGACGGCTTCGGCCTCGGCCGGGACCGCCTGCATGCCACCGTGTTCGGCGGCGATGACCAGGTGGGGCCCGATACCGAATCGCTGCGGACCTGGGAGGAGCTCGGCGTGCCGGCCGAGCTGACCACCGGCGACAACTGGTGGTCGAACGGCCCGACCGGCCCCTGTGGCCCCGACTCGGAGCTGTTCGTCTGGATCGGCGACGGCCCGCCGCGGGGCACGCCGGGCACCGACGAGCGCTGGATGGAGCTCTGGAACCACGTGACGATGCGCTACCGGCGGCACACCGGCGGCCGTCTCGAGCCGCTGCCGCAGCGCAACGTGGACACCGGGATGGGCCTGGAGCGGCTGCTGATGGTCCTGCAGGGCAGCCCGTCGGTGTTCGGCACCGACGTCTTCCAGCCCTGGCTGGCCGCGCTGCCCGGCCTGTGGCGGCCCGACCAGCGCTCGCTGCGCCTGCTGGCCGACCATCTGCGCGCCAGCATCGTGATCATCGGCGACGGCGTCAGGCCTTCCAGCACCGGCCGGGGCTACGTGCTGCGGCGGCTGCTGCGGCGCGCGCTCACCGTGCTGTGGCGCACCGACAACACCATGACGCTGAACGACCTGCCGGCCCTACTGTTCGAGCACACGCTCGAGCGGTTCGGGCTGGACCTGGGCAGCGGGCCGGTCCGTGACGTGATCCGCGGTGAGGAGCAGAAGTTCGCGGAGCTGGTGAGCCGCGGCCGCCAGGTGCTGGCGCGGTTCGGCCCCGGCCCCGGCCGGCCGCTGGCCGAGGCGGACCTCAGGTACCTGCACGAGACGCACGGCCTGCCGCCCGAACTGGTGACCGAGCTGCTGGTCTAGCTGGCCTCATGAGGACCGGGCCGGTGACCGGCAGGCTCGGGCCGCACGCCAGCGGCGGGAGCCTGCCTCTTGACCCGCGACGTAAGGTGGCGCTGTGGACGGCAAGGTAATCACCGAACTGCTGGAGCCGGTGATCGGCAAGGCAGGACAGGTACGGCTCGCGTTCCAGGGGACTGGCACGCGGTGGGCCATCAACGACGAGAAGCATCCCCTGCTCAGCGTGCGGCTCCGCCCGGACGGTCTCGTTGAGACCTCGCACGAGGACGGGTGGAACGTGTTCGACCCGGTCGGCGTGCTGGCCGTCGAGTGGATGGCCAAGGAGGGCGAGGGCGGCGGGCTCTACCTCTGATAACCGGTGTGGGCCAGCCCGGCCACGGGCAGCGTGCCGCTGACGGTGGTGCCGGAGCCGGGCGCGGAGTCGACGCGGAGGGTGCCACCGACCGCGGCCAGCCGGTCGGCCATGCCCTGCAGGCCGGTGCCATGCGTGGCTTTGGCGGCGTCGAAGCCGTCGCCGTCGTCGGTGACGGTGAATCCGAGGTGGCCGTCCAGGCAGGACAGGGCGACGGTGGCCCGGGAGGCCCGCGCGTACTTCGCGACGTTCTGCAGCGCCTCCAGGATGCAGAAGTACGTGGCGGCCTCGGCCTCCCGCGGGTAGCGCCCGATGCCATCGGCCTCGATCTCGACGGGAAGCGGAGCCTTGCCCGCCTGTGCGTGCAGGGCGGCGCTGAGCCCCTGGTCGGCCAGCAGCGGCGGGTAGATCCCGCGGGCCAGGGCGCGCAGGTCATCGAGGGCCGCACGTAGCCCGGCCCGGAGCTCGCCGGTGATCTCCCTGACTTCACCGGGCTCGTCGGCGGCGTCCTCCAGCAGGGTGAGCTGGACGTTGAGCGCGACGAGCTGCTGCTGGGCGCCGTCGTGCAGGTTCCGCTCGATCCGCTGCCGCTCGGTGTCCTGGGCCTGCACCAGCCGCCGCCGCGATGCCCGCAGGTCGTCGATGCGGGCCTGAAGTTCGGCGGTCAGGCGGACGTTGCGCAGCACCAGGCCCGCCTGTGACGCCAGGTGCTCCAGCAGCTTGTCCTCCGTGGCCGACACCGGCTCGTTCCTCGGCTTTTGCAGGGTGATCGCGCCTAGCAGTTCGTCCCCGTGGCGGACCGCGACCGCCCGCGTCGCCGCGTCAAAGGCCGGCGGCATGGCCGAGCCAGCGAGCGGGACCGGCGCGGATGGGGTGGATCCATGCGGCCATGTGGCCTGCGGGCGCAGCCGCGGCCCGACCCGGACCCAGACCTCCACCCGGACCGCGCCGGTGGCGGCGGCCAGGACCGACGCCAGCCGGTCCAGCGCCACGTCAACGTCCAGCTGGTCCGCCATGTCCCGTGCAAAATCGGACAGCACCTGATAGGGCGTGGCCCGCTGCCCGTACACGATCCGGTTCGCCAGCAGCTGGGCCCGGCGCCGCAGCGGCTGGAACAGCACCGCGATCGCCAGTGCCGCCGCGGCGTTAAGCAACGGGCCGCCCGCGTATCCGGCCGTCGTCCCGATTCCCACCACGATGAGCACGTAGATGGCCGTAAGAGCGGCCGAGAGCAGGCCGTACCTGATGGCGCGGTTGATGATGACGTCGATCTGGTACAGGCCGTGCCTCAGGATCGCCACCGTGATGAGCGCGGGGATCCCCAGCAGCGCGACGATGGGCACCACGGCAAAGGCGACGGTCGTGACCGGGTTTGCCTCCGTTCCGGTGGCCGCGATGCCCAGCAGCGCCGCAAGCTGGGCGAGGGTGAACACCACCGCCGCCACCATGATCCACTTGATCTGCTTGCGTACTTCGCGCCCGCCCGACCGGTAGCGGACCGCCAGGGATACGGTGGCCACCGCCAGCAGCACGGTGTTCACCACACCCCAGCTGTCGAGGGTCCCGATCAAGACGGTCGACAGGACGGGTCCCAGTGAGTCGATGCCGAGCGGATTCGCCACCATTAGCGACTCGCCGCCGGGCGCCGGCAGCGCGATCAACCTCGGATGCAACACGAACCCGGCCAGCGCCAGCGCGGTGACTAGGAGCGCCAGCGCAGCAAACGGCCGCCAGCGCGGCGACGGCAGCGTCCCGGACGGGAACAGTAGCAGCATGAAGACGATCGCGGCGAAGACCGGCACGAAGCTCCACTCGGCCAGCAGGGCCATTAGCTCCGGCCCCGGCAAAGTCCCGGGATGGGTGATCCCCAGGACCGCATAAGCCGAGGCGGACGCCATAACGGCCGTGCCGCCCCCGACGCCGAGCACGAACCAGCCGATCACGTTGCCCGCGCGGCGGACAACAAGCGCTCCCAGCGTGGCATACAGGACCGCGGCGGGCGCCGCGGCGAAGTTGGCGATCGTGTCCGAGGTCAGTAGGGGGCCCGACGCCAGAACCGTCAGTACCGCCCCGGCCAGCGCAAGTACCGCCACCGCGAACCATGCGATCGCGGTGGCGCGCCGTGAATGGGTCGCCGGCGCGCCGCCGGATCCGGCGCCGATCGCCCGGTCGCCGTCGCTGCGCACCCGCCCCAGGGCGACGTGGCTGCGTCCTTGCCCCAGGGCGGCGTCGGCTGGCGGGGCCTGCGGCTCAGTTGCCACGACGGGCCCTAGGTTTCGCGTCGCCGGGCCTGGGCGTACAGGTAGCCCGCGATGCCCAGGATGAGCAGCCCGTCGAGGGCGTGCAGCGCTCCGTAGGCCGCGTGGTCCTCCCCCAGCCCAGCGAGCAGGCTCTGCATCAGCGAGGTCAGCAGGACCAAGACAGCCGCGCCGACGATCGCGCGGGCCCCCGGCCGCGCGATCACCGCGAGCACCAGGATGAGCAGCGCGAGGCCGGCCATCGCGAACCCGAGGTCCCGGTGCGGCGCGAAGGCCGCATCGCCCTGGTCGTGCAGGCTGAACACACCCAGGCCGGCCAGGGAGATCTGAGCCGCCCCGGCCAGCAGGAAGGCCAGCAGCGCCCACCGGTACCCGAGGAAGGCGCCGCGGCGCAGCCCGGTGACGGGCGTGGCCGGTGTGGTCGCAGCGGGCGTTGCGGCGGCGACCGCCTGGTCCTTCGTTATCGCCGCTGGCTCCGGGGCCGGGTGCCGGGAGCGCTGGTCAACGGGTTGTCCTGACGTGCCTGATGTCTCGCTCACGTGTCCCCCTCTTCGCACCGTGGCAGGCTTACGCCGCGAGCGTAGATCTGTGGTGTACGCGCCCAACAGGGTGCTGACCGCAGAGATGGGGTGAGGTTGACCGCCACTGCCGGTGTGGTTGCCCTCCTTTTCCGGCGGCCGCAGTGCAGGTCAGACTGGGCCTATGCGGGCTATCAGCATCGTGCTCGCGGTCATCGGTGGCTGCGCGCTGGCCGGGGCCGTGGCGATCGAGCTGGCCACCGGCAAGCCGGACGGCGCCGCCTGGGTACTGGTCGGGCCGACGCCGTTCTATGTGGCTGGGCTGGTTGGTGCGTTCCGCGGGCCGGGCCACCGCGTCGCGGCCTGGCTGCTGGCGGCCGGTTCGCTATTCATGCTGGGGGTCTGTCTCGGCGACGCCGTCACCGACCTGCCGACAGTGGCTGACTCGTCGTTCGGGTGGATCGCCGTCCTGGCCGGGGAGTGCGCCTCCGGTGCCTCCGTCGTCGCGGGGATGGGGATGATCGGGCTTTTCCCCACCGGCGTGCCGGACCGCCGTGGCGAGCGCTGGATACTGGCAGCCGCAGCCCTGATGGCAGTGCTGCTGCCGGTGCTGCTGATGGTGTCCAGCCCGACGCCGCCAGAAGGCTTGTTCCAGCAGGCCGAGCCGGGCATCACGAGCCCGCTGTTCCTGGCCGCCGCCCGGCCGGTGGAGCCGGCCGCCGCCGCGCTGCAATACACCTTCGCCGTATGGATCGTCCTCGGGGTGATCATGCTGTACCTGCGGTACCGGCGGTCGGCGCCGGATGACCGCCGCCGGATTCGGTGGCTGCTGACCGGCATGGCGGCCGCGATGGTGGTCTTCGCCGCAGTCACCGCAGTGTCCTTGACCGCTGGTTCCGGCCCTTTCGCGCTCGCGTCCGTTTTCTTTCTCTGGCTGCTGGCGGTTGTCCTCGCTCTCGGGTCGCTGGTCGTCCCGCTGTCCCAGGACGGGGTCTTTGGCATCGACCGGTCGGCCCGGAGGTCGATGATCTACCGGGCGCTGTGGCTGCTGATTGCCGTGGTGTACGTCGCCGCCGCCGCGGCGCTTGGGCTGATCGCGGGCCAGCATCTGCCGGTCGGGGCGGCGGTGCTGCTGGTCGCCGCCGCCGCGCTGCTATTCCAGCCGGCGCAGCGCAGGCTGGAACGGCTGGCAGACCGGTGGGTGTTCGGGGCCCGGCTCGACGGCTACGAGGTGCTCACCCGCTTCGGCGCCATGCTGGAGGCCTCGCCCGGCCCGGCCGACCTGCTGCCCAGGCTCGCGGCCGCGATCCGCGATGGGCTCGGCCTGCAGTGGGCCCGGGTGCGGCTCGACCTTATCCCGGCCGACGGCTCGCTGCCGACGGTCGGCGCGGCCGGGCTCGAGCCGGGTGGCGTGCCCGAGCCGGCCCTTGTCGTTCCGCTGATTCATGCCGGGGCGGTGCTCGGGCGGATCGAATGCGGCGACCGCCGTGACGGCCCGCTGCTGGATGAGGACCGCCGCCTGCTGGCCAACCTGGCTGGGCAGGCCGCGGCGGCGGCGCACAACCTGCACCTGACCGCGGAGCTGAGCGACCGCCTCGACCTCATCCGCCGGCAGGCTACGGAGCTGACCGCGTCGCGGGCCCGGGTGGCGCAGACCCAGGACGCCGAGCGCCAGCGCATCCAGCGGGACCTGCACGACGGTGTGCAGCAGGACCTGGTCGCCCTGACCGCGAATCTCGCACTAGCGCGCGAGCGGCTGCGCCGCGGCGATCCGCGGGCCGACGAGTCCCTCGCCGAACTCCAGCGGGACATGGGCAACCTGATCGGCCAGCTGCGCGACTTCGCCCACGCGATCCACCCGCCGGTGCTGGCCGACCAGGGGCTGCTGGAGGCGATCGAGGCCCAGGCCGCCCGGCTGCCGCTGGAGGTCGTCATCGAGGCCGACCCGGCGCTGCGCGGGGTCCGCTATCCCCCGCACGTCGAGGCCGCCACCTGGTACGTCGTCTCGGAGGCGCTGACCAACGCGGTCAAGCACGCCCACGCCCGCCGGGTGCTCGTCGCGCTGGCCCAGCCGAACGGGCAGCTGGCGGTCGAGATCCACGACGACGGCTGCGGGTTCGACCAGGCCACCGTGCGCGGCCTCGGCCTGGCCAGCCTGGCCGACCGGATGTCGATCGTGAACGGCGCCCTGAGCATCGACAGCGGGCCGGGGCGGGGCACCACGCTGCGGGCCGAGGTCCCGCTCACCGCGGCCGGGGCCGGCGATGGGTGAGCCGCTCCGCATCGTCATCGCCGACGACAACTACCTGGTGCGCGAGGGAACCCGCCGGCTGCTGGAAGACTCCGGCCAGGTGACGGTGCTGGCCGCGGTGGGTTCGGCGCCGGAGCTGCTCGACGCGGTGAAGCGCGCCCGGCCCGACGCCGTGCTGACCGACATCCGGATGCCGCCGCCGGGCCTGACCACCGGCGGGGCGGCGGGCGGGGCGGCCGGGCCGGCGATGGAGGGCATCGACGCGGCCCACGCCATCAAGGCGGCCGACCCGGGCGTCGGCGTCGTGATCCTCTCCCAGTACGCCGACGAGTCCTACGCCTTCGAGCTGTTCCGCAACGGAACCGCGGGGCTGGCGTACCTGCTCAAGGATCGCGTGGGCGACCTGCGCCAGCTGCTGTCCGCGCTCCGGGAGGCGGCCGGGGGAGGATCGGTCATCGACCCGCAGGTCGTCGACGCGCTGGTCGCCCGGCGGGTCCGGCTGCGCGAGTCGCCGCTGGCCAGGCTCACCCCGCGGGAGCTGGACGTGCTGCGGGAGATGGCCCAGGGCCGCGGGAACGCCGGCATCGCCCAGGAGCTGTCGCTGTCGGAATCATCGGTGGAAAAACACGTCAACGCGATCTTCACCAAGCTCGACCTCGCCAGCGAGCAGCAGGTGCACCGGCGGGTGGCCGCGGTGCTGACGTTCCTGCGCGACGCGAGCCTGCACCAGCCCGGCTGACCACCGCGTCCGCGCTAAGAAGTAACGGGCGGGGCTAGCGCCGGCCGGCCTGCGCCGCGGCCCGCCGCTCCACGAAACGCGCGGCCCGGGCATCGAGCGCCCCGAGGGCCGCGGCGAGGTCCTGGCGCGCCCGCTCGCCGTCGGCGTCCAGGCCCTCGGCCTCGAAGACCCGCCAGTGGCGCACCAGCGGCATGATCACGTCGTCGTGGTGGATGCGCAGGTCGTAGACGCCCGCCTGGGCGATCTGCACCGCCTTGCGGACGAAGCCGGGGACCACGCTGCCCGGCATCGTGAAGCCGGCGACCTCGTCGGCGATCGCCCGCAGGGTCTGGCTGGGCGCGATCTCCAGCGCGGCCTGGACCAGGTTGCGGTAGAAGATCATGTGCAGGTTCTCGTCCATCGCGATCCGGGTGAGCAGCCTCTCCGCAATGGGGTCCTGGCAGTAGCGGCCGGTGTTGCGGTGGGAGACGCGCGTGGCGAGCTCCTGGAAGCACACGTAGACGCAGGCGTGGAGCAGCGGCTTGTCGCCGGAGTCCCACCCCGCCTGCAGCGTCGCCATCCGGTCCTGCTCGAGGCGCTCCGGGTCGACCCCCCGGGTGACCAGGAGGTAGTCACGGATGCAGGACGCGTGCCGGCCCTCCTCCGCCGTCCACCGGTTCACCCATGCCCCCCAGGCACCCTGGCGGCCGAACGTGTCCTTGAGCTCGGCGTGGTAGCTCGGGAGGTTGTCCTCGGTGAGGAGGTTCAGCTCCAGGGCGGCGCGGGCGATCGGTGACAGCCGCGACTGCTCGGCGGACCACGGCTCGCCGCCGAGTCCGGCGAAGTTCCGCCCCTCGCTCCACGGGACGTACTCGTGCGGCATCCAGTCCTCGGCCGAAGCCAGGTGCCGGTCGAGGTTTTCCTCGACGGTGGCCTCGAGCTGCTTGAGCAGTGCCCGGGTCTCGAATGCCGTCATCAGGTGGCTCCCCCCGGGCACCAGCGTGTCACACGGCCACCAGTGCGGATGTACCCGGTTCTCAGGGGCCGGTGGACGGTCTATCGTGGTTCCTCTGTCCGGAGGGGGGACAAAAGCGATGAATCTCGACGTGCCGCTGTGCGAATCGATCGCCAGGATCTGCGGAGTGCCTGCCGATCAGGTCAGCCCGGCCTCGACGCTGGAAGACCTGGGCATCGACTCGCTCGCCGCCGCGGAGATCATCACCGACGTGGAGATCCGGACCGGGGTCGAGCTGCCGATGGATGTCCTGCGCGGCCTGGGTGGGCTGCGGACCGTCGGGGAGGTCGCCGCCCACCTGCAGGCCGGCGCCGGGAGCCCGCCCGTACCTAGCGGGCCATGACCGGCTCCGGGCGGCTGGCCACGATGGGCACGTCGCCGCGCGCGATCAGGCACCACTACGACCTGTCCGACGACTTCTTCCAGATCTGGCTGGGCCCGGACATGGTGTATTCCTGCGGCTGGTGGGAAGCCGGGGACGGCCCCGGCTCGCTCGCGCAGGCCCAGCACCGCAAGCTCGACTTCTTCGCGGACCGCCTTGGGGTGCGCGGCGCCCGCGTGCTCGACGTCGGCTGCGGATGGGGAGCGCTCCTGGACCGGTTCGTCCGCGTCCACGGCGCCGCCTCGGGGACCGGGCTCACCCTGAGCCCGAGCCAGGCCGGCTTCGCGGCCCGCCGGAACGTGCCCGGTGTGTCGTACCTCCTACAGAACTGGACCGACCATGAGCCCGGTCAGCCGTACGACGCGGTCACCTGCATCGAGGCCACCGAGCATTTCACCTCCGAGACGCTGACCCCCGACGAGAAGGTCGAGGTCTACCGCGCGTTCTTTGGGAGCGCCGCGTCGTGGCTGCGGCCCGGCGGGCGGATGGGCCTCCAGCTGATCTGCCTCGACAACGTGGGGCATGCCGGGAGCCGGGCGGGAGGGGGGCCGTTCACCGACCTCATCCTGAGTGACATCTTCCCCGAGTCGATGTCCGCGTCGCTGTCCGAGCTCGTCCTGGGCTGGGAGACGCACTTCGAGCTGGATGAGTTCCACGATCACTCCGGCCACTACCAGCGGACCTTCCGCGCCTGGACGCTCGCCTACCGGGAGCAGGAGGCGCTCGCGCGTTCGCTGGTCGGCCCGGAGGCGTGCCGCGCCTACGCGCGGTACTTCGCGGTCGGCGAGGCCATCTTCCGGCTCCGCGAGCAGTCGCTGTACCGCGTCATCCTCACCAAGCGGCCCGAGCCCAAGACCTGGGCCGTCACCGTGCGCCCGAGCGACATCCCGGCGCCGGCGGACCACGGCGGCGGCCATGGCGGCGGCCGGGCCAGCGCCTCGCCCGCCGCGGTCCGCTCCCACTA
>Ga0075424_100003353_pt1 | contig 14964 bp, 13 predicted proteins | sample SoiMethybrSBSTD3_FD_75301 | JGI IMG/M metagenome (GOLD analysis project Ga0075424, IMG submission 75301) | Bulk soil microbial communities from a Populus tree surrounding site in Tennessee, USA - Soil MetaG P. TD hybrid SBSTD3 | ecosystem: Environmental > Terrestrial > Soil > Tree plantation... | reverse complement strand
TGTCGAGCCGATCAGCCAGCTGACCGAGACGCTCGAGGAGCACTACCGCAAGAAGCAGGCGCTTTACGCGTTCGATTCGCCGACCAGCTACGACCGCGACCTGCAGCGGCTCTTCTCGGCCGATCCGCGGCATCACCGGCTGATGCCGGCCTCGCAGTTCATCCGCCGCCACCGCGCCAAAGTGCGAGAGCTGGTGGCAAAGTGGACAGGCGAATATCAGCTCACCCTCGACGCCGTCGTTGATGATATGATTTTGCGCTGCCGCGAGCTCAACCTGCGCGCGGTCGGGTCCGAACGAAAACTGGTGGCAGACTTCACGGTGCTGTTGACTGCCAAGACGATGCACGCATTGTTCGGTCCATCGCGGCGGAAGTGGATCGCGCTATGAACAACAAGCAACGTGTCCTGGTTCTGATGCACCCGGACCTCATTCCTCCCGAATCAAACGAAGGATTCAGCGAACAGGAAGCCAGCAACTGGAAAACCGAATACGATGTCGTGAGCACGCTGCGGACGGCCGGGTACGACGTCAAGCCATTGGGCGTGCACGATGAGCTTCGGCCCATCCGTGACGAGATCGAGGGCTGGAAGCCCGACGTCGTGTTCACGCTGCTCGAGCAGTTCCACGGCGAGGCGATCTACGACCAGAACGTCGCGAGCTACCTTGAATTGATGCGCGTGCCCTATACGGGCTGCAACCCGCGCGGCCTGATGCTGGCGCGCGGCAAGGACCTGTCGAAGACGCTGGTGCACTATCATCGCATTCCGGTTCCGTCCTTCGCAGTATTTCCGATCGGCCGCAAAGTGAAGCGGCCGCGCCGGCTGGCGATGCCGCTGATCGTCAAGAGCGTCAGCGAGGACGCGTCCTGGGGCATCTCGCAGCAATCGGTCGTCGACTCGGACGAGAAGCTCGCCGAGCGCGTCGTGTTCATCCACGAGCGGATCGGCACCGCGGCGATCGCCGAGCAATACATTCCGGGGCGCGAGATCTACGTTGGCGTGCTCGGCAACGAGCGGCTGCGCGCGCTGCCGGTGTGGGAGCTGAGCTTCACCCAGCTCGCAGAGGGCGCCTGGCCGATCGCGACCGAGAAGATCAAGCACGACACCAACTACCAGGAACGGCGCGGCATCCTGCACGGACCGGCGCAGGACATCGCGCCCGAGATCTATACCCGCATCCACACGCTCGCGAAGCGCATCTACCGCACGCTCGGCCTCGACGGCTATGCCCGCATCGATTTCCGGCTGTCCGAAAAAGGCATTCCGTATTTCATCGAGGCGAACCCGAACCCCGAGATCGCCGAGAGCCAGGAATTCGCCACAGCCGCCAAGCATGACGGCATTCCATACGACGAGCTGCTGCAGCGCATTCTGACGCTCGGCATGAAGCGCTCGACCGCAGACGCGTAGAGCACGCCGTAGGATGGGTTGAGCTCTTGCGAAACCCATCATGGCCCTAGATGGGTTTCGCAAGCGCTCAACCCATCCTACAAAGCGACTTCGGCCGGCGTACCTACTCCAGCGTCGCGCCGATGGCGCGGATCACCTTGCCGTATTTCTCGTTGTCGCCGCGGATGCGTGCCCTGAACTCGTCCGGCGTGGTCAAATAGGGTTCCCCTGATCCCGAGGCCGCAAGCCGCTCGATTACGTCCGGCTGCTTGAGCACTTCGATGGTCTCGGCGCGCAACCGATCCATGATCGGTTGCGGGACGCCGACCGGCGCGAACAGACCATGCCAGATCAGCACCTCGTAGCCGGGATAGATCTCGCCGATGGTCGGGAGCTCCGGCATCAGCGGAAAGCGCGTGGCGCCGGTTGCCGCCAGCCCCCGGACCTTGCCGGATTGAATCGTCGGCACCAGCGAGCCGCCGCCGAACATCGCCGACACCTCTCCGGCAAGAAGCCCGATGCCGGCCGGACCGCCGCCGCGATACGGCACATGGGTGAGATCTATACCGACGTGCTGCTTCAGTATTTCCATCGCCAGGTGGTGCTGGCTGCCATTGCCAATCGAGGCATAGAACAGAGGCGGTTTGGTCCGCCGCGCGAGCTCGACGAATTCACGCAAGTTGTTGGCTTGCACCGACGGATGCACCGCCAGCAGAAGCTGGTTCGCCGTCAGGCTCGCAATCGGCACCAGGTCCTTGAGCGGATCGAAACTCATCTTGGCGTAGAGATGCGGATTGGCCATGAACAGATTGTCCGGCCCATGCATGATGGTGTAGCCGTCCGGCGCCGCCTTGGCGGTGGCCTCGCCGGCGACGTTGGCGCCGCTGCCGGGACGATTTTCAATCACCACCGGCTGGCCGAGCCGCACCGACAGGCCCTGACCGACCAGCCGTGCAACAATGTCGGCGGCCCCGCCGGGCGGGAACCCGACATTCATTCGGATCGGGCGCGACGGATAAGTCTGCGCGAAGCCCACGCGCGCGAGTGCTGGAAGTGCGACGGCCGCAGTGGCGGCCTTCAGGACTTGCCGGCGTGTCTTGATGTTTCGCATCGTTCACCAACAGCAGGATTGGAACGCTTGGCCGTGCCATGAGCTTGCCGACCTTTCCGGGGCGCGGCAATACCCGCCGCCGGCGACGCTGTCGCAGGTCGTAGGATGGGTTGAGCGAAGCGATACCCATCATCACCCCACGATGGGTTTCGCAAGAGCTCAACCCATCCTACGGCGAGCGCACGATGAGCAGCTCACCCCGGCTCCATCCCGGTCTTGCGGATGATCGGTGCCGCCTCCGGTGCGGTGAGGAATTTCAACAGTGCACGCGCTGCATCGGTCGGCCCGGCGGCCTTGTGAACGGCGGCGGAGAACACAGTGACCTCCTGGATGTCCGCCGGCAGCGGTCCGAGATAATCAATCCCCTTCACGGGCAACAGCTCGCTCACTTGCTGGAAGCCGATCTCGGCATCGCCGCGCGCCACCACTTCGCCGATCGGCACATTAGGAATCGGCGGAACGATCTTGGCCTTGAGCTGTTCGGTCAGCCCCCACTTAGCGATCAGGCGTTCCATATGAATGCCGCTTGGTCCGGCTGAATACGCAATCGTCTTGGCGCCAATGAGCGCCTGGCGAATACCCTCCGACGAGGTGGCGTCGATCTTCGGCGCGCCGGCGCGGATCGCGACGCCAATGCCGGAACTCGCCACATTGACGCGACTGTCGGCGACCAGCTTGCCTTGCTTGATGAGATCATCGATCTGCGCCGCCGGCAGCATGACAACGTCGGCAATCTCGCCATCGGCCACGCGCTTGTGGACCGCGGTGACGCCGCCCCAAGTGACCGTCACCTTGTGGCCGCTCGCCTTCTCGAAGCCCGGCACCAGCAGTGTGTAGGGTTCCCGCGTGCCGGGCGAGCCGATGACTTTGATCTCGGCGGCGCTGGCGATCCCGCTCAGCATCACGGCGCTCACGGCGGCAAACGTCCAAGTCGTGATCTGTGCGGCGAGCTGCGTTCCTATTGTCATGGCGTTCCTTCTCCCTATGGTGTTTTGCGACGAATGTAGCGACTGGAACAATGCGCTGTAAATTACCCTCTTGAGACGAGTCATCGTCAAAGAGTTTCAGCTGGTCTCGCCGTTCGCTTAATAAACATTCATGAAACTTCGATCGCGCAGTTCGTCGCGGTGTGAATGAAAATTAATTTCCGGAGCTTCTCACAACGCCAGTGACAACTTGGCGCAACATCACGCACAAAAAATCTCATCACTTCACAAAAGCGCCGAATTGTCTCTGCATCTGCGTACCGTTCCCACAGGGGAGCGATCACACAACCCAAGTCCGATCACAGCCCAGTCGACGACTGGGCCACCGGCCGGTGCATGCACCGGCAGCACGGAGAACCTTTGAATGCACCGATTGCTGCGCCTGATCACGCTTGCCTCAATGACCCCTGCACTGGCTTTCGCTGACACGCCGGCACCGAAGGATGATCTGACAACGACGCCCGTCGAGCAGGCAGCGCCAGATTTGAATGCGGAAGAAGGCGGTGAGGCGAGGCAAGGCGATGCGCAACAGGTTCCCGACGTCTCACTAGACCTGCTTTGCGACACGCTCGCCTCATCGGCGCAGACATCCGGTCTGCCCGTCAGTTTCTTCTCGAACCTGATATGGCAGGAAAGCCGGTTCGTGTTCCGCGCCGTGAGTCCGGCCGGAGCGCTCGGCATCGCGCAGTTCATGCCAAGAACTGCCGCCGCAATCGGATTGACGAACCCGTTCGATCCGCTCAAGGCACTTCCGGCGTCGGCGCGTCTGTTGGGCACGCTGTTCCAGCGCTTCGGGAATCTCGGATTGACGGCAGCGGCCTATAACGCGGGCGAAGCTCGTGTGAACAATTGGCTGTCCAACAAATCGGGACTGCCGCAGGAAACGCGCAACTACGTGCTCGCCATTACAGGTCTTCCGGTCGAGCACTGGAAAGCAGCCGCCAGGGGGCTGCAATCGTTCAGACTGGCAAAGCGGATGCCTTGCCGCGACCACGAAGCATTCGCCGATGCAGACGAGGGGCTCGATAAGGCAGGCCCCATAGATGTTCCCGCAACCAAAGCCGCAGTTTCGGCGGAGGGCGCTCCGCGTATGCCGGCCTCCTCGGTCGGCAATGGCCGGATCCGAAAGGTAGCTAAGCTGCGCAAGAACGTGCGGCCGGGCTGGCGGGGCCGCAACAGCGGCGAACGACAGGCGCTCGACCAAAGGCGCGACCAAGAGCGCGTGAAGACGGCCGACGCAAACTAAGCACTTCCGCGCACGGTTAACCTGCGCAGTCATAACCCCTCCTCCAAACCGAGGAGGGTTTCTGGGCTATTGACTTCTGCCATAGGCCGGCCCGAAACGACGGCTGCGTATTTTTTTACTAGCCTGCCAACATCTTGCCTGGGGCGTATTCCCGGGACGAAAACCCGTTTCCCCTTCCCCGCAAAATGCTCTAAGACCCTGAGCGGGCAAGAGAACCATGATCGTCCTGATCGACAATTACGACAGCTTCACCTTCAACCTGTTTCACTACCTTGGTGAATTGGGCGCGGAGGTGGTGGTGCATCGCAACGACAAGGTCACGGCCGCCCAGGTGGTGGCCGCCGACCCCGAGGCGATCGTGCTGTCGCCCGGCCCCTGCACGCCTGACGATGCCGGCATCTGCCTCGACCTGATCAAGGCCGCGACCGCGACCATTCCACTGTTCGGAGTCTGCCTCGGGCACCAGGCGATCGGGCAGGTCTTCGGCGGCAAGGTGGTGCGGGCGCCGATCCCGGTCCATGGCAAACTGTCGACGATCAAGCACCAGGGTGGCGGCGTGTTCCGCGGCATCAACGGCCCGTTCCAGGCGACGCGCTACCATTCGCTAGTGGTCGATCGCGCCTCCATGCCCGAGGAACTTACAACCGTCGCCGAGACCGACGACAAGCTGGTCATGGGTCTTGCGCACAAGACCCTGCCAGTGCACGGCGTGCAGTTCCATCCGGAAAGCATCGCGTCCGAGCACGGCCATGTCATTCTGAAGAACTTCCTCGACCTGGCTGCGGCTTGGAACGCCAACACCAACCGGCGGCCGCGGCGCAAGGCGCGCAGCCGCGCGGCACAGTGAGGGCGATCCGTGACCGACGATTTCAAGACGCTCATTGCCAAGGCCGCGACCGGTGCTTCGCTCACCCGCGAGGAAGCCGCACGCGGCTTCGACCGCATGATGTCCGGCGAGGCGACGCCCTCGCAGATGGGCGGCTTGTTGATGGCGCTGCGCGTACGCGGCGAGACGGTCGAGGAGATCACCGGCGCCGTCACCGTAATGCGCGAAAAGATGCTGCGTGTGTCGGCGCCGCCTGACGCCATCGACGTGGTCGGCACCGGTGGTGACGCGTCAGGCTCCTACAACATCTCGACCTGCGCGGCTTTCATCGTGGCGGGCGCCGGCGTGCCGGTGGCCAAGCATGGCAACCGCGCCTTGTCCTCGCGCTCGGGCGCCGCCGACGTGCTCGCTGCGCTCGGCGTCAAGATCGAGCTTACGCCCGACGCAGTGGGGCGCTGCATCAGCGATGCCGGCATCGGTTTCATGTTCGCGCCGGCGCATCATCCGGCGATGAAGAATGTCGGCCCGACCCGCGTCGAGCTTGGGACGCGCACCATCTTCAATCTGCTTGGGCCGCTCTCCAATCCGGCCGGCGTCAAGCGGCAGATGGTCGGCGTGTTCTCGCGCCAATGGGTCGAGCCGCTCGCCAACGTGCTCAAGAATCTCGGCTCCGAGAGCGCCTGGGTGGTGCATGGCTCCGACGGCCTCGACGAAGTGACGAGCGCGGGCCCGACCTATGTGGCAGCGCTCGAGAATGGTGCGGTGCGCACCTTCCAGGTCACGCCGGAGGATGTGGGCGTCGCGCGCGCGATGCCAGACTTGTTGCGCGGCGGCGACGCGGATCAGAACGCACGCGCGCTGCTCGACGTGCTCAAGGGCAAGAAGGGCGCGTTCCGCGACGTCGCGCTCATGAACGCGGCGGCGGGCCTCATCGTCGCGGGGCGCGCCAAGGACCTCAAAGGCGGCTTTGCACTTGCGGCCAAATCGATCGACTCAGGCGAAGCCGAGGGCCGGCTCGATCGCCTGATCGCGGTCTCGAATGATTGAGGCGTGAGATGGCGGACATCCTCGCCAAGATCGAAGCCTACAAGCGCGAGGAGATCGCGGCCGCTAAGCGCGCGCGCTCGCTTGCAGCAATCGAGGCTGACGCCAAGGCGGCGCCGGCGCCACGCGGCTTCATCCGCGCCCTTGAACAGAAACACGCGACTGGCAGCCACGCGCTGATCGCCGAGATCAAGAAGGCGAGCCCCTCGAAGGGCCTCATTCGCGCCGACTTCGATCCGCCCGCGCTCGCGCGCGCCTATGCGGCAGGCGGTGCGGCCTGTCTTTCGGTGCTCACCGACACGCCTTCGTTCCAGGGCAGCCCTGACTATCTCACCGCCGCGCGCGCCGCGACCGAGTTGCCGGCACTGCGTAAGGATTTCATGTACGACACCTATCAAGTGGCGGAGGCGCGCGCCTGGGGCGCCGACTGCATCCTGATCATCATGGCGGGCGTCAGCGATGCGCTGGCGCAGGAGCTCGAGACAGCCGCCTTCGCCTACGGCATGGATGTGCTGCTTGAAGTACACGACGAGGCTGAGCTCGAGCGCGCACTCAAGCTGCGCTCGCGGCTCGTCGGCATCAACAATCGCGATTTGCGCACCTTCGAGACCACGCTTGCCACAACGAAGCGGCTGGCGCCGAAAATTCCCGCCGGCCGCATCACGGTGTCGGAAAGCGGGATCTTTACCACGGCCGACCTCGATGAGCTTGCAAGTGTCGGCGTGTGCACGTTCCTCGTTGGCGAGAGCCTGATGCGCCAGCCCGATGTCGAGGCCGCCACTCGCGCCCTGCTCGGCCGCCCGCAACGGCTTGCGGGCGCAGCGGAGTAGGCCCATGGCCGGCAAGCTCACTCATCTTGGCAAGAGCGGTGAAGCCCGCATGGTCGATGTCTCGGCGAAGGCCGCGACCGAGCGCGTGGCGATCGCCGAGGGCCGCGTGGTGATGACGCCCGCGACGCTTGATCTCGTGCTCAAGGGCGACGCCAAGAAGGGCGACGTGCTCGGCGCCGCCCGCATCGCCGGCATCATGGCGGGCAAGAAGACGCATGAGCTCATTCCGCTCTGCCACCCGCTCGCGCTGTCCAAGATCGCAGTCGACATCGAACCGGATGAAGCCTTGCCAGGCCTGATCGTGCGCGCGACCGCCAAGGTGACGGGACAAACCGGCGTCGAGATGGAAGCACTCACCGCCGTCTCGGTTGCCTGCCTCACGGTTTACGACATGGTGAAAGCGGTCGAGCGTGGCATGCGGATCGAAGGCATCAGGCTGCTTGAGAAGAGCGGCGGCAAATCCGGCCGCTATCGCGCAAAGGAGTAGCCCGTGGCGCTGATGTCGGTCGCCGAGGCGTTGCGGCAGGTGCTCGAGCACGCTGCGCCGCTATCATCGGAGACCGTGCCGCTCGCGGATGCCTATGGCCGCGTGCTCGCAGCTGATCTCTCCGCACAGCGAACGCAGCCGCCGGTCGATGTTTCGGCGATGGACGGCTACGCGGTGCGCGCGGCCGACGTCAAAAGCGCGCCGGTGCGGCTGCGTCTGATCGGCGAGGTCGCGGCTGGCCATCCGTTTGAGGGCGCAGTCGGCGCGGGAGAGGCTGCACGCATCTTCACCGGCGGCGTGGTGCCACCGGGTGCCGACACGATCGTGATCCAGGAAAATACGACACGTGAAAGCGACGGCGTGGTGATCAACCAGCCGAGCGGCGCCGGCCGTCACATCCGCCGCGCTGGTCTCGACTTCGCGTCCGGCGCCGTGCTGCTCGCCAAGGGCAGGCGCCTCAATGATCGCGATCTCGCGCTCGCGGCGGCGATGAACCACGCGTCGCTTTCGGTCTATCGCAAGCCCAAGCTTGCGGTGCTTGCGACCGGCGACGAGTTGGTGATGCCGGGTGTGCAGCCCGGCGTCGGCGAGATCGTCTATTCCAACGGCTACGCCACCATGGCGCTCGCGCGCCGCGAAGGCTGCGAGGCCATCGACCTCGGCATTGCGCCCGACCGGCTGCCCGAGACGGTCGCGGCGGTCCGGCGCGCACGCGATGTGCAGGCCGACATTCTCGTCACCTCCGGCGGCGCCTCGGTTGGCGACTACGACCTGGTGCAGAAGGCGCTTGCAGCCGAGGGCCTCGACCTGTCGTTCTGGAAGGTTGCGTTGCGACCGGGCCGCCCCATGATGCATGGCCGGCTCGGGCCGATGCATGTGCTTGGACTGCCCGGCAACCCGGTGTCGTCCTACGTCTGCGGGGTCCTGTTCCTCGTTCCGCTGATCCGGCGGCTGACGGGGCGGGCCGACTTCGAGCCCCGGCTCGAGCCGGCGCAGCTCGGCTGCGACCTGCCGGAGAACGACGAGCGGGCGGACTATCTGCGGGCCACCCTCGCGCCAGGCCCGGACGGGCTGCCGGTCGCCATCCCCTGCCCGCTGCAGGATTCCTCCATGCTGGCCCCGCTGGCCAAGGCCGATTGCCTCCTCATCCGCGAGCCGCACGCCCCCGCCGCCAAGGCCGGTATGCGCGGCATTATCCTTAAGCTCGATCCTTAAGTGCCGCTTTCAGCGGACTTTTGACTTGTTCACGTGAAATTAAGAGCTTGCGGAACACATATGGAACAGATAGTGTCCGTTCATGCTTTGTTTCGGTGAGTCTCGTAGGCGCATGCAAAACGCATCCATCAGACAGCTGATCGTCAAATGTGCGTCCGTCAAACATGCTTCCAAAAGGCATGTGATGAAAGGACGGGCGTCCATGGGACCGGCCGACCCCGGGGGACAAGAACAATGCTGACCCGCAAGCAATTCGAGCTGTTGCGCTTCATCCATGAGCGTCTGAAGGAAGCCGGTGTGCCTCCCTCATTCGACGAGATGAAGGACGCACTGGACCTGCGCTCGAAGTCAGGCATCCATCGCCTCATCACCGCGCTCGAGGAGCGCGGATTCATCCGCCGCCTGCCGAATCGGGCGCGCGCCATCGAGGTGATCAAGCTCCCCGAATCGGTGGCGCAAGGGATTGGCAGCGGCCGCGCCCGCGGCTTCACCCCGAGCGTGATCGAAGGCAATCTCGGGCGGGTGCGCACCTCGTCGGAGGACGATGGCGGTCGGCCGGTGGCCGTGCCAGTCATGGGCCGCATCGCGGCCGGCACGCCGATTGAGGCAATCCAGAGCAAGACGCATGTGGTGAACATGCCGCCCGAGCTGTTGAGCACAGGCGAGCACTTCGCGCTCGAGGTGCGCGGCGATTCGATGATCGATGCCGGGATCCTCGATGGCGACACCGCACTGATCAAGAAAACCGACGTCGCCGAGACCGGCGACATCGTGGTCGCCCTGATCGACGACGAGGAAGCCACGCTCAAGCGGCTGCGCCGGCGCGGCAACTCAATCGCGCTCGAGCCTGCCAACACGGCGTATGAAACCCGCATCCTGCCGCAGGATCGCGTGAAGATTCAGGGGAAGATGGTGGGGTTGTTTCGAAGGTATTGAGGCGCTGAAGTCTCTGTTCGGGGTGCCATCAAAGCGGGGATCCAGTAGTTGTTGACGTCGAACAGTCGTTGACGTCGAAGTTTACTTCGCAACGGAAGCTTATGTACAACGTCCGTATACCTGGGCCATCGGGCGATGTCGGACTTCTTTCTTTCGCTTATTCCGGATGACCCCACATATGTGCCGCCCGTGGAGGCGCAGGCACAGGCGCTGGCAGAGCTACGTGCACGTTTGCCACCGCCATCGCAGGTCGAGGTTCAGGTCTTCGATGAAGTGACGTTCTTTGATCAGGGCAGCAACTTCGAGAAAGTTCTGTGCCCTGCCTGTGAGGAGGACATCACAGAACATTGGGCGGGATTGATGCAGGCAGCATCTGAGTCTGAGTTCTCAGACCTTTCACTCAGCATGCCTTGTTGCGGACGGCTCACGAACCTCAACGCCCTGGGCTACATCCCGCCGGCCGGATTTGCGCGTTTCTCGCTTCGCGCCATGAATCCCAACATTGGTGGGCTATTGGCCCCAAAGGATGTGTCCGCTCTGGAAGGCATATTGGGTTGCAAGCTCCGTCAAGTCTACGCGCACTACTGATCCCCGGAATGGAGTGAATCCGCACCGGTCCCTGATGATTGCGTCACGCCGATGAGTATCATTTGATAATTCTGATTGCCGCCACTCGCAGCAAGGACGAGATCTTAATTCCAAGCACCGCAGCGGTTGTCTCGTTGATGACCAATTCAAAAGTATTCGGGACGTGCACGGGCATTTCGGCTGGATTTTCTCCCTTGAGAATCCGGCCGGCATAGAGCCCGAGCTGGCGATAGGCATTCGTGAGATCGGGACCGTAGCTCATGAGGCCGCCGATTTCCGGATATTCCCGCCAGGGGTAGCTCACGGGCAAGCGATGGCGCGCAGCCAGTGCAACGACCTGAGAACGACGCGTCGAGAAGAACGGGTCCGCGCTGATCAGCAAAGCGTCGGCTTGATCTCGAACGGCCGACGTGAAGGCCATCTCCACTTCCTCTTCGTCCTTCGCCCGCAGCGTCAGGAGCCGAAATCCACTCGTTCGTGCAAAGCCTTCCATATCGTCAATCTCGATATTGGCAGCAGGGCTGAGCGGATTCACCAGCAAAGCAACTCTGTCGAGGGGCCGCACCAGCTCGCGCAGGAATTCAAAGCGCTTTCGCAAGAGCTCCGTGGTGTAAATAGCGACGCCGGTCGCATTGCCACCCGGTTTATTGAAGCGGCTCACCAGTCCAACCTTGACCGGATCGAAGCCTGCAATGAACAGAATGGGGATTTCTTTAGTCGCTCGTTTGGCCGCCTGGGCGGACACGATACCGCCCGCCGCGACAATCAGGTTGACCTGGCGACGCACCATTTCCTCGGCCAGAGCCGGCAGCCGTTCATAACGGCCATCCGCCAGGAAGGGCTCAATGGTAACGTTGCGGCCTACAAAATATCCCGCCTCACTGAGACCGGTGCGGAATCCTCTTGGAGTCAATTCGCGATTCGGTGCAACGTATGATGCGCTGCTGAGGAAACCGATCACCGGCAATACCTGCTCTTGAGCGCGCGCTGCGAATGGCCACAGCATCGAGCCCCCCAAGAGCGTCATGAGGTGTCGTCGCGTCATGAGGTGTCGTCGCCTCATACGATTCCGTCCTATCGCGGACCTGACCTTCAGCAAGCAAATGGGTCCAGCAGTCGCCCTCCGGGCTCCCTTGTCACCGTCAAGATCGGCTTGGTCAATCCCCCGGCTCCATGTCCTCGGCACGCGGCGTGGCATCGCGCGGCTCGCGACGTTGTGGTGCTGCCGATGCTGGCGCCTCCTCCGCCACTTGCCGCCGAGGTGCCCAGGGCCGATCAAGGCCGGGCGGGCGAGCCGCGGTGGTCTCCCACTTGTTGCCGACACGGCGCAGCGCGATCGCACCGCCACGCAGCCACACTGCACGGTCGATGACGAGAGCGGCGCAATCGGGCGGCGCTGTGCGCGCGCTCACCACCACGGCGGCGCGGCGGCAATCCTCTTCGAAGGCCTCCGGCCTGCGTGCGATCGCCACGATCGCGCCGTCCGCAAGCCGTCCGATGCAGCCAGCGTCATCACAGCGGAAGCCTTCTGCCAGTTCCTTGTCCTTCGCGCTGCGTGCGTCGGCATCGGCCGCGAGCCATTGCTGGATCGCGAAGCTGTCGCTGCCGGTTCGTAGCATCGCCAATCGGCCGCCGGCCGTACGCACCGCAAAACTCGCACCATCGGGCGCGATCAGGACATCAGGCAAAGGCGTACGGATCGCGCCGAAAACAGCGATCCCGACGAGCAGCGTACCAACCCAGCGCAACGGCGAGCGTAGCAGCCCAAGCACGATGAGGCCTGCGCTACCAAGAAGGAGCGGCCCGGTTCCGAAAGCGGTGACGCGGCCGACTGCGCCCGGCAGGCTCGCGACCCATACCGAGACCGCCACCATCCATTCGATCCCGGCGCCCATAAGCCGCCAGAAGAAGCCGTCGAAACCGAACGGCAGCGCCACCACGCCCGCAATCCCGGCGGGCATGATCCAGAACGACACGATCGGCATGGTGAGGAGATTGGTGAGCACGCCATAAGGCGTAAGGCGGTGGAAGTGATAGGCGCTGTACAGCATGGTGGCGAAGCCGGCGAGCAGCGAGATCAGCAGCAGGCCCACGATCTCGCGCACGCCGATGAGCGCGAGCCGCGCACCAAGCGGCGTATCGGCATTCGGACGCATCAAGGCGAATCCGCCCTGATAGCCCGCCACGATCGCGAGCGTGGCGGCGAACGACATCTGGAAGCTCGGATGCACGATCGCCTCGGGCGCGAGCAGGAGCACGGCGAGCGCCGCGACCGTCAGCGTGCGCAGCGTCAAAGTCGGTCGATCGACCATCACGCCGATGAGAACGATCGCCACCATGATGTAGGAGCGCTGAGTCGCGACCTCAGCGCCGGAGAGGAGCAGGTAGAACGTCGCCGCGGCGAGCGCCGCCAGCGCCGCCCATTTCTTGATCGGCAAGCGGCCCGGCGGACAAAGCGCCAGCAGCGCCCGCAGCACGACGAACACAATCCCGCTCACGACCACCATGTGATAGCCCGAGATCGAGAGCACATGGCCGATGCCTGACACGAACATGGCGTCGTTCACCGCCGTCGAGATCGCGTCGCGCTTCCCTGTGATCAATGCTGACGCGATCGCGGCCTGATCGCCCGAGAGAACAGCGCGGATGCGCTTGTCGATGGCATCGCGCATGCCGTCGATTGCCATGGCGTAGCGCAGCGAGGTGTCGGTGGCGGTCGGCGGCGGCGCGGTACGGATTGCGCCAAGCACGAAGCCCGAGGCGCCGATCCCTTGGAAATACATGGCGCGCGCGAAGTCATAGCCGCCCGGTATAAGCGGCTCGAGCGGCGGCGTCAGCCGCGCCTTGAATGTCACGAAGCTGCCGACTGGCGGCGCCGTGCCTTTGCGCACCGAGACGCGCACGCGCTCGAGAGCCTGATGCAATCGTGGTCCCTCGCTGTGATGAACTCGAACCACAACACGGTCGGAGCGCTCCCTCTCCTCGCGAACCTCAACGAAGCCGGTCACATCCACGCTCCACGCGGCTGCCGGCAGCACCGGATGATCGATGATGGCGCGCTTGACCGTGGCGGTCGCAAAACCAGCCGCGATCGCGCCAATGCCTACCATGAGCGGAAAGCCAATCGGCCGATGGCGCACGAGCACGGCGGCAACGATCGTGCCGACGGCAAGCGCCAGCACCGCCCAGAGCGCGGGCTCCTGCTCGGCCGCGAAATAGAGAACGATGCCGAAGCCGAACGAGACCGCAAGCCAGGGCGTCAGCCGTCCCGGACCGGCATCCGCCAGCACCCAGCCGATCAGGCGCTGCGCGGCGCCGCCAGCAAACCCGCCGCGGATGTCGGGCCAAACCCAGGTGGACGCGCCTGTTCCCGGCCGCCAAGTTGCCGCCCGCCCGCGCGCGCTTCCGCTCGTCCCTGTACGCGACTCTACCATCGCGGGGTGCCCCCATACCCGCGCCAAACTTTAGCACCGTCACTATGTTACACGATCGGTCTCCCGCGGGGAGTCGCTGGAACAATCCATGGCACTGACATGGCAAAGCGAAACTCATTGGTCGTTCTGGGCGCCCTGCTCGCACTGCTGACAGGTGGCAAAGCAGCCGGACAGGACGACGAGTCCGCCAACACCTCGGTGCGACAAGACACCGCCACCTCGATCTGCCTGATGGCGGAGGCTGCCGCCAACGCCAATGGCCTGCCGTTCGAGTTCTTCGCGCGGCTGATCTGGCAGGAGAGCCGGTTCCGTCCTGATGCGGTCGGCCCGATGACGCGCAGCGGCGCGCGGGCGCGCGGCATCGCCCAGTTCATGCCGGGGACGGCCTCCGAACGTGGGCTGCTCGATCCGCACGATCCGGTGCAGGCGCTGCCGAAGTCGGCCGAGTTCCTGCGCGAACTGCTGAAAGAATTCGGAAACCTTGGCCTCGCTGCCGCCGCCTACAACGCCGGCCCGCGCCGGGTGCGCGACTGGCTCGAGGGCCGCGGCGGCCTGCCGGCGGAGACGCAGCGTTATGTCGAGATCATCACTGGCCATCCTGCAGCCGACTGGGCGAAGGCCGGAACTGGAAAGCCGCCGGCACCGGACGCGCCACGCTCGGCGATGACCTGTGCCACCATGACGGCGATGATGCGCGAGACGCCAAGCCTCTATCTGTCACGGCTCTCGCGGCAGATCGAGAAGAGCGCGGCGCGCCCCTGGGGTGTGCAGGTCTCGGCTGGCTTCTCGCGCGAGCATGCGCTCGCATCCTATTCGGACATCGAGAAGCGCCATCGCGCGAGCCTGGGCGGGCTAGACCCGATCATCATCGC
>Ga0075424_100003352_pt1 | contig 14966 bp, 17 predicted proteins | sample SoiMethybrSBSTD3_FD_75301 | JGI IMG/M metagenome (GOLD analysis project Ga0075424, IMG submission 75301) | Bulk soil microbial communities from a Populus tree surrounding site in Tennessee, USA - Soil MetaG P. TD hybrid SBSTD3 | ecosystem: Environmental > Terrestrial > Soil > Tree plantation... | reverse complement strand
GACGTCACCCACCATGCGCGTGAGCCCGGCGATGACCTTGGCCGATTCGATTCGCCACACCGCCTCGATCGCACGGTGGGTATCGGACGTCGTCACCGCTTGGCTTCGTTCTGCGCGACCCGCGCCTTGACGAGCTTGCGCACCAGGGCCGCGGGGAGCGGCTTGTCGACGGTAAAGCGGATGGTGCCCTTGGAGGTTTCGTACGACGCGAGCTCTCGCTTGAATGCGTTCAGGGCGGTCCCGGGGAAGAAGCTGCAGTGTTCCTTGAACGCGGCGTAGCCCACCAGCATGCCGTGGTGCTTGAACATCGGGATGCCGTAGCTGATGCCCTCGGTCGCCTTGGGTGCGGCGGCCTTGATCGTCTTGCGCAGCTTTTGGAGCGCGGCCCGCGGGGCGGGTGGGACCGCCTTCAGGTAGGCGGCCACCGAGGTGAATTTTTTCATGGTCACGCGAGGTCCAGCTTGCGGAAACGCTGCACTGCTTCGCTGGAACCGAAGTCGTCCAGCTCGAACAGCTGGCGCACCTCGATCTCCGCTTCCTTGCCGTCCAGTGAGGGATTGGGGAAGCGGCGCGCCCACTCCATCGCCTCTTCCCTGGACTTCACCTGGATCATGGTGTAGCCGGCGATGAGCTCCTTCGCTTCAGTGAAGGGACCGTCGACCACGGTGCGCTTTTGTCCGGAGTACTTGATGCGCCAGCCCTTCGAGGTGGCCTGGAGCCCGGAAGCGTCGAGCAGCACGCCGGCCTTCTGCAGCTCCTCGTGGTACTTCGCCATCTCGGCGAGGATCGTCTCGTGTGGCATGACGCCCGCTTCCGAGTCTTTGGTGGCCTTCACAACGATCATGAAGCGCATGGGTCTACCTCCCCTTCTTGGCCTTCGCGGCTGCCTGCGCGCGCACTCGCCTCTCTTGCGCCTTGAACTCCGGCTTGAGCGCATCGCCAAAGTCGTCCGGGTCGAACACCTGGCGAATCTCCACTTCGCCTTCCTGGAAAGGGGCCCGTTTCAGCCACGCGATGGCTTCGGCCAGCGACTTCACCTCCCACAGCCAGAAGCCGGCGATCAGCTCCTTGGTTTCCGCGAAGGGCCCGTCGATCACGCTCCGCTTCGCGCCGGCGAACTTGACCCGCGCCCCCTTCGCGCTCGCCTGGAGCCCCTCGGCCGCGAGCAGCACACCGGCTTTCTCGAGCTCGATGTTGAACTTGCCCATCTCGGTCAGGATCTTTTCGTCCGGGAGGACCCCCGCTTCGGAGTCCTTGTTGGCCTTCACCAGAATCATGAATCGCATGGTCTGCTCTCCTCGTGGTTGTCTACCTACACGACGAGCGAGGGGCGCTGAAATCGACGGGTGCGCTAAGTGCTTGCGGTGTGTGGGAAGCCCGCCGCCCGTCGGACGAAGAGCGCGATGGGGACGCCGATGAGGAACATATGCACCGCGATGCTGAGCCCGATCCACAGCGGATCCTGCGACCCGCGCCCCGCTGCCGACAGGGGCACGACGACGTAATTCATGATGCCGTAGAGGAGCAGCCCGTAGGCGGCGCCGTACCGCACGGGCCGCTGGTTGAGGAGAGGCCAGCGGCGGGCGACCACGTAGTACCCGACGGCCATCGACAGCGCGATGAAATAGTGGAGGCCGAGCCCGAGCACCGCGGTAGCCCGGCCGCCCGTGAAGCTCGACTCGCCCAACAGTCCGGCGGCGACCGATTGTAGGATGCGCTGGGCCGGTACCCCGCGCTTCAGCGCCCAAAAGACGCAGGCGTAGGTGATGTCGAGCGTGCCGGCGACGAGGCCGCCTGCCAGCACGAACGTCAGCGGCAAGATCTCGCTTCGGCGCATCGCGCCCCCTGGGAGCGAGGGCGCGTCTTCACCCGACGCTCACGGCTCGCGCGGTGGTACGGGCGGCAACATGCTGTCGATCTTCTCCTTCGACTCCCGCAGGCGCCCCCGCTCGCGCTGCATCAGGGAGTCCGCCTGCTCATCGGTGTAGACGACGTAGGGCGTGAGGAAGATCGCGATCTCGGTGCGCGAGCGGGCTACGCGCCGGCTCTTGAACAGGTACCCGAGCAGGGGGACGTCCTTGAGGATCGGCACCCCGCTCTCCGTGATCTGCTCCGATTCCCCGATCAAGCCCCCGATCACGACCGTGTGCCCGGTCTTCACGATAGCGCTGGTTTCCGCCTCGCGGGTCGTGATGACGGGCGCATTCTGTGCGGCCGCGATCGTCTGCGCCGACAGCGCGCTCACCTCCTGGAGTACGCGGAACGTCACGTAGCCGTCGTTGTTGACGGTGGGGATCACCGTGAGCTGCGTTCCCACATTACGGAACTGGACGACCTGATTCACGAACGCGTTCAGGCCGGTGAGCGTCGACGAGGTGAACGGCACTGCGCTGCCCACCAAAATGCGCGCCTGCTCGTTGTTGAGGGCGAGGATGCGTGGCGTGGACAGGACCTGGACGTTGGTCTTCGTCGCCAGCGCCTGGAGGATGGCGCGCACGTCCACGCTGGCGAGCCGGATGATGCGGACGCCGAGCCCCTGGAGGCCCGCCAGCGCCGAGTCCCCGAAGCTCGGGGGCCCGACCCCGATGGTGGCGCGCCGCGTCGAGTCGGCGCTCGTGAAGACCTGCCAGTTGATCCCCCACTGGCTGGGGCGGTCGAGCGTCACCTCGGCGATGAGCACCTCCAACAACACCTGGGGCGGCCGGATGTCGAGTTGCTGGATCGTTTCCTGAAGCAACGGGAAGTTGGGTGGGGCCGTGCGGATCACGAGCGAGTTGGTGGCCTGGTCCGGGACGATCGCGGTCCGGCCCACCAGGCCGCGAACTTCGGTCTGGGCGCTCTCCGCCACGACTTGCGGCGCGGAGAGCGCTTGGGGGGTCTGCGCCCGCTGCTGGAAGGATTCGACCTCGCGTTGCCGCATGCTGCGGAGCTCGTCCGAGAGGCTGCGTCCCTCCAGCGCCTGCACGCGTTGCCGGCCGCCCGCCAGCCCCGACACCGCGGCGCCGAACAGCTGGCCCAGCGTGGCCGCCAGCTCCGACGCGCTGGCGTGCTTGAGGGGGTACACGTACGTCCGCAGCCCCGCCTCGCCGCCGGTTTTGACGTCGAGCTGCCGCAGCAGATCCACGTAGCGCGCGATGCTGACGCCGCGGTCCGTGACGAGGACGGCGTTGGAGCGTGGCACCACCTCGATGCGCGCGCTCTTGCCCGCCACCTGCCTGAGGAGCGTCACGCCTTCCTCCGCTTGGATGTACTCGAGCGGCACGATCTGCGTGACGAGCCCGAGGGGCGGAGGGGAGGGGAAGTCCTTCCCGACCCGGACTGGGCCGGTGGCGGGCTTCTTCTCCTCGGGCATCACCTGCGCCACGGGCCCGTTCTGCACAATGACCAGGCCCTGGCTCTCGAGGATCGCCTCCAGCACGGCGCCGACCTGCGGTACCGGGACCGGCTGGGGGGCCTGGAACGTGATCCGCCGGGTGGGCACGTCGGTCAGCATCACGTTCACGCCGAGCTCGGTGGCGAGCGAGCGGATCACGTCGCCCAAGTCCGCGTTGACGTAGTTGATGCGGACGGTCTGCGGCGGCTGTTGCTGGGCAACGGCCCGGAACGGCGCGCCCAGCAGCGCGACGAAGACCGCGCGGGCAGCGAGGTCAATCCCGGAACGGAAGCTCACGGCATCCACCACCCTCGCAGTAAGGACAAGCGCGCTATGGCGTTACCACGCAAAGCGCGGGCGCGCCGGCGGCGGGCCTGAGGTGCTGAAAGTGGCCCGACACCAAACGGCTGTCAATCAGACGAAAGCCTGACCATGCGCCTGCACCCAAGGAGCTAGCTCATCGGGCGCCGAGTTGTTAAGTCGATTTTCATCCCGCCGAGTGATATCCCCCCATCCCCCGCGCCGGCAGGTTTCAGGTCGAGGCGAGCGAGGTCCGATACCGAAATGGATCGCGATACCCGCCCCGTATTCACACCAACTGCTAGGAGAAACACCATGTTTACACTCTCCAGACTGACGGCGCGATTGGCCGTCGTTGCATCGTTTGGTGCGCTGCTGGTCACAGCGCGCGACGCCGCCGCACAATCAGGAGGCGCGGTGTTGAGCTTCGCAATCCTGGGCGGCCCGGCGGTGACATGTACCAGGTCCACGACGGCCGGCGACGTAGGTGTCGCCAGCACGACGGCGTTCACGAACACCGGGTGCACGATTACCGGAAACATCCACGCGGGTGATGCGTTCGCCGCGGAGGCGTACAACGACTACCTCAACGCGTACAACAACATCGCGGCCACGCCGTGCAGCGGCACGCCCTTGACGGGTACGCTGGCGGCCCGGAACCTGGCGCCGGGTGTCTACTGCGTCAGCGCGGAAGCGAAGACGGGCGTGTTGACGCTCAACGGGCCTGCGACCGGGAGTTGGACGTTCAAGGTCGGCGGCGCTTTCACAGGCACTGGCTTCTCGGTGGTTCTGGCTGGTGGCGCGCAGGCGTGTAACGTCATTTGGTGGTCGGAAGCGGCTGCGACACAGACCGATTCGGACCTCAAAGGCAACATTCTCTCGGGTGCAGGCATCACGCTGACCCGAGGAAGCTTCGTTGGTCGAGCCTTGGCGAAAGCCGCCGTCACGCTGACGGACGTCAGGACCCTCAGCGGCTGCGTTTGATAGCGTAGCACCGTAGGGCGCAGAGCTGAGTCGAAGACGGGTGTCGGGGATTCTCCCGACACCCGTTTGTGTTAGCTCCATTTTCATCCCGCTGAGCGATTTCCGCCTGTCGCCCTCGCCCGCAGGTTCCAGGTCGAGGCGAGCGAGGTCCGATATCGAAAATGGATCACGAGACCCGCCCCGTGTTCACATCACCTGCTAGGAGAAAACCATGTTTACTCTGCCCCGACTTACGGCGACATTGGCCGTCGTTGCATCGGTTGGCGCGCTGCTGGTCACAGCTCGCGCATCCGCCGCGCAATCAGGAGGCACGGCCTCGAGCTTCGCGATCCTGGGTGGCCCGGCGGTAACCTGTACCCGGTCCACGGTAACGACGGGCGACGTGGGCGTCGCCAGCACCACGGCGTTCACGAACACCGGATGCACTATCAGCGGGAACATTCACGCGGGGGACCCGCTCGCCGCGCAGGCCTACAGTGATTACCTCCGCGCCTACGATGCTGTCGCGGCCAGGCCGTGCAGCGGCGCGCTGTTGACCGGTACCCTCGCGGGCCGGAACCTGGCGCCCGGTGTCTACTGTGTCAGCGCGGAAGCGAAGACGGGCGTGTTGACGCTCACTGGGCCTGCGACCGGGACCTGGATTCTCAAGGTCACGGACGGCGCTCACACCGGGGCATTCACCGGCACCAGCTTTTCGGTGGTTCTGGCTGGTGGCGCGCAGGCGTGCAACGTGACGTGGTGGTCCGAGGCGGCCGCGACCCAGACGGATTCGGATCTCAAAGGAACCATCCTCTCAGGTGCGGCCATCACTTTGACCCGTGGAAGCTTCGTCGGGCGAGCCTTGGCGAAAGCGGCCGTGACGTTGACTGACGTCACCAATCTGGGCGGCTGCGTCTGATCGAGAAACCGCAGCGCGCAGACGTGGGGTTGAGCTACAGGGGGCTGTCGGGGATTCTCCCGACACGCCCCCTAGTGGTTTTCCCGATATTCTTAGTCCTCCTTGCACCGTAACCTGATCCGGGGCATCCTGCCCAAGCCTGGGAGGTCGGTTCGTGGCGAAAAGAATCCTGGTGCTGGTAATCGAAGACAATCGCCTGGTGCGCGACGGGCTCTCCGCCCTGCTCGATGCGCAGCCGGACTTCAAGGTGGTCGCGGCCGCCGAAGGGGCAAACGCCGGCCTGCTCCAGGTCCGGGCGACCAAGCCCCACGTCGTGCTCGTGGACGCGACCCTCGGGAATCACGACAGCCACCGTCTGGTGAGGAGCGTTCGAGAAGAGGCTCCCGAGAGCAAAGTCATTGTGATGGATCTGCTGCCGGCGCAGGAGGACGTCATCGCGTTCATCCAGGCCGGCGCGAACGGGTTTATCGTGAAAGATGCCACGATCGACGATTTCGTCCGAACCATTCGATCGGTCGCCGAGGGGGCGGACGTGGTTCCCCCCGCCCTGACCGGGACGCTGCTGTCCCACATTGTCGATCAAGCGGTCACGCGCAGCACCGCGGGCGTGCTGGAAGCCGTTCGCATGACGAAGCGCGAGCGGGAGATTACGAGCCTGATTGCCGACGGCATGAGCAACAAGGAGATCGCGCAACGCCTCAACATCGCTACCTACACGGTCAAGAGTCACGTGCACAACATTTTGGAGAAGCTTGCCTTACACAGCCGCCTCCAGATCGCCGCTCACGCGCACAAGTCTTCCGCGTCACAGACCGACCTGCCCACCGTTTCAGGCTGACGCCTGCACCCAAGTAGCTAAGTCGCTTTTCATCCCGTCGGAGGATGTTCGCCAGCCCCACGCGTTGGCAGGTTGTATTCTCTGGGTGAGGAGCGCGCCGTGAGGAATCTTTGGGCATACGCGTATCAGATCGTGCCGCCGCAGCCGTCGAGGCGACTAGGCGCGATCCGCACGCTCCTGAAGGAGGAGGCTGCGGCCGCGCGGGACGGCGCCCGCAGCTGGTCGGGGAGGCTCGTGCTGGAGCGGCACGCCACGCACATCTTGATCGTGAGCGACGCCCCTGGGCGCCACCACTCGATCGATCGCTGCCTGGAAGCCGAGATCGCGCGACTCGGCGCGACCTGCTCCGTGAGCGAGCCGCTGGCCGTGGCGGGGCACGCTGACGAGGCCGAGTGGCCGGCTACCTACGAGGGGAACGGACGCTAGCTGCCCGGCGTGTGTCACGCCTCGCGCTTGAAGAGCTCGGGTTCTCGATCTGGAATGATTCCCCACGGCGGCTCGCCGTTTGCCCCGTTCGCCCCGCCCACGATGCTTCGTACCTCGGCCCACAACGTGGCGAACGTGAGGGGCTTGATCACGAACAGCGCCATGCTCGGGGGCTCGGGCAGCGGCTCTGAGCTCATGAACACGAACCTGCCCCGTAGCTCCGGCCGCAGCACCAGGGCTTGCTCCCAGAGCCACAAGCCGCCGCGCTGCGGCATGTGTACGTCGCTGATGACGACGTCGTAGCGATGGCTTCGGAGGGACTCCAGCCCCTCGAGACCGTTGGCGGCCGTCGTGACCCGCCATCCCTTACGCGCCAGGGACCGAGCAATCGCCCTGCGGAGGGCTTCGTCATCGTCGACAATCAGAGCCGAGAGTATCATGGTAGGCACTATTGTGATTCCGGCTGCTGCCGGGCAACTCTCCCTGAGTGCTCAAAACCGGCTCAGCGTGGGTTCAGATGGCCCCTTCCCAACCTGGACCCAAGGATGAACCCCACGGTTCACCTCACGCGGGAGGCCTAGACCGGGGCGGCGGCTCGTGGAACATGGGGGAGGGCCACGGCGCCGTCCTTGTCGATCAGCGGCGCCGGCGGCGCCACCGCATGCCCCTGGGCATATCCCACGCCCAGGCCCCGCAGCTTTTCTAGAATGGTTTCGTTCTCAACCTCTTCCGCGATCGTGACGATGCCCATGATGCGACCGATCTCGTTGACGGCGCTCACGAGTGTGCCGTACACGGGATCGTCCACGACGCCCCGGACGTAGTGCCCGCCGATCTTCACGTAATCGACCGACAGCGCCTTGAGGTGGGCGAACGAGGCCAGGCTGTTGCCGAAGTTGTCCAGCCCGACTCCGCACCCGGTCGTCCGGATCTCGGCAATGAGGCGCACCAGTTGCGCGAAGTTCCCGAGCGCGGCGGCCTCGGTGATCTCGAAGCACAGGGCCCCCGGCGGAAGCCGGTGCTGTCCCAAGTACTCTCGTACGGCGGGGATCAGGTCCGGATCGTCCAAGGACGAAACGCTGAGGTTGATGGAGCACAGCGGCAGCTCGAGCTCCGGGTGGTCGCGATGCCACTGACTCAGCACGGCGACCGTCTGGCGCACGACCCAGCGGTCGATGGCCGGCATGAGGCGATGGCGCTCCGCCTGTGGGAGGAACGCGTCGGGGGTTTCCACACCGCCACGCTCGTCCGGCAGGCGCAGCAGAATCTCGCAGCGAGGACGTGCGGGGTGCTCCGGCCTCAGTGGTACGATCGCTTGCGCGTACAACGCAAAGTTACCCTCGTCCACCGCTCGGGTGAGGCGCACGATCCGTCGGCTCTCCACCTGCTGCTGGACGCCAGGGGCCGCCTCAGGCCCGGCGAGATGGACGCGGTTGCCTCCTGCGTCCTTGGCGGCGTAGCAGGCCTCGTCGGCCGCGCGCAAGACGTCAGCGGTGCGTCCGCTCGCCGCGGTGATGGGAATGACGCCGATGCTGGCTCCCAGCGAGAAGCTTCTCTCGCCCCACAGGTACCGGAAGTCTGCGATGGCCCGCTGCAGCTTCCCGGCAATCTCTTCCGCCTTGGTCAGCGAGCAGTACTCCAGCAGGACGCCGAATTCGTCGCCGCCGAGACGCGCCAGCGTGTCGCGGCTGCGCAACCGACCGCTCAGCAGGCGCCCGATCTTGCGGAGTAGGTCATCCCCGGCCTCGTGCCCGCAGGTATCGTTCACGAGCTTGAATCGGTCCAGGTCCAGGTAGCACAGTACGTGCTCCGCCACACCGGCCGCGGCCTCCGCCAGCACCCGCGCCAGGCGCTCCTCGAACTCCTTCCGGCCGACCAGACCCGTCAGGGCATCGTGCGTGGCTTCGTGCGAAAGCTTTCGAGCGGCACGCCGCCGCTCCGTCACGTCGTGCAGCACCAGCACCACCCCGATCGTGGTCCCGTGGCGGTCTCGGAGTGGGGCCGCCGAGTCCCCGATCGGCACCTCCGTCCCATCGCGGCGCAGCAGCAGCACGCCGTCGGCCAGGTCCACCGCCCGCCCTTCGCGGAGACAGCGGGCGGGGATGCTCTCCAGGGGCTGCCGCGTCGTGTCGCTGATGAGCGTGAGCACGGTGTCCACGGGCTGTCCCAGCGCCTCCGTGGTGCGCCACCCCGTGAGCCGCTCCGCGGTGGGGTTCAGAAACGTGATCGTTCCCGCCACGTCGGTCGTGACGACGGCGTCCGCGATCGATGCCAGGGTGACGATCGCTTGCTCCTTCTGTCGGAACAGGCTCTCCTGAACGTCCCGCCACGCCGTGAGATCGCGAATCGTCACCAAAAACAGCGCATCCCCGGTCGGACCGAGGGGGCTGTGGTGGATTTCTACCGGGAACTCACTGCCGTCCCGTCGGCGGGCGAAGATCCTGACCGGGGCACGCTTCGGCGGCGTCCCCGGCGACTCGACACTGATGACGTTCAGGGCATCGTACACCTGCTGGAAGCGCTGCGGGATGAGTCGACTGGAAGGCTCGCCTACGAGCTCCGCATCGGTCCACCCGAAGAGCCGCTCGGCCTCCCGATTCAGCGCCACCACACCACCCACCTCGTCGACGACGACCATCGCATCGGGGGCGGCATCGAGCATCTGCCGAAATTGCTTGTCCTGCACGGGGGACTTGGTCATGGTGGCCTGACCCTTCTCTGGATCTATGCCTCCAGCTTGAGGTGGAAGCCTCCTTGCCGGTACCAGTCTGACGCTTCGATACGTCTGTGCACGTGCAGCTTCCTGAGGATGTTGTGCACGTGGTTCTTGGCCGTCGCCACTTCGATGCCCAGCTGGCGGGCGATCTGTTTGTTGGACATGCCCTGGTCGACCAGTTGCAGGATCTCCCGCTCTCGGCCAGTAAGCTCGTCGACGGGGTGTCCCGTCTCCGCTTTCCTCGCTGTTGCGGTCCCGAGGGCGATCGCTCCCACACGGCGGAGTAACGTGAACGCGACGCGCGGCGGGCAGTACAGCTCTCCCCGGACCGCACTCTCGACCGCGATGATCAGATCGTCGAGCGATCCATCCGGCAGCACGTAGCCGGCCACGCCCGCCTCAGCCAGCTGGATGACCTCCGCCTCGGTGTCGCCGAGCGTGATGGCCACGACCTTGACGCTGGGCGTCCGACGGCGGATTTCCGCCACGATGCTCGCCGCCTCGGGCATCGCGAAGTCGACCAGCACGATGTCCGGAGGGGTCTCCGCCAGGTGGGTAAGAATCTCTTCGCGGTGTGACGCCGTTCCCAGTACCCGCACGCGGCGGGCTTGCGAGAGCGCCAGGGCGAGCGCCTCACGATGAACACGGGACCGGCCGGCAATAAGCGCTCGAATCATCGAGGCATGGCTGGCTTGGGCATGATTCTCAGAATGCTAGTGTACGACGCAGGACGGGTGGCGAACATCGGGGAAATCCCCGATATCACCCGCGAGACAGCGGCTACTCGCCTTGGAGCAAACCGACCTCGACGGCGAAGCGGAACAGCTCGGAGCGGCTCTTGAGGCCGAGTTTGTCGCTAAGGCGCTTGCGGTGGGTCTCGATGGTCTTCACGCTGACGGCCAGGTGGTCGGCGGCTTCCTGGTTGGTGTACCCCTGCGCCAGCAACTGGAGCACCTCCGCCTCTCGGGGGCTCAACGTCTTGGGCTGCCCGGCGGCGGGCGAGTCGCGGGGCGCGCGCCGGACCTGGGGGCCCGGCGCCGGTTCGCCAGGACGCGTGAGATCTACGAAGGAGCGGCCCTGGTGGACCGCGCGGATCGCGGTCAACAGCTCGACATCGGCCGCCTTCTTGACGATGTAGCCGGACGCGCCGGCCAGGAGCGCGACCCGCAGGTACGCCGGGTCGTCGTGCATCGTGAGCACGAGCACGCGGGGGCGCGGCTCGAGCCGCCCGAGCCGCTCGATTGTTTGCGTGAATCGGGCTCCGGGCATGGAGAGGTCGAGCAGCACGACGTGCGGCGTGCTCGCCTGGGCGCCGCGGATCGCTGCGGGGCCGTCCGACGCCTCCCCCACCATTTCCATGTCAGCCTGCGCGTTGATGAGCAGCTTCAGGCCAGCCCGGAGGACGGCGTGGTCGTCGGCGATGAGCACCCGAATTTTCGGCATGGGCGCTACGCCTGGCGCATGGGAAAGTGAACGGTGATCGTGGTCCCCGCTCCGGGCCGCGACTCGACGTTGACCGAGCCGCCCAGCAGGGCCGCGCGTTCCCGCATGGCTTGCAGGCCGAGATGCCGGTCTCCCGGAGCGGCCTCGGCACCCGCTGCCGGGTCGAAGCCGGCCCCATCGTCCTGCACCCGCAACTCGACCGTCGCCTCGTGGCGTACCAGCCGAACGCTCACGCTCCTAGCGCTGGCATGTTTCGCCACGTTGGTCAGCGCTTCCTGGAGAATGCGGTACACGGTGGCCTGCAAGGCCGGCGGTAGCTGCTCGGTCTCGAGCCGCTCGATCCGCACGTCCACGGCGACCGCGTGCAGTTGGCCGAACTCCTGCGCGTGGCGGGTCACTGCCGCGGGGAGCCCCACCTCTTCGAGGATGCTGGGGTGCAGCCCCCGCGAGAGGCGCCCCACTTCATCGAGGGTTTGCGCGGCGATCCCACGGAGCCGCTGTGCCAGCTCGGCCGCCTCCGTGACGGTCCGGGACTCCTCGATCGTGCGCAACCCCACGAGCAGCGCCGTGAGCGACTGCCCCGCCTCGTCGTGGAGCTCACGGGCGATCCGGCGTCGTTCCTCTTCCTGGGCCGTCACCGCCTGCTGGATCAGCCGATTACGCAGCTCCTCCGCCCGCTCGCGCTCGCTGATGTCCGTGACCACGCCGATCACGCCGATGACGTCCCTGCTTCCCTCGAGCTGCAGCGGAGCGATGGAGACCGATACCGGCACCAGCCCGCCGCCGTCCGCACGGAAGGTGGTGTCGGCCCTCCTGTTCTCCCGGTGCCCGGCGGCAACCAGGGCATCGAACGCGGGCTGCTCGGCCGGCGGCACGAACTGGCGTAGCGGCGTGCCGATGACGCGCCCGAGCGGCGTCCGTACGATGTCGGCGAATCGCCGATTGCAATAGGCGATCGTGCCGTCCCGCGTCAGAGTCACGGCGCCCTCGTTCATCTGATCGAACAGGATGCGGTAGGCGAGTTCCGCGCCCGCGAGGGTGATGACGTGCTCCCCCCTCGCCCGCGCGACCACGATCGCATCCACTTCGCCGGCCCGGATGGCGCGCAGCGTCTCCTCGGCCATTTTCAGCCGGTCCCGCAGCTCCCGGACTCCAGCCTGAGGCCGGCGCGCAGCCTTGCGTTTCTTGATCATGGTGGGCGCGGACTACGCCTCTTCGTCACGCGGCAGCACATCCAACCCCACCAGGACGCGTTCCATGTTCGAGAGGTCGCCAATGATCTTGCGGATCGGCGGCGGCAGCTGTCGCACCAGCGTGGGGATCACGACGATGTCGTCCCGGCGCGCCAGGTCCGGCTGGCTCAACAGATCGATCACCTCGATGCTGTATCGGCCGGCGAGGTGACTGTCACACAGCCGCTTCAGATTGGCGAGAGCCGTGATCGATTTTGGCGTCTGTCCCGCCACGTACAGCCGCAGCCGCCAGGTTCGGCGCGCTCCGTTTTTTTTGGGGTTCATTTGGTCCTACGCCTGACGCTCGGCTTCCCCCCGACAAGAGGCGCCTGCTGTTGGGCCCCCCGTGCGGACCCAATTGCCACACTCCCGTCGGCCCGGCGACTGATGTCCACCAGCAGGACGCCGCGGTCGGTCATCACGAACTCCCGCACCTGGTTCGAGTGCGCCATGCCCCGGGCCTTGACGATCTGGATCGTCCGGTTACGCTCGCCGTTGGATTCCACGTTTCCGAGCAGCATCCAGATGTCCATCAACGACGACACGCCGAGGTCGGTTCGCTCGGCCGCTTTGCCCCCCTCGGTCAGGGAGGTGAAAAGCGCCGTGATCTGCCGCAGCTTCATGAAATCGATGAGCCGCGCGAGCATGGCCTTCACCTCGGTCTCGGTGCCGACCGCGGTCATGTTGGTGACCGGGTCCACGACCACCACCCGGGGCTTCCAGTCGTCGATGAGGCGGTGCATCGCGACCAGGTGTGCTTCCAAGCCCAGGGCCGTCGGCCGCTGAGCGTGCACGCGCAGCAAGTCCCGGCGCGTCCAGGGCTCGAGGTCGATGCCGATCGACCGCATGTTGCGGATGATCTGGTCGGGCGACTCCTCGAACGCGAAGTAGAGACAGCGCTCGCCCCGCCGGCACGCGGCCTCCGCGAAGTGTGACGCCACGCTGGACTTGCCAGTGCCCGCTGTTCCGGACACGAGCACGCTGTTGCCACGAAAGAATCCCTTCTTGCCGAACATCGCGTCCAACCCGGTCACCCCAGTGGACAGGTGCGCAGTGGACGCCTCGTGCGCGAGTCCCAGCGACGTGATCGGCAGTACGGAGAGGCCGTGGTCGTCGATGAGGAACGGCATTTCATTACCGCCGTGCGCCGAGCCGCGGTATTTGAGGATGCGCAACCGCCGCGTCGCGCTCTGTTTCATGACCCGCTGATCGAGCAGAATCACGCAGTCGGAAACGAACTCCTCGAGGCCGTGGCGCGTCAGGTGCTCGCCCTCCCGTTCGCCCGTCACAATGGCCGTGACGCGCTTCGTCTTGAGCCAGCGAAACAGCCGGACTAGCTCGGCGCGCACCACGAACTTGTTAGGCAGCCCGGAGAAGAGCAGCTCGATGGTGTCCAGGACGACGCGCTTCGCGCCGATGGCCTCAATCGCGTGGTCCAGCCGGATGAACAACCCCTCGAGATCGTATTCGCCGCTTTCCGTGAGTTTGTCGCGCTCCAGTTGCACGTAATCGAGCAGCAGCCGCCGCCGGGCGGCGAGCCGCTGCAAATCGAAGCCGAGCGACTGCGCGTTTTCCACGAGGTCGTCCGGAGTCTCCTCGAACGACATGAAGACACCGGGCTCGTCGTAGTCGAGCGCGCCGCGCACCAGGAATTCCATGGCGAGGAGCGTCTTGCCGCACCCCGCGCCGCCGCACACCAGCGTGGGCCGGCCGCGGGGCAGCCCGCCGTTGGTGATCTCATCGAGTCCCGGGATTCCGGTCGGGGCTTTGGCCAGCGGGCGCCTGGTGGGCCCACTCCCGTTCCCGGCTCGCTTGGTCGACTCAGCCTTGCGGAGCCGAACTGTTGCGGTCATGCACCGTCGAGTGGTTCGCGATACCGGAGAACTTACCGGGCTCGGCCGCGTCAAGGAAGAACGTCTCGGCCTTCTGAACCGAAGGATTCATGCGTGGGTCTAGGGGCTGGGAGCGAGCGTCCGAACACTGTAAACCATCTTTGAGTACTCACGGAGCGTTGTTCCGCCGCGCTCGCACCACATGTTTGCGTCATGCCAACAACACTGCATGACCAGCAGTTCTCTGTCCTCATCGTCGACGACAACTTCGCCCTCAGAGAAGCGATTGCTCGCTCCTTGACGCGCGATGGCTGGGACGTCACGACCGCGCCCGATGGCCTCAAGGGGTTGGAGGCCCTCCGCAGCCATCGGTTCGATGTGGTGATTACCGACGTGCACATGCCGGAGCATGGAGGCCTGTGGCTCTGGAACGAGGCGCTGGCGCTACAACCGGAACTGCGAGGCAAGTTCGTATTTATGAGCTCGGAGCCGCTGCCTGAGCCCCCGAGCGGTGCGGTCTTCATGGTCAAACCCCTCTCACTGGCTACGCTCCAAGGGGAGGTGCGGCGCATCGTTCGCCAAGGGGAGGCTGCGAATGTCCCTGCTCACGCGTCCGGCATGGAGGCGGTTGGCTGAAGGGGACCATCCGCCCAGGACTAGCCGCCGGCGATGGCGCCAATGATGAGCAGAGGCTCTGCTCCGGACGCGACGGCCTCGGGGAGTACGGCGTCCGGCGGGTCGTGGGTCAGGTCCCGCTCGCAGGCAAAGAATCGCAGGAACGGCCGGCGCTGGGCGGTGACGTGGTCGCGGATAGTCCCCCGGAGCACGGGATAGCGGGTCTCGAGCGCGTCGAGCACCGCCGCCCGCGTGACCCGACCCGGGACGTCGAGCAGCACGTCGTTGCGAACCTGCGCCAACGTCCGC
>Ga0075424_100003351_pt1 | contig 14966 bp, 6 predicted proteins | sample SoiMethybrSBSTD3_FD_75301 | JGI IMG/M metagenome (GOLD analysis project Ga0075424, IMG submission 75301) | Bulk soil microbial communities from a Populus tree surrounding site in Tennessee, USA - Soil MetaG P. TD hybrid SBSTD3 | ecosystem: Environmental > Terrestrial > Soil > Tree plantation... | reverse complement strand
GCTAAGCGCTTCGTGTTCGAGTCGCGTCCCTACGAGGCGCACATCCAGTTCAGCAACGTCTGCAACATGAGCTGCATCATGTGCTACGACGGCTGGATCCCGCCGCTCCGGAAGATGTCCCCCGACATCCTGCGAAGGGTCACGCGGGACTTCGCCCCTGACCTGTCGGTGATGATCCCGTATGGAGGCAGCGAGCCGCTGATCGTCACGTGGGAGCAGGCCCACGCGCTCGCCGCGGAGCACAGCATCGAGATGCGTCTCACCACCAACGTCCAGTTCCTCGATGCCGAGCGGTTCGAGGAGGCGAAGGACGTCACGGAGACGCTGTTCCTGTCGATCGACAGCCATATCCCCGAGGTGTTCGAGAAGATCCGGCCCGGCAGCAAGCCGGACAAGGTGTTCGAGAACCTGAAGCTGGCGGCGGAGCTCTCGAAGCAAAGCGGCCTCGAGTGTCTCGCTCAGATCGTGTTCATGACGGAGAACGCGGCCCAGCTTCCCGAGACGATCGCCTATCTCGCCGACGTCGGAATCGAGAGCGTGAACGTCCTCCAGCTGCTCGACGTGAACGGGCGCAGCGGCTACCTGGATCCGCTGCTCCATTTCTCGAGCGATTACGTCGAATGGGTGAAGCACAGGTGCATCGAGACCACGCAGCAGAAGGGAACGCGCCTGATCTGGAACGCCGGGGGCCGCGAGCGCCACGACTTCCGCAAGCGCAAGGTTCCGCCGAAGCTGCGCAAGGACTGGAACCACCGCTGGGAGCAGCGGATGAAGCGACATCTACCGGGCTACTGCATCAACGTCTTCAACCGGGTGCAGATCGACGCGGATGGGACCATCACTCCATGCGCATACGCGACCGACGACGACCTCGTCCTGGGTGAGCTGAGCGACCAGTCGATCGACGAGATCTGGAACAGCCCGAATGCCCAGGACCTGCGGCGCGCGATGCTGACCTGGGACTTCCCGAGCCTCTGCAAGACCTGCATGTTCACGGATCTCGCGCCGCCCGAGGTCTACCTGCCGTTCGCCGGCGCGGTGCCCGAGCGGCTCGGGCGACCGAGGCAGACCGTCGACTGCACGCTCGCGGTGGATTCGCCGGCGCACATGACCCGCTCCGTGGAGCCGCCCCGGTTCACGGTTTCGGATCCAGGCGAGGAGGTCGCGCAATGGTTCCTCGGGATCGCGCTCGGAGGCGAGGCGGAACACCTGGAGCTGCACGAGCTGACGGCGTCGCCGGCCGACGACGGAGGCCTTGCGCTGGCGCTGCCCGACCGCGCCTGGAGCGAGCTGGAAAGCAACCTCGGCCACTGGTGGGCGGTGTTCGGCATCCCCGCGGAGCGGCCGATGCGCACGCTCCGGTCGACCGAGATCCGCTGCCTCATCCGTCACGAGCCGGTCGCGCGAATTGCGGGCAGCGATCTGCGCTACCCGGACCTCGGCCATCTCGCGCCGGTCGATCTTGGCGGCGGGAAGCAGGCCGGCTGGACCAACAGACGCGATCCCCAGGCCCGCCCGCGGTTCGGCGGCCGGCGCACCGACGCCTGGCAGTCGTCCCGGCTCGCGCGGGACCGCGCCGCCGATCAAAACGGGGGCGGGCGGATGTCGCGCGCCGAGTACGCGCGCGTCGTGAGCGGAGTGCGGAGGACCGTGCGGCGGGCCCTGCCGGCGGATTCGACCGTGCTCGTGGCCAGCAAAGGCGACGAGGCGCTGCTGGAGCTCGATTGCCGCGCGGCGTGGCACTTCCCGACCGGGGAAGACGGGCAATGGGCCGGCTTCCATCCGGCCGACGGCGAGTGGGCGATCGACCAGCTCGAGGCGCTCCGCGCCTGCGGAGCGGACTATCTGGTGCTGCCGGCGACCTCGACCTGGTGGCTCGAGCGCTATCCGGAGTTCGCGAACCACCTCACCTTTCACTATCCGGTCGTGTGCGACGAGGACGCCTGCGTGATCTTCGCGCTGGGGCGCTTCCCGGCGTTCTACGGCCGCCGGCGAGACGCGGCCGTCAACAGCTACCTCGCCGCCGCATCGGAATGAGCACCGGGAGCAAACGCGCCGCTTCGGACCTCTCGCGGCGCGCCCGCGAGTCGCTCGCGTACGGCGGCCATCACCGGATGCTGCTGCGCCCCGTGTACGGGGACGAGGAGGACGTCTTCCCCGAGTTCGCGATCGCGGCCGAGGGGTACGAGCTGACCGCTGACGACGGGCGCACGTTCATCGACTGGGCGGGGGGGTGGGGACCGGTGCTGCTCGGCTACCGGCATCCGGAGGTGGAGGAGGCGATCCGCGCCCAGCTCGAGGCGGGACCGATGATGTCCCTCGCGCATCCGATCGAGGTGGAGCTGGCCGAGGCGCTGATCGAGCTCGTGCCATGCGCGGAGATGGTCGCCTTCGGGAAAAACGGCTCCGACGTCACGACCGCCGCCGTCCGGATCGCGCGGGCGGTGACGGGCCGGGACCTGATCCTCCAGTGCGGCTTCCATGGGTTCCACGACTGGTACACGTGCCAGTACCGGGCCAAGAACGTGCACGGCATCCCGAAGGCGCTGCGCGCGTTCGTGCACGACTTTCCCTACAACGACCTCGATGCGCTCGAGTGGCTCTTCATGCGCTACCCGGACGAGGTGGCGGCGGTCGTGATGGAGCCCGTCACGCTCGTGCTCCCGGAGGCCGGTTACCTGGAGGGCGTGCGCGAGCTGACGCGCCAGCACGGCGCGCTGCTCGTGTTCGACGAGATGGTGACCGCGTTCCGCCTCGCGAATGGTGGCGCGCAGGAGCTGTTCGGTGTGACGCCGGACCTGGCCTGCCTCGGCAAGGGGATGGCCAACGGAATGCCGCTGTCCGCGATCGTCGGCAAGCGCGAATACATGCGCCGCCTCCCGGACACGGCGTGGGGCATGACCTTCCGGGGCGAGACGGCTTCGCTCGCGGCCGGCCTCGCCGTGACCCGCGTGCTGCGCTCCGAGCCCGTGTGCGAGCACCTCGCCGCGATCGGCTCGCAGGTGCGCGAGGCGTTCCGGAAGGCCTGTGCCCGGCAGGGGGTACAGGGAGACCTGCTGGGCCCGCCCGCCCGCATGACGTTCGACTTCGTCGACGCGGGCGCGCTGGACGGTGACCTCCTGCGCACCTTGTTCGTCCGCGAATGCGCTCGCGAGGGCGTGCTCACGACCGGCACGCTGCTCCCCTCGTACGCTCACGACGAGCACGCGGTGGAGCAGACCACGCGTGCCATGGCGCGTGCCCTCGAGCGCGTGGCCCAGGCGATTCGCGCGGGCCGCGAGGCGCTCGCCGACGCCGTCGCGGCGGGCTTCGAGGCGGGCACCTCGCGCGCGCCGAACGGCGCGGCGAGCGGGGTGCCGGCGGGCGCGGTGGAGACGGTGCGCCAGCTGCCGGGCCGCCTCGAGGTGAGTGGCTGGCTCCTGCTCGACGACGGCCCGCCCGACTCTGTCGAGGCGGTCGCGCCCGGCGGCGTCAAGCGGGTCGCGCGGCACGTCCATCGCCCGGACGTGGCGGAGGCGTTCGCCAAGGTGCGCAACGCCGCGGCGAGCGGCTTCGCCGTGACGCTTCCCGCCACCGTGTTCGCACATGACGGCGTCTACGACTTTACGATTCGCGCCCGCCGGCGCGCCCGCACCTCGTTCCGCTGCCGGATCGTGCGCGGCCCGCAGGGTGTCGAATAACCAACTTCTGCCTTCGGCCCTCCTTGCTCAGTGAATGAGTTTTAAGACAGAAGGCGATGTTGGGCCAGCCGCGTGGCGGCGCGCTCCACGTCCTCGGCCGACGCGGTCCGGCCGTCGCGTGTGGCGGCCTCGACCTCCAGGCTGATCAACCGGCGGCCGAACGCGTCCAGCGCGTCGGTGCCCACCACCGCGTAGCAGGGCACCCCGGCCTGCCGGGCACGGGTCGCGACCTCGAACACAGCCTTGCCGGCCAGCGTCTGCTCGTCGAGGCGGCCCTCGCCGGTCACGACCGCGAACGACTCGCGCGCGCGGGCATCGAAGTCGGCCACGTCGAGCACGAGCGCCGCGCCCGGTTGCAGTCGCGCGCCCGCGAAAGCCCACAGGCCGCCGGCCAGGCCGCCGGCCGCGCCCGCGAGCGGCTCGTGGCCCGGATCTCGTCCGGTCGTCCGGGCGGCGAGCCGCGCGAAATCAGCCAGGCGCTTCTCCAGGATCTCCACGTCGGACGTATCGGCTCCCTTCTGCGGCCCGAACGTGCGGGCCGCTCCGTCCGGCCCGAGGAGCGGGTTGCGCACGTCGCACGCAACCGCGATCCGCACGCCCCGAAGGGTGCGCCGAAGCTCCTCGAGGTCGGCGCGGCGGGCGGCGAACCGCGCGCCGAGTGCCTCCAGCGCGCCGCGTCCGCCGTCGGTGCTCGCGCTCCCGCCGGCGGCCACGATCACCTCGCGCGCGCCGGTCTCGAGCGCCGCGCGGATCAGCTGTCCCGTGCCGCGCGTGGACGCTCCGACCGCATCGCGCTCACTCTCGGAGAGGCGCCACAGCCCCGAGGCCTGCGCCATCTCGACGATCGCCGTACGGCCGCCGTGCAGCAGGCCGAACGCGGCCTCCACCGCCCGCCCGAGCGGATCGCTCGCCTCGGTCGCGAGCACCCGCCCGCCCGTCGCCCGCACCAGCGAGTCCATCGTGCCCTCGCCGCCGTCTGCCACGGGCAACAGCTCGACCGGCTCGATGCCGCCTCGGGCAAGGCCGCGGCCGATTGCCAGCGCCGCCTCGTCCGCCGCCAGCGTGCCCTTGAACTTGTCGGGGGCTACGAGGACCGGCCGGGTCACTCGGCCAACGCGCGTTCGAAGGCTTCCAGCGCGTCCGCGCCGAACACCGCGAACACGATCAGCTCGAGGCCGCTTCCCGGCGCGAGGTGCCGGCGCGCCTCTTCCACCTCGATCCGGGCCGCCTCGGCCACCGGGAAGCCGCCCACCCCGGTTCCGAACGCGACGAGCGCGAGCGAGCGCGCGCCCAGCTCGTCCGCCTTCGCGAGTGTGCTCGCGGTCGCACGACGGATGATCTCCGCCGACGTCGGACCGCCCAGCTCCATCGTCGCGGCATGGATCACCCAGCGCGCGGGGAGCGTGCCCGCATCGGTTTCGACGGCCTCCCCGAGCCCGATCGGCGCCTTGCGAAGGCTCTCCTCCTGGATCGATGCGCCGCCGGCGCGCACGATCGCGCCGGCGACCCCGCCACCGTGCCGCAACTCGGTGTTGGCGGCGTTCGCGATCGCATCGACCTCGAGCCTGGTGACGTCCGCCTCCCGCGCTTCGAGCCGCACGGCCGGAGAATATCGGCGTAGTACTCTGAGCCGATGCCGGTCGAGCACGCCACGCCCGCCGAGGAGGAGTACCTCCAGACGGCCTACTGGTTGATGGAGGCGGAGCTGCCGATCACGGGCGCCAACATCGCGCGCGCGATGCAGCTCTCGCAGCCGACGGTGCACGAGATGGTCGGCCGGCTGGAGCACGACGGCTATGTCACGCGCGCCGAGGACAAGTCGTTGCGATTCACGGAGAGCGGACTGGAGCAGGCGGAGGCGATCGTGGGACGCCACCGCCTGATCGAGCGTTTTCTCACGGACGTGGTGGGCATCGCCTGGGACGACGTGCACGAGGAGGCCGAGCGCCTCGAGCACGCCATGTCCCCCGCCTTCGAGAAATGGATGATCTCGACGGTGGGCAACGCGAAGACCTGTCCGCACGGCCATCCGATCGAGCCCGGCAACCGCATTCCCGGGGTCCCGCTGGCGGACGTCGAGGTGGGCGCCTCCGTCGAGATCCTCCGGTTCGAGAACGAGGCCGAGGACCTCCTCCACTATCTGAAGCGCGTGGGGCTGCAGCCGGGACTGAAGGGCACGCTCGATTCCTCGGACGACGAGGAGGTGGCGCTGCGGTCGAACGGCGAGGTGATCGCGGTTACGCGGAGCGTCGCGGAGACCGTGTCGGTGCGCGCCGATCCCTCACCGCCGGCGCGCACGGCGCTGCCCGACCAGCTCGTGCTGGGCAAAGAGCGCTACGGCCGTTAGCGGCTGACGCCGCGCTGTACTACTTCCGCCGCCGGATCCTGCGCTCGACCGAACGCAGCCGGTCGAGCGGGCCGAACTTCGCCCGGTCGCGCCCGCGCCCACCGATGAGGATGTCACGCGTGCGGTCACCGGAGCCGTCCAGGAAGTCGTTCCCGGCGTCGCCGAACAGGCGATCGCGCCCGTCGCCGCTGAAAAGCCTGTCGTTCCCGCTTTGCCCGCGGAGCAGGTCGTTCCCCGAGTCGCCGAACAGCCGGTCTCGGCCGCGCCCGCCGATCAGCTTGTCCCTTCCGCCCCCGCCGCGCATCACGTCATTGCCGGCGCCGCCTCTCAGCACGTCGTTGCCGGCGTCACCGTAGAGGACGTCGTTCCCGCCACGCCCGACGATGACGTCGTTGCCCAGGCCGCCGCAGATCACGTCCCGGCCGCGCGTGCCTCGCAGCACGTCGTTCTTCGGGGTGCCGACGATCGTGCAGTGCCGCCTCTTCGCGCCCTTCCTGGGCGCGGGCGGCGCCGACCGCGGAGGCGGCGCGCCGTGACAGCTGCCGGTGCCCGAGTCCGCGAACGCACCCGCCACCTCGGGGATGAACCGCCAGTCGTAGCCCGTCGGGTGCAGCGTCAGCGCCAGCACTCCGAAGGCGGTGTTCTCGCGGATCTCGCTGTGTCCCTTGAGCGCTCCGAGCGCGCCCAGCGCATAGCCGCCGGTCCCGACCACGAACTGCCGGATCCCGAAGGTCGGATCGAGCCGGCCACTCGGCGCCTGCGGGGCGAAGCGCTCGTAGTCGCGGGCGTAGGCGCTCAGCACCAGTTCGGTGCCGCCGTCGTAGAGCGCGTCCCACAGGGGCTTCACGGCGATCGATCCGTGCGGCTTGCCGGTGCTGAACCGGGGCGAGTGGCCGAATGCGAGCGTGCAGGCGGCCGGATGCGCGGCAAGGTCTGCACGCAGCCAGCGCTCCTGGTCGGAGCCCTTCGCACAGGACACGACCTTGCAGTTCGTGTTCAGGGCGATCATGTGCCAGTCGCCGACGTCGAAGCTGTAGTAGCCGAGCCCGCGCAGCCCCGCCGGCCCTGCCTGGACGCCGGGGCCGTTGAAGTAGTCGAAGTAGCCCGCCGCCTGCGCCGTCCCGTAGTCGCGCGTGCCGGGGATCGGATGCGTGATCGACTTCACCGCGCCCCAGGTCTTGTCGTATGACGCCTGGTAGGAGAGCAGCGAGCCGCAGCAGTACTGGTTGCTGCCCAGCGCCAGCACGGCGTTCGCTCCGCTGGTCGACACCAGCTTCCCGGTCGCGCCCTGATGGCAGCGCCCCGGCGTTCCGTTGCCGCCGTTGAAGTAAGGGCTCGACACATCGCAGGCGATGTTGCCCGCTGCCACCACGGTCACATCCGCCGCACTCGCCGCGGCGGGGATCAGGCCGCAGGCCGCGCCCACCAACACGAGCACGGTCACGATCCGCGTCCCGGCCGTGCCGATGCCCCGCGTTTGCCCACTTCCCTGTCCTGCACCATTCATCGGAGCTCTCCTTGTCCGATCGTGTTGAGTCGTCAACCCGCCGCCTTCTTCGCCGGCAGGGCGGCGAACGCGATGCTGCGCCCGTCCGGAGACCACGCCGGCGTCGAGACGAAAAGCGATTTCCTGGTCAGCCTGCGGAGGTGCCTGCCGTTGAGGTCGATCACTGCGATCGTGGCCGTGTCGAGTTGCTGGTCCACGAACACGATCCGCTTGCCGTCGGGAGCCCACCGAGGCTCCTGGGCACTGACGTTGCTCCCGGTCAAGCGCTTCCGCCCGGCGCCGTCGGCGCGCATCGTGACGATCGCCCAGCGGCCGCTCGGCTCTTGCTCCGCGAAGGCGAGCTTGGACGCGTCGGGTGACCAGGACGGATTCGTCTGCTGCCTCGCGTCGTGCGTCAGCCGCCGGATCTTTCGCGTCTTTGCGTTCACCGCGAAGATGTCGTAGTTGGTGTCCCGGATGCGCTTGTCGAAGGCGATCCATTCGCTGTGCGGCGCCCAGGCGGGAGCCTCGTCGGACTGGCCGGTGGTGAGCGTGCGCGGCCGGGGCCGCCCAGGCGAGAGCGTGAAGAGCCCGCGGCCGAGCGCGACCGCCGCGATGCGGCCGTCCGAGGACCAGGTCGGGTGGAACAGGTGGCGCTTCGCGTTCGCCTGGATCAGGACCTGGTTACGTCCCTCCGGGTCCACATAGAAGAGCTGCGACCAGCACGAGTCGTCGCAGTCGGCGGCGCTGAACACGATCCGCCTGTTCGGCGCCCAGGATGGCTGCTGCGCGATCTGGCCGTCGGTCAGCTTCCTCATGCGGCGGGTTTGAAGGTTCATGACATAGATGTTGGAGTCGTGTGAATGCTCGGAAGCTGCCGGATCCGTCTGGCGCACCTCGGCCGTCGAAGTCGCGGCCGCACCGTCGTTACCCTTCCCGCTTCCGACGGTCGCCGCGACCGCAACCCCGATCAGGAGCAGGGCCGCGGCTGCGACCGCGAGGCGAACCCTGTTCAGTGCGTCGTCACCACCAGTTGGGGCCGCGCCGTGGCCGCCTCGCGAGAGTTGAAGTAGACACCGTCGGTCGAGGTGGTAGCCAGCCTGAAGCTGTATGTGCCGTTTCCGGTCACGAACGGCGTCACGTCGTAGTCGACCGTGGTGTTGGCCGCGATCGCGCCCTTGTCGTCGGTGGCCGCGCTGGTGGGCGCCGGCTTGGTGTTCCAGTTCACCGTCGTCTCGTTCCACGTAGTGCCGGTCGTGTACACGGCGGGCCCGTCAGCCGTGCCGTCGCTGGTCGAGGTGAGGCGAAGCTTGGCGCTCGCCACGGAGCCGGGCGACACCCCGGTGACGGTGAACCGCAGGAAGCTCTCGATGTTCGCGGCGCTGCTGCTGAAGTCGGTGCCGATCGTGGTGGCGGTGCCGTAGTTCGTGGTGGGCGCCGATTGCTGCACGCGGGCGTCGGCGTCCGGCGAGAACGTCAAGACGGTCGGCCCAGCGGGCGTATCGGCCGTCGCCGTGTTGCTCGGGTCCGAGAGATTGCCGGCCGCGTCGAGCGCGCGCACGTCATAGCTGTAGGAGGTGCCGGCGACGACGCTGGTGTCCGCGTAGCTCGTGACGGACCCGATTCCCGCCAGCAGCGTTCCGCCACGGTAGACGTTGTAGCCGGTCACCCCGATGTTGTCGGTGGACGTGAGCCAGCTGAGGTCGATCTCGTTCGGTCCCGCCGCGTTTGCCGCGAGGCTCCCGGGCGCGGTCGGCTTGGTGGTGTCGGGAGCGCCGGTCGAGATCACGAGCTCGGGCTGGAAGCTGGCCGCCTCGCGCGAGGAGAAGTAGACCCCGTCCGTCGAGCTGGTCGCGAGCCGGAAGCTGTAGGTGCCGTTCGCGGTCACGAACGGCGTGACGTCGTACTCGACCCAGCTGTTGGCCGCGATCGCGCCCTTGTCGTCGGTGGCCGCGCTGGTGGGCGCCGGCTTGTTGTTCCAGTTGATCGTGCTCTCGCTCCACGAGTTGCCGGTGGTGTACACGGCGGGACCGTCCGCCGTGCCGTCGCTGGTGGAGTGCAGGCGCAGCTTGACGCTGCGGACAGCGCCGGGGGTCACGCCGCTCACCGTGAACCGCAGGAAGCTCTCGATGTTGGACGTGCCGGTGCTGAAGTCCGTGCCGATCGTGGCGGCGCTACCGAAGTTCGTAGTCGGCGACCCCTGGTTCACCTGCGCGTCGGCGTCGGGCGACAAGGTCAGCGTCGCCGGCGCGGAGAGTGTGGCCGAAGCGGTGTTGCTGGCGTCGGACAGGTTCCCCGCCGCGTCCACTGCCTTCACGGTGTAGTCATAGGAGCCGGAGGAGAGGCCGGTGTCCGAGTACGAGGTGGCGGTGCCCCCGAGGCTCGCGATCTGTGTCGTCCCGCGGAAGACCCGGTAGCCGGTCACGCCCACGTTGTCGGTCGAGGCCTGCCAGGCGAGGTCGATCTGGCTCGAGCCGTTCGGGGCGGCAGTCAGGCTCTGGGGCGCGCTCGGCTTCTGTGTGTCGGGCACGGTCGCGGAGGCGGTGTTGCTCGGATCTGAGACGTTCCCCCCAGCGTCCACCGCCTTCACGGTGTACTGGTAGGCGCCGGCGCCGGGCGGACTGTCGATGTACGAGGTCGTGGTCGCGTTCAGCGTCGCGATCTGCGTGGTGCCGCGGAACACTTGGTAGCCCGTCACGCCGACGTTGTCGGTTGAAGCCTGCCACGTGAGGCTCACGTTTGTGCCGTTCAAAGTCGCGGTCAGGTTCTGAGGTGCGCTCGGCTTGGTGGTATCGGAGATCGTGACGGTGACGGTGTTGCTCGCCCCGGACAGGTTGCCGGCCGCGTCCATGGCCTGGATCTTGTACTTGTACGTGCCCGCCGCGAGCCCGGTGTCGGAGTACGACAGCACGGATGCGTCCACGGTCGCGATCCGGATCGAGCCGCGGTACACGCGGTACCTGGTGACGCCCACGTTGTCCGTGGAGGCCTGCCAGCTCAGGTCCACGCGCGCCCCGGCCACGTTCGCGGTGAGGTTGGCGGGCGGCGTCGGACGCGTCACGTCGGGCAGCGTGGCGGTAGCGCTGTTGCTGGGGTCGGACAGGTTCCCCGCGGCGTCCACCGCCTTGACCGTGTACGTGTAGGTGGCTCCGTCAGGCGGCGTGTCCTGGTAGGTGGTGCTGGTTCCGCTGACCGTCGCGATCTGCGTGGTGCCACGGAACACCCGGTAACCCGTCACACCCACGTCATCCGTGGAGGCCTGCCAGCTGAGATTCACTTTCGGAGCGCTGGGCGTCGCGGTCAGGTTCTGCGGCGTGGTCGGCTTCTGGGTGTCGGACAAGGTCGCGCCGGCACTGTTGCTCGGGTCGGAGACGTTGCCGGCCGCGTCCACGGCTTTCACGGTGTACGTGTACGAGCCGGGAGAGAGGCCGGAGTCGCTGTACGAGGTGACCGTGCCGCCCACCGCGCCGATCTGCGACGTGCCGCGATAGATCTGGTAGCCGGTCACGCCCACGTTGTCGGAGGAGGCCTGCCAGCCCAGGTCGATCCGGCCCGCGCCGTTCGGCGTCGCCGTCAGCGTGCCGGGGGCCGTGGGCTTCTGGCTGTCGGGCACGGTGCCGGTGGCCGTGTTGCTCGGATCCGAGAGGTTGCCCGCGGCGTCGAGGGCGCGCACCTCGTACTGGTAGCTGCCCACGGCGAGCGGCCCGTCCGTGTAAGTCGTGGTGGCGCTCGTGGTCTTGATCAGCGTGCCGTCGCGATACACGTTGTAGCCGGTCACGCCCACGTTGTCGGAGGACGCCTGCCAGCTCAGGTCGACCTTGTTGGTGCCGTTGAGAGTCGCCGTCAGGCTCTGCGGGGCACTCGGCTTCTCCGTGTCGAGCGGATCGACCATCGCCGAGGCCGTTGTGCTCGGGTCCGAGGCGTTCGCCGCGGCATCGCGTGCCACCACGTAGTAGGTGTAGGTGACTCCGGGCACCACGCCGGTATCCGAGTACGAGGTCGCGGGGTCGATGCTCGTGAGGTAGGTGTCGTTGCGGTAGATGTCGTACGCGGTGACGCCGACGTTGTCCGTGGAGGCGAGCCAGGCGAGGTCGATCTTGGATGCGCCGTTGGCCGTGGCCGTCAGGTTCCCAGGTGCGGTCGGCTTTTCCGTATCGGGCGGGTTGACCGTCACCGGGACGCTGTTGCTCGCGTCGGAGACGTTGCCGGCCGCGTCATGCGCGTACACCTGGTAGCTGTACGGGCCCGGCGTGACGGTCGTGTCCGAGTAGGTCGTGGCGGGAGCGATGCTCTCGAGCAGCGCGCCGTCGCGATATATGTCGTAGCCGGTCACGCCCACGTCGTCGGTCGAGGCCTGCCAGCTGAGGTCGACCTCGCTCGAGCTCACGGCGTTCGCCTGGAGGCTCTGCGGCGCGGTCGGCTTCTGGGTGTCGGGCACCGTCACGGGCGCGCTGTTGCTCGGGTCCGAGATGTTGCCCGCCGCGTCGAGCGCCCGCACGACGTAGGTGTGGTCGCCGGCCGGCACGGCCGCGTCGGAGTAGGACGTCGCGGGGCTGATGCTCTCGAGCAGCGTCCCGTCGCGATAGATGTTGTAGCTGGTCACGCCCGTGTCGTCGGTCGACGCGTCCCAGGTGAGGTCGACCTGGGAGCCGTTGAGCGTCGCGAGCAGGTTGCCCGGCGCGGTCGGCTTCTGGTTGTCGGGCGAGAGCATGTCGACCGAGGCGCCGTTGCTGGCATCGGACAGGTTCCCTGCTGCGTCGAAGGCCTTCACCACGTACGCGTACTTGCCGGGGATCAAGACGGTGTCCGAGTAGGAGGTCGTGGTGCCGGTGCTGGCGATCAGGCTTCCATTGCGGTAGACGTTGTAGCCCGTCACCGCCACGTCGTCCGTGGACGCCTGCCAAGAGAGATCGACCTGTGTGAGGCCGTTGGCGTTCGCGGTCAGGTTCTGCGGTGTGGTCGGCTTGGTCGTGTCCGGCACCGTCCCCGTGGCGGCAGTGCTCGGGTCCGAGGTGTTGCCTGCGGCATCGACCGCCTTCACCGTGTAGCTGTACGTGCCGGGGCTCAGACCCTGGTCGGTGTACGAGGTGACGGTGCCGCCGACCGTGCCGATCTGCGACGTGCCGCGATAGACCTGGTAGCCGCTGACTCCCACGTCGTCCGTGGATGCCTGCCAGCTGAGCGCCACCTGCCCGGCGCTGCCCGTGGCGGTCAGGTTGCCGGGCGCGCTCGGCTTCGTGGTGTCGGGCACGGTCCCGGTGGCGCTGTTGCTCGGGTCGGAGATGTTGCCGGCCGCATCGACCGCGACCACCGTGTACGTATACGAGCCGGGCGTCAGGCCTGTGTGGCTCCAGGTGGTGGTCGAGCCTCCCACGCTGCCGACCTGACTGGTGCCGCGGAAGATCCGGTAGCCCGTGACGCCCACGTCGTCCGTCGAGGCCTGCCAGCTGAGGTCGACCTTGGCCGTGCCGCCGGTGGCCGTCAGGGAGCCCGGGGCGCTCGGCTTGGTGGTGTCCGGCACCGTCCCGGTGGCCGCGTTGCTGGGCCCGGACACGTTCCCGGCGGCGTCCTTCGCGACCACCGTGTACGTATAGGAGCCGGCGGCGAGGCCCGAATCGGTGTAGCTCGTGGTGGTTCCGTTCACCGAGCCGATCTGGTTGGAGCCCTTGAAGATCAGATAGGACGTCACGCCCACGTCGTCCGTGGAGGCCTGCCAGCTGAGCGCCACCTGCCCGGCGCTGCCCGTCGCGGTCAGGGTGCCTGGCACCGACGGCTTGGTCGTGTCCGGCACCGTCCCCGTGGCCGCGTTGCTGGCCCCGGACACGTTCCCGGCGGCGTCCTTCGCGACCACCGTGTACGTGTAGGAGCCGGCGGCGAGGCCCGAATCGGTGTAGGTGGTCGTGGTCCCGTTCACCGAGCCGATCTGGGTCGAACCCCTGAAGACGAGGTAGGCCGTGACGCCCACGTTGTCCGTCGACGCCTGCCAGCTGAGGTCGACCTTCGCGGTGCCGCCGGTGGCCGTCAACCCGGTTGGCGTCGAGGGCTTGGTGGTGTCGCCGACGGTCGCGCTCGCGGCGTTGCTGGGGCTGGAGGCGTTGCCCGCCGCGTCTTTCGCGACGACCGTGTACGTGTAGGTGCCCGGCGCGAGGCCGGTGTCCGTATAGGTCGTGGTGGACCCGTTCACGGAGCCGATCTGGGTGGGTCCCCGGAAGACGAGGTACGCCGTGACCCCAACGTCGTCCGTCGACGGCTGCCAGCTGAGGCCGACCTGCGCGGTTCCTGCGGTCGCCGTCAGCAGTCCGGGCGTGCTGGGCTTCGTGGTGTCGGCCACCGTGGCGGTGGCCGTGTTGCTCGCGTTCGAGACGTTCCCGGCTCCGTCGGCGGCCTGGACGGTGTAGCTGTAGGTGCCCGGGGCCAGGCCGGTGTCCGTGTAAGAGGTTGTGGTGCCGCCGACGGTCGCGACCTGCGTGCCGCCCCGGAAGATGTTGTAGCCGGTGACGCCCACGTTGTCGGTCGAAGCCTGCCAGCTGAGGCTGACCTGGCCGGTCCCGGGCGTTGCGGTCAGGGACCCCGGCGCGCTCGGCTTGGTCGTGTCAGGCGTGCCGCCGTGGCAGGAGCCGGTGCCCGAGTCGGTGAAGGTCCCACCCGCCTCGGACACGAACTGCCAGTCGTAGCCGGTCGGGTGAAGCGTCATCTTCAGCACCCCATAGGTGCTGTTCTGGCGCACCTGGCTGTTCGCCTTGATGGTCCCGAATGCGGTCCAGAACGCACCACCGGTTCCGACCACGAACTGACGGATGCCCCTCGCGTTGTCGAGCCCGCCGCTCGGATTCTGGGGTGCGAAGCGCTCGTAGTCGTGGGCGTGGCCGCCCAGGATCACGTCGGCATTGGCGTCGTACAGGTCGGTGAGCTCCGGCTGCATGGCGCTCAAGTTGCCTCCGTTCCCGGAGTTGAAGCTCGGGTGGTGCCAATAGGCGAGCGTGCAGTAGTTCGTGTGTGCCGCCAGGTCCGCCTTGAGCCAGGTTTCCTGCGCCGATCCCGCCGCGCACGACACGATCGTGCAGGCGTCGTTCGAGTTGAGCGCGATCAGGTGCCATGTGCCGATGTCGAAGCTGTAGTAGCCCTTTGAGCGGTCCCCGGCCCGGCCGGTCTGGTTGCCCACGCCGTTGTAGTAGTCGTAGTAGCCGGAGGCGCCGGCGGTCTGGTACTCGTGGTTGCCGGGCGCCGGGTAGGTGATCGACTTCACCCTGCCCCAGCTCTGGTCGTAGTAGTTGACGAAGTTCGTGTACTCGCCGTTCTGGTACTGCTCGTCGCCGAGCGTCAGCACCCCTGACAGGCCGGCGTTGACGAGCAGGTCGGAGGTCGCCTTCATGTGACAGCGGTCGCTCTGGACCGTGAGGGAAGAGCACGAGATGTCACCGGCGGCCGCGATCACGGGATCGGCGGCGGACGC